>Ga0315281_10004434_pt1 | contig 20370 bp, 23 predicted proteins | sample YL17G07_0_MG_FD_204540 | JGI IMG/M metagenome (GOLD analysis project Ga0315281, IMG submission 204540) | Sediment microbial communities from Yellowstone Lake, YNP, Wyoming, USA - YL17G07_0 | ecosystem: Environmental > Aquatic > Freshwater > Lake > Sediment | place: USA: Wyoming | collected...
AAGGAGCCCATGATGTTCCACCATCACCCGGCCCTCGCAAGGGTCGCGCCGAAGCAGACGGCGATCGTGCACGTCGCCGACGTCCTCGTCCAGGCGATGGGTTTGGGAAACGTGGGAGACGAGCTGGTGCCGGCTCTGTCGCCGGACGCGTGGCAGACCGTCGGCCTGCGTGACGAGACACTCGACGCCTGCCTGGAGCAGGCGGCGGGCGAATTCGAGACGATCGACGATTTCCTATGAGCAGAACGCAGACACCCAAGCCCCGCGTGCTCGTGCTCCACGGCGATCCCGGCGAGACCGCCCGCCTCACGGGGAGCCTGCAGGCCGCCGGCTTTGAGGTTGACGCGGCCAGCCCCGACCGGCGCGCGTTGGACGAGCTGCTCCATCATCCTCCCTCGCTGGTGCTGGTTGCGGAGGGCGCCTGGGGACGTTCGGCGGAAACGCTCGTCCGCGAGCTGAAGGCCGACCCCTTGCTGGGCCGCCTGCCGATCGTGGTCGTGGTCCGGGATGTGCGGGTCGGTGATATCGCATGGGACACTCTCTCCGTGGACGACTACATCACGGCGCCGTACCGGCCGGACGAAGTCGTCCGACGGCTGCGCCTTGCCCTCAGCCGGTCGGCCCGCTCGCTGGACGCAAATCCCCTCACCGGGCTTCCCGGCAATACGTCCATCCTGTGCGAGACCACCCGCCGGATCGAATGCGGCAAGCCGTTCGCCCTGGCCTATCTGGACATCGACAACTTCAAGTCGTTCAACGACCGATACGGCTTTGGGCGGGGAGACGAAGTGCTGGGCGTCGCCTGCCGTCTCCTGAACACGGCGGTCCACGAGATGGCCGGCGCCGGGGGATTCGTGGGCCATGTGGGAGGGGACGACTTTGTCTTCATGAGCGCGCCCGGCACGATGGACGCCATTTGCGAAACGGTCCTCCGACGCTTCGACCTGGTCATTCCGGACTTCTATGACGAGGAGGACCGGGCGCGCGGCTGCATCGATTCGGTGGACCGTCGCGGCAACCGGGAGCAGTTCCCGATCATGACGCTCTCCATTGCGGTGGTCTCCAACGAATTCGCGCCCCTCGTCCATCCCGGTGACGTCAGCGCGCGCGTCTCGCAGCTGAAGAAGCGGGCGAAGGCGATGCCGGGAAGCGTGTTCGTCAAGGACCAGCGCGCCGCGCAGCCGCGGGAAGCCGAGGCGCCGCCAATGGCCGCGTCAAAGCTGCCCACCTGAACGCCAAGACGATGACAGCCTTCATGGCGGCATCCTGACATCCACCCGGCAAAATCCTCCCTGTCGGCAAAATCTACCCTAGCGTTTCCTGCGCTTGAGCCGGGAAAAACGGGGCCCGGCACATTTTCTCGGAAGAAAAATGAGCCAGACCCCGTCGGCACACGTCTTGCTTTGTCTCCCGGTAGCGGAGACAAGACTATGGATCGCGGTATCTATCCCATCGTTGCGGCGGCTATCGGGCAGGAGCGTCACCTGGATCTGCTCACGTCGAACCTGGCGAACATCCAGACCACGGGGTACAGGCGTGAGAAGGCACTGTTTAAAACGGTTCTGGCCCAATCAGTCGCCGGATCCGCCGTCCCCAAAGCCGCATCCGACAAGCTCTTTCCCAGGCTTGACCGCACCTACACCGACTGGAAGGAAGGCGTGGTGGGTCCCACCGGCAACCCGTTGGACATGGCGCTGAACGGCGAAGGGTTTTTCGTGGTGCAGACCCCGCATGGGGAGGAATACACGCGGAGCGGCAGCTTTGTCCTGAACGAGAATCGTGAACTGTCGACCCGCGACGGCACCCAGGTGATGGGCCAGAACGGCCCGCTTAGAATTCCGGTCGGGAAAATGACCGTCAACGACAAGGGAGAAATTCTGGTCAACGATACTGTGGCAGGGACGGTCAAGGTGGTGAAATTTCCAGAGATGGCCTTGGCGGTCAGGGTTGGGGAGCGGTTTGTGACGTCACAGGACGTGAGCCCTGCCCCGGACACCAAAGTGGTGGGTGAGTCGCTGGAGGGCTCGAACGTGAATCCCGTCGAGGAGTTCGCCCGGCTGATCGAGATCACCCGCCACTACGAGTCCATCCAGAAGGTTGTGCAGGCCATGGACGATCTGGAGCGCCAGGCCGCCTCCGAAATCGGGCGGCCGGTGTAATTATTGTAGGGGCGCAATTCATTGCGCCCGCTATGGGACGGCAAAAGGAGAACGGATCATGATCAGGGGAATGTTTACCGCGGCGTCCGGCATGGCCGCCCAGCAACTCAACATGGATGTGATCGCGCACAACCTGGCGAACACCAATACCGTGGGCTTCAAGCGCAGCCGCGCCGACTTCCAGGACATGCTCTATCAGACCCTGCGGTCGCCCGGAGCGGCGGCCTCGGCGGCGACGCAGGTGCCGACCGGCATCCAGGTGGGTACCGGAGTGCGGGCCGTGGCGGTGTCGAAGGTGTTCACGTCCGGCAGCCTGCAGAACACCCAGAACGAGCTGGATGTCGCCATCGAAGGCGACGGGTTCTTTCAGGTGAGCCGCCCGGACGGGTCCACCGCTTATACCAGAGCCGGCGCCTTCAAGAAGAACAGCACGGGCGGCGTCGTCACGTCCGACGGCGATCCGATCCTGCCGAACATCACGATTCCGGCCAACACGATCCGGATGACGGTCGGCTCCGACGGCACGGTGTCCGTTCTGGCCGCCGGCGCCACCGCCACCAGCCAGATCGGCGCGCTCCAACTCGCCCGCTTCGACAATCCCTCGGGGCTCGAAGCGCTCGGCAGCAATTTGTTCCTCCCGTCCTCCGCCTCGGGGGACCCGGTCACCGGCTCGCCGGGCAGCCCCGGATTCGGCACACTCGCGCAGGGCTTTTTGGAAAGCTCCAACGTGAACATCGCCGAAGAGATGGTCAACATGATCATCGGGCAGCGCAACTACGAGATCAACGCGAAGGCGGTGCAGACGGCCGACGAGATGCTGCAATCCGCCAACGGAGTCAAGCGGTGACACGACAGGGGCACGCTTCATGGGAACACGTGGGTCTGACGGTGTTCGCCGTCGTCTGGCTCGTCGGAGCCTCCGCATTTGCGGCGGACCGCACGCGTGCGCCCCAGGCGCCCGTGCCCGCTTCCGCTTCCGCGCCCGCGCTCACAGAGGCCAGGCTGGCCGAACTCTTGCGAGGCTATGTGGCCGAGACGCTGAAGGTCCCTTCCGCGTCGGTGATCGTCAGGCTCATGCTGCCTCCGGGCGGACTGCCGGTTCTCTCCGGGACGCCCGTCGTCGCGCACAGCGGCGTCGGCAAGCCGGTCGGGCGGGTCACGTTCACGGTCGGACCCGCCCGGGTCCCGGCTGAAGTGGAGGCCTATAAGGACGTCGTCGTCGCCGCCCGCTATCTCCGCCGCAACCATGTGCTGGAGGACAAAGACCTGGCGCTCGCGCCGGTCCGCCTGGTCTGGGCCGACCTGCGCTACCTGGAGGATATGGAACCGGCGGTCGGCAAGCGGGTGACGCGTAATGTCCAGACCGGCCTGCCCGTCATGGAAGATATCCTCGGCGATCCGCATGTCGTCCGTCTGGGCTCCCGCATCACCATCCAGTACAAAAAAGGACCGCTCTATATCCTGGCCGAGGGGATTGCCAAGGACGACGGGTCGGTCGGGTCGAATATCCGGATCATGAACACCGAGTCCAAGCGTGAGCTCTGGGGGCGGGTCATGGACGGCGACACCATTCAGGTGGGGCCATGAGAATACCCGAAATGGTGTCAGGAACCATTTGCCTGAACGGCCCGAAGGGTGCTGCGCACAAATGGTTCCTGACACCGTTTCTACTGACGGCGGCACTCGTGGCCGGTCTTGCGGGTTGCAGCGTGATCATGCCGACCCTCACCGACACGCCGGCTCAGAAAGAAGCCTCGGCCTCTCCTCCGGCCATTTCTGCCCGTACCGCGGGTTCGTTGTGGCACGATGAGAGTCCCCTGGCTCGTCTCTATGCCGACAATCGCCCCTCCCGGGTCGGCGACATCGTGACGATCAAAGTGGTCGAAGACGCGAAGGGCTCCAAGTCGGCCTCGACGAAAACGTCCAAGGATTCCTCGTTTGAGAATAAATGGGCAGGCAGCATCGCCTCCTTCTTCGGCATGTCGGAACAGGCCAAGCAGTTCATGACGCCCGAGGCCTCCATGAAAGTCACGGGCGCGGACAAGTTCGACGGCTCGGGCGCCACCACGCGCGCCGACCAGTTGACCGCCAGCATGACGGCCGTCGTCGTGGAAGTGCTGCCCAACGGCAATCTGAAAATCCAGGGGCATCGCGAGGTGGTGATCAACAGCGAACGGCAGACGATGGAGATGAGCGGCATCATCCGGCCGATGGACGTGGACTCCAAGAACGTGGTGCTCTCCACGGCGATCGCCGAGGCGAAGATCGCCTACACCGGCTTCGGCGTTGTGGACGACAAGCAGCATCCCGGATTGTTGATGCGGCTGCTGAGTTGGATTTCGCCGTTTTGAGGCACGCATGAACCGCACGACCCGGCAAGCCTTTATCCTCCTCGTGCTGGCGGGGATGTTGTTGCTGCCGCTCCCTTCGGCGCACGCCTCGCGCATCAAGGACGTGGCGTCGATCGAAGGGGTGCGGGAGAACCAGCTCATCGGCTATGGACTGGTGACCGGATTGCGCACCACCGGCGACAGCGTGGTGGGCGCGCCGTTCACGGTGCAGAGCCTCATCAGCATGCTCAACAGAATGGGGGTCAACCTGACGATCGATCCCAAGCAGATCACGGCCAAGAACGTGGCGGCGGTGGTGGTCACCGCCAAGCTGCCGCCCTTCGCCAAGCCCGGCACGACGATCGACGTCGTCTTCTCGTCCATCGGCGACGCAAAAAGCCTGCAAGGCGGCACCCTCTTGATGACGCCTTTGAAAGGTCCGGACGGGCAGGTCTACGCCGTTGCGCAAGGGCCGCTGACGCTCGGCGGCTTCCTGGGCGGGAAGGCGGGGGACACCACGTCGAAGAACCATACCAACGCCGGTCGGATCCCCAACGGCGCGATCGTGGAGCGCGAGGTGACCCTCGACATCAGCGCCTGGGAATCAGTGTCCGTGGCCCTGGCCCAGCCCGATTTCACGACGGCCCTGCGGGTCTCCGAGGCGGTGAACGCGGTTTTCGGCACTGAGACGGCGATGCCGGTCAATGCCGGCGTCGTCCGTGTCGCGGTGCCGGCCGATTATCAGGGGCGCCTGGTGGAATACCTGGCGGCGATTGAAAGCCTGGACGTGCAGGTGGATCAGCGGGCGCGCGTCGTCGTGAACGAGCGCACCGGCACGATCGTGATGGGCGGGCACGTCCGCATCTCCACGGTCGCGGTGGCCCACGGCAATCTCACCATCCAGGTCAAAACCAAACAGAACGTTTCGCAGCCGCAAGCGCCTCTCCTCGGCAACGCCGCAGGGCAGACCGTTGTGACGGAGGAAGTCGCGACCGAGGTGAAGGAAGAAGAATCGCGCCTCCTCCTGCTCGAGCAGTCCGTGACGCTGAGCGACGTGGTCCGCGGATTGAACTCCGTCGGGATCACGCCGCGCGACATCGTCGCCATCCTGCAAGCGCTCAAGGCGGCCGGCGCGCTGCAAGCCGACCTGGAGGTCATCTGATGGAGAAGATCATCGGAGCGCCCGCCAGTTTTCCGCCCACCGATATCTCCCCGCGTCTGCCTGCTTTCCCCAAGGGAGCGGCAGGGGCGGAGGGACCCGCCATGAGCGAACCGGAACGGGCGAAGATCAAGAAGGCGGCGACCGAGTTCGAGTCGTTCTTCCTCTATTACATGATGAAAACCATGCGGGAAGCGGTGCCCAAGGGGGGGCTGCTGGAGTCGCGTCATTCGGACACCTACCTCGGCATGATGGACCAGGAAATCGCCAATCTCGCGGCCAAGCGCGGGGGGCTCGGACTCGCGCAAGCGATTGAAAAACAAATGCTTCCTCAGCCTCCTCCAGTGCGTCTCTCAAGTTCTCGCGTGGAGCATCCGATACAGGGTCTAGAAAAGGAGGATGCCGCGCATGAACATATCCGATAAGAGTCCGCTGAACGATCTGGCCTCCCTGCTGTCAGGGCTCCAGGAACAGACGCAAAGCAGGGCCGTGGCCCCTGCCGCCGATTCGGCCGCCAAGCCGAGGCAGGAGGATCAAGTCCGCATCTCCGATCGGGCGAAGGAGTTCCAGAAGATCCACGAGGCGGTCAGCCAGGCGCCGGACGTCCGGGCGGACAAGGTGGCGGGTCTGCAAGAGGCCATCAAGGCCGGGACCTATAACGTGAAAGGTCAGCAGGTCGCGGACAAGCTCATCTCGCAAACGATTTTGGACACGATCCTGTAAGCGCAACAGTCTCCGAAGGCCCCTCCGGGGCCGTCGGGGGAAACGGCCGGTGCTTATCAACCGTCAGGGAGGATGGTTATGGACAAGACGCTTGCGGAGGGGAAGCTGGGAATCCTGCTGGACGCGCTGGCGGTTGAACGGTCCCTGTACGTCGAATTGATCACGGCGCTGGAGCGGGAACGGACGGCGCTGGTGAACATGTCCGCCGATGAGATGCTGGGCGTCACGCCGGCGAAAGAGGCGGTCATCTCCAGGATCCGGGCGCAATCCGGCGCCATCGAGCAGGCCATGGCAGCACTGGCGTCGGCGCTGGGAGTCGCGCGGGGACACGAGCGAATAAGCCTGTCTCGCCTTATCGACCATCTTGAAGGGACGTCCTGTCTGCGGCTCCAGGGGGCGCGCAACCAGGTGGTCGCACTGTCCGAAACGGCGTCCGTCCTGAACCGCGCGAACGACCGCCTGTTGCACCGTTCCCTGACCTACGTCAACCACTACCTGACGTTCCTGCAGTCGCTCATGACCGCCGCCCCCGGCTACCTCCACACCGGCGCCGCGCCCGATCTGGCCCGGAGCGGGCGGATCGTCGCCGTGAAGGGGTAAGCCGCGGATTTACCATGTCAGGACTCACCGGTATTTTTGACATCGGGAAGCTGAGCCTGCTGGCGAGCCAGCGCGCGCTCCAGGTGGTCAGCCAGAACCTCGCCAACGCCAACACGCCCGGCTATTCGCGCCAGGAAGTGGTGCTGGAGCAAACCGCGCCGTCCGGCGCCAACGGGTTCCAGACCGGCACCGGCGTGACGATCGCCCAGGTGCGGCGCCTGGTGAACAGCTTTCTCGAAAGCCAGATCACGGTGTCCCAGCAGGACCTCGGATGGTTGCAGGCCCAGGCCGACAGCTATGTCCGGCTGGAAGGCATTTTCTCCGACTCGAACGATCAGGGGATCAGCAAGCAGTTGAGCGAGTTCTTCAACGCGCTCCGCAACGTGGCCGGCAATCCGCAAGGACAGACCGAGCGGACCGTGCTGCTGGCCCAGGCCACGGCCCTGACCTCGCAGTTCAACCAGACGGCCGCGGATCTCATCCAGGCGCGCAAGGACCTCAATACGCAGGTCTTGCAGACGATCACGGAGGTGAACACCCTGGCGGCGCAGGTCGCCGTGCTGAACGGGAAGGTCGCCGCGGCCGAGACATCGGGCCAGGCGGCGAACGATCTTCGGGATCAGCGCGGACAACTCCTCAACGAACTGGCCAAGCGGATCGACATTCACACGTTCGAGGACCCCAGCGGCCAGGTCCAGGTGTTCGTCGGTCGCGGCAACATCCTCGTCGAGCGCGCCGGCACGATTCCGCTCGCCGGCACCCCCTCGGCCGATAATAGCGGATTTTTGAGCGTCACCCACAGGGGCGCCGACATCACCTCGCTGATCGGGGGCGGGTCGCTGGGGGGGCTGCTGACACTCCGCGACGGCACGATTCCCGACATCCAGGACCGGCTGGATACGCTGGCCGCCTCCCTCATCAATGAAGTCAACCAGGTGCACGCGAGCGGGTACGCGCTGGACGGGACGACCGGCAATGCGTTGTTCGCGCCGCTGACCGTGAACGCGAGCGCCCCCAGCGCCAACACCGGCGCGGCGACGGTCGGGAGCGGCGCCATCACGGCGAACAGCCTCCTGACCACGCATGACTATGAAATCAGGTTTTCGTCCGCCACTGCCTATTCCATCGTGAATGCGACGACCGGCGCGACGATCAAGGGGAACTATACCGGCACGGCCATCACGGCCCCGTCGGCCGGCGCCCCCCTGAACATCGTCACCGGCACCAATGACACGCTCGCGGTGACGGTGGACGGCACGGCGTCCGGGGTCATCACGCTCACAGGCACCGCATCTCCCGGCCAGGCCTACTCCAGCGGCGCGGACCTGGCCACCGAGATCCAAGCCAAGATCAATGCCGACGCCGCGCTCGTCGCGACCGGCAAAAGCGTCACAGTCGTGTACGGTACAACCACGACCCGGTTTGTCATCACCTCGAACTCCACCGCCTCCACCTCGGCCGTCAACGTGACCGGCGGCAACGCGCGGGCCGCGCTGGGCCTTGCGGCGGGCATCGGCACGGCCGCCTCCGGAACCTACGGCTCTCCGCAGACCTTCAATCTGGACGGTATTAGCGTGGCGGTGTCCGGCACCGTTGCGGCTGACGATGTGTTCACTGTCAACGCCCGGGCCGGTGCGGCGGAACACATCGCCGTGGCTCTGACCGACGCCCGAAAGGTGGCCGCGTCCGCCACGCAAGCCGGCCTCCCCGGCGACAACAGCACGGCGCTGGCCCTGATCGCGCTGCAGAGCACGGCCGTCTCTACCCTGAACGGCGCGACGCTGAACGGCTATTACGCTGCCACAGCCGCGGCCGTCGGCTCCGCCGCGCAGGCCAACACCCAGGATCTGAGCGCCCAGGAAGTGGTCCGCAACCAGCTTGACAGCCAGCGCGGCGAAACGTCGGGAGTCTCGATCGACGAGGAGCTGACCAACATGATCCAGTTTCAGCGGGCCTACCAGGCCGCCGCCAAGCTCATCGTCACCGCGGACGAACTGTTCCAGGTTCTTTTAGATATCAAGCGCTGACGGGGGGTGTATGCGGGTTGCTGATTCCACGACATTCGGCTCCTTGATGTTTCATCTCCAGCGCGCGCGGGCGCGGCAGGCGGAAACGCAATTGCAGCTCGCGACCCTCAAGCGCATTGCCGCGCCGTCGGACGACCCGGTCGGGTTCGGCAGGATCGTGGACTACAAGGCGCTTCTGGCCACGGCCGCGCAACGGGAGAAGGCGCTCTCGCTGGCTTCCAGCCAGCTCGACGAGACGGACAGCGCTTTGAGCGCCGCGACCGATTCCGTGATGGGCCGCGTCAAGGAACTGGCCGTCTCCATGACGAACGTGGTTAATGGGCCGGCCGAGCGGAAAGCGGCCGCCGAGGAACTCAAGGGCCTGGTCGGGCAATTGCTGGAGATCGCCAATCGGAAAATCGGCGACCGGGCGCTCTTTACCGGCTCGACGACGCGGGGCCGGGTGAACGGTGTTACCATCGCCGCGCCGGCGACCGGCGCGCCGGTGACCATTACGGGCGGCAGCAACGATACCGTGAAGGTCAAAGTGGACGGCGTGTCGTCCGGGACCATCACCCTGACGGCGGGGAGCTACACCACGGGGGCGTCCCTGGCGGCCCAGGTCGAATCGAAGATCAACGCCGATGCGACGCTGGCGGGCGCCGGCAAAGCGGTCGTCGTGTCCTTCGACACCGATCATTTCGTCATTACGTCCAACGCGTCCGGAGTCTCGTCCAGCGTCACCATCACCGGCGGCTCGGCCCGAAACGTCCTGGGGCTGAACGGCGGGACGACCGCGACCGGCAACGACCCCTTCAGCCTCGGGGCGCGCGCGAGCGCCGGCGCCCGCAACACCGGCGGCGCCATCATCGCCCCGGGCGACGTCACCGACCAGAGCGCGCTGACCTTCAGCGATTATCTGATCAAATTCACATCCGCGTCGGCGTACGACCTCTACAGCGCGAACAGCCCGGTCGCCGCCACCGCGAACGCGGCCAACACCGGCGGCGGGCTCATCACCAAGCGCGTCGTCAACGACACCGGCCTGGTCACGCTGGATGACTACGAGGTCCGTGTCAAGAACGTCTACACGGTGACCGCCGGCGCAAACGACGGCCTGCGCTTCGATCCCGGCACGGGCCCTGTCACGGCGACGCTGGCCGCCGGATCCTACACGGGCGCGCAGCTTGCGGCCCAGCTCAAGACCGCGCTGGAAGCGGTCAGCGGGGGCACGACCTACACGGCGGGCTTCAACGACACCACCGGCAAGTTCAGTGTCACGAACGATCTGGCCAACGGAACGGCCCTGAGCCTCCTGTACGCCAACGCGGTTTCGACGGCCAAGTCGCTCATAGGTTCGAACGGGACGGATCAAAGCGGAGTTGCGGCCGGCAGTACGGCCACAAGTGATGTGGACACCACCGGCGCGGCCGGAGTCACCAGGCACACCAATGTGTTCGATACGACTCTCGCGACCAATATTTTCAACATCACCTCCTCCAATAACACGGTGATCGTCAACGATACGGCCGGCGGAGTCGGCGCCGACACGACGATCACGCTGACAGCGGGCAGCTATACCGGGGCGCAGTTGGCAACCGAACTGGCGTCAAAACTGAACGCGAGCCGCAATGTCGCCAACACGACCGCCTATACCGTCGGCTACGAGTCGGTCACCTCCCGGCGGTTTACGATCAACAATCCGGCCGGCAACGCCAATTCACTAACCCTGAAGTTCGGCGACAGCGCCTCCACGGCGGCGCAGATCCTGGGGTCCACACCGGTCACCGTGACCGACACGGTCGGCGCCTCGGCGACCACGCTCAACAGCGACGCCGGCAACAGCGCCTATGCGTCGGGCGGCGCCATTGATTTCGACGGCCTGCGCGTGGCGATCACGGATGGGGGCAGCGCGGCCCGCAACGGCGACGTTTTTTCCGTCGTCCAGAACGCCACGCGGCGCGCGTCCGGCCAGTTCACGTCCGGCGCGCCCATCGCCTTCGACGGGATTCGGGTCTCCATCGACGCAACCGGCGCGGGGGCCGGGGCGCCGGGGGCGGGCGACCGCTTTCATGTCCTGACGACGCACCTCTACAACGGGGACGCGACTGATACAACCGTCGAGGTGGGCGATGGCGTCACCGCGCCGACCCTGGTGAACGGCCGGACGGTGTTTGCCGGCGCGAGCGGCGGGACCGATGTCTTCACGGCGCTCCAGAGCCTGGCCACCGCTTTTCTGTCGAACAACGTGGACGGCATCGAAGCCGCGCACGCGGCCGTGTCGGTTGCCGCGAACCAGGTGCAGGACGCGCAAGGGACAGTCGGCGCGCGGACGAATCGGCTGTCGGGCGTGAAAGACGGCCTCTCACAGTTCCAGGCGGATGTCCAGACGCTGCTGTCCAACACCGAAGACGTGGATTTTACAAAAGCCGCCTCAGACCTGGCGCTTCAACAGGTGACCCTGCAGGCGGCGGCCCAGTCAATGTCGAGCCTGCTGCAGACGTCGCTGCTGAATTTCCTGCGCTGATCCCCTCGTGTAGGGGCGCATCGCGATGCGCCCTCTTCGGAAGGCGGTTCACGAACCGCCCCTACGGCCAGAGGGAAAGGGGCCTGGCACCGTTTCTCTTCTTAAGTTCGCAGACCTCTTGCCGATAAAGTAAGGAGAAGGCGCCGCGCACGGTGACGCGGTCCAAGACGGCGGCCAGGGAGGGCGCGCATGTTAGTCCTGACACGGAAGTTGGGTGAAGGCATCACGATCGGAAACGGGATCCGGGTCGTGATTGTGGGCATCAAGGGACAGCACGTTCGGCTGGGTATCGAGGCGCCCGCGCAGACTACGATTTACCGTGATGAGATCTACGCCAGGATCATGGACGAAAACAGGCGGGCGGTCGAGGAGTCGCAACACGAGGGCACCTTGGCTGTCTGCGTGAAGTCCGGGGCTTGGCTCGGGCGAAGGAGCGGATCATGAAGCTGATGACGCGGCTCGGACTGATTGACATCGAGGACGACGAGATTCTCCACTTTCCGGTCGGGATCCTTGGATTCCCCCAGTACCGGCGCTACATCATTCTGGATCACCACCCCGGCTCGCCTGTGAAATGGCTCCAGGCCGTGGAAAAGGAAGACCTCGCATTTCCCATCGCGGCGCCTGCCGATTTCGCGCCCGACTATACCGTGACGGTTTCGGCTGAGGATTTGTCGGCTTTGGGCGTTGAATCGGGTGCGGACCTGCGCGCCTTCGTCATTCTGACCATCCCCAAGGGAGCGCCTGAGCGGACGACGGCGAACCTCCGGGCGCCGGTCGTCGTCAATCCGGACACTCGCATGGCGATGCAGGTCCTGACGGAGGAAGACCACCCCATCCGGTACCCGCTGGCGGCGGCGAGCCCGCTGGAGTGTGTGAAATGAGCGGCCTGCCGGCCGGCCTCCCCCTCCGGTTCGTGCTGACGGTGCCGCCGGTCGAATCCGGCGTGGAGGAGGCGCGACACGAGGTGCTCGAACGGCTGCGCTCCCTGGCGCTGTCCGACGACCAGCAGTTCGCGCTGGAATTCTGCGTTCACGAGGCCTTGGTGAACGCCCTGGTCCACGGCATCCGGGAAGGTGGAGGGTCCTGTATTACCCTTGATTTTGAAGCGGACGACAAGCGTGTTCGCGTCTCCGTGAAGGATGACGGCGTGGGGTTCAGGTGGGCGCTGCCCGGCCTGGCGGATGGGCATGCCCATGACAAGGCCGACTCCACCGGCCTCGGGCACACGCTGATCCGGCGCCTGATGACCCGCGTCCGATTCACCACGTTCAGTAACGGCATCATCATGGAACTCAACAGGGAGCGTAGCGGCCAGCCCACCCCAAAAATCACCCCGTCCGGCTCAAGTTCCCCTCCGGGGATTCCGATAGAGGAAAAGAAGGGGACTTGTTCGCCTTCAGGGCCGGCGTTTTCGGCTCTGGCAAGAGACGTCTATGCACATTGAAAAGGTTGTCCTCCGTAACGCCGTTCTGGTGAAGCTGGCGGGCCGATTCGAGTTTGGGACGCGCAACGAATACAAGCGGGCCATCGGCCAGATCGTTCAGGAAGGGCACTTCCGCCTGGTGCTGGACCTCGAACAGGTAACCTTTCTCGACAGTTCGGCTCTCGGTCTGCTGCTACTGACGGACCAAAACTTCAAGCTCAAACAGGGCAGCGTCGGCCTCGTCAAGCCGACGGGGTATGTCCGGCAGGTGCTGGAGCTGGCCAACCTTCCCAAGGTCATTCCAGTGTACGACTCCGTGGATGACGCCATCAACGCCACCGCCGTGGTGTAAGGAGAACCGCTCGTGCTGGACACGCCCGCGACGAGCCGTGCGGAACGTGCGCCGTTTCGATGGCCGAAAAGCTGGGTCCCGACCATCCTGATCATCGACGACGATAACATGTCCCGGCGGATCTTGGACACGCGGCTTCGCGCGACGGGATGCCGCGTGGTGCAGGCCGAGAACGGCCGGGAAGGATTGTCCCGCGCCCGCCAGGAGCGGCCGGACCTGATCGTTCTCGACTGGATGATGCCGGAGATGGCCGGCCCTGAATTCTGCGCCATCTTGAAGGCGGACGACGTCCTCAAGACCACACACGTCATCATGCTGACGGCGAAGGGCGAGACGGCCTCTCTCGTGAAAGCGTTTGAGGCCGGCGCGGATGACTACATCGCCAAGCCCTACGAGCCGGAGGTCCTGATGGCGAGGATTGCCGCAGGCCTGCAGGCGCGCGCGCTCCAGCGCCACGTCGAAGAAATCAATGAGCAATTGCGGCAGACCAACGCGAGGCTGGTCGAGCACCAGCAGCTCCAGGAGGAAGACCTCAGCCATGCCGCCGAGTTCGTGCGGGCGATGCTGCCGCCGTCCGGACCCATTATGCCGGGCGTTCGCCTGGCCTGGCGGTTCACCCCGTCGCTCCGGCTGGGAGGAGACATCTTCAACGTCCATCCCATCACTGAGCGCATGGTCGGACTCTACATTCTGGACATGTCCGGCCACGGCGTCGGCGCGGCGCTTCGCGCCGTCTCTACCGCGACGATCCTGCAGGCCGGCTGGGGGGCGCCGCTCGCGGGTTCCGGACCCATCGGGCCCGGCTGGCGTGAGGCCGATCCGGCGCAGATCCTGTCGCACCTGGACCGGTTGATGCCGTCGGGGGACGACGGCGAGCACTTCACGATCTGGCTGGGCGTGTGGGACCGCCGGACCGGAATTATGACGTACGCGTTGGGAGGGCATCCCGCGCCGATCCTGGTGCGGGCTGGCGGCGCCGTTGAGCGCCTCGGCGAACCCTCGCTCCCGCTCGGCTTTTCCTGGCTCCCGCAATCCGGACACAACGCGACGGTAACGCTCGTGGAGGGGGACCGGCTGATTCTGTTCAGCGACGGCCTGTTCGAAGCCTTCAGCGCGGACGGCGAACCGTGGGGGATCGCGCGGCTGGAAGACGCCTGCCGCAAGACCCGCCATGTTTCCCTCGAAGCGGCGCTCACGGCGATCGTCCAGGAAGTCCAGGACTGGCAGCAGGGCACGAGCTTTCGTGATGATCTGGCAATTATGGCCTTCCAGGTGGGCAAACAGGAGTACGAACCATGAACGGCGATTTGCCATTGCGGTTTCTGACTTGGGCGGTGGACCGCCCTGTTTCGCGGCTGTCGGAGGACCCCGAGGCGGAAGGCCACAACCGTATTCTGGTGGTGGCGGGCGTGGGAGAAACGCGGGCCTGGATTGCCCAGGGCGTGACGGCCGACAGTCGCACGGAGGTGATCGTTGCGTCCGACGCAGCCATGGCCCTGTCCATGCTTCAGACGCGGCCGTGCGCCGTGGTGGTGGCGGATTTCTCCGGGGCGGCGGGTGGCGCGGTGTCGCCAGGCGATGCGGAAGGGTTCGTCTCGCAGGTCAAGGCGCTGGACGTGACGAGCGAAGTCATTGCGATCTCCGATCGGGGCGCGCCGGCCCTGTCGCTGGACTTGATGCGGGACGGCGCCTTCGACTGTCTGATGGCGCCGGCGAGCCCGCAGGAGATCTGTTCCGCCGTCGGACGCGCCTTGCGTCACCGCCGCCTGACGCTGGAGGAACGAGCCTATTACGAACTGATCGAGCGGACCGTCTACCGGCGCGAGCGGGACATGCACACCATATTTTTCGAACTGCAGGAGTCGTACCGGCAGACGCTTTGGGCGCTGGGGTCCGCCCTGGAAAGCCGCGACGTCGAGACCAACGCGCACTCGATCCGCGTCATGAACTATTCCCACGCGATGGGGCAGGCGCTCGGCATCACCGGCAAGACCCTGGAGGATGTCGAGTATGGGGTCTTCCTGCACGACATCGGCAAGATCGCGGTGCCCGACTCGATCCTGCTGAAGCCGGACAAGCTCACCGAAGACGAATGGGTCACGATGCGCGAGCATCCGGGGCGCGGACGGTATCTGCTGGCCGGCATTGATTTTCTGAAGGGCGGGATCGACATCGTGTACTGCCACCACGAGCGCTGGGACGGGCAGGGGTATCCGCGCAAGCTGAAGGGCGAGGCGATCCCCTTCGGAGCCCGGATCTTCGCCATCGCCGACACCCTGGACGCGATGACCTCGGACCGCCCGTATCGGAAAGCGATGCCGTACGATCGGGCCCGCGCGGAGATCCTCGCCAACAGCGGCAGCCAGTTTGACCCGGTGGTGGTGAACACCTTTCGCGGCTTCACGGACGCCCAATGGCAGAAGATCCGGGAAGAATCGGAGGACCAGGCCCGCGCCATCGTCCGTCGCAAGCAGGAAAACCTCAAAGACTGACCTCAATCCCGCCCGTTCCGCATTCTGCCCAGCATCCGGAATTCTTTGCCTAGCGCGACCCGCTACCACGGCGAAAACCGGCCGGAATAGCCGCCTTCGAGCCGATCTGTCCATGGCATCGGAATTGTATGGCAAGAGACAGGCGGGCGCTCAAGTTCCTCCGTAGCCCTGACGATACATTGACCAGTCAGTGGATGAACGGTGAGCGCAGCGGGAGGCGGGGTGACATGGTGAATGCGGCGTTGCAGTTTTTTCGTCCGACGACGGCCATGCGGGAGCTGTTCGTGCTGCTGTCCTTGGACGGGACGCAGACGATCAGCCAGCACGAGCTGGCCCGCCGCGTCGGGCTCAGCAGCTCCATGGCGCACAACTACATGGCGGACCTGGTGTGCCAGGAGCTGGTCATGGTGTCCGGGCTCACCAACCGCAGCATGACGTACCAGGTCACGCCGAAGGGGCGCGCGCGCCTTGCCGAGCTGCTGCGCGGCTACGCCAAGGAGATCGCCCGCCTCTATTCCATCGCGAAAATAGAAACCGGGAAACGGCTCCAGGAACTCTACGCGCAAGGACTGAAGTCCCTCGTGCTGTTCGGCGCCGCCGAGACCGGCGAGTTGGTCTACCACGCGGCGAAGACGACGTCCGTGCGGATCGTCGGGTGGGTGGACAATGACGCCGCCAAGCACCGATTGCGGTTCGGACACCTGCGCGTCCGCCCGCCGGAGACCATTGAGTCCTACCGGCCGGACGGCGTCCTGATCGCGTCCTCCGGGGACACGGAGGACATCTATCGGCAGATCCGGCATCTGCCGGCGAAAGGGATTCCCATTGTCACATTGTGACCTCAGAAAACTGGCGTCGATGAAGCGGCGCCCCTTTGCGGAAGATGCCATCGTGGGGCGGCCGCGCGCCGCCATCATCGGCCTGGGCCAGATCGGGAACCAGTTCGACGACGACCCCAAGCGGACGGCCGTCTGGACGCATGCCGGCGCCTATGCCGCGATTCCGGAGATCGCGCTGATGGCCGGAGCCGATCCCGACTCCGATCGCCTGAGCCGGTTCCTCGAACGGCGCGGCGTGGCAGCTGGCTACCGGGACTATCAGGACATGCTCCGCTGCGAAACCATCGATCTGCTGAGCGTCTGCTCGCCCACCGCTCTGCATCATGAGATGGTCCTGGCGGGCGTTAAGGCCGGGGTCCGCGCCATCTTCTGCGAAAAACCCCTCGCCGCAACGGTTGCACAAGCCGCCGACATGGTCAGGGTGTGCGAAGCCGCCGGCGTGCTGCTCGCGGTCAACCACACACGTCGCTGGGAGGACATCTACCGGCGCGCCAAACGACTTCTGGATCAGGGCGCCATCGGCCATCTCGAGTCCCTCGTCGGCTACTATCCGGGCAAGGTCTTCACCATGGGCACGCACCTCTTCGACCTGATGCGGTACTTCGCCGGCGACGTGGAATGGGTCTGCGGGCACGCTGTGGGCCATGGAGACGAAGCGAATCTGTCGGGTCACCTGGGCTTTCGATCGGGCGTGCAAGGCAGTATCGTGTGCGGCTGGGATCGCGCCAACCATATTTTTGAAATGGACCTGCTCGGATGTCGTGGCCGGCTTCGCCTTTCGGGCGACGGCGCGAAGCTGGAACTCTTCCGGTTCGAGGACAGCCCGCGCTACTCCGGCTACACGGAACTGGCCGCCGCCATCGAAGGGGCGCCGGGATCGGGCGGGCCCGTTCACGAGGAAAACCGCCTGATCGCCGCCGTGCAGGACATTGTGCGGTGCCTGGCCGACGGTGGGACGCCGGCCTGCGGCGGCGCAGACGGCGCGGCGGCCGTGGAGATCGCCTGGGCGCTCTGTGAATCAGCGACGCGTGGCAGCACGCGTATTGAATTGCCGGCTACGACAGGGAGGAGAGAACGATCATGCTGACGACCTCTGCAGGCACGCCGGCGTTGCTGGGCGGCAAACCGGTGCGGACCCGCCCGTTCCCGGCGTACCCCGTGATCGGGGACGAGGAAAAGCGCGCGGTGATGGAGGTGCTGGACTCGGGCCAGCTCTCCACGTTTTCCGCCAGTCGCCAGGGGTTCCTGGGAGGCCGGAAGATACAGGCCTTCGAAGCGGCCTTTGCCTCCTACCACGGGGTCTCCCACGCGATCGCCGTGAACTCGGCAACATCCGGACTCCACGCGGCGGTGGCCGCCTGCGAGATCGGGCCCGGGGACGAAGTGCTCGTCCCGCCCTATACCTTTACGGCGACCGCGACCGCGGTGCTGCACCACAACGCGATTCCGGTCTTCGTGGACGTGGACCCGGTGACCTTCTGCATGGACCCCGACCGGATCGAGGCCGCGATCACGCCGCAGACCAAGGCCATCATTCCGGTCCATCTGCTGGGCCATCCGGCCGACATGGATCGGATTCTGGACATCGCCCGCCGTCACGGCCTGAAGGTGATCGAGGATTGCGCGCAGGCGCCGGGCGCCCGCGACAAGGGGCGTCTCGTCGGCACGATGGGCGATTGCGGCGTGTTCTCGTTCCAGGAAACCAAGAATCTGGCGACCGGCGAGGGAGGGATGGTCATCACGAACGACCCCGACCTGGCCGAGCGAGCGCGCATGATCCGCAACCACGGCGAGGCGGTGGTCGCGGGCGAAGCCCGGAAGTACCTGACCAGCACGATCGGCTGGAACTACCGCATGACCGAGATCGAAGCGGCGATCGGCATCGTGCAGCTCGGCAAGCTGAACCGGCTGAACCAGGGGCGTCGGGATCTGGCCGCGTACCTGCTCGACCGATTGCCGCACCACGCGGGGCTGGCCTATCCGGTCGAAGCGGCGCACGTGCACCACGTCTATCACGTCTTCGGCATGACCTACGACGAAGCCGCAGTCGGCCTCCCGCGGGCGCGATTTATCGAAGCCCTCGTCGCCGAAGGCATTCCCGTGGGGCCGGGGTACCCGCGGCCGCTGTACCACAACCCGCTGTTCCAGGAACGCCTGGCCTACGGCAAGCAGGGCTGTCCCTTCACCTGCCACCTCTACCAGGGCGCGGTTTCCTACGCGAAGGGGCTGTGTCCGGTGGCGGAAGACCTGTGTGCCCGCGCTGCGCTGTGGACCTTCGTGGTCCGTCCGCCGGCGGCCGAAGCAGACATGCAGGACATCGTAGACGGGTTTGAGAAGGTGCTGGAGAACATTCCTGCGCTCGCCAAAGGAGTCGCGGCATGAAACGACGATCGGTTCACAACCAGGGCATCATCGGGGTCATTCACGCGCGCGGCGGGTCCAAGCGCATTCCGCTCAAGAACATCAAGCTGCTGGCCGGCCGGCCGTTGATCTCCTACATGGTGGAGGCGGCGGTGGAGAGCCGGCTGTTGGACCGGGTGATCGTGTCCACCGACCATCCGGACATCGCCCGGATCGCCAAGGAGTATGGCGCCGAGGTCCCCTTCATGCGTCCGGCTGATCTCGCGGAAGATGTCGCGTCCGAACTCGTCACGCAGCATGCCGTCCATTTTGTCGAGGCCGAGGGCTATCCGGTCCGGATCGTGTTGACGATGCAGCCGACCACGCCGTTCTGCGCGGCGGAGGACATCGATGCCTGCATCGCCAAGATACTGGACACCGGTCTGGATACCGTGCTGACGGCCTGCGAGGTCCATGAGCGGCCCGAATGGATGTACCGCATGGAGGGCCCCCGCGCTGTGCCCTACACCGGTTCGCTGGTGCAAGGCGACGCCGGGATCAGCCAGAAGTTGCCGAAACTGTACATCCCCAACGGCGCGGTCTGGGCCACGCGCCGCTCGGTCCTGATGGACCAGGGACTGATCACCGGGCCGAAGGCCGGCGTGGTGGTGATGTCGCGCGAACGCTCGGTGGATATCGACGAGCCGGTGGATTTCATCACCGCCGAAGCGATGGCAAGCGAACTGTTCCGAGTGCGAGTGTAGGGGCGGTTCGCGAACCGCCCCTACGAGGAAGAGGAGAAATCACAATGGCAAAACTGATCGGCAACTATACCCTTGAAGGCCAGGACACGAAGAACCCGTCGGCGGCGTCTGCGGCGCAGCCCGAGATCCCCGCCGCGGATGCTTCTGCGTCGGAGTTCGAGCGGCGGGCGATGGCGCGGTTGGGCGGCAGCATCGCCTTTGTCATGAAGGGGAAAAACGTCCTCTGGACCGGCGGCGCCAAGTCATGAAAAGCGCCCTCTCCATCCGCGAACTGGACCTTGTCGCGCAGGCGACCTTCAAAAAAACGGCCGAGATCGGCTTTACGCATGCGCAGGCGAACCTGCCGTATATGACGAAGACGATCCTGGACGTGCCCAGACCGGCCCCGTCAAAAGGGTCCTCCGCCATTGCGATGTCGGCGGGCCCCAGCCTGCACCGCCGCAAGACGATCCAGAGCCTCCTCGATCTTCAATATCAAGGAACGGTCGTTGTGGCGGACGGGGCGCTCGGCTATTGCCTGCGCCACGGACTCGTCCCGGATTACGTCGTGACCGTGGACCCGCACCCCTACTGGATCATGCGATGGTTCGGCGATCCCGATTTCGACCGGCGCCCGGAGGACGACTATTTCCGCCGGCAGGACCTCGATCCCG
>Ga0315281_10004435_pt1 | contig 20366 bp, 17 predicted proteins | sample YL17G07_0_MG_FD_204540 | JGI IMG/M metagenome (GOLD analysis project Ga0315281, IMG submission 204540) | Sediment microbial communities from Yellowstone Lake, YNP, Wyoming, USA - YL17G07_0 | ecosystem: Environmental > Aquatic > Freshwater > Lake > Sediment | place: USA: Wyoming | collected...
TCAGCATCGCTCGGGACGAGTCACCCATGTTGTAGATCCTGATTCCTTCAATGCCGAAGAGATAGCCGAAGTGGGTGGTCCTATTCTCTTCGGACACCTCATCTGGCGATATGGAGTAATAGGGGGTCACCTTGAGGCCGTCAACTTCAATTGTTACGTGGGCCTTGAGGGTCTTCACCCTGTCTCTATCTATCCCCAAGTTGACCATGTGTTCACAAGACTCTGATGGCCCAAAGAATATTGCTGTGGGGGAGCTCTTTGCTATTATGGGTAGGCTGACCGGGTCGGTATGGTCCAAGTGATCGTGAGTGCAGAATACGTAATCAAATTGACAGTCCTCTGGCCTCATAGGAGGTTCCGTGTGTAGGTAGTGCAGGCTCTTATCCCTACTCAGGTACATATCTACAGCGACTAGTCTGTTTTGAGGCGTTTTGAGGACGAACGAATTCTGTCCGAGCCAGAAGATCCGTACCTCCCCTTTGCGTACTTTCGTTTCGCGAATCTCATCTATCATACGATCACCGGTCCTCAATAGCCGGTATCCATCCCCTCGGATCCAGTTGGCATGCCTCGGCACAGAAGGCTCATTCCTAGTAAACCTCAACGTCAGACATTAGCAATTGCGCGCAGATACTCGCAACTGCTCTATGGTTTCTGCATATCTTCCGATCGTGATGGTGGAAAAGGCTTTCGCTGGCAGCAGGCGCTTGTTTCGATGTCTCGCACGTCATAGAGATTTCCTGAAGTTGAGGTAGTATTGGCAGTCCTGATACGCGACATCTGGTATGGGCACCAAGTCATCAAAGCTCGGGAAAGCAACCGCCCGCTTCTTCAGCTAAACAATCTTAGATCCAACTTCATTCTCCGTGGTGGCACTTCGTCTTTTGGCAGGAAAACAAGGCAGGAAACATCATCAACGTTTCGTCGATTTCGTCGATCGCGGGGCTCGAAGTCAGCAGGTCTGGACATGGAGCGGACTAGGCCGTAGCCAAGGCCGGTGTATTCCACTATGGCATACGTATCAACTGCATCGCGCCAGGTATTATCACCTCATCCAGGATAACAGCGACGGAGAAGGCCCCTGAACACCTAGCAAGAGCACGCCCCTTGGGAAGGCTTGGTAGGCCTGAAGACTGTGCCAACGTGATTGAGTTCCTGGCCAGTGACCTGTCAGGATACGTTACGGGTCAATGTATCACAATAGATGGGGGTTACTCGCTCACTCAAATGTGGCCGTCACAGGACTTCGTGTGGCCAGGATAGTTCTGACAGAACTGGATCGGATCATTCTTCGCCGGATTCTGGCCTCTTGCCAAGATACTCAGTGCGGCTGTTGCACGCTCAAGGCTCAAAAGCACGTAAGAGTGCAAGGATAACGAGACTCTAGTAAGATCCCGCTAGAAAAAGAACTAGGGTTTTACCTGAACCTTGACGGCGTTCTCGAGACGCTTCTCAGCTGTTTCAATGGCTTCGCCGGTTTTCTCAAGAGGAAAGGTATGCGTGGTCAACGGTTTGACCTTGACAAGCCCTCTGCTAATGGCCTTCAGCGCAGCGGGGAATGTGAACGGTGATAGCCAGGAGAACGCTATCTCCTTGTCCGCCAATGTTCCTTCCCAAAGACTGAGTGAGAGTGAGTCTTCAGGATTGTACCCTGCGCCTCCGAAGAAGACCGTTCTAGATCGACTTCCACCGATCTTCAGAGCTTGCTGGCTAGCCTCCTTGTCACCAGTCGCCACTATGACTGCGTCGGCCCCCTTCCGATCATTCAATTCTAAGATTTTCTCGAGGAGATCTTTCGCATAGAACTCTGATTCTTTCTGTCTGACATTTATCGCGTAGTCTGCTCCCAGCTGGATTCCCATCTTAAGCCTATAGTCCCTTGTGCCCACAAGCGCAACTTTGCCCGCTCCAGAAGCTCTGGCGTATTGAGTCATCATCAAGCCTATTGGCCCAGGACCTATCACTACGCAGAAGTCACCTGGAGCTATTCTCATCTTTCTCACTCCATATACCGCACAGGCAAGAGGCTCAGTAAAAGCCCCTTCCTCATACGTCACGTTATCAGGTAATGGGTGTACGTAATTGTAGAACGCCTTGCAGTACTCGCTAAAACCTCCGTCAACATTCACGCCTAGAACAACCATTTTGACGCAAAGATTCGGCATTGCATTCTTGCATGGAGCGCACACACCGCATGATTGGACTGGCTCAACGACCACTCGTTCACCTTCGTGGAGCAGTCCGAGTTTCCCAGCGAACTCACCTAAGCCGACTATTTCCCCCGTGAACTCGTGCCCGAGTACCAGTGGTGGCGGTACATCTGCCTTTCCGCGTTGGTAGTAGGCGAGATCAGATCCACAAACTCCGACAGCCTTAACGCGCAGTAGCACTTCATTTGCAGCGAGTCCCGGAACCTCTCTCTCCTCAACTCCAATTTTCCTTGGACCATACAGCGGGGCAGCCTTCATCTTCTTAGGCAAGTTCGTCGTTCTCCTGTTTCTATCTGTACTTGGCAACCAATTGATCCATGAATTGCTTGCAGGAGCCTGTCTCTTCCCAAGCATTAGGCCAGAAGCATAGGTCAAGTCCAAGCCAGCCGCTGTAGCCGACTTTGTTGAGAGCTTTCATTACCTCGTCGAAATCTATCATTCCCTTCTTGAAGGGGGCGTGAGTCGAAGTTCTATGCTGATTGAGGGTGTTATTGCTGTCAATGACGTGAACGTGTCCTATCATACCTTTGAGCTGAGTTATGAACTCGCCCGCGATCTTGCTGAGCGGCACATCTATTATGTCCATTGGAGGTGACTGGTTTAGCCCTATCCCGCAGCAATGTGCGTGACAAGTGTCAATCATAGCTTTGAAGTTAGGTTGGTTAACAGCTTTCAGAAGTCTGAGGACCTCGGAAGGTTTGTTCAACATGAACCCTGGCTCAAACTCCCAGACAAGCACGACGCCGGCATCCTCTGCCTTTTTCGAATACTTCTTGAAAGCCGTTTCAACCCGGTTCCAAGCCGTCTCGTAGGTAACGCCGGGAACCCCTTCTGGGCCAGAGACGGTGTCCACTCTCATGGATTTGATGTCTAGGTCTTGACAAAACTGAAGAAACGTGTCAAGATCCTTCTCATGGGCTTCCCTAACATCTGAGTATGGCGATGCTATCGGATTTCCGGAAAGGTCAGCTGCGATACCGACAATTTCCAAACCATATCCGGCTATCTTCGATTTGAGATCATGACGATCGGATTTCTTCGGGTATAGGTCAGGGTGCGCATGCGGCTTGAAGCCAGAAAGCTCCACGCCATCAAACTTCAGTCGGGAAATCATCTGGAGGCATTCTTCCAGCGTATAGGGTCGTGGGTCATAGGGTGGAAACATGTACGGCCAAGTGCCGCAACCAAGCTTGAACTTTCCCATCGAATCACCGTTCCACAGTTTAGTTCGAAGTTAAAAAAAGACTTTCGGTAATGCAGGTTGACTTCTCGTTTCCCGAAATTATGAGAGGGGAGCCTCGACGAAATAACTGCAGACTCCTCTTAGCAACGTGCCGAAGATTAGAGTAGTAAGCAGAAGAGCCTCGGATAGGTAAACTGGCATATCCTCCAGACTAGAGGTGGCTTCAAAAGAACGCAAGCCTGAAATCCGCATCCACCTCACATAGGTAGTAAAATAATGGGAAACTACAGTAATGAAGGAGAACTGAATAGTCTTATTGGTCCGCTGCTGCTAGTATGATGTTGCGAAAATGGTGGTGTTTGGAAAGATGGTTAAGTTTGGAGTGACAAGCTGGGTTTGGGTCTACCCGTTTGATCACAAAGTCATCGGGAAGGCAAAGGAGATAGGTTTTGATGGTGTTGAAATCCCGATTGAAAATCCAAAGAAGATCAATGTTAAGGCGACGAAAGAGGCGCTTAAATCGCATGAAATCCAGTGCTCTTCTTTATGCGCAGTCCTGGGGCCTGATCGAGATCTTATCCATCCCGACAAAGCAGTAAGAGAGAATGCCAAGAAATACTTGAAGGCTTGTATTGACTTCGCAACCGAGTTCAACACTGATATGGTTTGCGGCCCGTTGTATTCCTGCGTTGGAAAGACGAAATTTATGCGCGATAAGGAGAGAGAGTGGAAGTATGCTGTGATGGGACTGAAGGAGATGGGCAAGTACGCTGAAAATAGAAACGTGTTTCTTGGGCTCGAACCTATCAATCGATATGAAACTCGATTGGTCAACCTTGTGTCGGATTGCCTCAGAATGCTGAAAGAAATCGATAGTCCCGCTGTTAAGCTTCATTTTGACACTTATCACGGCAACATAGAAGAGAAATCGTTGGGCCAGGCTATTAGAGAGGGCGGAAGCTTGCTCTACCATGTTCACGCCTGTGAGCATGACCGAGGAACCCCAGGATCAGGTCATATCGAATGGAAAGAAGTGGCTCAAGCACTGAAAGACGTAGGATACAACCGATATATGGTCATAGAGACATTTCAACCAGGTACCAAGGAGATCGCCACAGCAGCCTCAATATGGAGAAAGTTGGCTCCGAGTCAAGACGAACTAGCACGAGAAGGTCTGCTGTTTCTCAGAGAATTGATGAAGTAGGCTCCAGCCGAACCTTCTTTTTTCTATAAGGAATAGCACATCTCGAGCCTTGACGTATCTCAAATTCGGAAGGAAGCTACTAGTCTAGAGAATCCCTATCAAATCAGTATCGGAGTGAGGACTATGCCGAGGAGGAGGAATCCTACCACTACACCCAATACCGAAAGCACTATGACAACGGCTTTGGGGATAGGCACATCTGCCGGTACGTAGCCCAACGCTATGTACATGAATCCGCCTATGCACAGGATTTGGAATCCGTATTGATAGAGCAACATCGAGAAGGGTTGGAGGATAGCGAATAATCCTGCAAAGCAGAGAGCTATGCCTGTCTTTTCTAATCTATTTTTCGTCTTCTGCGATACCAACATCTAGACTCCTTCATCATCTGAATCTATAATATTACCTCTTCAGTCTTCTTGTCGACCATCTGGAAATTCTCTTTAGAGAATGACAGCCAAAGTCTGTCTCCCACATCTGCCTTAAAGTGAGGCGGCACCATGGCCCTGACAATAGAACTTCCGATTTTGAAATCCAATATAGCTTGATCTCCTAGAGGCTCTACCACGTATACTTCACCTTGGAAGGCGTATGCCCCTGAAGGCTTTGATCCGACCGATATGTGCTCAGGTCGAATCCCTAAGATCACCTCTCTTCCCTTCGCCTCTTCAAGCAGTTCTCGGAACTCTGTCACGTCCAGCTGGAACTCCCCGCTATCCAAATAGAGCTTATTGTCCATCTCTTTTAGTGTGCCTTCTATGAAGTTCATAGAGGGGCTTCCTATGAAGCCAGCTACGAAAAGGTTCTTCGGATGGTTGTATATGTTGTCGGGTGTATCGTATTCTTGAAGTGCGCCTTGGTTCATGACCGCAATCTTGTCAGCCATGGTCATAGCCTCCAGTTGGTCATGGGTGACGTATATCGCCGTTTGTCCCAACTCTTTCTGGAGGCGTTTGAGCTCGGCCCTCATTCTGGCTCTGAGTTTGGCGTCTAGGTTTGTTAAGGGCTCATCCAGCAGGTAGACACGAGGCCTCCTGATGATAGCCCTTCCTAGAGCAACCATCTGAGATTCCCCAGGTGTGAGCTGTTCAGGTTTTAGGTTGAGCATTTTAGTTACCCCTAGGATGTCCGCCACCTCTCTTACACGTCTATCAACGTCACCTTTGGGGATCTTCTGGGTCCTCAGCGGGAAGGCTAAGTTATCATAAACTGAAAGTGTTGGGTAAAGCGCATAGAATTGGAATACCATGGCTGTGTCTCTTTCAGCCGGAGTCAGATCGTTTACGAGCTCATCCCCTATGTATATCTCGCCTTCATCAGGCACCTCCAAACCAGCGATCATACGTAGCGTAGTGGTTTTCCCGCATCCGGAGGGGCCTAAAAAACATACGAACTTCTTGTCTTCTACTTCAAGATTCAGTCGGTTAACAGCCGTCACCTTTCCGAATCTCTTTGTTAGGTTCTTAACCATTACACGCGCCATGTAGTGTATCACCATTAGACTATGGTTTCTTTCGTCTTCTTGCTGAAGACATGCATCTTCCCCTTGTCAAAGGCGAGCCATACCTTTCTTCCAGGTTCTAGTGAGAGAGATCCCGGAACCTTGACTTTCACAAGCTCTTGTCCAACTTTGACGTCTACGACTAACGCCGCGCCCATTGGTTCTAGGACGTAGATTTCTCCTTGGATGAGGTCTTCACCAGCTTTTTCGGTGTGAATCGTTAAGTCGCTCGGTCGTATACCTAGAATGAATTCACTTCCAGCTGCTTTGTCGCGAATCAGTTCGGCTAACTCGGTGATATTTAGCTTGAATACTTCGCTCTCAAGATATGCTTGGCCCGCCTTCTCTGAGAGTATGCATTCAAATAGGTTCATTGTAGGTGTGCCCACAAAGGTGGCTACGGAGAGGTTTTTTGGATGTTCAAATATCTCCTCGGACGTCCCGTATTGGACTATTCTCCCGTTCCTCATTACAGCTATTCTATCTGACATACTGAGGGCCTCCAACTCGTCATGTGTAGCGTATATCATAGTCTGCCCTAACTCTTTCTGGAGACGTTTGAGTTCGGCCCTCATGTGAACTCTCAGTTTGGCGTCCAAGTTCGTCAAGGGTTCATCCAATAAGTATACTCGAGGCCTTCTGATTATGGCCCTCCCTATAGCAACTCTTTGCATTTCTCCGCCACTGAGCTGCGTAGGGTACTTTTCAAGTAGGTGGGCTATGCCAAGAATATCAGCTACATCTTTGATCCTAGAATCCATTTCATTTTGAGGTGTCTTCCTGGCTCTTAGTGGTGATGCTAGATTACCGCGAACGGTCAGATGAGGATAGAGCGCATAAGTCTGGAATACCATGGCTGTGTCTCTTTCAGCCGGAGTCAGATCGTTTACGAGCTCATCCCCTATGTATATCTCGCCTTCATCAGGCACCTCCAAACCAGCGATCATACGCAGCGTAGTAGTCTTTCCGGAGCCGCTCGGTGCTAGCAGCGTCACAAATTCTTTGTCAGCTACTTCTAGGTTTACATCGAATACTGGACAGAGGGTCCCCGCTTTCTTCGATAAATTCTTAAGCCTCACTCCTGCCAATCCTAACGTTCACCTCTTAATGTGTGATGACTAGACGTCCCATTCTTTGGTAAGGATCATTTTCCCTTTACAGTTCCGAAGGTTATTCCTCGGAGGAGATACTTTTGGAGGAAGAAAGTGAATATTATCACGGGTGTGATGTATAGTACCTCTGTTGCTGTGATGGTACCCCAATTTATACCTGACTCGCCTCTAATTCTCGACAAGGCAACTGGAACGGTTCTAGTGTCGAAGCCTGACAGAATGTAGGCAAATAGGAACTCGTTCCACGCCATTATAAGGCAGAATACGGCTGTCGCAGCGATGCCGCTCAGAGCTTGAGGAAGAACCGCTTTTCGGAAGGCCCCTAATCTGCTGTACCCGTCCACCATGGCGGCGTCGTCCAGCTCTCTTGGTATCTCATCGAAGAATCCCTTCATCATCCAGACAGCGAAGGCCATGTTGAACATCACGTAAAGTGCTATCAGGCCGAAGTAGTTGTTTAACAACTCCAATCTTTGGTACATGAAATAGATCGGTATTATGATGGCTATTGGAGGCAACATGCGGGTAGACAATATGAAGAATAGCCATGTATCTTTACCTTTCACGTTGAACCTTGAGAAGCTGTATGAAGCTAGCATGCCTACGAGTATCACCAAGGCTATGCTAGATAGTGATATGAAGAAGCTGTTTAGCAGGAATCTTGGGAAGTCTGTAGGTCCAGGCGTCAGACCATATCTATGCTCATAGAAGACATCGATGAAATTATCGAGTATCGGTTGAAAGTTAAACCATTTTGGCGGGATCGCGAACATGTCAAGCCTTGTCTTGAGGGACGTTACTATTAGCCAATATACGGGAAATAGCCATGCCGCTGTCAGCACAAGGATTAGAAGGTATTTCATGTATTTGATAGTCTTGGTTCTTTGTCTGCGGTCCATACAGTCAAACCTCCAATTCTCGGGTAACTGCAGCTTGAGCAGGCCGTCTAGTGAGGAACCTCAAGTAAACATTCGTTAAGACAATTATCATGACTAGAAATATGTAGGACAGGGCAGCGGCCCGTCCCGTATGGAAATACTGAAATGCCTCTCGGTATATTCTGAAAGATATTAATTCAGACGAGCTTCCAGGCCCTCCGCTGGTGAGTATGAAAACACTGTCGAACACTTTCATAATATCCATCGTCCTGAACAGCACGGCGATCCCTATCAAAGGCTTCACTATTGGAAAGGTGACATACCTGAATTTCATCATCCAACCCGCGCGGTCTATACTCGCCGCCTCATAGAGGTATCGAGGTACGGCCGTCAGACCAGCCAGGAGAATTAGCACCATGAATGGGGTCCACATCCATATGTCTACCAGCGCGACGCAGGGGATAACCCACTGGTCAGTATACCATGCGAAACCATGGATGCCTACGACCGATAGCAAATATGCTAAGATGCCAAACGTTGAATCGTAAATGAACCTGTAGAACACGCCTACAGCGATCGGAGCCAGCATCATTGGAATCAGTAGAAGCGTGAGGACTATACGGCGGCCTCTAAATTCCTCGTAGAGCAAAAGGGCTATACCAAAACCCGCGAGAAACTCTATAGGAAGAGCTATGGCAAGGAAATATGCTGTTAACTTGAAATTATCCCATATAGTGGGATCATTCACGATATCAACGTAGTTCTTAACGCCTGTGAATATTGGAGGTTGTTTCAGCATAATAGAATAGTCGTAAAAACTGAGACCCAGAGACCACATCAATGGGTAGATTACTAAGATGAGAAGTATGAGAATCGCAGGGACTATCATAACCCACTTTAGAGTCCTCTCTCTCATGGTCAACCAACCGCTGGACGAATTCCAGTGTTACCAAAAGGTTTGGCTTATATGCCTTTTTTGAAGTCCAACGGGTAATGCACTTCAACAGCTTTCGCACGCTTGAACCTGTCGCAGACCTGCGCGGCCAACGTCGGGCATTGCCCTTCGCATCCCCTGGTGTCACATGGAACTTTCATATTATTGACTGCTCATAGTGGCGTAGGCATTGAGCAGCGGTGGACGTATTTGCAGACATCATCAAACAGTGTGGAGATCATCCAGGTGGGCATCCTTGTCAGGGACGTAGAGGAGACCGCGAGGAAGCTGGAGAAACTGATTGGGATCGGACCATTTCAGATTCTCGAACCTGAATACCGTGACCTGACTTTCCATGGGAAACCCGCGAGATTCAAAATTAGAATAGGACTGGCCAAGGCCGGGCCGATACAGGTTGAGCTCATGCAACCTCTCTTCGGTGAGACAATCTATGATGAATACGCCGAGCGAAAAGGGTACGGACTCCACCATGTGGCGATTCGAGCCGAAAATATGGAGCGAAGCATCAACGACATGAAGTCCAAAGGGTTCAACGTAATTCAAAGTGGAAACAGACCTGGAGTAAAATGGGCATACCTGGACACCGAGAAGGAAACGGGCGTGATCTTCGAGCTGGTCGAAAAGAAAGAAGCCTGACGGAATCGACTAGGAATCGGGAAGCCGCAGCCTCGTATTCACGCAAATGCAGTTCAAGGGAAAACAGAAGATTCGAGGCCTACATGATCGGGCGCCAGTTTCGTCATTATTCTTTCTGGTCGATCATATCCTCCATATACTTTCGAGCAGCCACCAAATCATGACGAGGATTACGGCTCAAGATTGCCTCGAGCGTCACGTATCCGTCGTACCCTACCTTCTTCAAGGCATCGAATATGGGCGCAAAATCTATGTGGCCTCTCCCCGGAATCTTCCTGTTACAGTCGGAGATGTGCACGGCCGCAAGCCGTTCGCTGGCAAGTAGGATCGGCTTGGTGAAGGAATCTTCTTCGAGGCTAGTGTGAAACGTGTCGTATACGACGCCGACGCTCCTTTGATTCACCAACTGCGCCAACGAGAGAGCTTCTCTGACATTGTGAATGATCGTGCTCTCAAACCGGTTTAGAGGCTCTATTGCGATCTTCACACCTACCTGGTCTGCCACATCTCCTGACGCTCTTAGCAGCTCGACAAGCCAAGCTTGGCCTTTTCTGAATGGCACATCCTTTGGGATGTTTCTTGACCGGCCACTTCCCCACACCAGAAGCTTCCCCCCGAGACTTCCGGCTAGCTCGATGAGTCGTTTGGTGTAAAGGATATTCTCGCTTCGGGATGCCCCGGATGGCGACGCCAATATCATCTCAGGTGGGTAGAGGGATGTGAAACCGGAGAATGCCAAATAATTTCTCTGCAAAGATGTCCGTAGATTGTTGATATCGGCGCGACCCAGTCTCCTCGGAATCCAAGGTGAGATCTCTAACGCGTCGAACCCGGCCTCCGCAACGAGACTGACTGCCTTCGGGATTCCCAAGTGAGCGTGGGAAAGATGGAGCGCACATGCGAGTTCCAATCTTCTACCCCGCTTCCACAATCGTGCCACGTGATATAAGCGGTTGTCCTTTGAATCACTTGATTGAGGAGGCCAACTTCGCTCAGGAAATTCGAATTGCCTTAGTGTGATCTCGCTTGGGAAAGACCGCGTCTTAACGGGAATTGTCTGGACTTTCCTATCAGTAATGGATGACTTTAGGGGAAGAACTTCTGCCGAAGTTGGTCCGCCGGAATACTGCAAGCTGCTCCGCGCGGGCTCGTGGAGCATATCTATTGTCCTTATGTTGTTCAGACTGTCGCGAGTATGCCAAGGAGCAGCTTTTAGGAAGGTTCAAAGTCGTCAACTGAGCGTTGGAGGGCTTGCGCCGATTCCTTGCCAAGTCGATCCACAAACAGTCCTGACCAATGAACAAGAACGCGTGATTCTGCCGCAGAAGACACAAGCTTCACGAACGGGCAAGTTCCGCGTTTATCTGATTCTGGTAGTCCTGAATCTTCATGTTCATTATATCATTCAGCTTCACTGCTTCTCCTGAGAGTGAGGATTCCAACGCTGAGTAGATCAAGGCGACAGCTATCATCCCGTCGTACGCGTCAGTTTCGGGGCGTCTATTGTCCCGCACAGAGTCTATGAAATCGAGCAATTCAAGTGCTATTAGTTTCTTGTCAACTTCCTCGAAGCCCATTCTATAGCCGTTTCTCACCTTTGGGAAGAGCGTCTTTGTATGGTCATCGTATGTCTCATCCAAAACTGCTTCGATCATCTTCTCAGATTCCTCTTCGTTGTATGGAGCGCCCAGCCATATCTGCCCGGTATTCAAGCCGAGGTAGTCGGCATCGTGAGCACGAATCGCCTTCACTTTTTCTCCTGTCCTGTCCATCGGAACCATGATGCTACCATCCTCGCAGTACACTATCCTGTACCACAGACCTTGCCCGGCCGCGCCCGAGTTTAGGTACAACTTTGCAGATGTGCGGCCTTCATACGAATAGAGCGCGTCGAGAAAATCCTCCGTTTCGCATTCAACGGTTACACTCTTGGTCGCCTTGTTGTTGACCATCTCTCGCTTGTAGCGGAAGCTTCTGATTATAGAAGCTGTTCCGACGACCGTCTTGGGTAGACCCAGGAAATAGTAGATCAGATCGGTATAGTGCACGCCCATGTCAAGAGAGATTACTCCGCTCTTCTTGTGCCGCCAGGTTGACAGCATCATATTGTCGCCTCCGCCTACGGACAGCTGTAGCATGTGCAGGGGCTTCCCCAATACCTCGCTTCGGATCAGTGATTTCGTGAGACGGTTGCAAGGATCCCTCCTGTAGTTCTCTGCAACCGCCACCTTGACCTTGTGCTTTCTGGATTCCTCCATAATCGCGTTGCACGCTTGCACCGTTATTGCAAGGGGTTTCTCTACAAGACAGTTCACTCCATGTTGTATCAAGCTCGTCGCGATTGTATGATGCGTTTTCACATCAGTTGCGATGTCAGCGATATCAGGTCGTGTGTCATTAATCATGGAGTGAAGGTCGCCATATGTTCGCGGGGTGTATCCTAGCAGTTCCTTTGAAAGCCTCGCGGCCTCTTCGGCTCTGGCTCGGTCGGAATCAACGACCGCAGTGAGCGTGATGTCGGCTAGATTGTTTCTGATCAGTTCCTTGAGTCCGTGAATGTGTCTCTTCCCCATGAGTCCGCAACCGACAATAGCTATGTTCATACGCTCTGCACCGACTGGGCGCAACTATTACGTTCCCATTCGCATGAGACGCCTACCTAAACGATGGAATAATATCCTGGCTCAGAATCCTGACCGTTCGAGTTGAAGGAAAATCCAGAGGATACAACGTAAAGTGCTGTACGCCAGCTTTTTGATATTCCTCGATTCTTCTGCAGCAGGCCCCGGAATCTCCAATGATGTATTTGTCGAGCATATCTGTGAGTGGAGGGGCGTGTATGTTGTACGACGAGAATGAGATGAGCCATTTCTTTATCTTCTCAGTTTCCCATTCATCATTCGTAATCATGATTCTAGTTTCCATTGACTTTTCGATCTTCTCGAACTGCCTTTCGTTCTTTTCACAATGCTCCTTCAAGACTCGCAGCTTTCGGGCATACTCGTCTGCTGGAAGTGCGGGCACATTCCATCCGTCGGCATAATTTGCCACGGCCCGTAGTAGTAGCTTCTCCCCGCCGCCTCCTATCCATATCGGGGGATGCGGCTTCTGAACCGGTTTTGGATTACATACAGCCGCATTTGTGCTGAAACTCGTTCCTTGGTAGGTAACCTGTTCCTGTGTCCACAATGCCTTGACTATCTCGATGGCTTCAATCATGCCATGGATTCGTTTTGCAGGCTCATCAGACCAACCAAGCCCATACGCGAGATGTTCGTCTTTGTGCCACCCAGCTCCGAATCCGAAGTTCAGCCTCCCTGCACTAATTATGTCCAATGTGGCCGCCATCTTAGCAACTAGCGACGGGTTTCTATGAGAATAGCAAAGCAGCAACGGCCCAATCCTGATCTTTTGAGTCGCAGCCGCGATTGCAGCGAGCAAGGTCCAGCATTCATACATAGCATCCCCGAGTAGGAAGTGATCTGGCGCCCACAGCGTATCATACCCCAACTCCTCGCACAGCATGGCGTAAGGCTTGATCAAACTGTAGTCTAATCCACCGTAGAAAGCACTTGCTTCATTCCAAGAAGGCAAACAAATCCCAAATTTAAGACCTGTCAAAACCATCACACCTCTGCGGTCAACGGAAGTTTGGCAGTACTTGATCGGCGAACAGTCTCATCCCTTCGCTCGAAGGAAAGTCGACAAACCACAATATGAAACGCGTTATGCCTAACTTGAGGTATTCGTTGATTCTGTCTACGCACTCATCAGGAGTGCCGAATAGATAGAGGTCCCTTAGCCGGCTTTTATCTCCATAGAACGTCGCACTAGGATTGCGAGTTCGTATCTGCTTTAGCAGTCCGTCGAGTGCGGACTGATTCTTTGCGATGATAACTTGAGTTTCAAGTGACTTCACGATCCTAGTGTAATCTCGTCCTGCGGAGAGACATTCGTCTTTTAGCCGCCGGAGCTTCCCGGCGCACCATTCAGCGGAAGCTGGCGTATTGTTCCATACGTCAGCGTGCTCAGCTATGATCCTGAGGATCTTGTCCGTGCCGAAATCGTCATTCCATCCTTCTCCTCCCATTGTTCCTATCCACACAGGTGGAAACGGTTTTTGGACCGGCTTCGGATTACATCTCGCATTCTTTACCGTGTAGTATTTTCCTTCAAACGAAGCGCTCTCTTCCGTCCACATTCGCTTCATCATCTGAAGCGCCTCGTCAAGTCGTTGAATTCTTTCGTCCTCATCGTCAGTCCATGGATAACCGTAGGCGGTGCACTCCTCCTTCAGGCCTCTATGCCCGGAATCAACAAAGAAATCCAGTCTTCCGCCAGAGATATTGTCTAGCGTGGAAGCCATCTTGGCAACGAGGCACGGATTTCGAAACTGATTATACAGGTGAATTGTTCCTAACCTCAATCTGCTTGAGATGCTCGCAACGGCACTTAGCGTGGTCCAGCACTCAAGGATCGACTTGTTCAAACCAAGCATTACGTGATCGGCGACCCACACGGAAGTGAAACCGAGATTCTCGGATGTTGATATCGTATTCTTAAGTAAAGGCCAGTCTATTTCCTGCAATAGAGGCGTACGCGGGTGCGAATCACCTCCCCCCGGGAAGATTGGCAACGCAAAACCAAACTCTACGTCGTGGTGATCAAGTCTATTCAACGTTCAATCACCAAACTTTCGGAGTATCATCTATCTTGTCTGGCGTGACTAGAGGTGGCAACGTATTTAGTTCCTCCGCTTGAACATCCTGCAAGAGTTCTCAGTACGTCTGACGACTGGTACGTCTTCAGGATTTCTGCAGGTCTCTTGAGTGGCTAGTGTGCTCGGGCCCCGTCGAGACTCTCGAACGTAATGAGGAGATGGTTCCAGGCGCACACCCCGTAAGATCTGAGGCTCAACCGAAACGCGGAGAATCCTAGGAAAGTTGCATATTCTCTACAATATCGGATGATCATCTTGCGCAAGTCTACACTGCTTTCATGGTTTCTTCGACATATCTCTTGCTTTCCGCAGCAGCCTCGTCAGGATCGCCGATAGGCCAGATGTCAAGGCAAAGATAGCCTTTGTAGTTGACCTCTTTTAATACCCTGAAGAAACTCAGGAAATTATGAACTGTGCCTACTGCAAGGTCATCATCCCAGTCGCCGTAGTTATCGTCTAGATGTACGTGAAACAGTTTCTTGCTCAGTTTTTGACCAACAGTCGGCAAGTGTTCCTTCGCTTGGAACACATGACCCGTGTCTATCGTTGCTCCGATACTCTTCCGATCTATTTCATCAAGGATTCTAAGCAGGGCATCTGAATTTGAGAGAAGTAGGAACAGGCTGGGTTCCTTAAGTTTATACTCCAAGCTTAAGCTCAATCCAATATCACTGGCATAGTCAGTGCACTCTCGGATCCCTTCAACGAGCCAGTTCCATGCGGTCCAATAGGGGACTTTGAGAGGCACGCCGTCCGTTCCGGGCCACAGGTTTACCATCCTTGAGCCTAGATCTCTAGCGACATTAATGCTACTCTTGACGTAGGCTACGACCTGTCTCCTTACTCCTTCACTCGGGTTCGTGAAAGCACCGAACGGCCATTTGTCGCACGTGTCTATGTAGGCGTTTGCTACATCCAGACCGAGATCGCTGATCTTCTTGGAGACTTGTCGAGCCCTGTCGGGTGGATAAGTTTCAGCGCTTGTCCAGCCAAGCTCAAGGCCGTCAAACCCTAGTTCAGCTATCCGTTCAATCGTTTTTTCGGGTGACAGGCTAGCAGGTATGCTGAAGAAACGAGTCACCCGACTTCCCCAAATCCAGTCTCCGGCCGCTATTTTCCACAACAAGAATCAGCCTCCGTATTCAACGACCCTTTTTGTCGAGCGAGTCGCTCTAGAAGCTATAAAAGCGTTGTCCGAGCTTGTTCCGTCTTGCAGAAGTCAAAACATTCCGGACAGCGTGTAATAGTCTGGGATGCAGCTTCGGCGAATGCGTGGAGAAAGAAACGTAAGGAATTGTCAGGGGCATCACCAAGTGCAGTCGCCACGCGAATCGTGAATACTCTGAGGAACGGTGCTCACCTAACCTGCAACTCGAATAGTCCCGCCGGCAGCTCCTTTGGGTCTGAACGACTTGAAGCCCCTAGCTCGTCACATGCATTTCAATCAGGACCGCACTCGATAACTCTTATGTATCACGGACCCGGCTTTTCCGTCGGTAAGTTTGACGCGAGTTGACAAGGAGCATATTGAAGCACTAGTTCAGGAATCGCACGGAATCCTTCGGCTTGACCCATCATGGGTGACGCGAGACTTCTTGCCCGCTGGGTATAGACTTGGTCTTGATGACTACACTGTGGAGGACAAGCGACGAGGTGAGATCTGTGAGCGATGGCTGGGTTCCACCACTCCTGCCGACAATCCGTACGGACCGAAGGATGAGGGCCTAAGCTACATCCGCTCTGAGGATGGATCTCGAATCCTGTTGCGCGATGCGGTAAGTGTGGCCGGTGACCTGCTTCTAGGTAAGCAGCAGTTTGAGAAATATGCCGGGATCACAATGTTCACGAAATTCTTTGACTTCGGTGCGCCGATTCCGTTCCACCTTCACCAAATGAAGCAGCATACACAGCCCTTGGGCAAAGGACCGAAGGACGAGGCCTACTATTTTCCCGAGGGCGTTCCAACCGGAAACTTTCCCTACACGTTCCTTGGCGTTCATCCTTCTTTAGCTCTACCAGAAAACCGAACCAAGTTGATCCCATATATTGAAAAATGGGAAACGGATGAGATCTTGAAATTCTCCAGGGCATACAAGCTGATGCCAGGAGAAGGATTCTTCGTGCCCTCAGGCACGCTCCACGCACCCGGCACAGTTTTGACCCTCGAAATTCAGGAGGGGTCGGACGTCATGGCGATGTTTCAGGGAACTGCGGGAGGCAAACCAATATCGAGAGATCTTCTCTGGAAAGACCTCGATCCTGAGTTGCGAAAAAGGAACGATCTTCTAGGCGTCTTAGATGTTGTGAATTGGGAGGTTTGTGGTGACCCATATTTCTACGAGAAGCACCACACCTCAGAGATTCTGATTGATGGTTCCCGTCAACCTGGAGGAGAGGAATTCTGGATCTTCTATGGCTCCAACAAGTTCACCGGGAAGAAATGTGTAGTTAGGCCTGGCGGTAGCCTTGATTGTCGCGAACGCGGAGCATTTACAATCCTAGTTTGGCGTGGCGAGGGAACCTTTTCGGATAGAAGAATCAAGGCCGGAGCGGAGCGAACTCAAACAAACGACGAGCTCTTTGTCTGCTATGATGCCGCAACCCGACCGCACAAGATTCGCAACACTGGAAGCAGCGATCTCATCTTGTTTAAGATGTTTGGCCCTGAAGTGAACCCTGACGCGCCAGCACTGCCTCACTACACTTAAGGTAAATTCGTATCCGAAGTGAAAAGCTTTGAGTGATAAACAGTGTCGGTTCATGAGTTTTCAGTGCTTGAGTGCCCCAAAGATGTGAAAGGTAATCAACTCGCCAAACAATTCAAGGCGTTCTGATCGTCTCGAGGCAGAGCGCTCACGAGCTGAGAGAGCAAGTGAGATCTCATGATTGTGTGCGCAAGACTAATGAGCGTGGTCGAGCCCGGTGAAGTGCGAGCGGGGAAGCATGGTCAAGTTAGGTATACACAGTCTCCTTTGGGCTGAGCGCTTCGATATTCACGCAGAGCCTGTGATCAACAAAGCAAAGAAGCTTGGATTTGACGCGGTGGAGATCTACGTCTCACCTCCACAATTAGAAAGCTTCGACAAGACAAGAGTCAAGAAGGCCTTGGAAAGTGCGGAGATGAAGTGCATAGGGTCAACCGCTCTAACACTGGATACAGACTTCACAAGTCCTGACGAAGCGACCAGAAAGAGAGGGATCAATCACTTGAAAAACGCCGCCAAACTCTTCTCTGAACTGGGAGCCGATCTCGTTGCTGGAGTTGTCTACACCGCGTGGGGAAAGATTGTCGGCAGGGGTCGCACGGAAGAGGAATGGAAACATTCAGCAGAAAGCCTGAAGGAGACTTGCCGCCTCATTAGGGACTACGACGTGACTCTAGGTCTCGAACCAGTGAATAGGTTTGAGAGTTACTTCATCAACACGGCGGCTGACGCCGTCAAAATGGTGAAGGAAGTTGGTGAACCCAACATCGGAGTTCACCTAGATACATTCCACATGAACATTGAAGAGAAGAACTACTATGACCCCATAGTGGAGACCGGGAAGTTTCTCTGCCACGTGCACTGCTGCGAAAATGACAGAAGTATAGCTGGAACAGGAAGTGTCAACTGGGACGAAGTCTTCAGAGCGCTTGCAAAGATAGGCTATGACAAATGGATAACTCTAGAATCCTTCACACCAGAGATCAAGGAGGTCGCGGCAAGCACAGCTATTTGGAGACAGCTGGCCCCAAGCGCAGACGCATTGGCATCCGGAAGCCTGAAGTTCATCAAATCCATGCAAGAGAAATACCTCCGTAAGTAAATCTCATGATCATTCTACTCAACCCAAAACTTGTGTACGGTCTTATGGTAGTATCTTTCACCTGGCCGGAGAATAGTCGAAGGGAATCTGGGTTGATTGGGCGAATCCGGGTAGTGTTGAGTCTCTAAGCAGAATCCGCAATGTTCCTTGAATCCACCGCATGCGTTCGAACCGTCTAGGTTGTTCCCGGTGTAGAATTGGATACCCGGTTGAGTCGTTTGAATCTCCATGACGCGACCGCTCTTGGGCTCTTTCACTCGAGCCGCGAGCGATAGTTTCCCGTCTTGGCCACGAAGCGCAAAACAATGGTCATAGCCCTTTGTCTTAGGCAGGACTTCTTTGATGTCCGTCTCGATCTTTTTGGAGCTGGTGAAGTCGAAGGGACCACCACTCACTTCAACAAGTTCTCCCGTCGGAATCAGCGTATCGTCGACAGCGAGCATATGATCAGCGGCAATCATCAACTCGTGCTTGAGAATCGAGCCAGCTCGGGCCCCGGCGAGATTCCAGTAGCAGTGGTTGGTCAGATTCACTGGCGTCGGCTTATCTGCGGTTGCAGCAAATTCGATTACCATCTCGTTACTTTCGGTCAACGTATAGCTTGCCACAACGTCGAGTGTTCCCGGATAACCCTCCTCACCATCCCTGCTTTGGTAGGAATATCTCACGCCAATCGCGTCGTCAATCATGACCTCCTCAGAGTTCCATACAACCTTGTCAAAGCCCACCTCTCCTCCATGCAAGTGATTTGGACCGTCGTTTCTTGCCAGCGTACGCTCAATGCCGTCGAGCCTGAACCTCCCCCCAGCGATGCGGTTGCAGTAACGACCCACAGTTGCTCCGAAGTAGCGATGCCGCTGCAAGTATCCATCAAGACTGTCGAATCCTAATGTCACGTTCGCGCGCTTACCGCAGCGATCCGGGACCTCAATCGATGTGACGATCGCGCCGTAGCTAGTCGACTTCAAGGTGACGCCGGTGGCGTTGATGCAAGTAAACAGGTACACCTCCTTGCCTGACGGCGTTCTTCCAAACGAGGTTTTCGAGATGCCCATCTGAGAGGCACTTCGATTTCCGATACTCCTACCATCGTCCAACTTGGAGCTGCCGCCTAATGTCATACCTGTTACATATGACAGATAATTGAGCAGGCAAGATCAGCCCAAGAGGCAAGACCCATGGTCTCAACTCTGCGTTGGCCTACTGTTCTCAGCACGAAACCTGTTCGGGGGGAAGCTTCCCCAGCTTTTGAAGCTCCTCGGCAACAAATCTGAGGTCAACGGCCTCGAGCTTGGCTCTTGTCGGTATCCCTGTTCGCTTGTCCCAGCCTCTTAGCTCGTAATAGTCGTCGAGCATACTATCCAGCATCTCTTGCGTGAGAGGTTTCCCTGCGAAGATGCCGTCGGGGAGAGGTTCCATGAGCCTCTTCGGGAGTTGATCATCTTTCCTTGTGAGCCCCTCTCGCGCGTTAAATGCTCTTGTGAGATCGATTGCCCGTTCGCCAACCTTCATGTATTCCTTCATTGTCATGTTCCATCCTGTCGCAGCATTCAAGATTCCTAACAGGGTCATGTGCTCGAGGCCTCCCCCAGGATAAACGTCAAGGAAACAGACGGGTAGGCTGTTGCACATAGACCAGAGGTCCCCAGCGATCTTGGCAATCCTCACCTTGCTGAGTCCATAGTCAAGCAAATCTCGCTCAGGTGCGTACTCCGGTGTCAAGCCCAGCTCGGGCCTAAGGTTTGTGTCAGGGCACCACACATCGTCATGCTGCCATTCTAAGTGGCAAGCCCCACGATCTGCCACTGCGTACATTAGGCCTACGCTCCTCTTGCCACGAGGCTCATGCAGAGGAAGCTCCCGACCCTTGACATGCAGTGCGAAGTCTTCTGTCCCTCGGCCTATCCTCTTGGCGGCTCGCCAGACACCCTCCGCCAACAAGTCTCCGATATCCTCACGTTTTCCAATTCTCTCGACAAGTTTGATTATGACTTCGGGATCCCCCCATCTTATCTCTAGCCCTCCTGTTTGTTCTTTCGTAATGAGGCCTTTCTCATAGGCTTCCATGGCGAAAGCGAGAACGACTCCTGTCGAGATCGTATCCAGCCCGTACAGGTTACATAGTTCGTTGGCCTTTCCGATCCCGTACATGTCATCATT
>Ga0315281_10004436_pt1 | contig 20366 bp, 20 predicted proteins | sample YL17G07_0_MG_FD_204540 | JGI IMG/M metagenome (GOLD analysis project Ga0315281, IMG submission 204540) | Sediment microbial communities from Yellowstone Lake, YNP, Wyoming, USA - YL17G07_0 | ecosystem: Environmental > Aquatic > Freshwater > Lake > Sediment | place: USA: Wyoming | collected...
GGGCAGATCGCCGCTCGCCGAGAGCACCGCCCCGATCGGCGTCTTTGGTTTGCCGCGCGCCACCCGCACCGCTTCCAACTCCGGGCTGCCAAGCCTCGGCGAAATCCCGGTGGCGCGCATCGTCCCTGCGCCGCTCATCACGATATCGGCGTTCACGCGCAATTCGCGCATCAGGCGACGGTCGGTGTCCGAACCGAGGCCCCGTTCATCGCCATCCACCACCGCTTTGCCATCGACCGACATCACCATGTTCACCAGCACGTAGGGGCGGTCGGCTGGCGCGGGCGGGAAGTCGAGCGAGGTGTAATCGGGCTTCATCCGGCTCCGTCCTGGCGCGTGAGCTGATCGACCCAGTCGCGCTGCTCGTAAGTGTCGGGCACCTGTTCGCCCCGCGCGCGAGCGATCCTCGCCCACGCCTCCGGGGCGGGTACGCCGCCCAGCACCAGCAGCGACGCCACGATGAGCGGCGACCGCCCGATGCTGCCGTGGCAGTGCGCGGTCACGCCCTTACCCGACTGCAACCGCTCCCGCAGCGCATCCAACTGCTCAAGCGCAGTCTCCACCGGCGGTACCTGGAGATTGCCGATGGGAAACGGGAAGTACTCGACCCCGTGGTCGCGGCAGCGGCGCTCTACGCCACCCAGCTGGAGTTCGGCAATTTCGCCGGGCATCAGCGCCGAAACGAGCACGTCCCAGCCTCCCCGGCGCAGCCTGCGGATGTCATCGGCAAGCCACATGCCGCCTCGCGGGCGGATGCAGACGGAGAGGCGGCCCGCGTAGGGCGCCTCCACTTCGAAGATTTCGACCGGGTTGCGAATTGCGGCCATGCGCTCCTAGGCCGGCGGCAGGTCGGATTCGGGGTCGAAGTCGCGGTAGTAGCAGCTCTGGTTCCCGGTGTGACAGGTCGGCCCCGCGGGCCGCGCCTTCACGAGAAACGAGTTCGCCTCGCAGTTCTTTTCGATGCTGACCAGGTTCAGCCAGTTACCCGAGGTTTCGCCCTTCTCCCAGAGATCGCCCCGGCTCCGGCTCCAGAAGGTGACGTGCCCCGTGCGATACGTCTGCGCGATCGACTCGCGGCTCATCCAGCCGAGCACGAGCACTTCGTGCGTGTCGGCGTCCTGCACGACCGCCGGGATCAACCCTTCTTCGTCGAATGACATCACCGAGGCCTCGTCCGTCACGCGGCGCCCCCGTCGCTCAGCGCGGCTACCGGGAGCCGCACCGGGATGCCCTTCGCCGCGAGCGCTTCCTTCACCTGCCGGATGGAGTACGTGCCAAAGTGGAAGATGCTGGCCGCCAGCACGGCATCGGCGTGACCTTCCGTGAGCGCTGCCGCCATGTGGTCCGGGCCACCCGCGCCCCCAGACGCGACCACGGGCACGGTCACGGCGTCGCTGATCGCGCGCAGAAGGCCGAGGTCGTAGCCCTGCTGGTGTCCGTCCGTATCCATGCTGGTCACCAGCAGTTCGCCCGCCCCACGGGAAGCCGCCTCCTTCGCCCACTCCACGGCATCGAGGCCGGCGGGGTTCCGGCCACCGTGGGTGAACACCTCCCATTGACCGCGCTTGCCGGGCACCCGGCGGGCATCGATCGCGACAACGATGCACTGGCTGCCGAAGCGATAAGCGCCTTCGTTGATCAACTCGGGCGACTGGATGGCCGAGGTGTTGACGCTCACCTTCTCGGCGCCGAGTTCGAGCATGATCTTCATGTCGCTCGCGCTGCGGATACCCCCGCCGACGGTGAACGGGATGAAGACCTGGTCAGCGGTCGCGGCAACCATGTCGTAGACCGTGGAGCGCGAATCCGAAGAAGCGGTGATGTCGAGGAAGACAAGCTCATCCGCGCCTTCGCGTTCGTAGAGGCTCGCGAGTTCAACCGGGTCGCCGGCGTCGCGCAACTCGACAAACGAGATGCCCTTGACCACGCGGCCGTTGTCGACATCGAAGCAGGGGATGATCCGGCGGGTCAGCACGAATCCATTGTCGAGTGCCGCTCGCCGGATTGTCGATGAGTCGCTACGGAGCGGTGACCGCCGCTATGGCATCGGCGAGGTCGATCGTCCCTTCGTAGAGCGCCTTCCCGACGATCGCACCTTCGCAGCCGATCGCAGCGAGGCGACGGAGATCATCGAGGCGGGTCACACCGCCGGAGGCCACAACCGGGATTCGTACGGCCGCGACCATCTCGGCCAGCGCTTCGAAGTTGGGGCTGGTCAGGGTGCTGTCGCGTCCGATGTCCGTGAACATGATCCGGGGCACGCCGATATCCGCCATCTGCGCTGCCAGGTCGATCGCGCGCACGCCCGTGCCCCGGGTCCAGCCATCGGTGAACACCTCCCCGTCACGCGCATCGATGGAGACCACGATGCCCCCCGGATAGCGCGTGACGGCTTCCGCTACGAACCCGGGATCGCGCGCGGCAACACTGCCGAGCTGTACCCGCTCCGCCCCATACGCGAACGCCGCGGCCAGGTCAGTAAGGGTGCGCAAGCCACCCGACACTTCCACCGGCACAGCCACGAGTTCACAGATGTTCGCCATGATCTGCTGGTTCACAGGCGAACCACCCTTCGCCCCGTCGAGGTCGACAACATGCAGGCGAGGCGCGCCGAGGTCTTCCCAGCGCAGCGCGGTACCCGCCGGGTCGTCGGAGTAGTGCGTCTCGCGGTCGTAGTCGCCCTGGTAGAGGCGCACGCAGCGGCCTCCACGGAGGTCGATCGCGGGGATGACCTCGAAGGTCAGGGTGCGCTCCCTGCGGCAGCCGCAAGCGCCGAAGGCGATGGGGCGCCATCACGCGCCCAGCGCAGGAAGTTCGCGTACAGGCGCAGCCCGTCGGTCGCGCTCTTTTCGGGGTGGAACTGCGTCGCCACCACGTTGTCGCGCGCCACGATGCTGGGGAAGCGCACACCGTAGTCAGTTTCGCCCAGGGCAAGCGACGGGTCGCTCGTCTCCGGGTAGAAGCTGTGCACGAAGTAGAAATAGCTGCCCGAGGCGATCCCGTCGGTCACCGGGTGGGGGCGCACCCAATCGACCGTGTTCCAGCCCATGTGCGGCACCTTCAGGCCCTTAGTCGTGAACCGCCGGATGGTGCCCGGGAAGACGCCGAGGCATTCCTGGCCGTCGCCTTCTTCGGACCAATCGAACAGCGCCTGGAGGCCCATGCACACGCCGAGGAACGGCCGCCCGGACGCGATGTACTCGGTGAGCGGACCCACCAGCCCGCGCGATCGGAGGTTGGACATGGTATCGGCGGCGGCGCCCACGCCCGGCAGCACCACCGCGCCCGCGCGGTCAATGTCTGCCGGATCAGCCGAAACGATCGGGGCCGAATCGACGTGCGCTATCGCCCGCGCGACGCTGCGCAGGTTCCCTGCATCGTAATCAACCACAACGATCGGACCGTTCACGGTCATCGCAGTGTAGCACCCCGGTATACTGGATTAAGCGATGGCGGAACTTACTCAGTACGAGGCGCGGCTCCGCAGCGAAGAGCTCCGTTCGCAGCTCAACTACCACAACTACCGCTACTACGTGCTCGACCAGCCGGAAGTCGCCGACGCCGTTTACGACGACCTGATGAACGAACTGCGCGCCATCGAGGGCCAGTTTCCCGAGCTGATCACACCCGATTCGCCCACCCAACGGGTTGGCGCGACGCCCCTGACCACCTTCGATGTCGTCGATCACCGCCTGCCGCTCCTGAGCCTCTCCAACTGCTTCAGCGAGGACGAGCTCCAGGCGTGGCACCGCCGGGCGATCGAACGGCTCGGGACCGAACGGATGAGCTTTGTCAGCGAGCCCAAGATCGACGGCCTGGCCATGTCGCTGCTCTACGAACGCGGCCGCTTTGTGCAGGGAGCCACGCGCGGCGACGGGCTCCACGGCGAAAACGTCACCGAAAACCTCCGCACCATCGCCACCATCCCCAGGACTCTGCATGGGACCTACCCGGAGCGCTTTGAAGTGCGCGGCGAGGTGTACATGACGAAGAGTGGCTTCGAGGCGATGAACTCCGCGATCGGGCAGCAGAACGTCGAACGCGAAGCCGAAGGGCGCAAAGCACTGCCCCTGTACGCGAACCCGCGCAACGCCGCCGCGGGTTCCGTCCGCCAGAAGGACCCATCGGTGACCGCTTCTCGCCCGCTGGCAATGTTCATCTACCAGCTTGGTTGGGTTGAGGGCGGGACACCCCCGACGCGTCACCACGAAATCCTCCAGTGGCTCAAGGAGATGGGCTTCCCTATCAACCCCGAAGCCCGTATCCACGCCTCGCTGGAAGACGCCTACGAGCGCATCCAGTGGTGGGGCCACGAAAGGGAGCGGATCGACTACGACATCGACGGCGCGGTGCTGAAGATCGACGACACCCACGCCTGGCAGGAGTTGGGGGCGGTCGGCCGCGAGCCTCGTTGGGCCACGGCCTTCAAGTTCCCCCCGCAGCAACGCACAACGAAGCTCCTCAAGATCGAGGTAAACGTCGGCCGGACCGGCGTCCTCACGCCGTTCGCCGTGCTCGAACCCGTCGTACTGAGCGGCGCGACGGTCCGCATGGCGACCCTCCACAACGAAGGCGACATCCGCCGCAAGGACATCCGCGCCGGAGACACCGTCATCGTCCAGCGCGCGGGCGAGGTGATACCGCAGGTGGTCGGGCCGATCCTGAGCCTGCGCCCAGAGGGCCTGCCGGAGTTCACGATGCCCCCGCACTGCCCGGTCTGCGCCGCCGCGGTGTTCAAGGATCCCGAAGAAGCCGCGACCTACTGTCCGAACCCCCAGTGCCCGGCGCAACAGGTGCGCCTCCTCGAACACTTCGCTTCGCGCGGTGCCATGGATATCGAAGGACTGGGCGAGCGGATGGCCTACACCCTCTTCGAGCAACGGCTGGTGAGCGACGCTGCCGGGATCTATGCCCTCACGGTGGAGCGGCTCGCGGCTCTCGACCGTTACGGCCAGCGGAGCGCCGAAAACCTGATGGCCGGGATCGAGGCGAGCAAGACGCGCCCGCTATTGAACGTCGTCTTCGCCCTCGGCATCCGCCACGTCGGGTACGAAACCGCGCGCCTACTGGCCGAGCACTTCGACTCGCTCGAAGCGCTGATGGAAGCGACGGCCGAGCAGCTCCAGGAGGTCGACGGGATCGGCCCGGTCGTGGCCGAGAGCATCGCCGAGTGGACCGCCCGCGAGACCAACCGCGACCTCGTGGCGCGCCTCGTCGCCGCAGGCTTGCAGCCCACTCGGCCTGAACGGACGCCCGGCGACGACCTGCTGGCGGGCCTGACCCTGGTGGTCACGGGGCGGCTCGAAACCATGTCGCGCGAGCGGGCCGAAGACCGCATCCGCGAGCTGGGCGGAAAGGTCGGAGGGGCCGTGAGCAAGGGCACGAGCGCCCTTGTCGTGGGCGCGGAGGCGGGTTCGAAGCTCAAGAAAGCCGAACAACTCGGCGTACGCCTGCTCACTGAGGACGAGTTCGCGCGGCTCCTTGTGGAAGGCCCTTCGGTGCTCGCTGAATCTGGGCCAAGCGCTTAGAAAAAGCTCCACTACCTTCGCGAAGCGCGAATTGACGTAACGTAGCCAGAACCCGCGCGGACGCTATAATTGCCATCCGCCTCGCGGTACTCCCGCGCGGCGGTGCTACGCACGGCGGGATGTCTTTTGTCATTTTTGAGCTTGTTCGGCGGCCTCTTCGGGTTCCTCTCGCACGACATTGCGATCGACCTCGGCACCGCCAACACCCTCGTCATGGTGCGCGGCCGAGGCATAGTGATCGACGAACCCTCCGTCGTTGCGATCGACCGGGTGACCAAGAAGATCCTCGCGATCGGCGCTGAAGCGAAGCGCATGGTGGGCCGCACCCCGGCCAATATCATCGCCGTCCGCCCGCTCCGCGATGGCGTTATCTCGGACTTCGAAGTCACCGAGAAGATGCTCAGCTATTTCATCCGCGCGGTGCATGACCGCAGCTTCCTCGCCCAGCCGCGGGTGGTAGTCGGCATCCCCAGCGGCGTTACGGAAGTCGAGAAGCGCGCCGTCCATGACGCGGCCCTCAACGCCGGCGCCCGCAGCTGCTTCCTCGTGGAAGAGCCAATGGCCGCCGCGATCGGCGCCGGGCTGCCCGTGATGGACGCCGCCGGCTGCATGATCGTCGATATCGGCGGCGGCACCACCGAGGTCGCGATCATCTCGCTCGGCGGCATGGTGGTCAGCACTTCCATCCGCGTCGCCGGCGACGAAATGGACCAGGACATCATTGCCTACGCGCGCCAGGTCCATAACCTGCTGATCGGCGAGCGCACGGCAGAAGAGATCAAGAAGGTGGCCGGCTCGGCCGCGCCCCTGGACCCGGAAGAGACGATCGACATCCGCGGCCGCGACCTCGCGACCGGCCTCCCGAAGGCAGTTGAGGTGAGCACCGTCGAAATCCGCGATGCGCTCGCCGGCTCCATCAGCGCGATCGTCGAAGCCGTCCGTTCCTCGATCGAAGTGACGCCGCCCGAGCTGGTGAGCGACCTTATGGCCCACGGGATCGCCCTCGCGGGTGGCGGCGCGCTCCTCCGTGGGCTCGACCGGCGCCTGAGCCAGGAGACGCGCTTCCCCGTCTACGTTGCCGAAGATCCGCTGCTCTGCGTGGTGCGCGGCGCGGGTGAGGTTCTCGAAGAGCAGGAGATGCTGAGCAAGGTGCAATCGCAGCTCGTCTCGCGCCGGGGCGGGCGATAGCCGCTCAGCGTACGCGGAGGTGACCGCAGCGTGATCTCTTCGCGTTACAGCGTTTGGGCCGCAATCATGGTGACTCTTGCGCTCGGCCTTACCATCGTCGGCCAGGCCGGCCTGCTGGACCCGTTCCAGGGGATCTTCTTGAAGGTCACTACGCCCGTCGATTCCGCGCTCAACGGCATCTTTCGCCCGGTCGCGGACTTCCTCGCGAACGCCGGAAACGTCAACAGCCTTGAGGACGAGAACCGCCGCCTGCGCCTGGAAAACGAAGACCTCCAGAACCGCGTGACCCAGCTCAAGCAGGACGCCGACCGCGTAAAAGAGCTGGAGCAGGCCCTGAAGATCAACCAGGGCGCGACCAGTGGCATCCGCGTAGCCGCGAACGTGGTCAACCGTGACAGCTCCGCCTTCACCGACGTCATCTCCATCGACCGCGGCGCCAACGACGGAATCAAGGCTGGGATGGTCGTGCTCTCGTCGCAGGGGTCGCTGGTGGGCACGGTCACGAAGACGTTCGGCACCAGCGCCTTCATCCGCCTGATCACCGATAGCAAGAGCAAGGTTGCCGCCCAGGTCGTCGATTCGAAGGCCGACGGGATCATCCAGGGCGAGGCGAACCGCGTCCTGAGCTTCGGACTCGCGCAGGGCGATGTGAAAGTCGGCGACACGATCGTCACCTCAGGGATCGGGGGCAACTACCCCGCCGGACTGCCGATCGGCAAGGTCAGCGAAGTCGGCGGGGCGCCGCAGGACCTCTTCCGCAAGGTGAAAGTGGAACCGATAGTGCGCCTCTCGACCGCACGTACCGTCCTCGTGCTCACCAGCTTCACGCCGCAGCGGATCAACATCGAGGCGCAGCCATGAAAGTTGCGATCGGTGGCGCTGCGTTGGTGCTACTGGTACTCACGCAGGTGGCGGTCGCCCCACTGTTCCCGCTCCGCGCCGCGATCCCCGACCTCATCCTGGTCGGCGTGATGGTGATCGCACTGTACTGGTCGCCGAGGCCCGCGATGGTCGCCGTGCCGGTGGTGGCGGTGCTCTTCAGCTTCGCGTCGGATCGTGCGCCCGGGCTGGTGCTCCTCGCGTACCTGCCCCTGCTTCCTGCGGCGTATGTCCTGGAGCAGGCACGCCTGCCGATCAACCGCTACACCCAGGCAGCCGTGGCTACTGTCGTCGGGGGCATGGCGGCGCGCCTCATCCTCGCGATCGGCCCCATGACGCAGGGCGCAGAATTCACGTTCGGGGTCATTACAAAAGACCTGCTCTTGCCGGGCACGGTACTAGACTGGTCGCTGCTGACACTCGCTTATCTACCACTTCGCCTCGCAGGGCTGGAGGCGAGCCGGATGACCCTCTACCGGAGCAACTACTAGCCGGATGAGCATCCTCGACGAAGGCTATCGCGGAGGGCCCAACACCAGCCGGGACCGGCCGCACGGCAACCTTGTGGCGCTGCGTATCGCCGTCCTCGCGCTGTTCGGGCTGCTCGCGCTCAAGCTCGTCGATATGCAGATCATCAACGGCAGCGAATACGCCCGGCGCTCCCGCGAAAACCACATCGTGGCGACAAACATCCTCCCCCCGCGCGGGCTGATCGTGGCACGCGACGGGACACCGCTGGTTGAAAACACCGGCGTGTACACAGCCGCAATCACCCCCGAGTTCCTCCCCGAATCGAAGGACGCGCGCTACAAGATCTACCTCAAGCTCGAATCGCTCGTGGGTGTGCCCGCGCTGCAGATCCAGGCGATGGTCGACCAGGCGGAAGCCGATCGCCAGGGTTTCCTGGACATCCCGATCCAGAAGTACCTCTCGAAAGAGGACGCACTCATCCTCGATGAGGCTTCAACCGACCTCCCCGGCGTGAAACTGACGGTCACACCGGGGCGCCGCTACCTCGGCGGCAACGCCTACAGCGACATCCTGGGCTACATCGGCGCCCAAACCCCCGACGAGTACAAGAAGCTGAAAAAAGACGGCTACAAGATCAACGAACCGGTTGGGAAGACCGGCCTCGAAGCGCGCTACGAATCGGAACTGCGTGGGTCGCCGGGCATCAGCCAGGTGGAGCAGGACGCCCAGGGCACACTCATCCAGCAGCTCAAAACCCGCGAGGCGAGCCCCGGCAACACGGTGAAACTGGCGATCGACCCCGGCCTCCAGGAGTTCGTGACCGACCTGCTCGAAGGCTCATTGGGTAACGCGAACAACGCCGCCGCAGTCGTAATGAGCGCCAAGACCGGCGAGATCTACGCGATGGTTTCGCTGCCCGGGTACGACAACAACATCTTCGCCGAGCCCGAAAAGCACGCGGGCGAATACAACGCCCTTGCCAACGACCCCCGCAAACCGTTCCTCAACCAGGCGACCACGCCATCGGCGCCGGGCTCCACCTTCAAGCTCATCACAGCCTCGGCCGGTTTGCAGGAAGGGACGATTACGCCGAACACCACCCGCAACATCCCGAACGCCATCCTCTACGTGAAGGACGAAAACGGGAACCCCTACCCCCTGGTCGACTGGGAAGCACACGGGACGATCGACCTCTACGGGGCCATCGGCGAGTCCTCGAACATCTACTTCTACATGGTGTCCTGCGGCATCCTGAACGAAACGAAGGGGCTCGGGAAAGATGCCGAGTCATCCGCGGTGTCACTGGGGTACTACGCCCGCGCCTACGGCCTCGGACAGCCCACCGGCATCGACCTCGACGGCGAAGCGACGGGCACCATCCCCAACCCCGACTGGAAGCGCCGGAACTACAGCGGCTCGGACTTCACCGAAACCGACCGCGCCTGGTACTACGGCGACACCTGCAACATGGGCATCGGCCAGGGCTTCGTAACGGCCACGCCGCTGCAGATCGCGCGCATGACGGCGGCGGTCGCGAACGGTGGCAGCCTCCTCACCCCTCACCTCCTCAAGGAAATAGACGGGCCCGACGGGAAGGTGCTGAAAATCGCGAAGACGGAGAGCAAGCAGGTGCCCGTGAGTGCGGCGAACCTCGCCGCCATCCGCCACGGGATGCACGATTCGGTGAACACGGACCGCGGCGCGGGTGCGAAGGCATACATCAAGGGCCTCGACATCGCCGGGAAGACCGGCACAGCCGAGTTCGGACCACTCAAGAAGGACGGCAGCCGCGACCAGCACGCCTGGTTCACGGGATTCGCCCCCTACAACGACCCGGAAATCGTGGTCACGGTGTACTTCGACCTCGGCATCGGCGGCGAACGCGCCGCGCCCACGGCGGGCAAGATCATGGACTACTTCTTCAAGCACGTGAAACCGTGACCGGCGCCTACGGCCAGCGCAGTCTGCTCCGCGGCTGGGACCGCTTCGACTACTTCATCGTGCTGGCAGCGGCGCTGCTCGTCGCGTTGGGACTCGTCCTCATCTACAGCGGTTCCAGCCGCACCTATAGCGGTCCGCTCGCGAGCTTCAACAACCCCGTCGCCAAGCAGGCCGTGTTTGCGTTGATTGGCTTCGGCGCGATGCTGCTCGTCTCGCGGATCGACTATCACCACCTCACCCACTACGCCTGGGTGCTCTACGGGATCGCGATCCTTTCGCTCATTGTCATCCTTGCGATCGGCCAGACCTCGTTCGGGTCCACGCGCTGGTTCAACGTCGGCCCGCTCCAAGTGCAGCCGTCGGAGTTCGCCAAACTCGCGACCATCCTCGCCCTGGCGCGCTTCTTCAGCGAACACGGCGGCGACGCGAAGGAGTTGCGGTCGCTGCTGTTGTCGGTGGCCATCGTGGCGCCGGTAACGCTGCTCGTGTTCGTGGAACCCGACCTTGGTACGGCCATCGTCTTCGCCGCCATCTGGCTCGGCGTGGTCGTGGTCGCGGGCGTCAGCCGCAGCCACCTGCTGGTGCTCGGGGCGCTCTTCCTCGCCGTACTCCCGTTCCTCTGGACGTACACCGTGGCCGACTACCAGATCGAACGCATCTCAGTGCTGGTCAACCCTGAAGAAGACCCGCTCGATGCCGGCTACAACGTCATCCAATCGCAGATCGCGGTGGGCTCGGGGCAGGTCTTTGGCAAGGGGCTCACAAACGGCCAGCAAACGCAGCTTCGCTACCTCAAGGTGCCGACCAAGGACTTCATCTTCAGCGTCCTCGGGGAGGAACTCGGCTTCGCTGGAGCGCTCGCGCTCTTCGCGCTCTTCATCCTGCTGCTGATGCGAGGGATCCGGGCCGCGCAGCTCGCGGGCGATACGCCCGGTCAGCTCGTAGCTGTGGGGATCGTAGTGCTCATCCTGATGCAGGCGGTGATCAACATCGCCGTGAACGTCAGCCTGTTCCCCGTGACCGGGATCCCACTCCCGTTCGTTAGCCAGGGGGGCAGTTCGCTGCTCAGCCTGTTCGTCTCGCTCGGGATCTTGCAAAGCATCATCATGCGCCACCGCGCCTACCGGCAGAACTAGCACCGACGCGGCCCTCAGCCAGCACGTCGATCGCGTCACGGACCGTCCGCACGGGCACGAGTGCCAGCCCATCGAACGCCGGCGTGGAAGCGGGCACGAGGCAGCGTTTGAACCCGAGCCGCGCGAGCTCGATGAGCCTCCGCTGCGCTTGCTGCGCCGGCCGAACGCTCCCGGACAGAGCGACTTCGCCAAGGAACGCCGTCTCGGCGTCTACCGGCTGATCGGTGATCGCCGAGACCAGCGCCGCCACTACTGCAAGGTCCGCCCCCGGATCCTTGAGCCGCAGACCACCGGAGACGGTCGCGACGATGTCCAGGTTGCCCGAATTCAGCCCGCCTCTGCGCGCAAGCACCGCCAGCAGCAGGTGCAGACGCTGCGTCTCCAACCCCGATGCTATTCGCCGCGGCGCCGCGAGGTACGAAGGCACGGCCAGCGCCTGCACTTCGAGCGCTATCGGCCGCGACCCTTCGATGACAGCCGTCACCGCGCACCCTGAGGCCGAAGTATCGCCGTGGTCGAGGAACGCGGCGCTGGCGTTCTCGACGCTGCGAAGCCCCTCGCCGGTCATTTCGAAGACGCCGACCTCGTCGGTCGCGCCGAAGCGGTTCTTCACCGCCCGCAGGATGCGCAGCGCGCCGCCCTCCGAGCCCTCGAAATAGAGGACCGCGTCCACAAGGTGTTCGAGCAGCCGCGGGCCGGCGATTTCGCCGCCCTTGGTTACGTGGCCCGTGACGATTGCCGCAATCTCATTCGACTTCGCCCAGCCCACCAGCCGCGCCCCCGCTTCCGCGAGTTGCGCGGGGCCACCCGAGCGCGTCTCCAGCCCTTCGATGTACATCGACTGGATTGAATCGATGATGACGACTGCGGGCCCGATCGCTTCGGCAGCCGCCAGCGCGGATTCAAGGTTCGTCTCGGGGATCAGGATGATCCCGCTACCCTCTATCCCAAGCCGTGAGGCGCGCAACCGGACCTGCCGCGCCGACTCTTCGCCGCAGACGTAACACACCCGCACCCCGCGCGCGGCCAGCCTCGCCGCAGCCTGCAACACGAGGGTCGACTTCCCGATCCCCGGGTCGCCGCCGACAAGCACGAGCGAGCCCGGCACGATCCCGCCGCCCAGCACGCGGTCAAATTCCGGGATGTCGGTCGAGAGGCGAGCGCCTTCTTCGTCGCGGACGCTGGCGAGCTCGACGGTCGCGGCGGGCGCGGCCGAAGTCCGCGACGCCCGGAGCGCCGGGCCAACCTTCGCGGCGGCCTGGAACGGCACCAGTGTGCTCCACGCCTGGCACTGGGCGCATCGGCCCGCCGGGGCGGCCGTCTCCCATCCGCACTGCGAGCACCTGTATCCGCGTTGGGCGCGTGGCATGGCGGGCATGCTACGGCATCGCCTGGCTCAGCTCGAAACGAACGGTTTGTCCCACCCCGGTTCGCGGTTGACCGCCTCGAAGTACTCCGCGAGCGTCTTGCCCGGCTCGTCCGCGAAGGGCTCGCCCTCGACCGCGTGCTCGATGCGATCCAGGCGAAAGCTGCGAAAGTCCTGCCGAAGCTCGCACCATGCGCCGGCCGACCACTTGGTGCCCCAGAAGAACAGCCCCAGCGGCCGGACAGCACGCTCGGTGCTCGCGCCGTCCGCATCGATGTACTTCAGCTGGACGCGCCGGCGCGCGTCGATGGCGCCGCGAAACAGGGTCAGCCACTCCACCATCATCGGCGGGACGTGGAAGCCCGGCGCGTAGAGCGGCGTCGTCGCGAGCTTGTTCCGTAAGCGCTCCGGCAGCGCGACTTCGAGCCGCGCCAGCGCTTCGCCCGCGGAGCGGGCCAGGTCCGCATCGCCCCAGCTGGCCACCACCCGCGCGCCAAAGACCAGCGCTTCCAGTTCGTCCTCCCGGAACATCAGCGGGGGAAGGTCGAACCCCTTGCGCAGCGTGTAACCGACGCCAGCCTCGCCATCGATCGGCACACCGGAGGCGACGAGGTCAGCGACGTCGCGATAGATCGTCCGCGCGGAGACTTCGAGCGCTTCGGCGAGCTGGGCGGCGGTGACGACCGGCCTCCGGCGCATCGCCTGGATGACCTGGAACAGCCGGTCGGCACGCCGCTTTGCCACCTCGCCCTAGGAGGGCTTGTACTCGATGAGCTGGACGAAGTTGCCGTCGGGGTCGGAGAACGTGGAGATGATGCCACCCCAGGGCTCCTTCCCCTGGGTGCGGCTGAACTTCACGCCTGCCGCCTCGAGTCGCGCCTGCTCGGCCTTGATGTCATCGACGAAGAGGTCGATCAGCACACGGTGTGGCTCCTTCGCCTTGCCGTGTACCTCGCTGTGGCCATCGAAGGCGATCGTGGCCCCGGCTACGTTGAGCGCGGCATCACCCATCGCCGGGTTCGGTGCGAGACCAACCACATCGCGATAGAACGCGAGGAGCGCCTGAGGGTTTTCGCTCGTGATGTTGATGAAGAGACCGCCGACATTCATGTGATTCACTCCCTGCAAGCTCGCGGGTGATCCCGCGGCGAACAGCTACCGTACGCTACCGCTCCTGACACCGTTCTGTCAGGAGTCTCAACGGAGATCCGGCCGCTGCTGACAGGACGTGGCGGGAGTAACTATCGCGGAGCAGCAAAGTCAAAGATGCGGTCATCCGGCCCCATCGCCTTGCGGACGGCAACCACGGCAGGGCGGCCCGCAGGCGCTCGTGTGTGATCATCAGTTCGCCTCCGTCGCCTTGTCCAGGAATGGGCGCGCTGCTGCTGCCAGCGCCCGGTTCTCCGGCTTCTGCAGGAACGGGTCGCGGGCGAGGATCTCCTCGGCGATGCCGCGCGCGCGCAACAGCAGGTCGCGGTCGCTCAAGCGGGCGACCCGCAGCATGGTGTTCGCACCGCTCTGGATGCGTCCCCAGGCCTCGCCCTCGCCGCGCATCCCGAGGTCCACTTCCGCCAGCTTGAAGCCGTCGGTCGTCTCCACCATCGCCTCCAGCCGCTCGCGGGCGTCGGGGCCGGGGTCCTCTTCCGTACTGAAGAGCATGCAATAGCTCTGCATCGCAGAGCGCCCAACACGCCCGCGGAACTGGTGGAGCTGGCTCAAGCCGAACCTCTCCGCCCCTTCGATCACGATGACCGTGGCGTTGGCGATGTCGATGCCCACTTCGATGACACTGGTCGAAACGAGGACATCGGCCTCGTGGCGCCCGAAGCTCTCCATGATGTCGTCTTTCTGGCGGCCGGGCATGCGCCCGTGGAGCAGGTCGAGGCGGTACTTGCGCAGGGGGCCATTGCGCAGCCGTTCGAACTCCTCCTCGGCCGAGCGGGCGTCAAGCACTTCCGACTCCTCCACCAGCGGGCAGATAACGAACGCTTGCTCGCCCGCATCCAGGTGCTCGCGGATGAAGTCGTACGCCTCTTCGCGTTCGTGCGGCTCAACCCACACTGTATTCACCGGCTTCCGGCCCGGCGGCATCTCGTCGATCGTCGAAACCTCAAGGTCGCCGTAAACCGTGAGGGCGAGCGTCCGCGGGATCGGCGTCGCCGTCATCACCAGGAGGTGGGGGTTCTGCCCTTTCTGCCGCAACTTCGCCCGCTGGAGCACACCGAAACGGTGCTGCTCATCGACAACAGCGAGACCAAGGCGCGGGAAGCGGACATCGTCTTCGAGCAGCGCATGAGTGCCGATGATGATGTCCGCACCCCCGTGGGCGGCATCGCTCCGAATCTGCTCCTTCTGCGCAGGGGTGAGCGATCCAGTGAGCAACAGCGCTCGTAACGGCCGTCCGAGCCATTCCGGTGCGAACACGCCGTTCAGCGCGCTCAACTCGTGCCCGCCGCTCAGCATCCGGGCCAGGGAGCGGTAGTGCTGCTCCGCCAGGATCTCCGTCGGGGCCATCAGCGCCGCCTGGAAGCCGGATTGCACCGCGGCGAACATCGCGGAGAAGGCGACCACCGTCTTGCCGCTACCGACATCGCCCTGGAGCAGCCGAAGCATGGGCCGCGGGCCGCGCAGGTCCGCGTGGATCTCCTCGATGCAGGCTTGCTGCGAGCGCGTAAGCGGGTAGGGCAGCGAATCGACGAAGGGCTGCATCTGGGCGCCGAGTGTGAGCGAAGGCGCTACCACCCCCTCCTGCCACTGCGCCCGCCGGATGAGCACCGCCGCCTGGATCGCGACGAATTCGCCGAGCGCGAGCCGCTGGCGCGCCGCTTCGGCCTCGCGATAGGACGCCGGGTAGTGGTACGTACGGATCGCGTCCGCCAGCGGCGGGAGTTTCGCGCGGTCGCGGATGGCCGCCGGGATCGGGTCGGGGATGCGGGCCGCGGCCTGGTCCACCGCTGCCTTAACCGCTCGGCGTAACGTGCGCTGACTCAGCCCCTGAGTTGCCGGGTAAACCGGGATGAGCCGGCCGGTGTGCATCAACTCCTGGTCGAATGGCTCGTACTCCGGGTTCTCCATCTGCAGCCGGCCGCGAAATACCCGCACCTTGCCGGAAGCGACGATGGTGTCGCCTTCGTGGAGCCCGCGCGCCACGTACGGCATGTTGAACCAGGAGATGCGCAGCGACCCCGACCCGTCGTTGATTACCGCCTCCGCCCCGCGCACGCGCCGCCCGAAGCGCATCTCCCGCACGGAGATCACCTGCCCGATGATCGTCACCGGTGTGGTGCCCGGCTGGAGTTCGGCGATCTTCTTGCGATCGCTGAAGTCGTTGAAGCGGCGCGGGAACAGGTGCACCGCATCGGCCACCGTGTTCACGCCCAGCTTGGCCATCCGCGTCTCGCCCGACTTCCCCAGGCCCGGCAGCTTCGACACCGGCGAGTTCAGCTCAAGCTGCCCGCCCGCAACCGCCGGGACGCCCGCCGATTCGGGCCGGGGGCCGCGCGAACGGACGGCTCTCCCGCCTGCCGTTGGCGGCCGCGTCGGAGCGGGTCGCGCGGAAGCCCGCGACGCTTCCCGCACGGGTTCGCCCAACTGGCGGATGGTCGCCTCCAGCCACTTCCGCCGCTTCTCCTCATCCAGCGAGCGGTAGCCACCGGACGGCAGGATGCTCACCTGCTTCCGCAGCGCGCCGCCAATCGCGAGCAAGCCATCTTCGGCCATCTGGATCAGCATCCGATCGAGGCCGCCGATCACCGCCTGGTTGTCGCAGCCTCGCCCCAATTCCAGCTCGAACACTCGCCTCAGGCGGGCCGCTTCGCTACCCGGCGGCGCCACGCTAGTCACGCCTCACCATCGCGACGCCGAGCGCGTTGGCGCCGGTGTACACCCCAACGACGGGCCCAATGTGTCCGAGCCGCACGTCGGTATGGGGCAGTACCGGGCGCACGCTGGCAATGAATTCAAGCGCCTGCGCATCGTCGCCAGTGCAAGCCACGATGAGGCGCTTGAGCGTCTTGTCAGCCGTCGCGATCTCGAAGATGCGCTCCACCGCACGACCCCTCGTGCGGACACGCTCCAGCGGTGCAACCTCGCCATCGTCGACATGGAGGATGGGTTTGATGCTCAGCACCGACCCCAACAACGAACGCGCCCGGCCGATCCGCCCGCCGCGCTGGAGGTATTCGAGCGTGTCAACAACGATCGCGACACTCACGCGGTCCATCGTCCGCCGGGCGACGTCGACCACCTCCGCCATCGAGGCGCCGGCCTGCGCCGCTTCGGCCGCCGCTATCACGATCGCACCGAGCCCAAGGCTCACCATGTGCGAGTCGATCAGTTCGATCCGGAGCTCGTGCGAGACCTCCTCGCGCGCCACCGAGGCCGAGTTCAACGTGCCCGAAAGCCGCGAAGAGAGGTGGATCGAGACAATCTCACTCGTCTCCAGCGCCGCGGCTTCATAGGCGGCTTTGAACCGATCCACGGGCGGCTGGCTGGTGCGCGGCAGTACCTTCGCGCTCGCGAGCCGGTCGTAGAACGTGCTCGCATCGATATCGATGCCATCGAGCAGGTCCTCATCCCCAAACGAGACCGTGAGGGGCACGACCGTCACGCAGAGCGCGGCCGCTTCTTCGGGCGAAAGGTCGGCAGTCGAGTCGGTGACGATGCGGACGGTCATGGAAACTGCTCAGGCGCGTATGCGGACGAGTATAAGCCCTCACCCGCGGAGCCGTTAGAATGGACACATGCGGACCGTGAAACTGGCGCCGTCAATCCTTACCGCGGACTTCGGCCGCCTGGCCGATGAGGTACGCGCGGCCGAAGCGGGCGGGGCCGACCTGCTCCACCTCGACGTGATGGACGGCCGCTTCGTACCGAGCATCACTTTTGGCCCACTCCTGGTGGAGGCGCTGCGGAAGGTCACCAGCCTCCCTTTCGACATGCACCTGATGGTCGTCGAGCCTGAGAAGCAGATCGCTGCCTTCGCCGAGTTCGCCCGGACGATCAACGTCCACATCGAGGTCTCACCGCACGTCCAGCACACCATCGATGCCATCCACAAGCTGGGCGTGCATGCCGGCATCTGCCTCAACCCCGGCACGCCTATCAGCGCGATCGAGGAGTCGATTCCCGAAGTCGAGCAGGTGATGGTGATGCTGATCAACCCCGGCTGGGGTGGCCAGCAGATGATGCCCCGCCAGCTCGAGAAGGTGACCGCCATCCGCCGGATCATCGAAATGGGGAGCCACCGCGCCGAAATCGAAGTGGACGGCGGCGTGAAGGTGAGCAACGCGGCCAGCTGCGCCGCCGCCGGCGCCGATACCCTCGTCTGCGGCAGCAGCGTGTTCAACCACGAACGCAGCGTCGCCGATAACCTGGCGGCGCTTCGGGTCGCGCTCGCGAAGGCATGAGCTACCCGCGGGCGAAGGCTTTCGCCATCGCACGGCGAGGCGACGCGGTCCTCCTCTGGCGTGGCTACGACGAGTTGAAGGACGCGTACTTCTGGCGTCCCGCCGGCGGGCACATTGAGCTGGGCGAACACAGCCGAGACGCCGTGCGCCGCGAGATGCGCGAAGAACTCGGCTCAGAAGTAGTCGAGGCGCGTTTCCTGGCGACCATTGAGAGCATCTTCGAGTCCGGCGGCGAAGTCGGGCACGAAATCGTGCTCCTCTACGAGGTAGACCTCGCCGACCGCCACCTCTACGAAGTCGAGTCGTTCACCGGAGTGGAACTCGACGGTGCTCCCCTCGACATGCACTGGCGCACCCTCGCAGAGTTGGAACAGGACGGCCTGCCTGTCTACCCCGATGGCCTGTTCGCGTTCCTGGAGCAGCACCTGGGCAAAGAAGAAGGGCCTCCCCGTGGGGAAGCCCGTTAATGTGCGCTGAGGGAGCCAGCCCTACGCCTTGACCAGCGTCCTCAGGCAGCGGGTGCAGATGTTCAGCCGGTGCCACGCACCGGCCACGAAGATTCGCTGCTTGGCTACGTTCGGCTTGAACGTGCGGCTCTTGTGCACGGCCTTCCGCTCCCAGCGGCCGCCGTGGGTGTGGCGGATATGCCGCCCGAACATCGTTGTCTTTGCGCAAACATCGCAGGCGCCACTTGCCATGCGTTCAATTTCCTTACGTATCTAAAGTGCAGTTATTGATAGTACCACCGTCCCGCCCGAACGGCCAAACGCCGGGCACGGGCACACGCGCCACCCAGAATCCAGGGACGCCGATCAGTACCGGCGTCCCTGGATTGTTACTTGGCTGCCGCGAGCTAGCTCGGCTTTGCGTACTGCCCGATGCTCGCGCCGAAGTCCACCATCACGCACGCCTCGTTGCCAACGGTCCAGGCGTCGTGCCCCGGCGCGGCGTGGAGGATGTCGCCGGGGCCAACCTCTTTCCTGGCGCCGTCGTCCATCACGATCATCATCCGGCCCGAGACCACGTACCCCATGTGCGCGGCCTGGCAGGAGTCGGTCTTGGCGATCGGCTTGACGTGCTCCGACCACTTCCACCCGGCTTCGAAGACGCCGCGTCCGGCGATCACACCGCCGACGTTGACGACATCCATTTTCCCCTTCGCCACGAACGTCCGTGTCTCATCGGGAGAGTTGAGGCTCTTTACTTCCAGGCTCGCCATGGTGTGCACCGTCCCTTGAATCTGTCTGGGTTTACACCGTCCGCAAACCCGAAGGCCGCATCCTACACCGCCCCGGTGGTCCCCATTCAAGATTGTTTTGAGTGACAACACCTGACCCGGCGGCGCGAACCCTCCGCGTACCCCACACTACGTCGCAGTCCAAAGGCACACGGAGCCCGTCCAGCGTGAGTCCAGCCAGGCCAGTTGAAGGGTTGCTCGACGGCGACCGCTTGCGCTCGGCCTTCGCTGCCGCCGCGGTCCACCTTCGCGACCGCGCCGCCGCGATCGACGCCATCAACGTGTACCCCGTACCCGATGGCGACACCGGCACGAACATGTCATCGACCCTCCGCGCCGCCATCGATGCTGCTTCTGCCGTCGATCCCGCCACCGTCGACGCTGTCCTTGCGGCGCTGGCGAAGGGTGCGCTCTACGGCGCGCGCGGGAACTCCGGCGTGATCCTCTCGCAGGCGCTCAAAGGGTTCGCGGCGGGGGTCGGATCGCGAAACGTGCTCGACGCGGCGGCGCTCGCTTCCGGCCTGCAACGCGCAGCGCTGGGAGCGTATGCGGCGGTTGGAGTGCCGGTGGAAGGGACGATGCTCACCGTCCTTCGCGAAGCGGCGGCAGCGGCCGCCGCCTACGCGAACGGGCCGCTCGCCGGGGGCGAAGGCGTGCCCTGTACCCCTGTGCTCGCAGCCGCCGTCGCCGCGGCGGAAGAGGCCGAGGTGCGTACCACCGACCAGCTCGAATCGCTCCGCGAAGCGGGTCTTCCTGACGCGGGCGGCGAAGGCATCTGCGTCATCCTGCGTGGGCTGCTTGCCGCCGTGACTGGCGTTGCACCCGCTGTTCATCTGCTGCCGCCGCGCCCTGCGCACCTCGGCAGGGGACACCACGAAGAGTTCGGCTTCTGCACCGAGTTCGTTGTCGAAGCGGAAGGCAACGAGATTCCAGAGACTGCCGTACGTGCACTGGCGGCGGGCCCGGGCTACTCGTCCCTCATGGTCGTCGGTGACCCCGCGGCCTGGCACGTGCACGTCCACACTGCGGAGCCCGAACCGCTCCTCGCGGGCGCGGCGGCCCTGGGGCGGATCGTCCACCGGAAAGTGGAGGACATGGACCGCCAGAACGTCCGCTGGCTCGCGACGGGCAGCGGTGGCGCACAGCTCGGGCTGCTGGCCCTGACCCGTGGGCCGGGATTCGCGGCTGTGCTCCAGGGGCTGGGCGCACAGG
>Ga0315281_10004437_pt1 | contig 20362 bp, 12 predicted proteins | sample YL17G07_0_MG_FD_204540 | JGI IMG/M metagenome (GOLD analysis project Ga0315281, IMG submission 204540) | Sediment microbial communities from Yellowstone Lake, YNP, Wyoming, USA - YL17G07_0 | ecosystem: Environmental > Aquatic > Freshwater > Lake > Sediment | place: USA: Wyoming | collected...
CTATTCGGAGGGTTTTTCGGGGCGGAGGAGGGGGAACAGGATCACGTCGCGGATGGAGCGCGAGTTGGTGAAGAGCATGGTGAGGCGGTCGATGCCGATCCCTTCCCCGCCCGCCGGCGGCAAGCCGTAGCTGAGGGCGCGGATGTAGTCCTCGTCCACGGCGTGCGCCGTCAGGTCGCCGCGCTCGCGCAGGAGCTGTTGGTATTCGAAGCGGTCGCGCTGCTCGGCAGGATCATTCAATTCGCTGAAGGCGTTGGCGATTTCCATGCCGCCGATATAAAGCTCGAAGCGCTCGACGAAGTCCGGCTCGTCGGGTTTCTGCTTGGCGAGCGGCGAGACCTCGAGCGGGTAGTCAAGGATGAAGGTCGGCTGAATCAGGTGCCGCTCGGACACCTGTTCGAAAAGTTCCTGCAAGGCCATCCCGGGAGCCGTCCCCGGAGGCAGGCCCAGGGGTTCCTGGCTGCCGCCGGAGTCAGCCGCCCACGCATTGTAGGTCTCGACCCAGCGAAATGCGGCTCGAGGGTCCGCCAAGTCTGCGAGCTTCGGCCCTCCCGCGGCAGGCCAGAACTGGACGATGGCCTCTTTCATGGTGTAGTGGTGGAACTGCGCGAGCGATATCTGGTTTCCGGCGTATTCGAACTCCAGCGCGCCCAGGACCGCCTGCGCCAGGTGCCGCATCAGCCGCTCGGTGAGGGCCAGCATGTCGAGGTAGTCGGCGTAAGCCTGGTAGAACTCCAGCATGGTGAATTCAGGATTGTGCTGGGTGGAGATGCCCTCGTTGCGGAAGTTGCGGTTGATTTCGTACACGCGGTCGAAGCCTCCGACGGTCAACCGCTTCAGATAGAGCTCGGGCGCAATGCGCAGGTAGAGATCGAGATCCAAGGCGTTGTGGTGGGTGACGAACGGCCGCGCCAGGGCCCCGCCCGCCAGGGGCTGCAGCATGGGCGTCTCGACCTCCAAGTAGCCTTCCGCGTCGAGGAATTCCCGCAGGGTGCGAATTAACTGGATGCGCCGTTCGAAAATCCGGCGCACCTCCTCGTTGACCATGAGATCCACGTAGCGCTGGCGATAGCGGAGCTCGACGTCGGCAAGCCCGTGCCACTTCTCGGGGAGAGGCAGAAGCGCCTTGGCCAGGAAGGTCAGGCGCTCGGCGTGGACGGTCAGTTCGCCGGTCTTGGTGCGAAAGAGGTGGCCCTCGACGCCGATCACGTCGCCCAGATCCAGCAGCCTGTAAAGCGCGAAGTCGCGCTCGCCCACGGCGTCCAGGCGCACGTAGATTTGCAGGCGCGCGCCACCGCCCGCCAGGTGCGCAAACCCCGCTTTGCCGTGCGGCCGGATGGTCATCACCCGCCCGGCCACGCGGACAGGAATCTTCTGCGCGCTCAGCTCCTCCGCGGTGCGCGCCGAATACTCACTCCAAATCTGAGGGACAGTGTGAGTGAATTCAAACTTGCGCGGATAGAGTTCGAAACCGAGATCGCCAATGGCACGCAGCTTCTTCTGCCGCTGGCGGATCAGGTCTTCCGGTTCGTTGGTTGGCACTTCGAGCTCCGCACCCCCGCACTCATAACATCGCCGCACAGGGACGAAAACGCTGCATTATAGGTTTGCGGCGAAAAAAGTGTCAACCAAACCGAAGCCAAAGTCGCAGCCGCTTTCCCACCCAGCGCTCGGTCACGCCTCCTTGCCCGGCGGCGGCGATCTGCATCCTCACCCACGTTGAATCCACATCCACATATGTGTATACTTCGCGGTTGCCCAGGATGGTTTTGGGACAAGGTGGGCGGGGACAAAGGGCTGGGCACGCATCCAGTGTGCACGGGTTTGAGATGGTGACGCCACGCGGCACAGCTTCCCGCATCCCGACTGTACAGCTCGAAGGGTAAGACAAGGCGGCCGGAGGCGATGGAGGACCGCCAGGGCGTGGAGGGGCAGAGAATGGCAGAGGCAAAGATGAAAGCAGCAGTCTTCTATGGGCCGGGCGATGTACGGGTTGAGGCTGTCCCGAGACCCTCACCGGGGCCGGGCGAGGTTGTCCTGCGTGTGCTCCGCTGCGCGGTCTGTGGGACCGACAAGCGCATCTACACTCACGGCCAGAAGAACGTGGTGCCGCCAGCCATCACCGGCCACGAGATCGTCGGAACCGTGTACGAGATAGGCCCCGGAGCGGACGGCGGGCTCAAGCCCGGGCAGAACGTTATCGTCGCCACGGTCGTTGGCTGCGGGAAGTGCATCTACTGCCAGCGCAAACAATACAATCTCTGTGACTCTTTTACAGCCTTGGGGTACGACTACGCCGGGGGATTCGCCGAGTACGTCAAAATCCCCGCCGCCGCCGTAGCCCAGGGGAATGTGATCCCGATCCCCGCGTCAATGTCCGCCGAGCGCGCGGCGTTGGTTGAGCCACTTTCCTGCTGCCTCAACGGCCAGGAGTATCTGGCCGCTCAGCCCGGAGATCGCGCGGTGGTTTTCGGCGCCGGACCCATCGGCCTGATGCACGCCAGCATTCTCCGGGCGTGTGGGTGCAACCCTGTCATCGTCACCGACATATCCAAAGAGCGCTTGGCCTATGTTCGCGAGTTCGGCCTGGGCCAGCCTGTGGTCACGGCGGGAGTTGATGCAGTGGAAAAGATCCTCCAGGCCGCGGGCGGGGAGAGATTTGATATAGCGATAACGGCCACCGCAGTGAAAGCCGTCCAAGCCGACGCTTTGAAGCTCGTACGTAAGAAAGCCCGTGTTTCCTTCTTCGCGGGGATACCTAAGGACGATCCAATTCTGGGCATCGACACCAACTTCATCCATTACAACGAAATCTCCGTCTTCGGTTGCTTTGCGTCCAACCTGCGGCATTACCGTCAGGCCCTGGAAATGGTTTCGCGCAACGACCTGCCCTGGGAACGCTTCTTGACGCACAGGTTTAAGCTGGATGACATGGTGAAGGCTTACGCGGTCATGGAGGCAGGACAGGGGATCAAGATGCTCATCGATTGTGAGTAGCCTAAACCACCATGGATAAGGAATCCCTGGCGCAGTTGATTGAGATCTCTCACGCCGTCGGCGCTCATCCGGACTACGTGCAGGCCGGCGGCGGCAACACTTCTGTGAAATCGCCCGACGGCCGGACCATGGCCATCAAGGCTAGCGGCACGGCATTGACCGCGATGCGCGAGTCAGACGGCTGGGTTGAGCTGGACGTTGCCGCGGTTTTGAGCATCCTGAATCGCACGGACCTGGCCACCGCGGAGGTGAATGAGCGCGAGGCGCGCGTGGTGCAGCATCTCGCCTCGGCGGTAGTTGGTGGCCGGGGGCGGCCGTCGGTCGAGAGCGCGCTGCACGCGATGCTCGGACGCGTAGTTATCCACACCCACCCTGTGGCGGCCAACGCCCTGAACTGCGGGCCTGGCGCGAAGGCTCTGGGCGAGATTACACCCCGGGAGGAGCTGCCGCCGCTCTGGATACCCTACACCGACCCGGGCTGGCGCCTGGCGACAGCGATCAAATCGGCTCTTGATGCCTATCACAAGAGACACGGTTGCCTTCCTGCCGTCATCTTCATGGAGAACCACGGCCTTTTGGTCTCGGCGTCCGACGCCCGCGCGTGCCTGGCGCTCCATAAGGAATGGGTCGCGCGCTCGGAGCGGTACTTCTCACTTACGGCGCCCGCGGTGCGCCTGGCGCCGGAAATGGATTCTGCCTCGCTGCGCAGAACGATGGCGGAATTGCGCCGCGCTTGGCGGGCGGCACGGGGTGCCACTCCCTTCGTCCGATTGGCTGGCGATTCCGACCTAGCGAGTGCAGCCTGCAGCGGTGCGGCCCAGATCCTGGCCGGCGGCGCGCTCACGCCCGACCACATCGTGTACACCGGCGCGCATGCGGTCCTTGCCGAGTCGCTCGAAGAATTGCCTGCCAAGCTGAAACCCGCGCTGGCGGAAAAGGCTCCACCCCGGGTGGCGCTGGTCAGGAACGTAGGGACCTTCCTGCTGGCGGACGATCCGGTGAAGCTTGACGCGGTCGAGGCGCTGGCTGTGGCCGCCGCCAAGATCCTACGCTTGGCGGCAGGACGCGGCGGCACCCACAACCTGTCTCCTTCTTCCGCTGACTTCATCATCAACTGGGAGGCCGAACACTACCGCGCGCGCCTCTTGGACACCGCGGCCGCGCCGTTGGCGGGCAAGGTAGCCCTGGTCACCGGAGGGGCATCAGGCTTGGGCTGTGGTATCGCGCAGGGTCTGGTCGAAGCCGGAGCGGCAGTGGGCTTCGCCGACATCGACGATCCGGGCGCGGAAGCCGCGGCGGCTGCCTCCGCCGATGCCCGGCGCGCCTTACCCGTGCACATGGATGTGACGGATGAACGGTCTGTGGCCGCCGCCTTCGACCAGCTTCTCGGCCATTGGGGAGGCGTGGACATCATCGTCTGCGCCGCCGGCATTGCTCCGCCGTACGAACTAGTTGACATGCCGGTTGACAAGTGGCGGCTAGCCCTGGAAATCAACCTCACCGGCTACCTTCTCGTTGCCCGTGAGGCCGCCCGGATCATGCGCGCGCAGGGCGGTGGCGGCTCGATGGTCATGCTGTCGTCGAAAACCGGTTTGGACGCCTCGAAAGCCAACTCCGCTTACAACGCCACCAAGGCCGGCGAACTGCATCTGATGCGCGGCTGGGCGTTGGAACTCGGGCCCGACGGCATCCGCGTCAACGCCGTCGCGCCGGGGAACGTCTTCGAGGGCTCGAAGATTTGGAACCCCGAATACATCCAGGTTGCCGCCCGCAAGAAAGGCATCAAGCCCGAAGAAGTCATACCCTACTACAACTCGCTGACCGCCCTGAAGCGCGAGATCAAGCGCTCCGACGTAGCCGCGGCGGTTGTCTTCTTGTGCTCGGAGGCGGCACGCTGCATCACGGGCCAGACCCTTGTGGTGGACAGCGGGCAGGTCATGGTCCGATGAGCAGCTCAGGCCAGCGCGGCCGGCCGGAGTTGGAGGCGGCCCTGTACGGCGGCTCCCTCCAGGCGCGACTCGACGCGTTGCGCGAGCTTTGCGCGCAGCTCGGCGAAAGGCCGCGGCGCGGCACTAACTCCCACATCCACACCAACGAATCCTTTAGCGTGTTTCGTTCGCCGTCCGAGGCCGTATGGCAGGCCGCACGCGAAGGCTTGGCCGTCCTGGGAATCAACGACCACTACACCATCGCCGGATACGAGGAATTCCGCCGGGCGTGCGAGATCGCGGGCATCGCCGCGACGTTCTCTCTTGAGGCCCTAGCTATGGACCGTGCCGCCGAGGCCGGCGGCCTCTTGCTTAACGACCCGCACAACCCCGGTCGTGTGTACCTTTGCGGCAAAGGCGTAACCAGGGTTCCACCGGATTCCTCCGCCGCCATGCAGAAGCTGGCCCGGATGCGCGCGGCCTTGGCGCGCCGCAACCGGGAGATGGCCGCAAAGGTCGCTCAGATCTTTCGGGAGCGTTTGAACTCTGAAGAAGGTCCGACGTGGGAGGTTGTGCGCGGTTTGACACCGCGAGGCAATGTCACGGAGCGGCACGTGGCCTGGGCAACGCTTGCCCGACTGCGCGGTCTAGCCGCCGCGCGCCAGGCGCCGCTGGCCCAGGTGATCGAGCGCTGCTGCGCGGCCACCCCTCCGGCTGGCGCCGACGATGCGGCGCTGCAGATCTTTGTCCGCGCCAAGCTCCTCAGTGCTGGTGCCCCTGGCTACGTGCCAGAGTCTGAGGAGGCCTTCGTTTCCTCCGAGGAACTGCGCCAGATCTTTCTGGCCTTCGGAGCCATCCCTACCTACCCGGTGCTCGGCAACCCGGTGACCTCCGGCGAGCGCGACATCGAGGCGCTCCTGGACCGTCTGGAGGCTGCAGATTTCTATGCGATTGAGGTTATACCGCACCGGAATACGCGGGAGCGTCTGGCCGAGATCGTCTCGGCGGCCCGGCGCCGCTGGTGGCCGGTCTTCAACGGCACGGAGCACAACACGCCTGAGGCCCGGCCGCTGCTGGACCCGTTTGCGCTCGACCCAGAGTTCGAGCCTTGGTTCCGCCAAAGCACGGCGCTTCTGCTCGGGCACCAGCGTTTGGTGGGGCGCGGCGAGGAGGGATTCGTCGGCCAGAATGGCCGGCCGACAATCCCGGACGCGCGGACCAGGTTCGAATATTTCAGCACCGCGGGCTGATTAGGGACTTGCTTCGCGCGCTCCGAAGGAGAAGTTGGTGGGTTTTGGGCCCGAGCAAAGGAGCCACAGCCTGGGGTTGGCGGGCGGATAGCAACACCCGCGTACCATCCTCCCTCTTTCATCTCGGCGGCCCGGAAGCCACGACTTGGTGCCGGAAATGCTGCCCGCGGGCCCGACATGGGTTGCAATTCTTGGGTTTTTGGGGGATTATAGCCGATTCGAGCAGGTGACCGAATTCCACACCATAGCAGGCGGAGGACAAGAGACGTGACCAAGAAAGCGATTCCAATAGCTGAACCCAAGGGCAAATTGGGTGTACTGACGGTGGGTATGGGAGCTGTGGCAACTACCATGATAGCCGGCGTTGAGGCTGTGCGCCGAAAACTCGCGCTCCCGATCGGCTCGCTCACCCAAATGGGAACCGTGCGGCTTGGCAAACGCACCGAAAAGCGGATCCCCAAGATCAAAGACTTCGTGCCGCTGGCCAGCCTGGAGGATCTGGTTTTTGCGGGCTGGGACATCTTTAAAGACAACGCTTATGAATCCGCCCTCAAGGCCGGGGTACTGGAGAGAACACATCTCGACCCGGTGAAAGACTTCCTTACCGAAATCAAGCCCATGTCGGCCGCGTTTGATCAGAAGTGGGTGAAAAACCTCCACGGCGACCATATCAAGGCCGGCAAGACCAAGATGGACCTGGCCGAGCAAGTGATGAAGGACATCGAGGATTTCAAGAAGAAATCGCGCGCCGCCCGCTTGGTGATGATCTGGTGCGCCTCAACCGAAATCTACTCGAAGCCCACTGCCGTCCATGAGTCACTGGCTGCCTTCGAAAAAGGTCTCAAGTCCAATCATCCCGACATCCCCAACAGCATGATTTACGCCTATGCGGCGTTGAAGCTGGGAGTTCCCTATGCGAACGGCGCTCCCCACATCACGGTGGACGTCCCGGCGCTGACCGAGCTCGCGGCGGAGAAGAAGGCGCCCATCTGCGGGAAAGACTTCAAGTCAGGCCAGACGTTTCTGAAGACGCTGCTGGCGCCCGGCCTGAAGGCGCGATTGTTAGGGCTGAAGGGTTGGTTCTCCACCAATATTCTGGGGAACCGCGACGGTGAAGTGCTGGACGACCCGGAAGCTTTCCGCAGCAAGGAAGAGAGCAAGCTATCAGTCCTCGAATACATTATCCAGCCTGACCTATACCCCGAACTCTACAAGGGTTACTACCACAAGGTCCGCATCAATTACTACCCACCACGCGGCGACAACAAGGAAAGTTGGGATAACCTCGACATCTTCGGCTGGCTGGGTTACCCGATGCAGATCAAGGTCAACGCGCTGTTCCGGGACTCGATCCTGGCGGCCCCCATGGCCTTGGACCTGGTCATCTTTCTTGACCTTGCCCAGCGCTGCCCGGAACTCGCGCGGAAGGTCATCCAGGAATGGCTTTCCTTTTACTTTAAGAGCCCGATGTGCGCGCCCAGTTTGTATCCGGAGCACGACATCTTCATCCAACTCATGAAGCTTAAGAACACTCTGCGCTATCTGCGTGGCGAAGAGCTGATCACCCACTTGGGATTGGAGTATTACGACTGATAGCGGCCGCGGCATTAGTCGGCCATCATGCTGGAGGCGGCCTTCCGCCGCGTGGGGAAGGACAGAATCCTCCTCTACTGGGTACGTGCAGGGGCGCACGCGCGGGCGGCCCCTGCGTGTTGGACGCTGAACGTAACTCCAATCGAGGATGGCCAGTGTCGGTTGTATGGTGGTGGGAGTCAGCGTTCCCGAAACCGGAGGACCTCTTCAAAACAGATCGCTGAGCCTCAGGGCACCCGAATCCAAAGCAGAAAAATCCGTCCGCTCTTCTCGGGATTCAATAACCCCCCGGGACGCTCATCATTTCTTTTTCCGGGGAAGGGAGTGGATCGGTGTGCCCACGAGCAGGTGAGCGGATTCCATCCAGGCTTCGGCCAGAGTCGGATGCGCGTGAACAGTATGGGCGAGTTCCGTCGCTGTCAGCTCGGCGCGAATTGCTGTGGTCGCTTCCGCAATCAGCTCGGTGGCATGCGGACCGACCACCTGGGCTCCCAGCAGTTGATCGGTCTCCGCATCCGCTACCCACTTTACAAAACCCATCGTTCCCCCCATCGCTAGCGCCTTTCCCAGCGCGCCCAGCATGAACTTCCCTGCCTTGATTTCCCTCCCTGGCGCGCGCGCCTCCTGCTCGCTGAGGCCGACGGTTCCTATCTCCGGGGAGGTAAAGATACAGTTGGGAATGTATTTCTCGTTCTTGCGGAGGGTGCGACTACAGGTGTTCTCCGCCGCGACCAGGCCTTGCGAAGTGGCCGCGTGGGCTAGCTGCGGACCGCCCGTGACGTCCCCAATGGCGTAGATCGTCGCGACGCGGGTCCGGCCGTACTCGTCCACCTCGATGAAACCCTGCGGGTTGGTTGCCAGCCCCGCATTCTCCAGCTTTAGCTCTTCCGTGACGGGCTTGCGGCCGAGGGCGGCCAGCAACACGTCGGCTTTCACCTGCTCCTCGCCAACCGTGCCACGGACGCTCCCCTCGTCTGCGGAGATGTTTTCCAGAGCCCTGCCCGTGAGAATCCGAATGCCCAAGGCCTTTTCCATGTGTCGCCGCACCTCGCGCCGGACGTCGGCATCGAGGCTCCAGAGTATGTCTTCCAGCAGCTCCACGACCGTGACCCGGACGCCCAGTTGGGCGAGCAGGCAGGCAAACTCGCATCCCACGACGCCGCCTCCCAAAATGAGCACACTGGAAGGGAGTGCCCTGAGCTCCAAAAATGACCGGCTCTCCAGCACGCGCTTGTGTCGGGGCAGGAACCCAGGCATGGAAGAGGTTGCCCCAGTAGCGATGATGGTCTTTTCAGCACCGATGACCGTGGAGGCAGAACCCGGGTCGCCGCTCGATGCCTGCGGGTGCACAGCAATACGGTTGCGAGTTTGGAACGCGGCAGTGCCTTTCAGTATCTTTACACCGTTCGCTTTTAACAACTGTTTGATCCCGTTGCGCAGTACCCCAACCACCTGCTCTTTGCGAGCGGTCATGGCTGCGTAGTCGAACGCGGCGCCGTCTACTTGGAGCCCCATTTCGCCGCCAGCTTTCAGCCGTGCGTATAGATCGGAGGATGCGATCAGCGTCTTGGTAGGGATGCACCCCCAGTTCAGGCAGGTCCCGCCCAGTTCCTCCTTCTCCACGATAGCAACCGTGGCGCCGAGTTGCGCCGCCCGGATGGCGGCAGGGTACCCTCCCGGACCTGCTCCAATAATTACTACGCCAAACGTTTCCACAGAGTGATCTCCTCAAGTTTGCTCTTAATCGCATTCACAAAGCGAGCCGCGAGCGCGCCGTCGATGAGGCGATGATCGGAGGACAAAGTCATCTTCATGACCGACCTGATGGTAACTCGATCCTCCCTGACCACAGGCTGTTTCTGCGCGCTCGACACAGCCAAGATGGCGCCCTCCCCGGGATTGATGATGGCCGTGAAGTTTTCGACATCCAGCATGCCCATATTGGAAACAGTAAACGTGCTTCCGGTCATTTCCGCGGGCGTGAGCTTCCCGGCGCGGGCCTTCGCCGTCAGCTCCGTGGCGCAATCGTGGATCTCTGCTAGCGTCATCTCATCGGCGTCGCGGATCACGGGAACTACCAAGCCTTGCTCCAGGGACACCGCCATGCCAAGGTGCACTTTGCTGTGCCAGCGGATGTTCTTGCCATCCGTGGTGCTGTTCACTGTGGGAAATTCCCGCAAGGCCAGCGCCACAGCCTTCAGAATGAAATCCGTAATCGAGTACAGTGCGCCCTGGGCCTTCAACTCCGACCGAAATACCTCGAGGTCCGTCATGTCCACAGAGACGGTGACAAAGAAATGCGGCGTGCTCGCAAAACTCTGCGTCAGCCGTTCGGCAATCACCTGCCGCATCCTGCTCATGGGCTTGGGCCTTTCAGCGATCGCCCTCTGGACATCAGCCACGGTAATGCGGCCCGAATCACCTTTGCCCTCAAGGGAGAGGATGTCGAGGGTCTCCCGCGCCGCCAGCTTCTTGGCTGTGGGAGTTATCCTGAGCCGGCCATACCCTCTGGCCGCAAGGTATGCCTTCACGTCCCGGGCAACGATTCGCCCGCTTGGTCCCGTCCCGATGATGGGACTGGGATCAATGACCGCCTCTCTGGCCAGCCCGGCTGCGCGGGGACTGATTCTGAAAAACCTCGAGGGTTCCTCTGCCACCAGAATCGGTAAGGGCTTTCCCCCGGGCCGGATTTCACGCGCGGGCATCGCCGCCCTCGCCCCACGGGCCTTGGGGACTTCCGCCACGGGAACCGATGGGGTGGCGTGCCGGACTTCCCCGCTGGTTCTCGGCACTTCAACTCTCGGCTGGGGAGGAGCCGGGGTCTCAGGAATTGGTTCTCCGGGATCGCCGATATAACCGACTGTTGATTGAACGGGGACTGTTTGCCCTTCCGCGGCCACGATCTTGAGGAGTGTTCCCTCGAAGAAGCTCTCCACCTCTAGTAGAGCTTTGTCCGTCTCGATTTCAAAAAGGATGTCCCCTTTTGCGACGACGTCTCCTTCTTTCCTCAGCCAGCGGACAATTGTGGCCACTTCTTCCGACTGCCCCAGCTTGGGCATACTAATCGGTCGTACCATTGTGGTGTCCCCATCCTACAAGACAGCCTTGGCGGCCGCGACGATGTCATCCGCCGTCGGAAGGAAAACCGCTTCCAGAACATGCGACTGAGGGGCAATCCCGTTCTTGGCGCCTACCCGCATGACCGGGCCATCAAGGTAATCAAAAGCTTTCTCCTGAATAGTCGAGGCAACCTCGCCCGTATAACTGCCGATGCTTACACAGTGACTGACGACCACGCAGCGTCCGGTCTTCTCGACCGACGCGAGAACGGTTTCCATGTCGAGAGGCACCAGGCTGCGCAAATCCACGACCTCGGCACTGACGCCGGATTCACCCTGCAATTTCTCGGCAGCTTTCAAGGCATCATGAACCGCCGGACCCCACGCGACCAACGAGATGTCAGTTCCTGCGCGTTTGACGTCGGCGACGCCGAGAGGCAGCAGATATTCAGCTTCCGGCACTACGCCTTTGGCACCATAGAGCAGTTGCGACTCGACGAACATCACGGGGTTATTGTCGCGGATCGCTGACTTCAACAGGCCCTTGGCATCGTAAGGTGTCGCGGGATAGACCACGTACAGCCCCGGTACGTGGACGAATATGGATTCCAAAGTCTGAGAGTGCTGTCCTCCGTAACCTTTGCCGCCGCCGACCGAGACCCTTACCACCACCGGGACCTCGGTCTGGGCGCCTGACATGTAGTGCCACTTGGCCGCTTGATTGCTGATTTGGTCGGAAGACATCAGCGCGAAATCCATGTACATGAGCTCCACGACCGGTCGCAATCCGATCATGGCAGCGCCCACGGCCGTTCCACAAATCGCCGCCTCGGAGATGGGCGTATTGAAGACCCGATCCCGGCCAAAAGCCTCCAGCAAGCCTTTCGAAAGCTTGAAGGCACCCCCATATTCGGCCACATCCTCGCCGTAAAAGATGACGCGGGCGTCGCGTTTCATCTCCTCGATCAAGGCTTCCTTGATTGCGTCACGGTAAGTGATCTCGTGGTTCGCACGTTTGATGAGAGGCGGCTGTTCCAGAATCTCCACCTTCTGGAATTGCGGGGGGACCACCTCCGCAGCAGTATCGGTATACATGTACTTGATGACGTCAGCGGGGTCCGGATCGGGACAAACCGCAGCGCGGACGGCCGCGCGGGCATTCCGCTCTCGGACCTTCGCCTCCAACCGAGCTACGCCTTCCGCATCTAGTATCTCGCATTCCTGGATCTGCCGCTCGAAGGCAATGATCGGGTCGACGGTTTTCCAGGCAGATTCTTCCTCCCGGGTGCGGTATTCGTGGCGTGGATCGCTCAAAGAGTGGCCATAGTAACGGTAGGTGTTGACGTCAAGGAGCACAGGTCCCTCACCGCTGCGGCAGAGCTCGGCCGCGCGCCGCGTCGCGTCGCGAACGGCCAGCACATCCATGCCGTTCACCATCTCGGCGTGCATATTCTGATCTGAAAACCCGGCCGCACGCCGTGCCAGGTGGGCAATGCCCATGACCTCTTTGCTTACCCGCCCGGTCATTCCGTACTGATTATTGAGGATCAGGAAGATGATCGGAACGCCAAAGCGATGTTCTCCCGCCAGCTCGTTGGTGAACTGGTACTGCGCGGCGAAATTCAGAGACTCGAGTACGACCCCGTTGGCGTAGGCCCCGTCACCCGCAAAACAGCAGACCACCGCTTCGTTGCGGAGATAGCGGGCGCCTAGCGCTGCGCCGGTCGCAATCGGCACACTGCCGCCTACGATGGCGTTCGATCCCAAATGGCCCACCGTGAAGTCCGCGATATGCATGCCGCCGCCGCGGCCCTTGCAGTATCCATCATCCTTCCCGAAAAGCTCCGCCAACATTCGATAGACATGCTCTTCGAGCGCCTGTTCCAGGAGTTCCGGTCGTGAGGTTGTGGGGAACTGCGGAACGCGCTTGCGCAATCCCTCCACAGACATATCCCGAATGGCTCGCGCACCCCGCGCCATACTGTCGCCATGTCCCCGGTGCGTACTCGTAATGTAATCTTTCAGCAGCAGGGCGCTGCAGGCTCCGACCGAAGCTGCCTCCTGACCGACCGAGACGTGCGTTGGCCCGCGATAGTTGAAGTCGGGAAGCGGCTCGTAGGCGCCGGACCGGACCTTCACGATCATTTCCTCCATCTCGCGGATCATCAGCATGTCTTCCAGCAGTTCGACGGCCAGCCCGGGACTGATTCGTCCCGCTTCCAATTCGCTTCGCAGATTCGCCTGGAATCGATAGGCGGGAATTCTCCCGCAGTCGATTTCAAACGGTGTGAAGTTGGGTGTCGTATTGCTAAGATAGCCAGCGGGCATTTCCGTTCTCTCCCTTGGGTTCGGCAGATTCAGGCTCTTACTACCTCTACGCCTCTCTTGCGAAGCTCCCTGGCAAATTTCCGACTGATGAGTTTGTCCGTGATCAAGACATGCACCCTATCCAATCGCCCGGCGCGAGAAAAGGAAATCTTCCCGACCTTGGTGTGGTCGGCCAGGAGGATAACCTCCCGGGCGTGCTCCATAACAAGTTCCTTGGTGTAGGCTTCGCTGGGATCAGTCGTCGTGAGGCCTTCCTGGAGAGTGAGCCCCATGGTCCCCATGAAGGCTTTGTCCACTTGCAGCTCCTGAAGCGTGAGGCGAGTGAGAGGCCCGACCAGTGTTTGGCTGAGCCGCCGCAGCTCACCACCGATCAGGATCAGCCTCGGCCCGTACGCGGCCAACTCGATCGCAGCGCGCAGGGAGTTCGTCAGGATGGTAAGATTCGAACGATCTCTTACCAGGCGCGCCAACTCCAGGACCGTGCTGCCCCCATCCAGAAAAATCGTCTCATTCGGCTTGATGTATTTGAGCGCCGCTTGGGCGATCCGATGTTTCTCCTTGGCGGCGATTGAGGCCTTGTCGTCAAAAAGGGGTTCCTCGAGCCGGCTTTCGACCCCCACCGCCCCGCCATGCACGCGTCGAATTTCCCCCAAACTCTCCAGCCCGTTCAGGTCGCGACGGATGGTGGCCGGAGAGACGTCAAGTTGCTGGGAGAGTTCCTCAACCCGAACCACATGATCTTCCCTCACCATTCGCCGCAGTCGCTCCAGTCGAGCGGGCGCAAGCTCCTTTTGCCTGTGCATTGCCATGCACGCGTCTCCCATGCTTGATTGTGATTGATTGTATTCAAAATCTGCTTGAAGTCAATCACATTCTTTCGCACGCCAACCGGCCTTCCCCTTCTCACTGCCAGTCGAAGAAGGTTACATCCATATGGAGAGTTGCGCGTGTCCCTTCGCACAGATTGGTGCATGGCAAAAAACCAGCTCAAAACAGTCAGTGTCTTCAGCACCTCTAAGACTAGCGAGCGTCGTCGGAGAAAGTACGGTTCGTTACCCAGGCTGCCAGGCGACGGACATCTCCCCCCACGTCCGTCGCCCTCCCCCAAAAGGCGTTAGTTCAACCTCCGGAACTCACCCCTTGACTGGGCCATAAACTGACGGTAGGGCAAGAGCAACAGAGAGGCGATTAGTATCCCGCGCCGGGACATCTGTCATAGAATCTAGGGAGGGAGTGGTATGCCAGGAATCATGTGGCGTGCGCCCACCTGGTTGATCGGAGGATAATGAAGTGTGCTGGATGACCTATGCCCGGCGGTTGTTGCTGCAACCTCGGGCAGAGGAAGGATAGGAGCCCCCAGGGCGCCTGCGGATTAGGTCTGCTGGTGCCGGCTAAGAGATTCGAGAACGGAAATTCTCGATAACACATAAAGGATGTGCCCTATGCAAAGACTGCAATGCGCTGTTCTCAACTTGTCGCTGTTTCTAGGGCTGGTGCTAGCTACCAGTGTCAATGCTCAGTGGAATCCGTTGAACCCGGTCACCGGCGTTCAGCAGCAACCCGACGGCGTGCTATTTACCATGCAGTCCGGCGTTATGCGGGTCGAGGTGTGCACGGATTCCATCATTCGCGTCGTGTATTCGCCGACCTCCTCGTTCCCGAACCTCCCGGACTATGTCGTAACGAAGACTAGCTGGCCCGGCGTGCTGTGGACGATGCAATCCACTGAGAAAGACGTCACCCTGGCAACTTCGCAACTGAAGGTGACTGTAAATCGCGAGGACGGCGTGATCGTTTACAGCGAACCGACCGGCAAGAGGCTCGTGCAGGAAGGTCCGAGGACGATGACTCCCCTCAAGGTCAACGGCGAGGATACCTATCGCGCCGAATCCTTGATCAACATCTACGGGTCCTTAGAGGCTTTCTACGGACTAGGCCAGCACCAGGCCGGCGTTTGGAACTATCGCGGCGAGTCGGTGGACCTCTCGCAGGAGAACACCAACATTGCTGTACCGCTTTTGGTGTCGAGTAACGGGTACGGACTGTTCTGGAACAATGCGTCGCGGAGCAGGTTCAATAACCGCTTCGTGCACTATATGTACGTAAGCTCGGAAGTGGCCGACACCCTCGACTATTACTTCCTCTATGGCCCCGAATTCGACCAGATCATCGCCGGCTATCGGGAACTGACCGGGGCGGCCCCGATGTTCGGCAGATGGGCCTATGGCTTCTGGCAGTGCAAGAACCGGTACAAGTCCCAGGACGAACTCCTCGGGATCGCCCGCAAGTACCGTGAATTGCACCTCCCGGTCGATAACATCGTGCAGGACTGGTTCTGGTGGAACAGGAAAGGCGAGCACGTTTTCAACCAGAACTATCCCGATCCGAAAGGGATGATCGACGAACTGCACCGCCGAAACTTCCACCTCATGATCTCGGTGTGGCCATTCTTCGAACCAGGTTCGGCCGTCTATGACGAAATGGACAGGCGCGGTTGGTTCATTGACCGGACCATGTATGCCAAGCCACCCTATCACGCCCAAGCCATGGCCCTGTACGACGCAACGAACCCCGAGGCCCGCAAATACTACTGGCATCTAATGGACAAGGCGCTGTTCAGAATCGGGGTAGATGCCTGGTGGCTTGACACCACAGAGCCGGAGACCGAGGGCCGCGAAGAAAACATTCTGCTCGGCCACAAGCTCGCGATCGGCAGCGGCGCTCGTTACGCCAACCTTTATCCGCTGATGACAACCACGGCTGCTTACCAGGGGCAGCGTAGCGAGTCGGACCAGAAGCGGGTCTTCATCCTGTCCCGCTCGGCATTTGCGGGGGCGCAGCGCAACGCAGTAACCGCCTGGTCGGGGGACGTCAATTCGGACTTCCTAAGTTTCAAGCGTCAGATTCCTGCCGGATTGAACTTTGTGCTGTCTGGCATCCCTTACTGGACGACCGACATTGGTGGGTTCGTCTCGGGTAATCCCGACGATCCGGTCTATCGCGAGCTCTTTGTCCGCTGGTTCCAGTACGGCGCGTTCTGTCCCATCTTTCGGGTGCACGGAACGCGCGTCCCCGATCAGAACGAGTTATGGTCCTATGGTCCTGAAGCGCAGACGATCCTTACGAACTTCGACCGCTTGCGCTACCGCTTGATGCCCTATATCTATTCCGTGGCCTGGAAGACGACCAGCGAGAGTTATACACCGATGCGTCCCCTGGCTATGGATTTCCGCTCGGACGCCAAGGTGCTGAACATCGGGGATCAATTCATGTTTGGCCCGGCCCTGCTCGTCAATCCTGTTACCGAGCAGGGCGCCACGACCCGCCGTCTGTACCTGCCGAAAACCAAGTGGTACGACTTCTGGGCTGGGAATGCGTTAGATGGCGGCAATGCCATTGATGCTCCAGCCCCGCTGGATCGGATCCCGCTCTACGTTCGTGCCGGCTCCATTCTCCCCATGGGGCCCGACGTCGAGTATGCGGCTGAGAAACCTGCCGACCCGATCGAGCTCCGCATCTACCCTGGCGCCGACGGTGACTTCGCGCTCTACGAAGACGAGAACGACAACTACAATTACGAAAAGGGTGTCTGCGCCACCATCCCTATCCACTGGGACGAGGCCAAACAGACGCTCACCATCGGCCATCGGCAGGGCAACTTCCCGGGCATGCTCGAACACCGGACCTTCCACATCATTTGGGTTGGAGAGGGTCACGGAAACGGGGTTAACCCGACCCAATCGGCCGACAAGACCGTGCAGTACAACGGGAGTACTGTCACTGCCGCACGCTGATGCGACACAGCATCCCTGCGTACTTCCGCTGCCAGGTGTAGAACGTCTGCTCGCTGATCCCCATCTTCCGGCAGACCTCCGTGGCCTTCTCTTTTCCTTCTGCCTGCTGCCGTGCGCAGAGGATCTGCTCCTCGCTGTACCGTTTCGTCTTCATCCTGCCCGTCCTTTCCCCGGGCTAGTTAGCGCAGAGGCTCAACTTCTGCTTGGTTCAGTTCTTAGGTTTTGGGTCAAGAGTGCGGAATTCGGCTGGACACCAACGACTTCAGATATCCCTGCGCCTTCCCCGCTGGCAAGTAACTCTCCGACGGCAGCCGACCGCAGGGGGTAACCTTCCTCGCCGCCGGTGCCGTTGCAACTTACTTCGCCGCGTCCCGCTCCAACTTTATTCGCGGGAGCGAGGCGTCGCTGCCTTGACGCGCTTGCATAGCTCCGGGGTATATCGCTCTCGGCACTAGCTCCAAATAGTGGGAACGGCACCCGTCTGCTTGACGCCTAGCGCCGAGGGATTGAATATGCTGCGCCCGCCTCTGCAAGCCGTTCCGGACGACGCGCCCTTTACCACCCCTTCTCGCAGGTAACCCCCTGCGCTTCCCAAAACTGCCCGAAGGTCTTCATGTCCCCGATCCACAGATCGAGGTTGTTGTCTTTAACCCATTGAATAAGTCCTTGCTCGGCCGCTAGTCTCGGACCTGGCAACGCGGTGTGAATCAGGAGGACCGTAGGAGCGTTGTTGTCGTAGTTGACCTGGATGACGTTCTCCCACTTGGCTAGCACTTGGTCCAAAGGCAACCCGGGCCCCCCCGGCGTCGCCTGGAGCTCGTCATCAGAGAGTGCGATGGGATATTCCATGATGGGATAGGGCGTGACCGTGACCGGCGGGCCCTCAACAGGCTTAAAGGCGACAAACGGGAAGGAGCCCCGGGTAGCCCCGGAGGCGGTACTGGAGTCGCGTCGGTAACCAGTATTACTCAGTCCCTCGAAAAAAGTAGGGGGTATCAAAAGATAGCCCGAGCGAAAGCCCTCCACGGTGATGGTAAGATCGTTTTCCAGCAGCCATCTGCTTACCCCCAACTCTCCCACGACACTCATACCGGTGGTACACGGGGCGACCGGGGGGTCCGCAAGGGGATCCCCACTACAGTCGTCCTTGGGTTTGTAATTCGCTGCCGTCTCCGTGGGAGGATCGGTAAGACTATAGGGGGCCCCCCCACCAGGGACGGCGAAATCCCAGAAGTGCCCGAAGCTGTGCGACTCAATATCGTGTCCCAAGCCTAGTGCCACTTGAGCATCCAGTATCCCCGACTCATTGTAGAAGCCAGCCTCCTCCCCGTTGTCGTAAGGACTGGTGGTGAGATTATAGGTGGCCGTGATCCCCTGACTGTACTCATACTGCGCAAATAGCGGCATCTGCTCGTAGGACGTCGCGTCGTCCACGTCGTGGGTCACGATCAGGGCCGCCTTCTTCCCCTCCGGCGCGAACGCACGAATCTGGGGATTCGTCGCCCCACCCTCGTAAGCGCCGCGCATCAGCAGCCGGCAAATATCCGCCCCCAGGCGTGGCGTATCGGTCCAGGGCGGTCTCTCACTCTCGTCGGGCAAGCTCTCGCGCTCTGCTTGTGTCAGGATGAGGCACAACCGCCAGCCGAACACGTAGGCTCGGCCGCTTCCCAGGTCCCGCCTGACTACCGCAGCTCCGCCATCGTCCCAGGTTGCCAGCACCTGTCCGGCTCCCGAAGAAGTGTATCCGAGGGTCGGGAAATTACCACCCGGAGGATAGAGCATCCCCCAATGGACTTCGGCTTCTTCCCCTGTCTCACCCGTAGCATCGTAATTGATATAGCTCAGTGCAGGGTCCTTGGGCGTGAGAGTGAGATCAAAAGTCAATGGACGCCTAAACGTGCTAGACGGGTCGGTGTAGGTGTAAAGATCGGAGAGGCCCAACCGGTCCAGCAGCCCGGTGCCAGGTGTCAGCCCGGGGTCAGATGGCAGCCAGAGGAACAGTATGCCGCCGTTTTGCACGTAGGTAATGAGCGCGGCACGCTCCTCATCTGTCAAACGGTTCGCCACGTTCAGGACTCCCGCCACGGCCACAAACGGGTATGTCGTCGCCACCGCCACATCGTTCGTGTGCACATGGGGTATGCCGGAGGGCGCAAGCGCGTGGCATATCGCAAGCACATCCTCTGGGGTTCCAGACTCATCCTTTGCCGTCCAGTCCAACACCGCGACTTTGCTTTTTCCCGGAATCGTATTATCAATCGGCGAAAGAGGCGGCGATGTGCTTAGCACAGGGCCGGCGCCGGTCCGTGGGTAGTTCTGAGCGCAAATGGTGAACGTCGCGCCTGGCAGCGTTGTTCCGCCTCCCGGCGCGGGTGTAACCACCGTGATCGTCAGCGTTCCCGCGCTGGTAAGCATGGTGTTAGGGATTGTGGCGCTCAAGGTGGTGGAACTCACGAAAGCAGTGGTGAGCGCGGTGGCGCCCGCATAAGCAACGGACTGGGCCGCAAAGTCAGACCCCATAAGCCACAACGCTACGTCCCAGTCGTCGACAGTGGCCGCTTTAGGTGAGATGGATGAAAGAAGGGGAGCGGGATTCACGACGGCAACCGAGGCTGAAGCGGTCCGGGTGGGGTCTGCGGCGCTGGTGGCCTTCACCGTCACCGTGTTCGGCGAGGGTGGAATGGCGGGCGCGGCGTAGAGACCGCTGGCGTCGATGGTGCCCAGCGTGGTATTCCCAGCCGCTACGTCGTTTACTGACCAGCTCACGTCCTGGTTCGAACTTCCCCCTCACCGTGGCCGTGAATTGCTGCGTTGCTCTTGTCAGCACTGTGACAGTTCGCGGAGAAAGCGAAACAAAGATCGCGGGACTAGGTGAGCCGGTAGTTCCCCCACCGCCGCAGTTCAACAAGAAGAGGGCTTGTAGAGCGAGGAAGGCGGCCGGGAGTGTGTGGCGGCGAAGTCGCGCCATCGGTCAAACACCCTTCCCTTCTCCAATTGTCAAAAGGCTGACCGTTAGATGACAGTAACGCCTTCCCGTCTTCCTCGCAAGGGCGTCAAAGAGCTACTGACTCTCCCGGTATTACCCGTCTCGCGGGATTTTGGCTGAAGATCCTCCTCGAATCTCTGGCCCCTGGCGTTACGGCCACGAACGAACCCAAGCCTTTGGAATGTGGGGCTCCCGACTTCGTAGTTTCCCGCCAAGCGGCGGGCTTTGGACGCTCTGGCAACCCTGGCCAGTAGAACTCCGGGCACCCTTCCGAGGGCCGCCTACCTGACAAACCTGCCCATGGGCTAACAACCGGATTATGAGCCTGAGTTCTTGAGGAAAAGGGGTAACACTCCCAAGCCGGGGTTCCTTGGAGGAACCGAAAGGAGTGTTACCTAGGGAAGGTATCGACAAAGTTCAAGGCAAG
>Ga0315281_10004438_pt1 | contig 20360 bp, 14 predicted proteins | sample YL17G07_0_MG_FD_204540 | JGI IMG/M metagenome (GOLD analysis project Ga0315281, IMG submission 204540) | Sediment microbial communities from Yellowstone Lake, YNP, Wyoming, USA - YL17G07_0 | ecosystem: Environmental > Aquatic > Freshwater > Lake > Sediment | place: USA: Wyoming | collected...
TGAAGAACGGCTTGGGGATTTTTGGCCCGGCTGGCGTTGAAAAGGACGGAGATGTCGTCCGGCTCGGCGCTCGTGGCTCCTTTGTTTTCTTCATTCTCCCGCAAGGCCATGGGATACGTATTGTAGTGGATGAAACCGGTCTTTGTGACTTCGCTCCCCAAGATCACGGCCAAATATTTATTCAGGCCGAGCTTTTTCAAAGCGGGCGCGTAATCTGTAACATAATTATGGTCGGTGGCGACGGCTACATCTACGCCTTCGCCCACGACGGATTTCAGCCGCTCGACGATCGGCATCTGACCGTCCGAGTTTTGGGTATGGAGATGCGGGTCGAGCGAGATGAGGTTCGGTGTCTCGATGACTTTATCGATGGTGAAGACGAGCGCCTGGACGTCGTCTTTGAGGATTTCAATAATTTTTTGGTCGTGCGTATATTCGGGACCCCGGGACGCCGAGACGAGATAGGTCCCGACCGGCAGCCGGACGTCCATTCCTTCCGCCGGCGGATAGAGGGAATCTTTGAATGTTTCCCAGCTTTTACCCGTGTCCCGCGGATTCTCGGGCCTGAAATACGGCGTTTTTGTCGGGTCGAGGCCGATGAAGCTCGCTTTTCCGGGAACGTATTCACCGAGGCTATTCTTGATCTCAATCTTGACCGTTCCCTGGGCCGGATTTTCGATGGCGCATAGATTTTTCGCGTCCGGTTTTACAGCCAGCCATCTTTCCCGGACAGCGGGGAAGAAATTGGCCCGGACAGCATAATTCCCTTCCGGCAGCGGCACCGTGACGGTGAACGGCTCTTCCAAAAAAGTCCTAAAGAAAACGGCCGACGTGGCGAGTTCCCGGACGATCACTTCCATGGATTTTCCTTCGGCGTTTTTGAACGCGAGGGTGACGTTCGACGTTTTGAGATTCAGCGCCTGATAGAGAACCTGAAGCAAGCCCTCCGGTTCGGCATCCACAAAAAGCGAGTATTGAACCTTGAAAGTTTCTCCGGGCGCGAGGTTGCCCGGATATTTTTTATCGCCCTCTTCGATGGGATTCGGATTCAGCCAGCCCAGGTAATGGCCCTTCTTGGGATAAACGCGAAAATTCATCTGCCGGAAGGCCGTTTTATGATAAGGGCTGAAGGAATACGAGTGATTGGCGCTGGCATAGAGTGAGTAACTCAGGTCTTTGACTGGGGCGGTCCCCGTGTTTTCGATGACCGAGCTGAGGACGATTTTTCCCTGGCCCGGAAAAATTTGATATGTCGTTTTAATCTCGACTTTTCCCCAATCTCGTTTTTCGTAAGAGCCTGCGCATTCGAACGACAGGCTTCCGTCGGAGTCCCGTTGAGGCTGGCTCACGGCCTTATAGATCACGTAATTGGTTTTCCTTTTGATCCGGATAGCCGCTGCCCCGATATTCAGGGCGCTCTCCAAGTTTTTTCCGGCCGGAACAAAGCTCAGGATGCTTCCCCTGGCGTCGGCGGCGAGATTATTCAGGATTGTTTTCTGCGGCCTGGCCGTGCCTCCGATGAGCAGCAGATACCGGCCGTCGGAAACCAGGATGTCTCCTTTTTTCCAGATCGGGCAGAATTTTTCGGGGAGATCGGTCTCGCTTTGGATGACTTTGACCGCGACTTCGGCCCCCGGGAGAAAAGCGTCGAGGAGGCAAAGGACTGAAAGAAAGAAACCGGCTTTTTTCAGGTTCGCCATATCCGGACTCCTTGGAGAATATTTAATAAACGGATATTTTGAATCAAAAACCTTTCGTTTGCAACAACTCCCGCGATTGACTAAAATCTTATGTTCACCATGGGAAATCGGAGCGGCCTGGAAAAAATTATCGAGATTAGGGGCAAGCGGTTTCTGTTCAAAGTGGAAGATTCTGACCGGTCGGACGATTATCTCAAATATGAAGAGCTGCGAAACGACATTTGGGGATTTCCCGAGGACAATCTACCCGGCTGCCGCAACATGATGTGCGAGAATTATCTCCACGAGGGAAGCAGCCTCTTTATCGACGTCTATGTCGAAGACGAGGCCGGCCGGTTTCAAGAAGACAAAGAGCATTTGGCCGCATTTTCCTACGGATTTGTCGGGGTCAAAGACAAGGCAGTCGCCTTCAAATCGCTCGACAATCTCTGGTTCTATTCCCAATACACGGGCGCCCGGCCTGATTTTCAGGGCTGCGGCCTCGGCATCCCCATCAAGGAATTCCAGAGGGAGGTTGTGGCCGATGTTTTCGGCGTTGACATCATCACCTGCACCTATGACCCTCTGACCGGCGTGAATGCCCTGCGGAATGTCCACTATTTCGGAATGGATGTGCTGGAATACCGGACGGCGACATATGGAGAATACGGCGGATTTTTGAACCGGCTCGATGTGCCCACGGACAGGTTTTTTATGTCCTGGGATTTGCGCCGGAAAGCCGCGAGACCGGCCTATTCCCTGAAAAGCCGGCTCGATGTCGACTGCCGAGTGATCGACGTCGAAGAAAAGGAAATCGCAGGCCGGTCCCAAAGTCTCTCTTTAGAGGTCGCCAAGGCCTTCCGCCTGAATTCGGACCATGATGTTTTGTTTGTCAGGATTCCGCGCGATTTCTATCTCATGCTCGACGAAACGGACGTCGCTGATCCGGCGGTCCGCGGGATTCCCGTCGGCTGGCGGATGAAAACCCGGGAAGCCTTCCTCAGCCTCCTCGGCCGGGGATATAAAATCGTCGATTTTCAGAGCGTCCGGGGACGCGCTTCAAGAAGCGAAAACTATTATGTCTTGAAAAAAGGAATCTCAGTGTAAAGGAGTTCGGGGATGGAAAAAATAAGCGATCAGGTCCAAGGATTCATCCGGGAAGCCATCATGCTTGAAATCCGCGGCCGCGAATTCTTCGATCACGCCGCCGCTGAGGCCCATAACGCGCTCGGCAAAAAGATGTTCGAGCGCTTGGCCGAAGAAGAAGTGAAGCATCTCGACGCCTTCAGCAAGCTGTTCAGTGCCGTCATCAAATCGGACGAATGGAAAAAATTCGTCAAGGCTGAAGAGCTCAAAGGAAAATCGGCGGTCATTGAGGAGCTCGGGATGCGCCTCGAACAGGCCAAAGATGGGAGCGAGATCGAGGCCCTGCGGATCGGCATGGAGCTCGAGCTCAAAGCGATTGACTTTTTCAAGAATTGCGCGGAAAAAGGCGATGACAAAATCGCAAAGGATATTTTCATCAAGATCGCCGACGAGGAGCGCTTCCACTACGACCTTTTACAAGCGCAGTATGATTCCGTAACGGGTTCGGGATTCTGGCTGGACAGCTCCGAGTTCAAGATGGACGGGAAATATTGATATCGGCGACAGGCAGGCGCGTGTCGCCTGATTTTTCCTGTTGAAAAGGAGACGATTAATTGTAAAAAATATTTACAAGAATTTTGTCGGCGAGTTTCTCCATTTCATATTAAATTATTGAATTTAAAATAATTTAGCTGCTTTCCTATTGGCATAAAGCTTGCTCTCTAAGAGGCCTCCGGCTTTAAAGAAAGTCGGCGTTGCTTTATAATATCAGGGCACAAGCATGCGCTGGAACTCAAGAGCTTCTAGTTTTTTCTTAACTTTTCTTATCTTCATTTTACTCGTATCCATGCCTGATTTGGCGATAAAGCCGTCTGAAGATATGGCTCGACAGGGCGGGACGCTCCGGGTCAAGGGATTCTCTGAATTTTTCGAGCCTAGGCTCGATCCGGCCCTGGGTGATTGGATTTTTATCTGCCAGCAAATTTTTGACGGCCTAGTCCGGCTTGACAGCGACCTCAACATCGTCCCGGCTTTGGCGGAGTATTGGAACGTTCGAGAAGACGGTAAAAAATACATCTTTTATTTAAGGAAGGGCGTTCGGTTTCACAATGGTCAAGAAATGACATCCCAGGACGTCAAGTTCTCCTTAGAGCGGCTTCTTCGAAAAGAGACTAATTCGCCGTACTATCAATTTTTTTTGACGAGAGTGGCCGGAGCCCAGGAATTTCGGGAAGGAAAAGCCGATGAGGTTTCAGGATTCAGGGCTCCCAATAAGCACATTTTCGAGATTCTATGGCGAAATCCCTATGTCTCGGCCCTGTCTCTTCTGAGCATGAGCTTTTGCAAGATCCTGCCCAAGGACCTCGTGCTTTCGGCGGGAAAGAATTTTTTCTGGAAGCCGACGGGCACAGGCGCTTTTAAATTCGGTTATTGGCTGCGGAGTCCGAGGCTCGATATTGTCGGCGTCCGTCTCGAGCGCAATAACGATTACTTCGGCCGGAAAGCGTATCTCGAGGCCTTTGAATTCAGCCCGTTTTACACGATCGACCATTTTTTAAGTAAGGAAGTTGAGATCATGCCCTTTCTTTCGGATAGTCTGGCTAATGCCGGATGCCAGGTCATGGAAGGCGGCCCCTTCAACATCACATTTTTAATGATGAGCTGCCTGACTCCACCCCTGGACAGGATCCGAATCCGGAAGGCTCTGTCCTACGGCATCGACAAGGAAAAATTGGCCCGGGCGATTTTTGGGCAGGAATATGTCCGGAGGACGACCAACAACTTTATTCCGGCCAAGCTGCCCGGTTTTTTTCCCTTGGACGATCAAGTGAGCTACGACCTTTCGCGAGCCCGCCAGATTCTCCGGGAAGAGGGCTATTCCCCCGAAAAAAAGTTCCCGGATCTCCTCGTCTTTATCGAGTCTCCCAAAAATGACATTAACTATAAGTTTTTTAGGGAGTTAGAGCGTCAGTTCGGAGAGATGGGGATTACCTTGAGCCCGAGGTACTACAAGAATTTCAACGAGCTGAGGAACGTTGGTCGGCCATATCTTGCGAGATTGGAATGGATCATGGACATTCCCGAGCCTGAGAACATCATCCAACCGCTCTTTTCTTCCCTTTCGCCTTTCAGCCTGATCGTGAACCAATACGGCAATCCCCGGCTGGATCAGCTGCTCGACGAATCCGACGTCGAGCGGAGCTGGACGCGGAGAATCGATCTCTTCCGCCGGATGGAACAAATCCTCATGGAGGACGTGCCGGCGGTCCCCCTCTTTTATGATGAGCAGCGGGTTGCGCTCCAGCCTTATGTCCGGGGAGCGAAGATCCCCGCACTCGGCTTTTATTATATGGACGTTAGAGACGTATGGTTAGATAAAAAAGAGTAAGCCCGTGAAGCTACGGATCTCCCTCCACACGAGATTCATGATTTGGATCACGTTGCTTCTAGTGTTTCTTGTCGGCGCGATCCTCTGGGTCATCGAAAAGCGGGAGGTCCAAACGATCTTTGAAGAATCGAAGAACAAAGCGGTCCTGATCGCTAGGAACATGGCCGACATCAATCTGCGCTCGCTCCTCATCTGGGACGTCGACGCCATCCAGTCCAACATTCGAGATGAGGTCAACGACAAGCTGCTTTACGCAGTTTTTTATGACCGCTTCGCCACGCCGCTAGTTTTCAACCGTGAGATCGCCGATCAGAAGGGCATCTATTGTTGCAGCCGCCTCCAGGGCAATGCAAGGAAAGACAGCGTTTTTTTTCAAGCCCAGGATGTTTTTCTGGCGAAAAAAATCCGGGAGGTTTTAGAAGTGGAAATTCCCATCTTTGCCATAGGCTCTCCCGATAAATGGGGGTCCGTCAAGATCGGGCTGTCGCTTGAGGATATGCGCGCGGAGATTCGAAAAACGCGGATCGTCCTGATCCTCATCGGGCTGGGCGGCTTATTGATCGGAATTCTCGGCGCCACCCTTCTTTCCCGGAGGATTTCCGGTCCGATCCGGAAGCTGGCCGAAGGGACGATCACTGTCGCCAGGGGCGATTTTACTCACAAAATCGAGATCGCGTCAAAGGATGAAATCGGCGAGCTCGCTCGGAGTTTCAACGAGATGAGCGCTAAGCTGCTCGAGGCCAAGCAGCGGATGGAGGAGGCCCACAAAAAGCTCATTCAAGCGGAGAAACTGGCCTCGATCGGCCGGCTCGCGGCCACCATCGCCCATGAGATCCGGAATCCCCTGACTTCGGTTAAGCTCAATATTCAAAAAGTCATGGAAGATGCCGGCTTCAGCGCGACGGAACATGAGCACCTTGCCCTTTCTCAGGAGGGCATCAGCCATATTGAAAAATTCATCAAAGAGCTCCTGAATTTCACGCGCGTTTCGGAGTTGCAGCGGACCCGCTTTTCCATCGAGCAGATTGTCGATGAATCCGTGAAGATGTTGAAGGACGCTTTTTATCGGAAGAAGATTGTGGTCGAAAAGAAATACGCGGAAGGATTGCCCGAAGCTTTCGTGGACGGCGACCGCCTGCGGCAGGTGTTTTGCAATGTCCTCCGCAACGCCTATGAAGCCGTGGAGGAATCGGGAAAGATCAGTCTCTCGGTATCCCTGGCGCCGGACGGCCTCGCCCAAAGAATCCGCATCAAGATCTCTGATAATGGCTATGGGATCCCGGAAAAGGATTGGGAAAATATCTTCGAGCCTTTTTTCACGACCAAGCCCTCGGGTTTCGGTCTGGGCTTGGCCAACGCCCGGAAAATCGTCGAGCAGCACAAAGGCGCCATTAAGGTCGTGAAAAAACGGGGGAGAGGCACGGCCTTCGAAATTCTCATTCCATGCGAGGGGGAATCATGAAATCGATTTTGATCATCGATGACGACGCGCTCATCCGCAAAACGCTTTCATTGCACCTGTCGAAACAAGGGTATGACGTCCAGGCGGCCGCGGACGGCACGTCCGGATTCCAAAAATATGAGGAGATGGATCCCGATCTCGTCATCCTGGACATCCGTCTTCCCGACGTGGACGGGCTCGAGGTCCTGCGGGAAATCAAAGAGCGAGACAACCGGGTGTCCATCCTCATCATGACCGCCTTTGACGACATGAAGACGACCGTCGAGGCCGTGAAGCGTGGCGCCTTCGAATATCTGGTCAAGCCGCTGGATTATATGGCCTTGGACCTTACGATCGAGAAGGCGTTTCAGGTCAAAGCCCTGGAAGAAAAAGTCAGCTACCTTCTCGAAGAAAAACAGAAAGAATACACGATCGACAACATCATCGGACGCTCGCCGCAGATGCGGAACGTATTCAAGCTGATCGGCTCGGTGGCCAATACTCGGACGAACATCCTCATTGAGGGAGAAAGCGGCACGGGCAAAGAGCTGGTGGCCAAAGCGATCCACTACAACAGCCCCCACAAGGACGACCCGTTCATCGTGATCAATTGCTCCGCCATTCAGGACACGCTTCTCGAAAGCGAGCTGTTCGGCCACGTCAAAGGAGCGTATACCGATGCCGTCTGCGAGACCAAAGGCAAGTTCGAGATCGCCGGCCGGGGCACGCTGTTCCTGGATGAGGCCGGCGACGTATCTCCCAATCTCCAGTCCAAGCTCCTCCGGGTCATTGAAACGAGGGACTTCATGAAAGTGGGCGGAGAAAAAGTTCTGAAGACCGAAGCCCGGATCATCGCCGCGACGAATCAGAATCTCAAAACTCTGATTGAAAACGGCAAGTTCCGCGAAGATTTATACTACCGCCTGAAAGTCGTAGAAATCCATCTTCCCTCGCTCCGCGAAAGAAAAGACGATATTCCGGAGCTGGTCAGCTATCTGTTGGAGAAAATCAACCGGGAACTGCGAAAAAACGTCCGGAAAGTCCCCCCTGAAGTGATGAAACTTTTGACGGACCTGCCCTGGAAGGGGAATGTCCGGGAGCTGGAGAACGCGTTGATCCGGGCCGTGATCCTGGCCAAAGGAGACGTCATCCTGAAAGAGAATTTGCCTCTCGAATCTGAGGAGAAAAAGTTTTTTTCCCGGGAGCTCATTCCTCTTGAGGAGGTCGAAAAACGCCATATCCAATATGTCCTGGAAGCCACCAAGGGCAGCAAGACGCGCGCCAGCCAAATCCTGAAGATCAGCCGGCCCACTCTGGATAAAAAAATCAAGGACTACGGCCTCGAAATCTAATATGAACGCAGTAAATAAGGTGACAACCTAGAGGACGGCCTAAGCGCCGCCCGAACGGGGATGTCACTTTTATTAAGGCGTTGATATTAGAAAGATCCGGGAATGGCCGCAGCGAGACCATTCCCGGGCTTGTCCCGCATACATCATAGCCAGAACAAAATGGAAAAGAATAAAACTTGAGGCGTAAAATCTTTGTGAAGCGGTGTAAATATCTTTTCGGAGTGGGGCGTAGGCAATGCGGTTAAAGCGGGCTTTTTCAGGCTATCCTCGATGTGAAACTTGGCACAAAAGATGCATGTGTTAGGGCGCAAGAAAGGAAAAAGATATGCTAGGGAAAAAAATAGTCGTCGTCGACGACGATGAATCCATCCGGAAGACATTTTTCTTAATCCTCAACAAAAAGTACCGGATCTACTTGGCCAGGGATTCCCAGGAAGTCCTGAGTCGCTTCAAGAACGCCCATGTCGATCTCATCATCGCCGATTTGAAACTGCCCGATATAAACGGCGTGGAGCTCATCGCTCAAATGAGGAAATCCGGCTATCGCGGCCAAGCCATGCTTATTTCCGCTCATGCCGACCGAATCAATCCCGACGAACTGAGCCGTCTCGGCATCAGCCATTTTTTTGTCAAACCCCTGGACTTACAGTCGTTAAATCGTTCGATCGATTTTCTCCTCCAGACCAAGAGCGGCGACGAAAAGAGAATCTCGTCTTGAGAGGTATGGGCACGACGGAATGAAGAATCTGCCTATGGAATCGGAGAATATCCGAATCCGCGCTGTAAGATAAACCTTATCCTATTTATTGGGCTGGCTTTGTCCTCATTGGAATCTTAAAGCGGTCGATCTGTTTTCAGCGTGTTCAGTCCGGCTAGTTGCGCGTCTCGCAAATATCATGCATTAATCGAGAGAATCATTTGAACGCGCAACCGCCGGGGAGTTTGAGGGGGGCGGAGTGGCCCCCTTCAGGGGTTCAGCGAAGCGCCGAAGGGGGAGCTTGACTCCCCCTTGGAAGTGCCCCGGCTCTGCGAAATACAGGAACAAGAAATTTATGAGACGGGGCACTAGCGGATTTCGAAATATTGCTGGCCGGAGTCGATTTTTATGCCTTCATCATCGTAAACTTCAACCGACCAAATATATGTTTTTCCCCGGACGATTTTTTCCTGCACCTCGGCCGGCATTGAGAAGTCCGTAGCGGTGATTATTTCAGTTTGGACAACAGTCTGAAGGTCGTTATTGATCAGCTCAAAGACGTATTTCTCCGCGTTCTTCACGGGCGTCCATTTGAAAACGGCGGGCGGCCTCTTGAGGCTTCCATGGGGTTCGAGCAAGCGCAGATCATTCTTACTGGCGCTTTGCAGGACCCAATCCTGCGCCGGCGGAACGAGCAGGAAATACGCAGCGGCGATCAGGATTGCGATAAGAACGAGCCCTGTCGCCCAACGGGCGCGATTCGCCCCCAGCCATCCTCGCCGGTTCCCTGTTCCGAAGTTGTTACTCGACGCCCGCAATTCCTTGAAGCTCAAGTTGGCTTGCTTTATCCATTCGGGCTCGTCCTTTCGGAATTCGCGGCGGGCGTCCAGGAGGATGTCGAATTTGGCTCTGCAGGCCGGACAGACGAGGACGTGGTCGATCAATGGCTCTATGTCCTGAATGTCCGCTTCGTCCAGGAAGGCCTTCGCCAGAGCGTCTTGATCAGGACATGGCTTTCTTGAAAACTTTTGCCTGGGCATTGGTTCCCTCTTTAAAAAAATCTTCTGAAGATCGTTTCCCTTGTTTTATTTTTTCCCGGAGATCTTCGAGACCCCGGTAGAATAAATGCCGGACTTTATGGTGCGTCCACCGGAGAAATTCAGCCGTCTCCTCCAGGTCCATTCCCGCCAGGTGAAGCTTGAGGACGAGCCTCCGGTTTTCCGGAAGGGATTCGATGATATTTTCCATGTGCCATTTCAGCTCTGTGGTCTCGATTTTTGGCCGCCACGTCACGAGATCATTTAGGCGGCTTGACAGCGCCGGGGAGGAGAATTCCATATATTCCTCTAGGGAGATTTCGTTCATACGTTTTTCCATGATGTCCAGAGCGGTCGTGTACACAACCCGCCATAAATAAGACTTTAAATTCCTGATTTTCTTCCCATGGGAGGCCATTTTCCAGATTTTGAGCAGCACTTCCTGCTCGATGTCTTCCGCCTCGCGCCGGGGTAGTCCCCCAAAATTTTTATAAATAATGACCTGGATGGATTTCGAGGTTTCCTCGAGAAATCTTTTAGTCTTAATGAGGCCGTTTAGATCCATTTCCGTCCGTTACTTCTTTTAAGTGCAACGGAAATATAATCAAAAACGACAGTTATTTCAATTTATTTAATAAAGATGGGAAAAAAGTCTAAATTTTTGGGTCTATCTTAATAAGGGAGCCAAATGTTGGTTCCGGGGCTCTCTCCCGCCGGATGATCGTGCAACACCCCGAACAAATGGTTAAAAGGGGGTGTTTTTTGCTGGGATTGCATACAAAAATTGTGAATAGGTTCCCAAATTTAGTACAATGGGACCAGAGGAGGGCATCATCCCATGAATCATGTCAACCTGCATCCTGAGAATTTTAAGGCTCGGCCCGAGGGCTTCACGCGGAGGAATTTCGCCAAATATCTTCTTGCGGGATCGGCGTTGTCGATTTCGTCCTTGAGCAAGCTGAACGCCGGCGTCTATCAGAGCATCAAGACGTTGAATCAAAAATACGTCAACGACGAATCTCCGGACGGCGCCTATTGGGACGCGCTGCGCAATCACTTTCTTTTCGAGGACAAGCTGATCATGATGAACAACGGGACGGTCGGCCCCATGCCCCGGCCCGTGTTCAACACGCTCCTGAAATATTTCAGGTATCAAGTGCAAAATCCCTTCGACGTTTATAATTTTTTGCCGTCGAAAAAAGAGGAGGTCCGGGACAAGCTGGCCCGGTTCATTAACGCTTCTTCCGACGAAGTCGTTCTAACCAGCAATACGACCGAGGGCATCAATCTGGTCGTCAACGGGCTTGATTTGAAGGAGGGGGACGAGGTCCTCGTCTCGAACATGGAGCATCCGGGCGCCATCAATCCCTGGCGGCTCAAGGCTCGCCGCTGCGGCGTCAAAATCAAGGAAGTTCCGTTCGGGCTCCCTCCGAAAAGCGTGGAGGAGATCGTCGCGTCGTTCGCCGCGGCCATAACGGCGAAGACAAAAATCATCAGCGTCGGCCACACGGTCTTCATCTCCGGGCTAATCACGCCGATCAAAGAGTTGAGCAAAATGGCCCGCGAAAAAGGCGTGCTTGTGCTCGCCGACAGCGCTCACGGTCTGGGCATGCTCGCTCTGAATATGAAAGAAATGGGCGCGGATTTCTTCGCGTCAAGCCCTTATAAATGGTTGGGCGCGCCCACGGGAGTCGGGCTTCTGTATGTGCGGAAGGATATCCAGGACAAGCTCTGGCCGACGATCGTCTCCTCGGGATGGGACACAACACCCAACGCGCGTAAATATGACCCGCAGGGACAGCGGGCCGACGCCCTTGTTTTTAGCCTGGCCGAGGCTCTCGATTTCCAGGAGCACATCGGCAGGGAACGGATCGAGCGCAGGATTAAAACGCTGGCCGCTCATTTGAAACAAGGCTTGAGCAAGATCCCAGGCGTGAAAATCAACACGCCGGCGGATCCTTATCTCAGCGCCGGTTTGACGGCCTTTTCCGTAGAGGGCGTCGAGTGTTCTAAAATCGTCGATTATGTCCGCGAAAAATATAACCTGGTGGTGAGGACGATCGGCAATCGAGACGCCGGCACTTACGCCGTGCGGGTCTCGACGCCCATCTATATTTCAACTAAAGAAATCGATCTATTGCTTGAGGGGATCTCAGAGCTCGTCCGGCATAAAGCCTAGATTTCGGGGCCAAACCACAGCATTTAATATCATCTCAGGCTGGCGGTTTTCCCGTAAAAAAAATTTACGTCAGCCATAAAAGTAGGCTTACATCTTTCAGCTATCCTGGCCGATATTAGGCGGCCAGGGCCGATTTTATTTGGCATAAAATATGCATAATTTTTGGATGAAAGACACCGGGACGCTTAATAGCCCCCAACTTAACTCTTTCAACTCTCTTCCTTTCAGTCGGGAGGCGAGACCCGTTGCCCAACTCCTCTTTGATTCGCCTCCCCTCTGTTCTTTTCGCTTTTCTCTGATAAAAATTCTGTGATTTTAAAGAATTTTAAATTGGAAGGGACTTATCCTCCAAGGCAACTTCGTGTTCTTACCTGCCCCAGAGCTCGATATCGGCGCGTCTCTCGTTTAAAAGGAGGCTTTTATAGCGGAAGTCGACTCTCCGGACGCGCCGCACGCCGCCCGGAAGATCGATAACACGGCTGCGTGTATTTTTCTCAAAAACCAAGCGAAGGTTCGGCGAAAAGTCGTCTCCGCGTTCGAATGTCACGCGCATATCGAACATTTCCAGGTCGTTCTTGGTGACGACGATCATTAGTTGTCTGAGAAGTCCTTTGCCCGGCGGCACGGCGATCGCGTCGTGGTCGTATCCGAAATTCACCTGACGCTTCCCTAAAAACTCCCAGCCCGGGGGCACAAGCCCCGGCGCACAGGAGAGAAAAGAAAAGAAAAGGATTCCTAGAACGGCCAGTTTAAAAACTTTCATGCGCCCTCCTCTCTAGAAAAAAATTATGTTAGCATCATTATGCCAAAAATTATGTCCTTTTGCCTCATCTTTTTTGTCCGCCGCAGATGACGATCGTCCGTTTGGCTAGAATTATCCTTTTCATCATAAAAAACGAAATATACTCCGAAAAGACTCCCTATCCCGCGGAAACTTCTCTTTTTCTAGCAATATAATTAGCTATGGAATGGATGGCCCCAATCGGGACCGGGCGGCGGCAGGACCGATGAAATGACAATTCTAATTTATCACGGGAAAGAGATGTTATCCCTGGCCCCGCGAATATGGATAATTGGGCTGATTTTTTATATAATCCATCCCTTGTCACAGATCGACAATAAGAAAATTCTCGGGAAGAAGCGTGCTTTTTAAACGTCAAAACTAGTGAGGTCATGACTATTCCGGGGTCTATCCCGCCCGTTCCGCTCTTAGAAGAAAGAGAGCGGGGGAATTTTATCACTGACTTTAAAAACCAGAGGAGGTAAGGAGTGAGCAGACATTTTCGGATGGTTCTTCGCACATTATTTGTTGCGCTGGTTGCGTTTGGAACGGCGGGTCCGTTTTTCTCCCAAAACCAGAACACGGACGCCAGCCTGATCAGGGACCTTAAGTGGCGCAACATCGGTCCGGCCAACATGGTCGGCCGCATATCGGATTTTGAGGCTCTGGACAGTGATTTTACCCAGGTCCTTGTCGCCGGCGCGTCCGGCGGCGTCTGGAAATCCGTCAATGCGGGGACGACCTGGGCGCCCATTTTCGAAAAATACGGCTCCTCGTCCATCGGAGACGTCGCCTTCTTTCAAAAAGACCCGAACATCATCTGGGTGGGCACGGGCGAAGAATGCGTCCGGAACAGCGTCGCTTGGGGCGACGGCATTTATAAGTCTACGGACGGTGGAAAAACCTTCTCCCGTATGGGGCTGGAGACGACGCAGACCATCGGCCGGGTGATCACTCATCCGACCGACCCCAATATTGTCTATGTGACCGCGACCGGCCACACCTGGGGATATAGCGGCGACCGCGGCCTTTTTAAGACGACCGACGGCGGACAGACGTGGCAGAAGCTTGCGGGCGGTTTGCCGAACGATGGCAAGACAGGCGCCATCGACCTGGTTATGGATCCGTCAAATCCAGAGGTCCTTTTTGTCAGTTTCTGGCAGAGACTTCGTCAGCCGTGGCGGTTTGATTCCGGAGGCCCGAACGGCGGTATTTTCAAAACGACCGACGGCGGTCAGACATGGACGAAATTGACCAAGGGGCTTCCCGCCGGCGATGTGGGAAGAATTGGGCTGGCTATTTCGCGGAGCAACCCGAAAGTTTTGATGGCCGGCGTGGAACACGGCTTCCAACCGCAGCGGACCGTCCAAACTCCCCAGGGACCCAAAGAAAATCCCGACTATAAAGACATGACGAAGCTCGGCACAGGCATCTATAGGTCGGAAGACGGCGGCGCGTCCTGGAGCTACGTGAACCGGGCGAACAACCGGCCGTTTTATTACAGCCATATTTACATTAATCCCCTGGACGACAAGCTGGTTTATTTTCTGACGATGAACCTGCAATATTCCGAAGACGGCGGCAAGACGTTCAAGACGATGACCGGGCTGCATCCCGATTTTCACGCGATGTGGCTCGATCCGACTAACAAAAACCGCTTCTATGTCGGCCAAGACGGCGGCGCGTCTCTGACCTACGATCACGGTAAGACATGGGTCTTTTTCGACAATCTCTGCCTGGCTCAGTTTTATGCTCTGAGCGCCGATATGCGCGATCCGTATTATGTCTACGGCGGCCTCCAGGACAACGGCACATGGGGCGGCCCGTCGATGAGCCGCGAAGGCGCGATCCTGACCGATTTCTGGTTCAGCATCGGCGGCGGCGACGGCTTCCACACGCAGAACGATCCCACCGACTGGCGCACGGTCTATTGTGAAAGCCAGGGCGGAAATGCGTCGCGGGTGAATGCCGAGACCCGGGAGACTAAATCGATCCGGCCCAACCCGATGAACATCCTCAACTATAAGGAATTTTATCCGTCAACGCCGTCGCCCGGCCGGGAACAGCCGGGGACTCAGCAGGCGGCCCAGGGCGGGCAGCGGCCCCAGCCGATGGCAGCTCAACAGGGGCGGCGTCCGGAGGCGCAACAGACGCAGACTCAGGCACAGCAAGCGGCACAGCCCGAAACGCCGACGGGAATGCCTTTTGGCCCGATGGGCCCGGGGAGACTGCGGTCTCCCCTCCGTTTTAACTGGAGCACACCGATCGTTCTTTCTCCGCACAACCCGCGCACGGTCTATATGGGCGGCAATCACTTCTTCAGGTCCGTGGACCGCGGCGATCACTGGCTGATCGTGAGCCCTGACCTGACGACGAACGACAAAAACAAGTATGAAAAGCCGACCGGCGGGATCACGCTCGACCAGACCGGCGCCGAGACGCACTGCACCATCATCACCATCTCGGAATCGCCGATCACGCCGGGGCTCATCTGGGTCGGCACGGACGACGGCCATGTCCAGCTCACGCGCAACGGGGGCGCCGCTTGGACCAACGTGCGCAACAGCGTCCCGGACGTGCCCAAAGGCCTTTGGGTGAGCCGGGTGGAAGCGTCCCATTTTGACGAAGGGACATGCTATTTGACCTTCGACGGACATCGGAGCGACGTTTTCAAACCCTACGTCTTCAAGACGACCGATTACGGCAAGACCTGGACGAACATCGCCGGCAACATTCCCGACGGCCAGCCGGTCTATGTCATTCGCGAAGACCTGAAGAATAAAAACCTCCTCTTCGTCGGAACGGAATTCGCCGTGTTCTTCAGCCGGGACGGAGGCAAAAACTGGACAAACCTCAATCTCAACGTGCCGACCATGGCTTTCCACGACCTCCTCATTCATCCCCGGGACAACGATCTGATCGCGGCGACACACGGCCGCGGCATTTGGATTTTAGACGACATCTCCGCCCTCGAGCAAGCGACGGACAGCCTCATGGGTTCGGACGCCTCTCTCTTTGATAACATTCGTCCGGCGACACGCTGGCTGCGGATTCAGCGAGGCGGCTACGGCCGGGGCAACCTGTACTTCAGGGGCGATAATCCTCCGCTAGGGGCGACAATTAATTATTATCTCAAGAACAAGCCGGCCGGCCCCGTGTCCATCGAGATTGCCGACGCGACCGGAATAAATAAGACCACTTACACGATCGACAAGGCCGATGCGGGAATCAACCGGCTGATCTGGGACCTGCGATTCGATCCGGCGCCCCAACAATTGCAGGGCGCCATCACGGCCGCCAAGCGCTCGTTCGAGACGATAGCCGGGCGCGCCGAGCTGACCGATGAGCAGAAGGCCGCCGTCCAGGACGCCCTCAAACAAATAGAACAGGCCGGCAATAATTACCGGAAGATCATGGACATTCAGAGAAACTTGTTCCAGTCCCTCGGTTTCGGCGGCGGAATGGAATCCGGCGGCTTTGGCGGCAGGGCAGGAGCAGGCGTCAGCGGCGTGATGGCTGAGCCGGGCGTCTGCGTTGTGAAGATGACGGCCAACGGCAAAACCTATACCGGCAAGCTCACCGTCCGCCAGGACCCCATGCTGAATTAGCTAGTGATTCAGGCAACGGAAAAGCTTTGGGGCAAAAAGACATCCATAAGCTCACAAAAGCCCATGCCATCAGCGAACAGCTTATAACAAAACTTATCCAAACCAAAACAAAGAGGGAAACAGCCCAGTATGATGCTACTCCTGCAATAACAAGAGAAAATGCACAGGCCGCATTGGATGACGCTGAGGAGTTTGTCACAAAGGTTGAGGAGATATTGGGTTGACTTTTGGGCGCCAAAAAGCAGTTCAGAAAACCGGGATAATTACGCGATACCTTATGCTGAAGTCCAGCTTTGGCTTGTTTGCCTGGCCAGGCCTGGTGAACAGCCCTGCCTCAAACCCTCCTGGACCAATCGGAACATACAATGCAACATTTCCTGACGATGTTTTCATTTTGTCATGGATTGACTGGTCAAAGGAGCCGTAAATAACTGCCCTGCCCAGCATGGCAGAAACCCTGAGCGCGAAGTCAAGGTTTTCCGGCGCTATGTTTGCAGAGCTGTCAACAATGACTTTTCCTCCCAGATTTGCTGAAGCGTTAATCACATGGTATTTTCCGCTGTTGCCGTAGCCAAATACAACCCCTTGAACAGGGCTGATGCCAAAGTTGAATGTGTTAACCTTTCTTGATGCGTCAAATGAGCCGTAAACCCCAACCTGCACATTGCCGAGCTTTACTCCGCCGCCTGCCTGCAGGTTTCTCGAGGATGTTGAGTATTGGGCGCCTCCTGTGAAAATTCCTTTCTGCACCTGCGCTGCTGTGGTAAAGTCAGCAGGCCCATATCCATTGTTGGTGAGAGTGGTTGCAACACCTGCTTTTTCATCGCCAAGTCCAAGCTGCAGCCTTGCCATTGCAGGGTTGAGCGCAAGGCCGAACTTGCCATCCTGGACTTGCATGTCAGGCAGCATTGCAACAAGGTCGCGGACTGTTGCCTTGCCTGACTGCCTGCCAGGCAGCTTGAATGAGCCAACTGAAACTCCCTGGCTGCCTGAAGGTAGAATAATAAATGACGGCCTTAGGACGCTTGAATTATTAGCCATGACAAAACCATTTGCTGCCTTATTAGCCCCGCCTGTTGCAGGGTCGTTGTCTGGATACGTGTTCCCGCAGGGGCGGTTGTATGCAACTGTGCCGTTGTCAATGTCCCACTGGGTTACATGGTCAGTAACACGATTAGCTGAATCCGCCATGAGCATATCATATTTAGTTCCATGACCCCAATGCCCAGCGCCATGGCCAGTTTCATGCAAAATAACCTTACGTAAAACATAGGCCCTCCTATTAATATTGATTTTAACTATTACACCGGTTATTTCATATGTGCTACTATCATAAGTAACTAAAGTAGAAGCTATACTATTTGTGGTAAAATCACTCCTAAATTCATAAACCCAGGTATATTTATTAGGATAATCAATAGTAGAAGCTACTTCCTCTGGGCTAGTGGTGCCCTTGATTTTGCCCCCTGTAAGAAGCTCAATCTCATTTGTTTTAAGCACATCATAAATAAATCCTTTAGTTCTATCATCCATATCTTGTGTTACAATAATATACTTAGTAGGTTGCTTTGTCCACCTCATTGTTATAAAATCCGGACTATTGACATTAGGTTTGCTTCGCATAACCTGATGAAAAGTTGCGGTATCAAAACTGCTGGGTGTGATTAAATATTCAGGCCCCCATTTTGGATACGTTGTTCTTGTGTTGTGCGCACCAGTTGGGTCGCGGATAGTTATGTTTGGGTTCGTTCCTTCTTTATACATAAGGGTATAAACGCCGCTTCCGTCAGTGGTATAGGTCTCATGCACTGTTGCCCTATCCTTGTTGATGTCATCATACTCAAGCACTATACCAGCCAGGGTGGCATTTGTCAGAACATCTTTTATTGTCCCAGTCTGTGTCGTTTCCTTGTAGGTCGGTGTGTAAGTCGGTGTTGTCGTCTTCTTTGTGACGGCCTTATAAATAAAATAGCCCCCGACAACTGCTAAAATGCCGCCAAGAATCCACCAGATGGTGTTGCTGTGTTTCTTGGCTTCTGTGGCAGGCTTTGCGTCCTTGCCAATGGCATTTGGCATCATGTTCCAGGGCAGTGTCTGGTAAACCTGCACCAAAGGCTCTGGGAATGGCGCGCTGAGAAGGAAGTCAAGGTTTCTTGCAGTTTGCGGCACTTTAGTTTCTGCGAGAATAACCTCTGGCGCATCATTGGCAGCAGGCGTGCTTGCAGCAGCCTGCGGAAATGCCCTGTCAGCCATTTCCTGCACAACAGGCGCCTGGCCTATCTTAATGGGCTTATCCTTCTCTTGCCCACTTGCCAGGCCAACGCCCAAGCCGCCTAGAATCAAGCCGAGCGAAAAATAAACCGCCAGCGCTTTCTTTACGCCGTTCGGAAGAGCGAAGCAAGAAACGCTCATCTCTTCGTTTTGCTTTAGCTTCGTCATTCCCGTCGGCGGACTATGATTCAATGTTCGAAGACTCGGGCCTCGGCCGCCTCCGGGATTGGGCTCTGGAACGCCGGAAAAAATGTGAGCACGACCGCCCTCATTTCGTTTTTCGAATAACACGCTGAACAGCAGACAATATGCTCTATAACAATTTATTCTGAAAAATTCAGCCCTGCGCTCCAGCCATATCGCCGGATCCCAGGAGATTCTTCTTAAATGCCGTTCCAGTTTTCCTAATTTCGGCGATTTCCCGGGACGACACCATTTCATCCGCGTCGAAACGGCGCTTTGATAGGAGTCCCCTCCACCTCCAGGCATAGAGCGATTATATCATGACTAAAAAAGGGACTTCAATTTTGCTTTTAAAACTGATCGCCGGAAAAAATCGAATTTCTTCCCGAAGGATTCCCCGCGCCTTCACCCAGCAGCATGATGATAGGCAAAAGGAAAGGATATCTTATCCGCGACGCCGCCGAGGATCCGCCGTCTTCGCATTCATGGCGGAGAAGAGAGACTCGGAAGGACGCGCGCGGCCCGGGATTCTAGTTGAGCGTCTTCAAGCCGTCCAGATAATCCGGGTATTCCAACGGTGACTCCACGCCGAATTCCGCGAGAAGGTCGATCGCCTCGCCGAGCGAAAGCTCCAACTCAGCGGCCAGCGAGCCCAACGACAGCTTTCCCTCGCGATACCGTTTGATGGCCACGAATTTAAGGCCTTGATCGAGAAGATCGCGCGCGACGGCGGACTTGTCCCGCCCCGCACGCCGGGCCATGTCGTCCAGGCGCCTATAGTCTTTGTCCTTCAACCGCAGGCTTATGACCGTCATTGTTCTTCTCCTCGAATTCGGCCGAGCGCATCCTGGAGGATGCGGCTCGAATACCGGCCGAAATGGGCCAGTTTCTCGAGCCTGGCCTCGGCGGCGTTGACATCCAGCCGCCCTATTCTCTTCAGCGCGATCGCAAAATGGATCGCCGTCGCGAATTTAATCTGAAGGATCCGGCAGGCCTTGATGGCCGGGTAATCATCCACCGCCAGGGGAAGCTTCTCGCGCAAGGCCATTTCGACCGCTTCCGCCTCCCCGCGATGGAGGCCAAAGTCACGGCGCAGGGTCCGTATCACGCCGGAAGCGCCCGACGGACGAAGTTCGATCCTGCCCGCATCCAAAGCGGCCGAGATCATCCGCGCATCGCGCGTTTTTTTTGCCAGGCATTCGTCCTTCACGACGTCGGGGATCCAAAACGGATATTCCTCCGCCGCCGGCAGTAGAATCTCCGCCTTGGCCAGGAGGATCAGCGTCGAAGCATCCGCCACGAAGCGCATGATGTTTACAATATATAATTTTCGTAATCGGATGTCAAGCGCATCGGTTTTTCAATACATCTTGAAAAAACAGATCTTCTCAGAGACCCGTTATATCCGCAGCGCCCGGATTCCCCGTTTTGCGGTCGTTATTCGGCCTCCAGGACGAACATCCCGTTTTTCTCGTCGTGCTGGATCGCAAACCGTTTTGTTTTGGAATGTTCGATGCCAAAATGCTCTAGCCTGAATTATTCATAAAAAAAGCTGTTTCCCTTCATAACGTATTGATTTACAATACGTTTTGGACATTCGAAGGAGGAAACAGCTTTGAACGAAGTACATCATACCACCGAACGGCTTCTTTTTGAA
>Ga0315281_10004439_pt1 | contig 20355 bp, 17 predicted proteins | sample YL17G07_0_MG_FD_204540 | JGI IMG/M metagenome (GOLD analysis project Ga0315281, IMG submission 204540) | Sediment microbial communities from Yellowstone Lake, YNP, Wyoming, USA - YL17G07_0 | ecosystem: Environmental > Aquatic > Freshwater > Lake > Sediment | place: USA: Wyoming | collected...
GTCCTGGTTTTTCTTGAGCTCCATGATCACGAGCTTTGCAATGGCTTTGAGAGTATCGAATACTCCCGTCCCGTCTACTGCGCAGGCCTCGAAATCGGGAACGCGCGTTGGATTCAATGCTTTCTTCATTTCCTCGATCGGCACAACATTCGGCAGGTCCCGTTTATTATACTGGATGATGAAGGGGACTTTGTCCAGATCGTAACCCTGTTCCGCAAGGTTGATGCGGAGGTTCTCGATGCTCTCAATATTGGCTTCCATGCGTTCGATCTGCGAGTCCGCCACGAACACCACCCCATCCACGCCTTTTAAAATAAGCTTGCGGCTCGCGTCGTAGAATACCTGGCCCGGAACGGTATAAAGATGAAAACGGGTTTTGAAACCGCGGATCTCGCCCAGAGCGAGCGGGAGAAAGTCGAAGAACAGCGTTCGCTCGGTCTCGGTGGCCAGCGAGATCATCTTACCCTTGCTGTCGGGGTTCGTTTTTTTGTAGATCCAGTGCAGGTTGGTCGTCTTCCCGCACAAGCCGGGGCCGTAGAAAACGATTTTGCAGCTGATCTCTCTCGACGAGTAATTGATAAAAGACATGAGACGGTAATTCCTCTCCTTAAGGCTCTTTGGGAATATGCGAGGTTGGGTTAACCGAAAAGTTTGTCAATATCTTCGTCGGTGATCTCCGCAAAGGGGGAATCTGCTGCTTTGCCGGAGCCCTTTTCCGTTTCCACTTTTACAAGAAGCTGGTTGAATATGCCGCCCAGCAACTCTGCGCTCTTCTTGACCCGGAGCCGCACGAGACCGAGTGACGACCGCTGGTCGAAAATCACCACGAGGATGACCCGCTGGCCGATAATGGAGATGTGAATATTGTCCCGCGCGCCTTCGTGGAAAAGAATGGAGAACTCCTTCTCACCCAGCAGCTTTGCCATCCCGCCGGTTGCCGCGATATTGCCGGCGGTAAGAGACGCGAGCGACGTGGTGTCCAGGTTTTCGGTCTCTCCGGTCGCTGCGATCAGCTGGCCGTTCTTGTCCACCAGGAACACAACCTTTGCATTCGCCTGAGCAAGGAGGCGCTGGAGTTCTGCGTCTATCTGCTTAAACTCCTCGTCATACATCACAAAGTCAGAACCCAGCATGTCCGCATCTCCTTGTCAAATAGTACGACCCCGTGTTCTCTGCGCACAGGTAAATCTATTAAACCATAGTAACAGCTTAATTTCAAGCGTTTTTTTAAATTGGGTGAAAAGTAAAATAGCCGGGCATGCGTCACCCCGGCTATTCTCTTTGTGCTGCAAGGTAAAAACTGCTAGCTCTTGGACATCTCCTGGAGCTTCTTGAGGCTTTCCCAGTCGTTGTCCACGAGCTGCTGGAACTTCTCCAGAAGCCCCTCGTTGCCGGGAGCGAAGAGATGTTTGAAGCGGCCCTGAGGCTTGAGCCACTCAGCGACCGGTTTTCTCCGTTCCTTGGGATCGTAGTTGATGGTCCATTTTCCGTCCTGTACCTCATACAACGGCCAATAGCAGGTCTCGACGGCCAGCCGCGAAAGCAGGATGGAATCGTTGGTCTGGGTGCGCCAGCCGCGGTTGCAGGGTGAAACAATACCCATGTAGGCCGGGCCGTTCGTGGCAAGCGCTTTTTTCACCTTGGTGATAAGGTCTTTCCAGTTATGCGGCGAGGCCTGGGCGGCATAGGCCACATTGTGGGCCGCCATGATGCGCGTAAGGTCCTTGCGGCGCTGTGTTTTTCCCTTGACCAGTGAACCCACGGGCTGGGTCGTCGTATCGGCGCCGAACGGCGTGGCGCTCGAACGCTGGATGCCGGTGTTCATGTACGCGCCGTTGTCGTAGCAGATGTACAGCAGCTGGTGACCGCGCTCCATGGCGCCCGAAAGGGCCTGGAACCCGATGTCATAGGTGCCGCCGTCTCCGCCGAAGGCGATGAACTTCATTTCCTTCTTGAGCTTCCCCTGCTTGCGAAGAGACCGGTACATGGTCTCGATGCCCGAAGCCGTGGCCGCGGCGTTTTCGAAGGCGCTGTGCATCCACGGTATTTTCCAGGCAGTGTACGGGAACAAACAGGTGGAGACCTCGAGGCAGCCCGTGGCGTTTGCGATCACGACCGGTTCGTCGATGGCCATGAGGACCTGGCGCACGATCGTCGGCGCTCCGCAGCCTGAGCACATGCGGTGGCCGCCCGTAAGCAGTTCCGGCTTGTGCGTCAGTGATTTCAGGGTTAAGGGTTTTTCCTGTGTCGGTGTGCTCATATCTTCTCCTTTGGAGAGAAATCCTAAATTCTAATATCTAAATCCGAAACAATCCCAAAGTTCAAATGTTTGAAATTTGGTGATTCGATATTATTTCGTTTTTAGGATTTCGAGTTTAGAATTTGTCAGTTCCTTACCGTCATGTAGTCCTTCACCATCTTGACCTTGCCGGTCTTCGCAACCTCAATGGTCTCTTCGATCGCCTGGTCAACATCAAGGGGCATCAGGTCCCTGCCGCCGAGGCCATAGATCTTGTTGAAAAGGAGCGGTCCCTGGCGATAGGGGTAGACTGCCGGCGCGATCTCCATGAACAAAGGGCCGTAGCCGCCGTAGGAGTCCGCCCGGTCCATGACGCAAACGGCCTTGGCATTCTTGAGCGCGGCGCCGATTTGCTCATAGGGGAACGGCCTGAAGACGCGGGGTTTAAGCAATCCGGCCTTTACGCCCTTTTCTCGGTAGCGGTCAACCTCGTCCTTGATCGTTCCCGCGGCGGAATTGAGGGCAACGAGAACGACCTCGGCGTCCTCAAGTCGGTAGGACTCGAACAGGTCGTACTTGCGGCCGAAGAGCTTTGCAAACTCCGCGGAAACATCCTCGATGACCTTCGTTGCATTCAGCATGGCCTGGTGCTGGGCCCGCTTGTGCTCCATGTAATAATCCGTCAGCACCAGGGCGCCGATGCTCTTGGGATTATCAAGGTCGAGGAGGGGATCGATCGCAATATATTCGCCGGCGAACTTTTTCACGTCCGCATCGGCGATGAACTGCATGCTCTCGATGGAGTGGCTGATAATGAAACCGTCCATGTTGACCGCGATCGGCAGCCGCACGTCCTTGTGCTCGGCAATGCGGTAGGCCATGATCGTATTGTCATATGCTTCCTGGGCGTTCTCGGAAAAGAGCTGTATCCAGCCGCAGTCGCGCATGCCCATGCCGTCGGAATGGTCGCCGTGGATATTGAGCGGCGCTGAAAGCGCCCGGTTCACGAGGGCCATCAGGATCGGCAGGCGGTAGCCTGACGCGATGTGCAGCATTTCCCACATGAGAGCAAGGCCCTGGGCGGAAGTTGCTGTCGCCACCCGGCCGCCTGCTGCCGATGCGCCGATGCAGGCGCTCATGGCGCTGTGCTCGCTTTCCACGAGGATCGTCTCGGTATCCACTTTGCCGTTCGAAACAAATGAGGTGAATGCCTCCATGATGCCCGTTGACGGCGTGATGGGATACGCCGGCATGACATCGGGATTCAACTGGCGGAGCGCTTCGGCAACAGCCTGGTTGCCCGTGACCGCCACGGTCTTGGTCGTCGTTATTGCCATGTTATTTGTCCTCCTCTTCCATGACAATGGCCTTGTTGCCTTTTTTGCCCGGACACTCCATGGCGCAGACACCGCAGCCTTTGCAGTGGTCGTAATCGAAGTTCACCCGTTTCTCGTCCTTCACCGGTATGGCGGAATCAGGGCAATAGACCCAGCAGAAGAGGCACTGAATGCAGTTCTCCTCGATCCAGCGCGGCTTGAGCGAACGCCACGAGCCGGTTTTATATTCATTCGCATTCCCCGCCTTCAAAATGGTGCCGGCATGGGGCAGCTCTTTCCAGTTCATCTGTTTCATCCTTCGTGTACCTCCTCATATCCGCGCTTGACCGCGGCAAGGTTTCCGTCAATGATCTTCTGCGCGAACTTCTTTCCGAAGCTGCCCTTCACATCGTCGAGCAACACTTCCATGGTCACGATCGCCGTGGCGCGGTTCACCGCGCCGAGCATGCAGGAGTTCGGCATGTTCCTGCCTATGGTCTCGGTCGCGATCTTGGACGCATCGACGGTAAATACCTTCTGGGTCGGCTTGGCTTTCAGCTTTGCCCGCACGTCCTTGGGGTCTTTGCTCGTGTTGATGATGAAAACAGCGTCGTCCTTTGCGCCTTCGGCAACATTGATCGCATCGAGGAGCGTTGCGTCAACGACTGCCACCACACCCGGATTCAGCACCGGGCAATGCATCCGGAGTATCTTCTCGCTGATGCGGTTATAGGCGCGGAGCGGCGCTCCCGCGCGCTCGGGGCCGTATTCCGGAAACGCCTGAACATTGCGGCCGCCGGAGAGACACGCGTCGGCCAGCACCTTGGCCGCCGTCACGGTGCCCTGCCCCCCCCGGCCATGCCATCTGATCTCAATCATTTCTGCCATAATGTCATATCCTCCCAACTCAGTTCGGAGCCTGGAGTGCAGAGTTCGGAGTGATGTTCTCATTCCGCAATCCGCATTCCGCAATTTGTTTACATTTCTCTTCTGCCTTCAAGCGCCCGCTGCACCGTGTTCTCGTCAGCATACTCGATGTCCCCGCCAACCGGGAGCCCATAAGCAATGCGGCTGACGCTGATGCCGAGCGGCTTGATCAATTTAGAAAGGTAAAGGGCCGTGGTCTCTCCCTTGACCGTGGGGTTCGTCGCAATGATGACTTCCTTGACCACGCCGTTCTTAAGCCGTTCCATCAGACCGTCGATCTTGAGGTTTTCCGGACCGATGCCGTCGAGCGGCGAAAGAGCGCCCATGAGGGCGTGGTAGCGTCCCCGGAAGATGCCGGTCTTTTCGAGGACCAGGATGTTGCTCGGCTCTTCCACGACACAGATCCGGAGGCTGTCCCTCCGTTCGTCGCAACAAATGCCGCAGACCTCTTCCTCGGTGATATTGTTGCAGATACTGCAGTAGCGGCTGTTGTTCTTGAGGTCCTGGATGGCTTGCGCGATCCCGAAAGCTTCTTCCCGCGTCATGCCGAGAACGGCGAAAGCAAGGCGTTCGGCGCTTTTCCTGCCGATGCCGGGGAGCTTCATAAAAGCCTCGATCATCCTGCCGAGGGCTTTGCCGGAAACCTCGGAACCCTGCGCGCCGGCTTTCCCCTGCCTCTTCGCTTGCGAGGGCGCCTGAGACCCTGTCTCTCGTTCGTTCACCGCCGCCGTCCTGTCCTGACCGCCGCGTTCCATGCTCAAGTCCGGTTTATATCAGCCCCGGCGGAAGTCCCATGCCGGCGGTAAGCTTTGCCATTTCATTTTTCATCAGGTCCTGCGACTGGCGGAGCGCTTCGTTCACCGCTGCCGTGACCAGGTCCTGAAGCATCTCGATATCTTTGGGATCAACAACGGAAGGGTCGATCTTGATGGAGAGAACTTCCTGGCGTCCGTTTGCGACCACGACGACCATGCCGCCGCCCGAGGACGCTTCTACGGTCTTGCCCGCGGCCTCTTCCTGGAGCTTCTTTACCCGCTCCTGCATCTGCTGGGCCTGCTTCATGAGATTGCCGATGATGTTTTTTGACATTGCGTGCCTTCAGGGTTCTCTAAAATAGATATTTGTGTAAAGGAAGATTATATTAAAAGAATTTTTACGGTTTTGCAACTAAAATTGCGGGGTTTATGGACATATAAAAAATATAAATGGTTGACTCCGAGGTATGAAGTCGGGACATTTCACTGGCCTGTCCGGATATCATGGGGGATGGATATGGGCGATCAGGGCACGGCATGAGATGAGGACGTATGCGTGCGCAAGACGGTATACGCCTTGCTATGCTTCCGTGTTGTCGGATTCGATCAACTCCGCACCCGGGAAGGCCTTGAGCACATCCTTCATGGCAGGGTCCTGTTCCTCAGGTTTGAACGTTTTCACGGTTTTTGTCGTTGTGGCCGGCTTTGCGGGCGATGGAGTGGCGGCAATTGCGGCCTGCACCTTCACCCGCACCTTTCTCCCCAGAAGCTCCCCCGCGATTTCCTCGATAATAGCACGACTCTCCGGTTCCTCCGCCTTTTGCACCTGAAATGCCGTGCCGTGCATGCTGATCACAAGCTCGCTGTCCGTCAGGCTTATGATTTTGCTGTGTCCGAGCGCGGAGAAGAGACCCGGCTTTTTCAATTTCAGGGCCGCCACAATTCCGCCCCACGGGTCGCCCGGCACGCTCTCCGCTCGTGGCGCGGACGGCGCGGGTGTCGTTGATGCCTTCGCGCGGTATTCCTCCGGCCGCTCACTGATGCGGTGTGCCGCGGGAGTTGCCGATGCTGCCGGCATCGGGCCTGACGCAAGCCTCGCTTCAAGCTCTTTCATTTTCTCGAGCGCCTCGCCAAGCGGTCTGAGCGGCCCGAGACTGCATGCTTTGATAAGGCCAACCTCGATCGTGAAGCGCTGGTGGGGCGACCAGCGCATGTCCTCAAGAGTCCGGGACAGGCTGTCAAAAAGCATCAGAAGGTTTTCCGAGTCAGCGCCGCCTGCCTGCTGCTTGATCGCTTCGATGTCCGAGGCGGGAAGCTCGATGATCTGCAGGGGATCGGCGGCGATCTTTATCACCAGAAGGTTCCGCAGGTGCTCTGCAACGCCGGCCAGGAACTGCCGCATGTCCTGGCCCTGCTCCAGCAGGCCATCCACCTGTTTCAGCAATCCGGCGGCGTTCCTGGACAGGAGGTCCGTGGTAAATTGCAGGAGAGACGCCTGGGCAACGGACCCAAGTGTTGCCTGGAGGCCTTCGTCCTTGATCTCCATGCCGTTGTACGATACCGCCTGGTCCAGAAGGCTCTGCGAATCGCGCATGCTCCCTTCGGCGGCCCGGGCGATCATGGCAAGCCCCTGTTCGGTTATGGAAATCCCCTCGGCAACGGCGATCCTGCGAAGCCGCTCGATAATATCGTGAAGCGCGACCCGCTTGAAACCGTAGCGCTGGCACCGTGAGTGGATCGTGGCGGGGATCTTCTGGGGTTCGGTGGTCGCGAAAATAAAGAGGACGTGGGGTGGGGGTTCTTCAAGTGTCTTGAGCAGGGCATTGAAGGCCTCGTTCGTGAGCATGTGGACTTCGTCGATCACGTAGACCTTGTACTTGCCGGCTACAGGCGCGTATCTGACGGCTTCCCGCAGTTCGCGAATATGCTCGATGCCGCGGTTCGATGCGCCGTCGATCTCGATGACATCCACCGACGTGCCTGCCGTGGTCTCCAGGCACGAATCGCACACGCCGCAGGGTGTCGGCGTGGGACCATTGACGCAATTGAGCGCCTTGGCGAGAATACGCGCGGTGCTGGTTTTACCGACGCCCCGGGGGCCGGAAAAAAGAAATGCGTGGGCCAGTCGGCCGCTGATGATTGCGTTCTGAAGCGTCCGCGTAATGTGCGCCTGGCCCGCCACATCTTCGAATACCTGTGGCCGCCATTTTCTTGCCAGGACCTGATAGCTCATGGAATCCTCGTCACGACCAGAGATAAGGTGCTAAGATGAACCCCGTTTGAAAGTTCCGTGCGCGCTGATGCGCTTCAATGAGCGGGGCGAACGATTTTTTGCGGTTATTGGCGGAAAAAATAAAAAGCTCATGAACCCGGGCTTCCCTGCGGCACACCTGGAACCCGCTTACCGCTGCTTCCTTCCGGATCTGACGGGATTCACGGACCGTGGTTGCGCAGGACCCGGGCTCATGAGCGCTGTTTCAATTGCAGATTGTAGATTTCGGATTTCGGATTTTCAATTCCGCAATCCGCATTCTGAAATCCGCAATTAAAAATGGCGGAGAGGGTGGGAATCGAACCCACGTTAGGTTGCCCTAAACACGCTTTCCAAGCGTGCGCCTTCGGCCGCTCGGCCACCTCTCCGGTTTACTTTTAGTTCAGAGCTCGGGGTCTTGAATGAAGAGTCGTAAACTCCGAACGCATTTTGTTTATAAATCATGGCGGAGAGGGGGGGATTTGAACCCCCGGTGGAGTTACCCCCACAACAGTTTTCGAGACTGCCGCCTTCAGCCAGCTCGGCCACCTCTCCGTTTCCAATTACAGATTGCGAATTGCGGATTCCGGGGCTATGATTTCATTCCGTGATCCGCACTTCGCGATCGGCAATTATTTCCGCCGGAGCTTTTCAAAAAATCCGCTCAGCATGGAACTGCATTCCGCCTCGAGCACTCCCGGCGTGATCCGGTACGCATGATTCAACCGGCCGTCGCGGACCACATCGTATACAGACCCGAGTGCGCCGGCTTTGGGGTCCCGGCATCCGTACACCAGCCTGCCTACCCGTGCAAGCACCATCGCGCCCGCGCACATGAGGCAGGGTTCAAGGGTCACATACAGCGTTGCGTCGTTCAGCCGCCACTTGCCGAGCTTCGCGGCCGCTTCGCGGAGCACCATGACTTCGGCATGCGCCGTCGGGTCCTGCCAGGTCTCGCGCTTATTATGCGCTGCGGCGATGACCTCGCCGGCGATCACCAGAACGGCGCCAACCGGGGTTTCTCCGCAATCTGCGGCCTTCCCGGCCTCGGCCAGCGCAAGGCCCATAAAATCTTCGTCGGTCCTATGCACAGAACTGCTCATACATGCTTTTTACCGCGAAAACCGCTGTTGCGCCGAGAATTGCGCCGTCAAAAATCGACTCTTTCCGCGACTGAGTTAACAATGGTGCGCCCAAGAGGATTCGAACCTCTGGCCTACGGATTCGTAGTCCGTTGCTCTATCCAGCTGAGCTATGGGCGCATGTATAAAAAAGGGCACAAATGCGTTTTCTGCACCTGCTTCACTCTGTGCAGATTCCTTGTTCGTCACCTACTTCGAAACGCCGCCTGTAAGGACGATCCCGATCGATGCATGCTGGAACGGATGAACAGCCGGCTGCATGGAGAAGAGCCAGTTATTAAAGATCTCCTTGCCGTTATCCGTGACCACTATCTGGGCCGCCGGCTGGTTTGCCTTGTCTGACACAGAGTAGAATTCCTTGGCCGACATTTTAAAGTCAGGCAGGAACGCGAGCACCTTCACCGTCATCTTGGTGTCCGGGATGGCCAGCTCGGAGCCGATATTCACCGTGTATTCTTTGGTCTTCTTCGCGGTCTTATTCTCTACGGAAAGCTTCACCGCCTTCCACTTCGCTGTCACTGCTTTCGATACAACAACGGTACGCTCTACCTTAGGCGTATTTCCAGGGGAAGGCATTCCGCCTTCCATGCCCGAATGTCCTGCAGGCATCCGCTGTTTCTCTTCCTTCTTCTTGCATGCCGCAAAGGATATGGTTAGAGCCAATGCAACAAATACCACAACTATCTTTTTCACCATAGCATGTCACCTCCGTGAAAAATTCAAACTATCGGCTTTGTAATTATCTCGTACCCAAAACCGCATGTGCATTAAATGGCGGAGAGGCCGGGATTCGAACCCGGGGTGGAGTCACCCCCACAACTGCTTAGCAGGCAGCTGCCTTCAGCCGCTCGGCCACCTCTCCGTTTTACTGATTTCGGATTGTAGATTTCGAATTGCGGATTTTATTTCGCAATCCGCATTCCGCAATTTGTAATTATCTATATGGCGGAGAGAGAGGGATTCGAACCCCCGGAGCTTTCGCTCAACGGTTTTCAAGACCGCCGCCTTAAACCGCTCGGCCATCTCTCCGATTCGATTTTAGATTTGCGATTTCGGATTTCGGATTTTACATTCCGCACTCCGCATTCCGCATTCCGCAATCATCTCCGTGTTATCCTCTCCGCTCCACCCATATACTGCCGGAGCGCTTCCGGGATCACGATGCTCCCGTCGGCCTGCTGATAGTTCTCCAGGATCGCCACCACCGTGCGGCCCACGGCGAGCCCGGAACCATTCAGCGTGTGCACCAGTTCGGTCTTCTTTTCGCCTGTGCGCTTGAACCTGATGTTCCCGCGCCGTGCCTGAAAATCTTCAAAGTTGGAGCACGAGGATATTTCCCGGTATTTGTTCTGCGCCGGGAGCCAAACTTCAATATCGTACGTCTTTGCCGCGGAAAATCCCATGTCCCCGGCGCAGAGCGCTATCACCCGGTACGCGAGACCAAGCCGCTTGAGCACCTCTTCGGCATTGCCCGTGAGCTTTTCCAGCTCGTTGTATGAATCTTCGGGCTTGGAAAACTTGACCAGCTCCACCTTATTGAACTGATGTTGCCTGATAAGCCCTCGTGTGTCCTTGCCGTATGATCCCGCCTCGCGGCGGAAGCAGGGCGTCCAAGCCGTATACAGGACCGGGAGTTTATCTTCCGAAAGGATCTCGTCCCGATAAATGTTGGTTACCGGCACCTCTGCCGTGGGGATCAGGAAATAGGTGCCATTCTCGACTTTGAAGAGCTCTTCCTCAAACTTGGGAAGCTGTCCGGTAGCGGTCATGCTTGCCCGGTTCACCATGAACGGCGGCAGGACCTCCAGGTAACCGTGTTCCCCGGTGTGGAGGTCGAGCATAAAATTCATAAGGGCGCGCTCGAGCCTTGCGCCCATGCCTTTATAAAGAGCGAAGCGGGCGCCGGTGATCTTGGCGGCCCGGTCAAAATCAATAATATCGAGATATTCGGCCAGGTCCCAATGCGGTTTGGGTTCGAACGAAAACTTCGGCGGCTCTGTTCCCTCCGGCGACCACCGCCTGATCTCGCGGTTGTCGTTTTCGTCCTTACCGTCGGGCACCGAGGCATGAGGCAGGTTCGGAATATTGAGCAGAAAACGCTGCTGTGCTTCCTCAACTTCACGGGTGCTGTTTTCGAGCGCGGCGATCTGATCGCCCTCCGCCCGCATTTCCGCAACCTTGTCCTCTGCCGGCTGCCCGGTCTTCTTGAGCCGGCCGATCTCCTCGGAGACCTCATTGCGTCTGCGGCGAAGTGTCTCGATTTCCTGCTGCGCCGCACGCCGCTTCGCATCCAGCGCATGGAACTCCGTCAGGTCTATCGTGATGCCGCGACGGGACAGCGCGGTCCTGACGGTGTCCGGGTTCTCCCTGACAAACCGCAAATCAAGCATTTAAGGTAACATTCTCCTTGTACATTGTCAATAACTTTTCTTCACAATCCTGGCTTCAAGCGCCCGGATCTTGATCTGAATTGCTTCGGGATTGGCATAGCTCGGTGCTATCTCCCGGTAGAGCTTGAGCGCCTCGGCCAGATTATCATCCGCCTCAAAACATCCGGCAAGGGCGAATTTCGCCTTGATCACCAGCTCCTGGTCATTGTCGTTCTCGAGCGTTTTCCGGTAAAACATTACCGCATTTTTCAGCTCGCCCTTTGCAAAAGCTGCGGTCCCGAGCCGGTAATAGGCAAGTCGTGATTGCGCGCCTTGCGAGAACTCGGACACCTGCCGCGTCCAGATGTCCCGGGCTTCATCGCGCTTGCCGAGACGAAACAGATTGTCTGCAAGGCTGTACAGGCTCTTTTCCTTTACGTCGCGGTTCGGATACTCCGCGGCCCTGCGATACTCCACTGTGGCCCGATCGTAGTCGCTGTATCCGAGTTCGTAGATCTGGGCGATATACCATTGGGCCAAAGGCGCCATATCTCTGTTCGGATATCGTTTCAGGAGCAGCCGCAATGTCTGGAGCGCCTTCTCGGTCTCGCCGAGATACAGAAACTGCGTCACTCCGGCCCAGTAAAGCGCATCGTCCGCCCGCTCGCTGGAAGGGTGCTTCTTGACAAGCTCGAAATACAGGTTGACCGCATTCTGGTAGTCGCCGGCGTTCCAGCGCTTGGTCGCAGCCTCAAACTCATTCTGCGCGGCCTTGTCAAACGCATCGCATCCTGCCAGCAGGGACATTCCGAACAGGAGAACAAGCACCGCCCTCTTCATGATGCGCCGCTCTCCCGGCCTTCGGGCTGTTCCGGGGCGCTCTTTTCCGGGATGGCCTCTTTTTCTTCCTCGCGTTCCGCCACGATGGCGAAGCCGGCCACCTTGTCGTCCTCCTCGATATCGAAAAGGCGCACCCCCTGGGTATTCCGGCCCTGGACCGAGATGTCCTTGGCCCTGATGCGCAGAACCTTGCCGTTTGATGTTATGAGAATGATCTCGTCTTCTTCGGACACCTGGGCCATGCCGACGACCCTGCCGTTTTTCTCCGTAATTTTGAGTGTAAAGATGCCCTTGCCGCCGCGTCCCTGGCTGCGGTAATCCTCGAGCGTGCTCCGCTTGCCGTAGCCTTTCTCGGTCACGGTCAGGATCGTCGAATCGTCGCGCACAATCTCCATGCCGACAACGCTGTTGTCCTCGGCCAGACGGATGCCGATCACGCCTTTGCCCGTGCGGCCAATCTCGCGCACATCGGTTTCTGCGAATCGGATGGAGAGGCCGTCCTTCGTTCCCAGGAACACGTCGCACGTTCCGTCGGTGACCTCGGAAGAGATGAGTTCGTCTCCTTCTTCGAGGGTGATCGCGATAATGCCCGAGGGCCGCGGATGGCTGTAGGATTCGAGCTCGGTTTTCTTGATGATGCCCTTCTTGGTCGCCATCAGGATAAAATGGCCCGGTTCAAAGGAACGGACCGGAAGCGCCGCGGTCACCCGTTCGTCCTGGCTGATCTGGATCAGGTTCACGATCGCCTTGCCTTTTGCCTGCCTGCTGGCCTCGGGGATCTGATGCACCTTCAGCCAGTACACGCGACCCTTGTTCGTGAAAAAGAGAATATAGCTGTGCGTGGTGGCCGTGAAAAGCCGTTCGACAAAGTCGGTGTCCTTGGTCTCCATGCCCATCTTGCCCTTGCCGCCGCGGTGCTGGGCGCGGTAGGTCGTAAGCGCGGCCCGCTTGATATAACCGGCATGGGAGATGGTGATCACCATCTCTTCGTCCTTGATAAGGTCTTCGATATCGATCTCCGAGGCTTGGGCCACGATCTCGGTCCTGCGCACGTCTCCGTACTCCGCCTTGATCGCGAGGAGCTCGTCCCGGATGATCTTCATCACCAGCGCGTCGGAGGCCAAAATCGCCGTCAAGCGCGCGATCTCCTTCAAGACCTCTTCGTACTCGGCGATGATCTTGTCGCGTTCGAGGCCCGTGAGCCTCTGCAGCCGCATCTCGAGAATGGCCTGGGCCTGGATATCGGAAAGCTTGAACTCACGCACCAGTCCGGTCCTGGCTTCTTCCGGGTTTGCCGAGGCCTTGATGAGGGCGATGACCGCATCAAGGTTGTCGAGGGCGATCTTGAGACCGAGCAGGATATGGGCGCGCTCTTCCGCTTTTCGCAGGTCGAACTTGGTCCTGCGCACGACGACTTCCCGGCGATGCTGGATGAAATTAGACAGCATCTTCCGCAGATTCAGCACCCGCGGCTGGCCGTTCACGAGGGCGAGCATGATCACGCCAAAGGTCGATTGCATGGCGGTATGCTTGAAGAGCTGGTTCAGGATCACGGTCGACAGCTCGCCTTTTTTGAGGTCGATCGCGATCCGCATGCCTTCGCGGTCCGACTCGTCGCGGATCTCCGAGATGCCGGTGATCTTTTTTTCCTGGACCAGTTCAGCGATCCGTTCGAGGAGCCGTGCCTTGTTCACCTGGTAGGGAAGCTCGGTCACAATGATGTGTTCGCGGTCTCCCTTGCCCTCCTCGATCACGGCCCGGGCGCGCATCTGGATGATGCCGCGGCCGGTCAGAAAGGCCTGCCTGATCCCTTCATAGCCGTGAATGAAACCGGCAGTGGGGAAATCCGGTCCCTTGATCACGGCCATGAGTTCCGGGATCGTGATCTCCGGCTTGTCGATCATCAAGAGCAGTCCGTCCACGACCTCGGAGAGATTATGGGGTGGTATGTTGGTAGCCATACCCACGGCAATGCCTGCGGACCCGTTGATGAGAAGGTTCGGCGCCCGTGTCGGGAGCACGGTCGGCTCCACGGTGGTTTCATCGAAGTTGGGCGTGAAATCAACCGTCTCTTTGTCGATGTCGGCAAGCAATTCCTCTGCGAGTTTTGTCAGTCTCGCCTCGGTGTACCGGTAGGCAGCCGCCGGATCTCCGTCCACGCTTCCAAAGTTGCCCTGGCCGTCCACGAGGGGATAGCGCATGTTGAAATCCTGGGCCATCCGGACCATGGTATCATAGACCGCGCTGTCGCCATGGGGATGGTACTTCTTCAGGACCTCGCCGACGACGCCGGCGCTCTTGGAATATTTCTTGTTGTGCAGGAGACCTTCGCGGAACATGGCGTACAGAATGCGCCTATGCACGGGCTTCAGGCCGTCGCGCACATCGGGCAGCGCCCGGCCTACGATCACGCTCATGGAGTAATCGAGGTAGGAGGTCTTCATCTCCTCTTCGATGTTGATGGATGTTTTAATCTCTTGTGGTTCCATAGGAATACGTTATCTCACTAATTGGGGTAACTTTGTTTTTTATTACTATTCCGGTCAGCTGCTCCGCATTCGCCATTCCGCACTGGATTATACGTCCAGGTTTCTGACTTCCAGCGCATGGCGCTGGATAAAGGCGCGGCGCGGCTCGACCGCGTCTCCCATAAGGATCGTGAAGATCTCGTCGGCCTTGACCGAGTCCTCGATCGTGACCTGGAGGAAGGTCCGTTTCTCGGGGTCCATCGTCGTTTTCCAGAGCTGCTCCGGGTTCATCTCTCCCAGACCTTTGTACCGCTGGATCGCGAGCCCCTTCTTGCCGAGCTCAAGCACGTAGTGCACCAGTTTACCCGTGTCGTTAAAGCTTTTATCTTCGCCTTTTTCCCGGACCGTGTACGTGGGTCCAGCCAGTCCGAGCAGGGCGGGCGAGAGGCTCTGGAGCTCCCGGAACTCCGGGGTGTTCACAAAGTTTTCGTCAAGGATGATGCTCGAATGCGACGCGTCATATTTGGAATCGAAGCGGAGCCGCAGGGCCTGGTGCTCCTCGTCCTGTTCGATGGCCCACTCGGTCTTTGTCTTCGGATGAAGCTGCTTGAGGTATTCTTCCACGGACTGCGCCAGGGCCTTGAGCTTGTTCTCTTCCTTGAGGTCCGCCTTGGTGAACGTTTTGTCAAGCAGGAGCGAACGCAGGACCATCACGTCCAGCCGCTTCCTGCGGTACTTGTCCAGCGTCCGCTCGAACTGCACGAGCTTTTTGAGCGTCGTGGTCAGGCCCTCGCCCGTAAGCCACCGGTCCTGCTCGGGAGCAAAAAGCTCGATGTCTTCCGCCGCAAGGTCGAGGAGGAAGTCTTCCATCCGCGAGTCGTCCTTGATATAGCGTTCGGTCTTGCCGCGCTTTACTTTAAAGAGCGGCGGCTGGGCGATATAGAGATACCCCCGCTCGATGATCTGGGGCATCTGGCGATAAAAGAACGTCAGCAGCAGCGTGCGGATATGGGCGCCGTCCACGTCCGCGTCGGTCATAATCACAATTCTGTGATACCGGAGCTTGGCGATATTGAACTCTTCCGATCCGATGCCCGCTCCGAGAGCGGTGATGAGCACCCTGATCTCATCGCTCGACAGCATCTTGTCGAAACGTGCTTTTTCAACGTTCAGGATCTTGCCCTTGAGGGGAAGAATAGCCTGGTTCTTCCGGTCCCGTCCCTGTTTGGCCGAGCCGCCTGCCGAGTCACCCTCAACGATGAAAAGCTCCGAAAGGGCCGGGTCCTTTTCCTGGCAGTCCGCAAGCTTGCCCGGCAGTGACGTGGAGTCGAGCACACCCTTGCGCCGCGTGAGCTCACGGGCCTTGCGGGCGGCTTCCCGTGCCCGGTTGGCGTTCATGCCCTTTTCCGCCACTTTGCGCGCAACCGCGGGATTCTCTTCAAGGTAGGCCCCCAGAGACTCGTTCACCATGGCCTCGACGATGCCCTTGACCTCGCTGTTGCCGAGCTTGGTCTTAGTCTGGCCTTCGAACTGGGGGTTCGGCAAGCGCACGCTCACGACAGCCGTGAGCCCCTCGCGCACATCCTCGCCCGAGAGCGCCTCGTCTCCGTTCTTGATCAGCCCGCATGCCGCGGCATAACTGTTCACGGTGCGCGTAAGCGCCGCCTTGAACCCCACAAGGTGCATGCCGCCTTCCTGAGTGTTGATGTTGTTCGCGAAGGAAAAAACCTGCTCCACGTAGCTGTCGTTGTACTGCAGGGCGATCTCGACGAAGATCCCGTCGCGTTCTTTCGAGAGGTAGATCGGTGCGGGGTGAAGGGGATTTTTATTCTTGTTCAGGTACTCGATGAACGAGCCGATGCCGCCTTCGTAGAAGAACATCTGCTTCTTGCTGGCCCGTTCATCGGCGATCGAGATCTTAAGCCCCCGGTTCAGAAAAGCAAGCTCGCGCAGGCGCTGCGAAAGAATATCGTAGCTGTATTCCCGGTCCTCGAAGATCTGGAAATCCGGCTTGAAGGTGATCTTAGTTCCTGTCGTCGTGGTCGTGCCGGTGATCGCGAGCGGAGCTTGCGGGTGGCCGCGCTCGTATCGCTGCTGGAACACCTGGCAGTTCTGTTTGATCTCAAGCTCAAGCCATTCGGAGAGCGCGTTCACGACCGAGACGCCCACGCCGTGGAGCCCCCCCGAGACTTTATACACATCGCTGTCGAACTTGCCGCCGGCATGGAGCACGGTCAGTGCCACCTCGGCCGCCGAACGCTTCTGGACGCTGTGCATCGCCGTGGGGATGCCGCGGCCGTCATCGATCACCGTGACGCTGTTGTCGATATGGATGACGACGTCGATGTTCCTGCAGAAGCCGGCCATGGCCTCGTCCACGCTGTTGTCCACAATCTCGTAGACAAGGTGGTGCAAACCCACGCTCGCCGTATTGCCGATGTACATGGCAGGTCGCTTGCGCACCGCCTCAAGGCCTTCGAGCACCTTTATGCTGTCTGCCGTATATTCCATCCACTCCTCGCAAAAAGAGGGATTTGTCCGGACCGTGCCGGATCAATCCCTCACAACCATAAATCCTAAATCCGCAATTCTAAATCCTTAGGCGGGATAATGCTCCGTTGTTTCGAATTCTATTTGGGATTTCGCGTTTAGAATTTCGTGTTTGCTTTTCCCTAAACACGCATCGGCATCACAACGCATTTGTAGTGCTCATCGCCCTCTTCCGAGATCAGGCAGGGGCTCAGCGCATCGGAGAGCTCCAGCGAGATGGTCTCCCGGTCCATGGCCGTGAGCACGTCCATGATATAGCGCGAATTGAACCCGATCGCGATCGCTTCGCCTTTGTAATCCACGGAAAGTTCTTCGTTTGCCTCGCCCACTTCCGGGTTGTTCGTGGAAAGAATGAGCCGGTCCTTTTCAAGCTGCAGTTTCACCGCGTTGGTTTTTTCCTTGGACAGGATGGAAACGCGCCTTACCGCATGGGTAAATACGTCTTTTGCTACCGTGACCTTCTTCGTGCTCTTCGCGGGCACCACCTGCAAGTAGTTGGGATAGTTGCCGTCGATGAGCTTTGACACCATGACCAGGCCGTCGCGCTTGAACAACGCGTGGTTCTTGCTGAATCCAAGGCGGAGTTCGGCCTTCGGAGCATCTTCCTCGAGAAGCCGCCGAAGCTCCACCATCGCCTTTTTGGGGATGATGAGACTTTCTTCCTTGTGCTTGGCGTCGACCACGCGGTCGATCATCGAAAGCCGGTGGCCGTCGGTGCCGACCATCCGGATGTTGAGACCGCCCTTGGTCTGGGTCATGTGGACGAAGAGGCCGTTCAGCACATACCGCGCATCGTTCTCGCCCACGGCGTAGAGCGTTTTTTTGATCATATCGCGAAGCGTATCGCCTTCGATGACGATCATGCCTTCTTCCGCAACATCAGGGAGCGCGGGATATTCGTCCCTGGGGAGCCCGACGAGCTTGAACTGGGAATGGCCCGACTGGATCTTGACCCAGTTGTTCTCTTCGACTTTGATCTGTATGTCATCGGCCGGAAGCTCCCGCACGATCTCATACATCTTTTTCGCGGACACGGTGACGGCGCCGGGTTTCTCGACCTCCGCCGCATAACGCCCGCGCAAACCGATCTCCAGGTCTGTGGCAACGATCTCCACACCGCTGTCGTCGGCGATGAGGAGCATATTCGAGAGGATCGGCATGGTGTTCTTCTTTTCCACAACACCCTGGATCCTCTGCAGCCCCTTCAGAATTTCGTCTTTTTTAATTTTCAGTTTCATCAGGGAAGCCTCCTGTCACATCGGTGAATAGTATCAGAAACTTCTTTAAATAGCAATCTTTTTGTGTGGTTTATTGCCTTTTGTTTTCAATGTTTTAACTGCTTAACCAGCATCTCCACTCTGGCTTTCAATTCGGGGTCTTTTTCCTTTTTTTCCTCGATCACTTTGCAGGCATGAATAACGGTGCTATGGTCCTTGCCTCCGAAAAAATTGCCGATCTCGGGAAGCGATGATCCGGCAAGGGTCCGGCAAAGATACATGGCCACCTGGCGCGGAAGAACCACCGCTTTGGTGCGCCGTTTCGACTTGAGATCGGAGATCTTCACGCCAAATGCTTCTGACACGACCTTCTGCACGAGCTCGTTCGTGATGATCCTCTCCCTGCTGTCGAGAAGATACTTGAGCTCGTTCTTGGCAAGCTCCTGCGTTATCTCGGTGTTCGTGAGCGACGAGACCGCGCCGAGCTTCACCAGGCCGCCTTCGAGCTCCCGGATGTTGCTCTTCATCATCGAGGCCAGGAACTCCGCCACATCATCGGGCAAGCGAATGCCCCAGAATTCCGCTTTTTTCTTGAGAATCGCGATCCTGGTTTCCAGGTCAGGCAGCTGGATATCAGCGATAAGTCCGGATTCGAACCGGGAGCGGAGCCGTTCCTCAATGTCGGGAATGTCCTTCGGCTGCCGGTCACTGGTGAGTACGATCTGCTTCTGCGCTTCATAGAGGGCGTTGAAGGTGTGAAAAAATTCCTCCTGGGTCCGCTCCTTGCCGGCAATGAACTGGATGTCGTCGATGAGCAGAATATCCATGTTCCGGTACTTCTGCCGGAACTCCTCCATCCGCTGATGGCTCATTTTGTTGATGAGTTCGTTCGTGAATTGCTCGGACGAGAGATAGGCGACCTTGGTCCGCGGAGACTTGCTCTGAATATAATGGCCGATGGCGTTCACCAGATGGGTCTTGCCCAGTCCTACACCGCTGTAGATAAAGAGCGGGTTGTATGACCGGCCTGGCGCGTCCGCAACAGCTTTGGCTGCAGCGTGGGCGAACTGGTTGCTGGGACCGACGACGAAGTTGGCAAAAGTGTACTTTTTCTCGAAATGCCCGGCTTTTTCCTCGCGGCCCTCTTTTTTTTCTTCTTTTGTCTGGCGCACCGCCTTCTTTGCCGCGGGCTGGGGCTGGACAAAGAAGTCGATCTCTACGTCTTCTCTCTTCGTCACTTCCTTGATCACGTCGGAAAGAGTGCTCCAATGATGCTCTTTAATCCAGTCCCGATGGAATTTGCTCGGGACCTCGATTTGCAGCTTGTTACCGTCTATCGAAAGAAGCTTCGACTGGCTGAACCAGGTGTCATAACCCTGCTTGGACATTCGGTTTTCTATGAGCAACAGTATCTCTTCCCAAACACGGTCCTGATCCATAAAATACCCCAAAAATACCCCGAAAAACAGCTCTGGTTACAAACATGCTTGTCCACAGGTGTGAACAATCGTTTTTGTGATTGTTTTTCGTGCAGTTACGCTGTCGCGCGGAGGCTTCTAGTCCGCTTTTTGTTGCTTGCTTTTTGCTTGATTTTGTGTATCGTTGCTAGACTGGGCTTAGCATGCATCTTGCTATCTGTTCAGACAGTACATGCCAGCGAAGCAGACTATACCAGAACACAGACCCTGTGGCAAGGTATTTTTATCCACATTCTGTGCTCTTCTCTCATGCTTTGCGTGACCATTCTGCCTGGATCAGATTTCTTTGTGTGTGCTTTCCTAAGCATGCAACGGCAAGGCAAAAAGCTCCCCGGTCCGTGTTTGAATATTAAGAGAATAAATTATAAATTGCTTGACTTTGCAACTATCCGTGGTATAATAAAACAGTTGTTTCTGTGGTGGAGTTTGACGAGTTTTATTCAAATTTTTCTGGAGGTGAAGGATATGTCAGCAGATATCAAGTTTGATCAGTTTCTGGATGCGAAAGGCATGAGCTGCCCGCTGCCCATATTGAAAACGAAGAAGGCCGTGGAAGCGCTCACCAAGGACCAGATCCTCAAGGTGGAGTCCACCGACGCCGGTTCCAAGAATGATATGGCTTCATGGGCAAAAAGAACGGGCAACGAGATCGTGAAGACCGAGGAAGGTTCGGGCGCCTACACGTTCTACATCAAAAAAACAGCATAAGGAGACCACCAATGGCAAATAAAAAGATGACGATCATTGCGTCCAAGGGGTCGCTGGACATGGCCTACCCGCCGCTCATCCTGGCCACCACGGCA
>Ga0315281_10004440_pt1 | contig 20352 bp, 15 predicted proteins | sample YL17G07_0_MG_FD_204540 | JGI IMG/M metagenome (GOLD analysis project Ga0315281, IMG submission 204540) | Sediment microbial communities from Yellowstone Lake, YNP, Wyoming, USA - YL17G07_0 | ecosystem: Environmental > Aquatic > Freshwater > Lake > Sediment | place: USA: Wyoming | collected...
AAGAGGAAAACAGGATCTCCCCACCGACTACCGTCATCCAGACCGGCAGGCGGCGGATTGCATCCACCGAAGTGGCAAGCAGATCGCCATCCAGCACGGCGAAGTCGGCCAGTTTGCCCTCCTCTATGGAGCCGATGCGATCGTCCAGGTGGAGTGCGCGGGCGGCATTGATGGTGTGGGCGGCGACCGCTTCCGCGATGGTGAGCTCCTGCTCCGGGCCTACTCGCACGCCGCCCGGGGTGACCCTGTTCACGGCCGCCGCAATGGTGTCGAGCGGCCGATAGCTCTGGACGAAGGCGTCGCTGCTGATCGCGGGTCGAATGCCGAGCTCCAGCTGGTCGCGAAGTGGCATGGCCCGGTGGATCCGGTCGCCGAGATGGTCGAGCCAGATGTCGCCGAGCTCGGCGATTGATCCGGGCTGGGTGACCGGCACCATTCCGAGTCGCGCGATGCGGTCGAGCTGCTCCGGGGTCGGCCAGGTCGCGTGCTCGATCCGGTGGCGCATGTCGTCGTCCGGCGCCGCAGCCATGGCCGCCTCCACGGCATCAAGCATGATGCCCATCGCCCGGTCGCCCATGGTGTGGATGGCCAGCTGCCAGCCCGCGGTGGCGGCAGATTGCAGCATGCTCGCCAGGTCAGCCGGCTGATGGTACAGCGTGCCCGGATATTGCCCGCGGGACCCCATCGGCTGGCTGAACATGGCAGTGCCGCCGGTGATGGCGCCGTCGGTGTAGAACTTCATGGCGCCGATGCGCAGATGATCGTCGCCCATCGGACCCACCAGGCCGATCGCCTGGAACTCGTCGAGCTGGTGCGAAAGCGGAAGCATGACGGTGCGGACAGACAGATCGCCCTGTGACCTTGCCAGGCGGTAGGCCCGCATTTCGCGAGAGGTGACCTGCGGGTCGCAGATTGTTGTCAGCCCGGCGGCGAGGTAGCGGCGCGACGCCTCGCCGATCATGCTCGCCAACTGGTCGGTCTCGATCGCGGTGTGGATGTTGGGGCCATGCCCGCAGATATCGACCGAGCTCTGCAGGACGAGGTTGGTGGCGCTGTCCAGCAGCAGGCCGGTGAGCCGGCCGTCCGCGGTGCGCTCAAGTGATCCGCCCGGAGGGTCCGCGGCCGCCTCGGTCAGACCGCGGTCCGCCAGCGCCCGGGAATTGACCAGGGCGTAGTGGCCCGAGACGTGGAGGATCACCACCGGGTGCTGGCCGGCCGCTTCGTCGAGATCCCAGCGGGTCGGGCGACGGCCTTCGGCGAAGCGAGTCCAGTCCATCCCGAATCCGCGGATCCATCCGCCGGGCGGCGTCTGTTCGGCGACTCCGGCGATCGCGGCGACCAGCTCCGAGATTGAGCTCACCGATCTGGGGCTGGCGTCCACCGCGAAGAACGTTTCGGCGGTACAGGCCATGTGGTTGTGCGCGTCAATGAATCCCGGAACCATCGTCCGTCCGCCCAGATCGACGGGCACCACGCTTGGGTTGACCTCCGCCCCAACCGCAGCGACGTCGCCCACGGCCACGATCCGACCCGCGCGAACCGAAACCGCAGCGGCTGAAGGTCGCCGGGGGTCGGAGGTCAGGATGCGACCATTGGTGAAGAACGCGTCCAACTTGGCGTGCTCCAATCTCGTCAGGCTGCCGGATTCATTCGTATCCGGATCGGCCTCGATATGGTACAAGTGTCGCTCCGGCGAGGCAGACCCCGGCCCTTTCGGTCGTCTTCGGGCCCTGGACGCCGCATTGTGGAGGAGGAGATCGTGACCCAGGTCCGGATGCGCGCGCTACCGTTCATTGCCGCCGTCGCGATGGCGGTGGCTGCCTGTAGTTCCAACTCAGGCCCCACCTCGCTGCTGAAGGCCGGCGAGCTCTCCAACTGCGTGGACATCGAGTACTCACCGATGGAGTACTACGCAGAGAGCGACCCGAATACCCCGATCGGATTCGACGTCGAGTCATTCCAGGCCGTGGCCAAGAAGATGGGCCTGACCGCCAAGGTCGTGTCGACCGGTTTCGACGGCCTCATCCCCGCGCTCCAGGCGGGTCGCTGCGACATCGTGTGGACTGCCCTGTACATCAACGACACTCGCCTCGCGGTCGCCGACGCGGCGCCCTATTACGCCACCAGCCAGGGAGTGATGGTCCCCGTCGGGAATCCAAAGAACATCAAGTCCGCCACGGACCTGTGTGGCAAGAAGGTATCGATCCAGGGCGGAGGGCTGGTGCAGGAGCGCATCACTGCGGCGAGCAAGGACTGCACCGACGCGGGCAATGCCGCGATCGACTGGGCAGCCTACCCGAAGGTGGCCGACGAGTACCAGCAGATCATCGTCGGTCGCGTGGACGCGGTCTGGGAGATCGACACCTCGATGGCCGACTTCATGGGCAAGAACGCGGGCAAGTTCGAGGTTGCGTATCTCCTCGACAAGGACAACACCTTTGGCGTGTACTACGGCAAGGGCAAGACCGATCTCGGCACCGCCCTGACGAGCGCGCTCAAGGCACTCAAGGATGACGGCACCCTGGCCGGCATCGCCACCAAGTACAACCTCGACCCGGCCAACCTGAGCGTCATCAAGTAATCCGCCCGCCTGCCCGAACGCGCGCTGGCCGCGCGCTCGGGCAGGGGAGATCGAAGATCGATGAGCTTCGACCCGGCCGTCTTCTGGGGCGCCCTGACCTCGGAGGGCATGCGCGCCGGAGCCATCATCGCGATCAGCCTGACGGTTCTCGCCCAGTTGACCGCGGTCTTCATCGGCCTCGGGCTGGCGATGATGCGGGGGAGCGGGATCGGACTCCTGCGCGGTGCGAGCTGGACCTACGTCTGGATCTTCCGGGCCATCCCAACCCTCGTCCAGCTGCTCTTCGTATGGAACGCGCTGCCGCAGCTGTTTCCCGCTCTCCGTGAAGAATGGTTCAGCGCCTTCGTGGCCGCCTGGATCGCCCTGTCGATGAACGAGGGCGCCTACATGGCGGAGATCGTCCGCGGCGGCCTGCTGTCGGTGGACGAGGGCCAGCAGCTGGCGGCGAGGGCGCTCGGGATGACGCCATGGAGCGTCTTCCGCACCGTCATCCTGCCCCAGGTGGTGCGCGTCATCATCCCGCCGACCGCCAACGAGTTCATCACCATGCTCAAGATCACGAGTCTCGCCAGCGCCATCTCGCTGCGCGAGCTGCTCACCTTCACCCAGCAACAGATCTCGATCACTTTCCGGTTCGCCGAGTTCTACGCCGCCGCCGCCATCTACTACCTGGTGATCGTCAGCGTGTTCATGGTCCTGCAGGCGCTGCTCGAGCGACGCTTCCGATGGACTTCCCAGCGCGGCGGCGAGCGCAGCATCGCCTCGGTGATGCGCGCGATCGGGGCCCGATGACAGAGCACCGTCCACTCCTCGACCCCGCTCTGTTAGGCAGCCGCGAAGGCTCTGCTGAGTCACCCGGGGCGACGGGCCCGGTCCTCGCTGCGGTCGAGCTCAGAAAGCTCTACGGACGACACGAGGTGCTGCGCGGCGTCAGCCTGGAGGTGGAGCGCGGCGATGTGAAAGTGGTGCTCGGGCCTTCGGGCTCGGGCAAGAGCACCATGCTGCGCTGCCTGGCGCTCCTCGAAGCGATCGATGGCGGCGAAGTGCGTCTGGAAGGGCGCACGATCGGAGTTCGCCAGGTGGGCGGCCGCAGCATCCGGTTGGCCGAGCGCGAGCTCGCGCATCAGCGGTCTGAGATCGGAATGGTGTTCCAGCGATTCAACCTCTTCCCGCATCTCACGGCGCTTCGCAACGTCATGCTCGGGCTGACCGAAGTGCGAAAGCGATCGCAGGACGGTGCGCGCCAGATCGCCGCCGACATGCTGGCCCGTGTTGGCCTGGGCACGCGCGTTGACTTCTACCCGAGCGAGCTCTCGGGCGGGCAGCAGCAACGTGTCGCCATTGCCCGCGCGCTGGTGCTGAACCCCAAGGTGATGCTCTTCGACGAACCCACCTCGGCGCTCGATCCGGAGCTGGTGGGCGAGGTGCTCGAAGTCATGGAAGAGCTGGCCCGCGAGGGGATGACCATGGTCGTGGTCACCCACGAGATCGGTTTCGCGAAGCACGTGGCCGATCGCGTGGTCATGATGGATGAGGGCGAGATCATCGAGGAGGGCTCGCCCGAGGAGTTCTTCGCGAACCCGCGGCACGAACGCTCCCGGCGGTTTCTGGAGGCCGTCCACTGAGGTGCCGCTCGCGGGCCTGCGCGAGCTCCCGCATGCGACCTGACCGACATGGGGGTGTACCTGAAGCTCCGGACGCGCTATGGTGCCCTCTGTCGAGGTCGAATAGTGAGTTTCCTGTTTCGCAATCGATCTTCCGAATCGGACGACCAGCCGGCTCACGAGTCACTGTCCGAGCCGGCCCAGTCCGCCGCTGCCGCGCAACTCGCACCGGTTGAGTTCTTCACGGTCCGTGATCACGTGGTCGCCACCATGGACGCAGGTCGCGAGCGTGTGACCGATCAGTTGAACCGCGACGGATCCCTGCAGGTCCTCGCGCCGAGAGCGGGCTCCAGCTCGTTCGAATCCTTGACGGGCGACACGGCGGTAGACTCCGAATGGGTCGCCTTCGACGTCGGCGAGGTACTCCTGGTGGTCCCACCCGCCCAACCTTCGGACCCGCTGCGCCGCCTGCATCGGCCACGGCAGCCGGTCGACATGCGCATCGGTCCGTTTGAAGTCTCCGGCAGCGTGCACATCCCGCCGGGGACACAGGCATCGGGATACCTGTACCGCATCAATCCGCACTTTGTACCGGTCACCGAGGCGCTCATCAAGCGAGTCGACCCGGAGCCCTTCGAGCGCCGAGACGAGGTCGTGCTGGTGAACCTGCGACTGATCGACCGATTCGAGGGTGCTGGAATGGTGGGAGAGGACGGGGCGGCAGCGGTGGAGACCGTCTGACGTTCAGCTCGCGCTGATCGGTGCGGGACAGCACCGGAATTTCTCCGTCTCACCTGCGCGGGTAACACGGCACGAGCACCTGCCGCGAGTGTCGATGAGCGGGTTCGCGACCAGTTGGTGCATCTGCGCGGCAGGACCGTCCAAGGTACCCCCGCCAACCGACCGTTAGCCGAGGAGTTCAGCCTCGATCACCAGGACATGGCTCAGCTCGGTCCCATCCGCGAGGGTTACGATGCGGCCGAGGCTGCCGCCAGGGCGTCCGGAAGCGCCCGTGCCAGGCGGCGGTACTGCTCGGGGTCGTTGTAGGCTGCCGCGCTGATCCGCACCACTCGACGCCAGGGGCCTCCGTCAGGTCGCTGCGGCCACGGCGTCACCATCACCTGGATCCCGCGCTCGATCAGGTATGCGTGGAGCGGATCGTCGTACAGCGCGATCCCCTGCACGCGCCCAGGGCGTGTCTCAAGGGGCAGCGGAACCGAGATCATCGAGCCGAGCATCTCCTCCGGGGCCGCGGGCAGAGACCCCAGCGCGTCGCGCAGCAGCTGCGCGCCGGCAATCGCCATCGCATGGTTACGTGCCCGCAGCGCCGGCCAGCCGCCGTCGAGCAGCCCATCGCAGAATCGAATCGCCTCCGGAACCGCCAGGTAGGCCGATGGGTCGGCCGTGCCGGTCCAGTCGAACTCTTCGCGAAATCGGCTCCGCTCCAGTCGCGGCGAATTGGCGCCGTGACTGATCGCCAGCGGCCGAATCAACTCCTGACGATCTGCCCGGACCCACAGGAAGCCCGCTCCCTTCGGTGCGCAGACCCACTTGTGGAGGTTGCCGACGTAGTACGCCGCGCCGATCTGGTCGATCCGCAGCGGCAGCATGCCCGGCGCATGGGCGCCGTCGACGAGGCTCTCAACGCCGTGTGCCGCCAGTTCTCGCACCAGCTCCTCGATTGGAAAGACGAGGGCCGAGGCCGATGTGACGTGATCGACCAATGCGAGACGCGTTCGGGGGGTGACGGCTGCCAGGATCGCGCGTACGACCTGGTCGGGCGAGTCGATCGGGAACGGGACCGGCGTGACCACGACGCGTGCCTGATCGCGGGCCGCCACGTACTCGAGCGTGTTCTTCGCGGCGTTGTAAGCGTGGTCGGTGGTCAGCAGTTCGTCGCCGGGCGCGAAGCGGAGCGAGCGCAGCACAGCGTTCATGCCGGCCGTCGCGTTCGGCACGAATGCGAGATCGTCCGAATCGGCGCCGACGAGATCGCTCAGCGCCCGGCGTGCTTCCTCCAGGGCGGGTTCGTAATCTTTCGAAAAGAAGCGCACGGGCTCCGCCTCGATCCGGTCTCGCCACGCCTGCTGGGCGGCCATCACTGAACGTGGCGCGGCGCCGAAGGAGCCGTGGTTGAGAAAATCGACGTTCGGATCCAGCGTCCAGTGGTGGGCGAACTCGGATGCCATGGCGGGTATCGTAGACCGATGGCCGAGCCACTCATCTCTTTGCCCCGACCCGGCGCGGTCATCTTCGATCTCGACGGAACGCTGGTCGATACCGTGGAGACCCGGACTCGCGCGTGGCTGGCTGTCTTCGCGGAGGAACACATTCCGGCTCGGCGGCGCCAGGTGTCAGATCTGATCGGCTTGGATGGACGGCGCCTGGCGCGAGAGGTCGCCACCGCGGCGGGGATCGTCCTGGAGGCGGGGCGAGATGAACAGATCGACGCCCGCTGCGGCGAGCTCTTCGCTGAGCTGAACCACGATCCGCGGCTGCTGCCGGGCGTCGGGCGCCTGGTGGCGAATCTCGACCAGGCTGGCATTCCATGGCTCATCGCCACCTCTAGCCGTCCCGAGCAGATCGCCGCGTCCGTCGCCGCCCTTGGCCTGGCGCGCCCCGCACGGGTGGTTGATGGCAGCCGCGTGGCTCACGCCAAGCCGGCGCCGGACCTGCTCCTGGTCGCCGCCGGGGAGGTGGGTCTCCCGCCCGGGGCATGCTGGTACGTGGGCGATGCGAAGTGGGACGTGCTGGCTGCAGTGGCCGCGGGGATGATCGCGATCGGGGTCACCACCGGAGCTGTCTCAGCGCGAACCTTGCGGGAGGCCGGCGCCACCTGGGTGGTCGCCACGCTCGAGGACCTCAGTCTCTGAGCCGTCCTGTCATCATCGATCCGATGCCGCTCGAGGCGTATCGATCAAAGCGCGATTTCGCGCGCACTCCCGAACCGGAGCCCAGCCTGCCACGGGAGGGGAGCGGACGGTTCGTGGTGCAGCGCCACCGGGCGACGCGGCTCCACTACGATCTCCGCCTGGAGATCGGCGGAGTCCTGGTCAGTTGGGCGGTACCGCGCGGCCCAACCCTTGATCCCGACGCCCGACGCCTCGCTCAGCGCACCGAAGACCATCCGGTCGAGTACCTGGACTTCGAGGGCGTCATCCCCGAGGGCCAGTACGGCGCGGGCGACATGATCGTCTGGGATTGGGGGACCTTTACCCCCGAACCCGCAGATGATCCTGCAGCGTCGCTGCGCGACGGCGAGCTGAAGTTCCGTCTCGAGGGCGAGCGCCTGAAAGGGCGATTCACCATCGTGCAGACCGGGGGGCGCCGAGATGCCCTCGGGCGACCAGGGGATCCGGGGCAGTGGCTGCTGATCCACAAGCGTGACGAGACGGCAGCCGACGGCTGGGATGCCGAATCGCACGCAACGAGCGTGAAGACGGGACGCACCAGCGAAGAAGTGGCAGCCGGAGAGCAGGGGAGGTTCCTGGCCGCAGCCCCGGCCGCCGAGCCGGACCCGGATCTGTCGGCCGCCCACCCGGCGCCGATGCCGGACTTCGTACCACCGATGCTCGCCACGCTGACCGACGGTGCTTTCGACAATCCCGATTGGCTCTTCGAACTGAAGTGGGATGGATATCGGGTGGAGGCCGTGGTGCGCGGTGGGCAGGTCCGGCTGTGGACCCGCAACCGGACCGATGCCGCGACGTACTTTCCCGACCTGGCCGGCCCCGCTGATTGGATTGGTGCGCGTGAGGCGATCGTCGATGGCGAGGTCGTCGCGCTCGATCCCGACGGGCGGCCCGACTTTTCCCTGCTGCAGGACCGGACCGGGCTGCGCGGGCTGGAGGTTGCAACCGGGCGTCGCGGCGCCGACAGCCGACGACCCAGCGTGGCAGAGCGGAAGGCGATCCCGATCGTATACATGGTCTTCGATCTGCTCCACCTCGACGGTCGGTCACTGCTCGATGTGCCGCTGGAGGAGCGCAAGCGCGCCCTGCAGCGGATCCTGCGCCCGCATCCGCTGGTGCGTTTCGCAACCCATGTCGTCGGAGACGGCGCCGCCTTCACCGAGGCGGCTGCCGAGCAGGGGCTGGAAGGTGTCGTCGCCAAGCTCCGCAACAGCCGCTACGATCCCGGACGCCGATCGCGCGCGTGGTTGAAGATCAAGCTGCGACTCGAGCAGGAGCTGGTCGTTGTCGGGTGGCTGCCAGGGCAGGGCAGCAGCGCGGACCTGGGGTCGCTGGTGGTGGCCGTGAACGAAGGTGGCCGCCTCCGGCACGCCGGACAGGTTGGCAGTGGCATCTCCGAACGGATGCGCCATACCCTCCTCGCCCAGCTTGAACCGATCCGTGTGCCGGACTCGGCGCTCCACACCCCCCCGCGGCTCCCCGATGCGCGCTGGGTCGAGCCTCGCCTCGTCATCCGCGCGCAGTTCGCGGAGTGGACGACCGACGGGCTGCTCCGCCATGCGGCGTTCAAGGGCATCGAGCTTGGCAAGGACGCCGCCTCGGTCGTGCGTGAACACGGCCAACCGGTCGCGCGGATCGTCGCTCGGGCACGGTCGTCGACGCGAGCGCGATCAGCCCACCTGAACACCTCCGTGGCGTGGGCCTCGGCCGCGGAGATGGCGGCCCTTGAGTCGCTCGGCAGCGACGGTGCCTGGTCTGTCGCGGGTCACGAATTGCAGCTCACGAACCTCGACAAGGTCCTCTTCCCCGCCGCCGGGCAGGCAGGCGCCCTCACCAAGCGAGACCTCATCCGCTACTACGTCACTGTCGGTCCAACGCTGGTGCCGTACCTCGCGGGTCGCGGGCTGACCGTGCAGCGCTTCCCGGACGGGATCGACAAGCCGGGTTTTTGGCAGAAGGACCTGCCGCGCCATGCGCCTTCCTGGATGGCTCGCTGGTCGCACGCCGGACACGATGGCGACAAGACGTACGTGGTGGTTGACCGGGTGGCGACCCTCGCCTGGCTGGCCCAGGAGGCCGCCATCGAACTGCATCCATGGACCTCGCGAACCAACGCCCCGCAGCGCCCGACACACGCGCTCATCGATATTGACCCCGGGACAGAAACCACCTTCGAAGAGGTCCTCGTCTTGGCGCGGCTCTACCGGACGGCTCTCGAGCACCTCGGATTGATGGGATTGCCGAAGGTCACCGGCAAACGAGGCGTGCAGATCTGGGTCCCAATCAAGACGATCTATACCTTCGAACAGACCCGTGCCTGGGTCGAGGCGATCTCGCGCGCCGTCGCCCAGATGGTGCCTGAACTCGTCAGCTGGGAGTGGTCCAAACGCGATCGGGGCGGCCTGGCACGACTGGACTACACCCAGAACGCGGTCAACAAGACCCTGGTCGCGCCATATTCAGCCCGACCGTTCCCTGGAGCGCCGGTATCGGCTCCGATCCGCTGGGAGGAGATCGATGACCCATCGCTGGCGCCCGATGGCTGGACGGTGAGCTCCATGCCGTCGCGACTTGCCAAGGTGGGAGACCTGTTCGCGCCGGCACTGGGGGAGGATCAGGAGCTGCCGCCGCTGTAGGGCAGGCGGCACGAAGCCGCGGGCCGACACTCGCCCGCCATCGGTTGGCAGGGAGCCGCCCGCGGCATACCCCCGAGTAGTGAAGTGCGGCGGAGCGCCCTAACTGGGCCAGCCGCCGCCGGTGTGTGCGCTGTACATCGGCCGTCTCCCTCAGCGGTCGGCTCGCCATCGAGCACTGGAACCGTACGCTGAAGGTCGCGGTCGACCGTCCGGCGGGCAATGACCCATCGGTACTTACGGTCCTGGGGCGACGCGGTACTTTCGTTTGAGTAGAAGTCAAGTGGGGCTTGCCAAGGGGTCTATACTCCGTCAATGCCAAGGACCCGGACCGCCGCCCGTGCGACTGCGCACGACGGCGCGCTCGCGCACCAGATCGGCGGACGCATCCGCGACGCGCGCAAGCGGGTGGGCCTGACCCAGCAGCAGCTGGCAGGGGATCGCTACACGAAGGCCTACGTCAGTGCCCTGGAGACCGGCATCGCACGACCTTCGATGGTTGCCCTCGCCTATCTGGCCGAACGTCTGTCGCTTCCCCCCAGCCATTTCCTCGACGAGCAGAGCCCCACCTGGAATCGCCTGGCCATCGACATGACTCTCGCGTCCGGCGACTGGCAGGCGGCCGCCGATGGCTATGCCGCACTGTTGGAAGAGGGGACAGACGATCAGGCTAGGGCGGAGATCCTGCGAGGCAGGGCCGAAGCCCTGGCCCGGCTTGACAACGGCAAGGAAGCGGTCGCCGCCGCCGCCGAGGCAGCGCGCCTGTTCGGCGCGCTCGGCCGCATCTCTGACGAGGCGCTCGCCCGTTACTGGCTGGCCTACGGCCTCTACCTGTCCGACCAGGAAGCCGACGCACGCAGCCTGCTGAGCTCGCTGCTGGAACGCGTCCGGGCTGGATTGAAGGTTGAACCTGACTTCGAGATGCGACTGCTGATGGCGCTCGCCGCGGTCGAAGGGCGGCGGGGAGACAACGCTCGCTCACTCAGTTACCTCGAAACGGCGCGGGGCCTCGCTGATGACCTCGACGACCGGCAACGCGCGATGTTCCTCTTCAACCTGGCGATCAGCTACCAGGAGACCGGCGACACCGAGGCCGCGATTCGCACCGGGACGCAGGGGCTTGCCCTGCTCCGCTCGGCCGGGGCCACGTTCGAATCGGCCCAGATCGAGAACACCTTGGCCATGGCCTATCTCGCAACCGGCAACATCGAGCGAGCCGCCGAGTTGGCGGCCGGCGCCCGCGCAGAGTTCGAGCGGGCCGGAGACAATCGGTTCCTTTCGGCAGTCCTCGACACCGAAGCCCAGGTGGCCCTGGCGCGAGACAATCCGACGGAAGCGGCACGGATCGCCCGGATGGCGATCGATCTTGCGCGGACAACCGGGAATCGGGCCGTGGAGCTGACCGCGAGGCTTACCGAGGCACGTGCCCTGCGGGTCGGCGGGGATCTTGTCGCGGCGGAGTCTCGCTACGCCGAAACCGCGGACCTGGCGCGATCAGGCCGCTCAGCCAGTCGAACGCGCGAAGTGCTGAGAGAATGGGCAGCTCTCCGCGCTGATCGCGATGATCATCGAGGCGCCTACGAACTGACAAACGAGGCGCTCTCGGTCAATTAGAGGTTGACAGGGGCGCTCTGGTGGGGTTAGGCTCGGTCTTGGAGAGTTGGCTTGGGCACCCGCCTTGGCGCGAGGCCGGCGGGGCCAGCTCTGTCGCCGGGGGAATCGGGATCGGAGATCGGGCACACCTCCGATCCCAATGCGCCGCTTCATGAAGCGTTGGGCGATTCGACCAGCGTGAAGCGACCGACGGCCACCGGCTCAGCGGCCGGATCGGTATAGATGCGCAGCAGGTAATTGCCCGGTCCCCAGGCCGTGAGCATGGCGGCGGGGTCCGGTCGGAAGCCGATCACTGAACCGACAATCTGCGGCACCGTTTTGGTTGGCTGCAATTTCACGGTCTCGACCGAGCCATCGAGGCGCACGACCTCGATGAAGACGATGCCGCTCTCTGCCGCGGGGGGCAGGTCAACGGAGTAGGCCATCCTGTCGCCCGCTCGGAATCGGTCGATGCCGCCGGTCGCTTCGCCAGTCGCCGAGTCAAGGTTCGCGCCGACCACCACATGCGCGGGCCCCGTAGTGCTCGGGATTGGCGTCGCTCGCGAAAGTCCAACCTCCAACCCGGCACGGCCCACGATGAATGCGATCGCCCCGACGCCAACCGCTGCGGCGATCCACCCGAGCCAGCGGCTCGGCGTCGACCGGCGGCCACTGCGTCGCGCTTGCGGATGTCGATAGGCGCTGCGCATCGGGCGCAAACGAACTGACCCGGGAGGACCACGCTGCGTCATGGTACCGGCCACTGTAACGCGGCCATTCCGGCTAGGATGAATCCATGGTGCGCCGCCTTTTCGACTTCGACGCGCCCGACCGCTTCGTGGCCGACGCGGTCGGCGAACCCGGTTCGCGCACCTTCTATCTCCAGGCGCGCCAGGGTGCGGCGCTCGTCACCCTGGTGTTGGAGAAGGCGCATCTCGCGGCGCTCGCAGGCCGGCTCGCGGCCCTGTTGGACGAGGTTGAGATCGGCGCCGGCGCGGCGGAGCCGCCCGAGGAATCATCCGCGCGAGACGACGGCCCGCTGGAGCCCCCGGTGATCCAGGCGTTCCGGGTGGGGGTCATCGCGCTGTCGTGGGAAGCAGAGGCGGGTCGCTTCGTGATCGAGGCACAGCCGGTCGACGAGGGCGACGATCTCGCGGAACCGGACAGGCTTCGTGTTCGCATCGGATCTGCGCGAGCGCGCGACTTCGTGCGCAGGGCGGCTGGCCTGGTGGCGACCGGCAGACCCACCTGCCCCTTCTGCGGGCAGCCCCTGGATGCGGGCGGCCACTTCTGTCCGCGCACGAACCTCAACTGATGTCGGAGGCGCGGGAGAACGCCGACCACGCCGGCTTTGACCCGCTTCTTCGCATTGACTGGATTGGCGGCGACCTGCTGCGCGATGGATTGCCCGGACGGCTGGGGCTGACCATCCTGCCCGGCAAGCAGGGGATCTCGACCCGCTATCCAGGCCGCATGTACCGGCGAGACATCGACGAGGACTTTGCCTCGTTGGCGCTGGCTGGGGTTCGGCGGCTGATGCTCCTGGTGGAGGATGACGAACTCGTGCGCTGGAGCGACCCGGGCATCGTCGAGCGAGGAGCGGTGAGGGGCGTCCAGGTGCTGCGACACCCAATTGCGGATGGTCATCCGCCGGCCGATCTGGCCGAGATGCACCGTATCCTGGGCGAGGTGCGCGCCGGTCGCGCAGCGGGGGATGTGGCGGTCGCCTGCATGGGCGGGGTCGGCCGCACCGGGACTGTCGCTGCATGCGCACTTGTGGAAGCTGGCATGGAGGCCGACGCAGCCATTGCGACGGTGCGATCCGTGCGCCATCCCCAGGCGGTCGAGACGGCCGCCCAGGAAGCGTTCGTGCGCGCCTTTGCTGCGGGGACCCGAGGTTAGTCGCGTCAGACGGCCTCGCGTGACGCCTTACGGCTTCGGGGCTGCCTGTTCCGCCGATATCTCTACGAATCGGCACAGCGCGTTCGCCATGCGCATCTGGATCGGGGTATGCACGCGCACTTTGAGGAGATCAGGAGCGGCCACGACGACCGCCAGACACCGCCCCCGCGAGGTGGCCACGTTCAGGCGATTCAGTGAATAGAGGAACTCGAAGGCGCGAGGCATCTCGGCCTGGGACGAGGTAGTCATGGAGTAGATCGCCACGGCCCCCTGCTGGCCCTGGATCTTGTCGACCGTGGCCACCGTAGGTTCGACAGGACCTGTCAGCGGCCGCAGGCGTTCCGTGAGCAACTCGACCTGTGCGTTGTACGGAGCGATGACCAGCACGTCGTCCGGGGTGATCAGACGCTGCTGGCCGTGGTGATCAGTCCAGGTTCCTTCCATCAGGCCGCCGTAGATGGCCTCGATGACGTCGGCCTCCTCAGAAGAGGAATTGTGGTTGCCCGCATGTTCGATCGCTATCCACCGAACGCCGGTGCCTGTCACTGGACCCGGAGCGTCCACGCTCTGACCCGCAGCGCCGGGGGCGGAGCGTAATTCGCCCTTGTAGAAGGCCGGAGAGGTGAACGCATTGACATCGGGGTGCAGACGCCAAGTTTCGGCCAGGAACAGGCCCCGGGTGCGGTCAATCACCGGCTCTCCCCCGAGTACGTGCTCGAGAGATGAGAGGTCGGCGCCTTCGGGGTGCGCCCCCTTCTTGACTTGCGACAGTTGCTGCGGATCCCCGAGCAAGACGACATTACGCGCGGCGCTGGAAACGGCGACCACGTTTGCCAATGACATCTGGCCCGCCTCGTCCACGAACAGGGTGTCTACGGTGTCCGCAAGTTGAGATCGTGCCCACACCCAGGCGGTCCCCGCGGCGATCTGCACCTCGTCCCGCGTCAGGGCCTCTGCCACCTCAAGGGAGTCGGTGGTGGACCGATAGCGCGAACCATCCGGCGCTTCTTCACCACTTTCCAATTTGCGTATGGCCGCGACCCGCATCCCGGCCAGCGCTGCGTGCTCGAGCACCTCATCGAGGAGGTTGATGATCGCCCGATGGGTAAACGCGACAATTCCCACCTTTCGCCCGGCTCGCACCAGCTCGAGAATCATCTCGGCGCCGGCCCAGGTCTTGCCGGAGCCAGGTGGCCCCTGGACCGGCAGCGCAGTGCCGTCCATCAGGAGCACCAGGCGACGGGCCGCCTCGACGATTGACTCGTTGCCGCTGACCAGGGTGGCTCCCGGCGCCTGACCGAGCCGCGGCGCGAGCCCGAGCAGCAACTCGCGGGCGGCCCGATACGGTCCGGGACCGTCCAGCGGGTGCTCCACGACCCAGGTACCGATGCGCTCGAGCGAACCTTTCTGCGGGTCCGCGGTCAGTGGCCTGCTGGGAATCAGGGAGGTCGGCCTCGGCTGCGCGGAATTGCCAGCTCGCTTGAGCTCGAGGATTCCGGCCAGCGGATCGATCGAAACGATCGTGCCGGCATATCGCGCGGTACGCGGATCATGCGGCTCATCCCCCTCCTTGAGGCGGTACGGCTGCTCCGGGTCGAACCCGAACTGATAGTGAATCGAGCGGCCGGAGCGACCCACCTCGCCAACCAAATGGAGTTGGCCAATCGCGTCCTCGTCGCCGACCAGCTCGTCGTCTGACTTGGCGCAGCGCTCGTAATAGGCCCACCACTCGGCCTTCTCTTCACGGTGGTGCCACTCGAGGAGGTTGGCGAGCAGCCAGCGCGCCTGCGCCTCGGGATCATGGATCCGTGCGGTCGCGTCCGCAGACACGTTCTCGAGCAGACGATTCGCCAGATCGAGCAAGCGTCGCTGCTGCTCGGACGGCGGTTTGTCGGGCTCAGCCACCACGGCGTGGCGGGGGAGCGGCTCACCCCGGTGCGCTTCGAGTTCGCGACGTCGCTCCTCGAGCCAGTCGCGCAGCTCAGCGTTGGAGCGACAGTCGTCCTGGTTGTAGTCGCGGATCTGGGCGAGGATATCGTGGTCCGGCGCGCCAGCGATGACCGAGCGAATGTAGCGCTCGTACGCCACGATCGATGAGCCAGCGTCCTTGAGCGGCACCACGCGTTCGAGCGCATACAACGGCTCGAGCTTCTTGATCGAATAGCCGGGAACGCCGATGCGCAACCCTTGTCGCACGACGGCGTACAGGTCGATAAAGAGCCCGTCCCGGAGCATCTGATCGACCTCCGCCTCGCGCGTGGCATGGCGCGTTGAGAGCATCCCCATACGTCCACGTTCGTAGGCTGCGTAGTGATAAACGTGCATGGTGGGGTCGGCGCGCCATCGGCCCATCACGAAATCGATGAACCCCTCGAACGCGATCTTCTCCTCCGATCGACTGTGACCCCACCAGTCGCGGAAGGTCGGCTGACCGGCTTCGGTAAGGACTGCCGGGTCCCAGACGCCGAACAGGTACTCGAGGCCGTCCTCTTCGGCGAATGGGTCGCCCTCCATGTCGAAAAACAGGTCCGATGGCGACGGTGCCGGCAGGCCGGCCAGTCCTCGGCCCGCTTCGATGGGCAGGAATTCGTGAACAGGCTTGGCCAGGTTGATGGAGCGATGCTGGAGGTCAGCCTGCTGGTGAAGTGCAGCCAGCGCGATCTCACTCACCTTCGGAATAGCCGGAAGCGGTCCGACGAGGGTGGCCAGTGCGGTGAAGGTGCCGATCCCCGATTCGGTCAGCCGCTTCACCTGGTCTGTTCGGATGCCCGCCACGAGGCTCAGGTGGTCGGCGTTGCGGCGCAGCAGCGCGCATCGTTCGGACCAGCGGCATACCCCGCAATGGTCCACCGGCTCCGGGGTCACTGGCAGCGGGTACGCGATGGGCTGCCCCGCCGCGACCGCGGCCTCGAAACGCCCCTTCACGCTGCGGAAGTAGGCCAGGTAGTCGTCCAGACGATGCGCCTCTACCCGATGGCCGCTTCCGCCGAGCGCAACCGTGATCTTTTCGGGCATGCGACCCTGATGCTGCGCGAGGAGGTACGAATAGAGGCACATCTGGAGGATCGCCCCGCCCTTGACGCGACGCGCGAGTTTCGTATCGGCGACCTCGTAGTGATAGTCGCCCAGGTTGCTGGCGCCCGGCACCCGCAGCAGGAAGTCCGCGTACCCCAACCAGCCACCGTCGAACAGCGTCGCCTGGTAGATGACCTCGGCGCCTTCGGCCATCCGCTGTCGCGTGAGAAGAGCGTCGCCCTCTATCGCCTGGAGCCTGCTCAGGCGCTCACCCGAATCGGGAGGGTGGCGTCCGTCGGCCACCGTGCGCCCTTGCTGCCGGAGGTATTCGAGATAGCGCTGCTCGTGCTGCATGCCGCGTTCCTGCAGCACTTCAAGCTCGGGGTCCTCTCGCTTCGGGCGATCCACCAGCCCGCCAATGGCCGCCCGTTCGAGCGTGGTCAGATGCTCGCATTCGAGGTAGCCCACCAGGTCCGTGGCCGAGTAGACCACCAGACCGTCGAGGTTCTGCATGCCGCCTCGAAGCCTAACGGGTGAGATAACGGGGCGATGGCCAGGTGTCGCCGCATGACGTGATGACGCTCATGCGCCGAATGTGGCGCCGGATTGCGACAGGTCGGTTGTCCAGAACTGCTACGTGCCGGGGAGCAGCCCCGTGCGCACGAAGGTGAGAGCCCAGCTGCAGCCGCCGCTGACCTTCACGAACAGGTCGCCGGTCAGTTCGGGATGCGCCGCGAAGAACTGGCCGTACAGGTTGCCGGGTGCGGCAGTCGCGCCGATCGTGGCGCGGATGGCGGGGACTGCAGTCCCGCTGCCCGGTACCAGGTCGACGGCGAAATCACAGCCCGCGGTGGTGGGAGCCGACGCAACCCAGGTGACGGTGTAGTTGGCGTCCTGCACGCGGACCGGACCGAATTGGCCATCGCCGTCGTGCGAGAAGCCCGCCACGATCGGGTTGAAGGGCAGGTCAAAGACGGCAGGCGCCAGGAACGGCTCGGGCATGAATCCGACGGCCACCCAGCCCTCGTCAAACTTCGGGTCTGCCGCATCGGCGTCTCGGACCAGGTACCAGCCGTAGGCGTCGGCGCGCACCGGACCAAGCTCCACCACCAGCTTGGCGTCCGATGGCAGCAGGACGAGCACTCCGTGGTTCAAGCCGGGGCCTGAGCGGACGCGGAGGCCGCCCGCCTTGGTGACGACCGTGGTGCCGGCGACGAAGGTAGGGATCTTGTCGGGGCCGGGAGTGGGCGCCACAACAGCCGTAGGCACCGGCTGCGAGCCGGAGGGACTCACGGAGACCGATGGCTGCGCGGAGGTCTGCGGGGCGGTCGCCGTCGGGGTGGGCGTACCGAAGAGGCAACCCGTGAGGAACAGGCTCAGCAAGGGCGCGACGTGGCGCATGCCACAAGCCTAGCGCAAACGCGCTCCACCTCGGGACCGGGTAGGCTTCCAGCGTGCCCACTACCACTGCCCACTCCGCCACCTCGGTGCGCAGCGACCTGCGCAACGTGGCGATCATCGCCCACGTCGACCATGGCAAGACGACGCTTGTTGACGCCATGCTGCGCCAGACTGGGACATTTCGCGCCAACCAGGCGCTGGTCGATCGGGTCATGGATTCGATGGACCTCGAACGCGAACGCGGGATCACCATCCTGGCCAAGCAGACGACCGTCGACTACCAGGGCGTCCGGCTGAACATCGTGGATACGCCCGGTCACGCCGATTTCGGCGGTGAGGTGGAGCGCTCCCTGTTGATGGTCGACGCGGTGCTGCTGCTGGTCGACGCGTCTGAGGGCCCACTGCCGCAGACGCGGTACGTCCTCCGCAAGGCGATGGCCCGGCATCTCCCGGTGATCGTGGCGCTCAACAAGATCGACCGCAGCGACGCGCGTCCTGCCCAGGTGCTCGACGACGTGTACGAGCTGTTCATCGACCTGGGCGCCGATGGACACCAGATCGACTTTCCCGTGGTGTACACCAATGCCAAGGCCGGCACCGCTACGCGTGACCTCGCCGACCCGGGCACTGATCTGCGACCGTTGCTCGACCTGTTGGTTGCGACCACCCCGCCGCCGACGTATACCGATGGCCACCCGCTCCAGTTGCTGGTCACCAACCTCTCCGCGAACGACTACGTCGGCCGGATGGCCGTCGGCCGCATCCGCAATGGCACGATTCGGATGGGGCAGCGGATCACGGTCGTGCGTGACGAGGCCGATGACACCTCCGGCTCGGTCGAACCTGGCCGCACCGTGACGCTCAACGGGACGGTCACCGCTCTGCAAACGGCGCACGGCATCGATCGGATCGATATCGCGGAGGCGGGTCCCGGCGACATCGTCTCGGTCGCCGGGTTGCCGGAGGTGACGATCGGGGACACGCTGACCGATCCTGGCGACCCGCGACCGCTGCCCCGGCTGAACGTGGATGCACCGACCCTGCGCATGACATTCGGCGTCAATACCTCGCCACTTGCCGGGCGAGACGGAAAGCTGCTCACGACGCGGCAGATCCGCTCGCGGCTGGAGAAGGAGGTGCTTGGCAACGTCTCCATCGAGTTCGCCCCCACCGGCAGCGAAGACGTCTTCGAAGTCCGCGGCCGCGGCGAGCTGCAGCTCGCGGTGCTGATCGAGCAGATGCGCCGGGAAGGGTACGAACTGACTGTCAGCCGTCCCGAGGTGATCCTGCGCACCGTCGACGGCGAGATCGAAGAGCCTTACGAACGGATCACCGTGGACGTGCCACCGGAGTACATCGGGGCGGTGCAGGGCGCGCTCTCAGCGCGGAAGGCTCGCCTGGAGCAGATGACCGCCGATGCGGATGGCCGCGTCCGGCTGGAATTCATCATTCCGACCCGCGGCCTGATCGGCTACCGAGGGCAGCTGTTGACCGACACGCGGGGCACCGCGCTGCTGCACCAGATCGGCGAGGGATACGGACCATGGGCCGGCGAGGTCACCCATCGAACCAATGGCGTGCTGGTGGCCGATCGGCTCGGCACCTCCAACCCATACGGACTCTTCAACCTGCAGGAGCGTTCGGAGTTGATCATCGGCGCCGGGGTCGAGGTCTACGAGGGAATGATCGTGGGTGAGAACGCACGGACCGGCGACATGGACGTGAACGCCACCAAGGAGAAGAAGCTTTCCAACATCCGGACCCATGCCCATGACGAGTCGCTGCGCCTCACGCCGCCACGCCCGATCACGCTGGAGTCGGCGATCGAGTTCATTGCGGCCGACGAGCTGGTGGAGGTCACCCCGCACGCGATCCGGCTCCGCAAGCGCGTACTGGCCAGGGATGATCGACCGCGCTGAGGCGACGTCATCGTTGCTTCACGCATCCGTCGTACGATCTCCACCATGAGCAACAAGATCATCAAGACCGATACCGACTGGGTTCGCGAGTTGACCCCCGAACAGTTCTACGTCCTGCGCGAAAAGGGGACTGAGCGCGCGTTCAGTGGCGCCTTCTGGGACGAGCACCGACCCGGCATCTATCGCTGCGCCGGCTGTGGCGCCGACCTGTTCACCTCCGAGACGAAATTCGACTCGGGCAGCGGGTGGCCGAGCTTCTATGCCCCGGCCGATCCGGACGCGGTGGAAATGGAGAGCGACCGCGCCTTCTTCATGGTCCGCAACGAGGTGCATTGCTCTTCCTGCGGCGGGCACCTGGGCCATGTCTTCGACGACGGTCCGCGGCCGACCGGCCAGCGCTACTGCATCAATTCGGCCGCCCTCAAGCTCGAGCCAAAGAGCGTCGAGTAGGGGCTAATTCGAGGTGTCGGCGACCCGGTCGGTCACGTCCACCAGGTTGTAGATGTCGCCCTGGTCGGGCCAGACAAGGTTGCGATCAGGCAGCAGCGGCAGGTTGAACCCGAAATAGGCGTGCAAGATGGCCCGGAAGGTGTTGACCGGGGTGATCGAGTCATACAGACCGGCCGCCTCCGGGGTCGTATCCGGCAGGTACATCGCGTTCAGGATCCCGAACTTCTGCCTGAGCTCAACCTTGGTGGCGCCGAGCCAGTCAAAGCCGAGCTCGTCGCGCCGATAGCCGTACGTCCAGGGGCCCTCGTCGCCCTGCAAGATGATGATCGGCCGCTCTGCGGG
>Ga0315281_10004441_pt1 | contig 20348 bp, 26 predicted proteins | sample YL17G07_0_MG_FD_204540 | JGI IMG/M metagenome (GOLD analysis project Ga0315281, IMG submission 204540) | Sediment microbial communities from Yellowstone Lake, YNP, Wyoming, USA - YL17G07_0 | ecosystem: Environmental > Aquatic > Freshwater > Lake > Sediment | place: USA: Wyoming | collected...
CGAAAGGCCGCAATTGTTCTGGGGCATGATCGCCTCGATGTGGGTCGGCAACCTGATGCTGGTGATCCTCAACCTGCCGCTCATCGGCATGTGGATCAAGCTGCTGACGGTGCCCTACCGCTACCTCTATCCCTCGATCCTGCTGTTCATGGCGATTGGCGTGTTCAGCATTTCCAACCAGCCCTTCGACTGCTTCCTGATGGCGCTGTTCGGCCTGTTTGGCTACGCCTGCGTCAAGCTCGGCTGCGAGCCGGCGCCGCTGATCCTCGGCTTCATCCTCGGACCGTTGATGGAGGAGAACCTGCGGCGCGCGATGCTGCTCTCGCGCGGCGATCCGTGGGTATTCATCAGCCCCGCGAAGCCGATCAGCCTGGGCTTCATCGTCGCCTCGGTAGTGCTGCTGGCGATCGTCGCACTACCCACGCTGCGCAAGAAGCGCGAAGAAGTTTTCGTGGAAGAGACCTGAGCATCTTGCGGCGGTTGCTGGTTCTGGTCTCGCTCGCGGCCGCGGCCAACCTCGCGGTGGCGCAGTCCTGGCCCGCTAAACCGCTCAGGCTGGTCGCGCCCTATGCCGCGGGCGGGCCGATCGACATCTCGGCCCGCCTGCTGGCCGCGAAGCTGCAGGATTCGCTGGGCCAGCCCGTGGTCGTGGAAAATCGCCCCGGCGCCGGCGGCAACATCGGCGTCGATCTGATCGCCAAGGGCCCGGCGGACGGCTACAGCCTCGTCATGAGCGCCATTGCCACGCTGGCGATCAATCCGTCGCTGTATCCAAGCCTGCCCTACGATCCCGTGAAGGAACTCAGGCACGTCACGCTGCTGGTGCAGGTGCCGAACGTTCTCATCGTCAACAATGACCTGCCGGCGAACAACGTGAGGGAACTGATCGCGCTCGCCAAACAGCGGCCCGGCAAGCTCGATTTCGGCTCCGGCTCCAGCGGCTCGACCGGCCATCTCGCCGGCGAGATGTTCAAAATGATGACGGGCACTTACATGGTGCACATCCCCTACAAGGGCTCGGCGCCCGCGCTCGCGGACATGATGGGCGGCCGCATCCACCTGATGTTCGACAACCTTGCCAGCGCGCTGCCGAGCATCAAGTCGGAGAAAGTACGCGCGTTGGCGACTACGACGCTCAAGCGTTCGAGCTTCCTGCCCGAACTCCCGACGCTGGATGAGTCCGGCCTGAAAGGCTTCGATATGACCACCTGGTGGGGCGTGTCGGTCGCGGCGAAGACGCCGCAGCCAGTTGTCGACCGGCTCTCGGCCGACATTCTCAAGGCGATGGATGCGCCGGATTTGAAGGATCGCCTGCGCAACATGGGATCTGAGGCGCCGGCGATCCGCACGCCAGAGCAGTTCGCGGTTTTTGTGACTTCTGAACTGAAAATCTACACAGAACTTGTAAAAAGGTCGGGCGCGAAGGTCGACTAAATCGCCGCGATCGTCTGCACCTCGATCAGGTACTGCTCGCCGACCAGGCGGTCGATGACGAGCAGCGTGTTTGGCGGGTATCTGCCGTCCGGGAACATTTTCGGAAATTCGCGCAGGCGCCAGGCCATGAATTTCGGGATGTCCTGCGAGTGCACCAGGTAGGTTGTAAATTGCGCGATATTGCCCCAGCCGGCGCCCGCGGACTTGAGCGCAGTCTCGATCTGGCGGAAGACGCCGGCACACTGGGTGTCGAAATCCTCACCGGGGGCGAGCATCCCGGCGATATAGAGCGTCTCCGATGCACCCCTTACCCGTGTCATGTGCGAGTACGGGCCGAGTGGCTTGCCCAGTGCTTCGACGTTCCGGATCTTGATGTCCGTCATGGTCGTTTCTCCTGGCCATTCGGCCCGCCGCGGCCGGCGAGTTGCGCGTTCACGGCAGCGACGACCGAACTGCGCTCAATCGGCTTGACGATGTAGTCGTTGGCGCCCAGCGACTGGCAGACGATCCTGGTTTCCTGATCCGACATCACCGAGACGATGATCACCGGGGTCTTCGTATTGGGTGAGGAAGCGCGGATCCTTGTCAGGACTTCAATGCCGCCGATTCCCGGCATCAGCAGGTCGAGCAGGATCAGATCGTAGCCGCGGCTGCCGGCAAGCAGCAGCGCTTCCTCGCAGCTTGCCGCGAGCGTGACCTCGACCGCGGGAATGGATCCGACGATCCGGTCGAGGAGCAGGCGCATCGAATCTTCGTCATCGACAATCAGTACGCGCTTGCTTCCGGACATGTCATTTCTCCCCGTTTTTCGGCTTGCCGCGGCCGGCGATCTGCGCCTTCACCGCGGCGACCAGTGAATTGCGCTCCACCGGCTTGACCAGATAGGCGTTGGCGCCCGCCTTCATGCAGCGGTCCTGCGTCAACTTGTCCGCAAGCACCGAAACGATGATCACCGGCGTCGCGACGTTGGGCGAGGCGCGGCGGAGTTCCTTCAGCACCTCGTAGCCGCCGATCCCGGGCATCAGCAGGTCGAGCAGGATCGCATCGTAGGCGTAGTTGCCCGCCAGGCGCAGCGCCTGCTCGCAGGTGCCGGCGAGCGTCACCTCGGCCTTGAGGGTGGTGGCGAGAATTCTCGCGAGCAACAGGCGCATCGATTCCTCGTCATCCACGATCAGGACGCGGTGGTGCGTCGTCATGTCGGCGTGTTCGCGGGCGCTCATCCTGGAGAGTTCACCGCGCCATCCTGCCGGCGAGATCGACGAAATCCTTTGCGTTGTAGTCGAAGGACGGCTCGGGTGTCACATCCACCTTCACCTTCGGGCCTTTTTCGCGCGAACGGCGCACGAATGCCGTGGCGAGACCGCAGGCCTGCGCCGCGCGCAGGTCGTCCTTGTGCGCCGCCACCATCATTACCTCGGAGGGCTCGAAGCCGAGCATAGCCGCGGCCCCGAGATAGGCCTGCGGATCGGGCTTGTAGTGGCGGAACAGTTCCGCCGAAAGCACCGCGTCCCAGGGCAGGCGGCCGTGCTTCGCCATATTGACCAGCAATGCGACATTGCCGTTCGAGAGCGTGGCGATGACGTGATTGCGCTTGAGCAGCGCAAGGCCGCGGCGCGCATCGGGCCAGGGATCGAGCCGGTGCCAGACGCGGTTGAGGTGGTCGATTTCGTCCTCGATGAGCCCGTCGATGCCAAAGCGCCCGAGCAGCCCGTCGAGGATCATGCGGTGCAGCTGGTCGATGTTCATCCAGGGTAGTTCGCCCGAGCGCACGCGCGCCATGGCCGGCTGGTAGCCCGCGCGCCAGGCATCGGCGAACGCGTTCCAGTCGACCCCGAGTTTTTTCGCGCGGCCGAGCGCGCGGCATTCGCGGATGATCGAGCCGCGCCAGTCCACGACCGTGCCGAAGACGTCGAAGAGAAGCGCGCGAATCCGTCGCGGCAAGGATGGCATGGGCGGGATTCTAGCCTTCCCGCTTGGTCCGCTGTCTCAGGTTTTTTTCCTGCGTTCGTGCCGCCAGAGTACGTCGCCACGCCTGCCGGCGCGGTTGAGCGTCCGGCCGAGCACGAACAGCAGGTCCGAGAGCCGGTTCAGGTACTCGAGCGCCCGCTCGCCGACCGGCTCGGCCCGGCCGAGGGCGACCAGGTTGCGCTCGGCGCGCCGGCAAACGGTGCGCGACAAGTGGGCGAGGGCAGCGGCGCGGGTGCCGCCAGGCAGGATGAATTCCTTCAGTGGTGGCAGACGTTTGTTATGCGTTTCCAGCAGCCCATCCAGGTGCAACACGTGCGCCTCGGTGACCATCTTATGGCCCGGTATGCAGACCTCGCCACCCAGATCGAACAGGCCGTGCTGGATGTGCAGCAGGGCCTCGCGCAGGTTCGCCGGCATTGTTTCGGCCAGCAACACTCCGATACTGGAATTCAGTTCGTCAATGTCGCCCAGCGCCTGGATGCGGGCCGAGTCCTTGGCGACGCGCGTGCCGTCGCCAAGGCCGGTGTCGCCCTTGTCGCCGGTGCGCGTTGCGATTTTCGACAGCCGGTTTCCCATGGCCGGGAAATTATAGGCCGGCGACCGCGGCAGGAATCACGATTCGAGCAGCAGCGCGAGCGCGATGATTCCCGGGATCGCCTGCACGAAGAGAATCGCACGGTTCACCGTGGCGCCGCCGAACAACCCGGCCACGATGACGCAGCCGAGGAAAAACACTTTCACCTGTATTCCCGCCGCGCCCATGGAGAGCCCCCACGCCAGACCGGCCACCAGAAAGCCGTTGTACAGCCCCTGGTTGGCCGCAAGGCCCTTCGAAGCCGCTGCAAACTCGGGCGTCAGCCTGAAAACGCGCTTGCCAAAGGGTTTGTCCCAAAGAAACATCTCGAGCACCAGAAAATACGCGTGCAGCAGTGCTACCAGCGCGATCGCGATGTTTGCGGCTGTCGTCATGCTTGTCGCTCCCTTTGCAGTATTGCGCGCCACGCCGCGAGTTTGCGCCGGAATGGCACCGACGCATTTGCCGCGCTGGTCGAGGGCAGACGAGTGTAGCGCAAGCTGACGGCGATTCCCGGGAGCACGTGCCGCCGGAAGCTCGCTTCGGCTCTTGCACCATTGAAAAATACATGTTCGATCTGGCGGTGGATGCGGAAAAAAGCGCCAAAATCGTTCGCGATCTCGCTATCGCTCTCGATCATCGTGTCGAGGCTGCCCCGTCGAACGCAGGAGTGCAGCACGTCCCAGACGGCGATGTGTGCTGCTTTCAGGGCCTTTGCCCCGGTTGCGTATGGCGCCTCCGGATCGAAGCGCAGCAGTTGCGCGGCGATCCGCCAGAAAACGTTCTGCGGGTGGGCGTAGTACCGGCCAGCCTCCAGCGAGGCGCGTCCCGGCATGCTGCCCAGGATCAGCACCCGCGCGCGCCGGTCCGCGACCGGGGCGAAGCTGCGGATACGCGTCTTGACCAGGACAGCTAGCCTATCGTGTTCACTTAGGCGCAGAATTATAGGTCCGACCAAAGGAGGAACCATGGCAAGCATCCGCAAGGCCGACTACTACAAGATGAAAGTCTCACAGCGCCCGGGCGCCGGCGCCAAGCTGCTGGCTACCCTGAAGGCCGCGGGCGTCAACCTGCTCGCCTTCACCGGCTTTCCCGCGGGCGGCGGCGCGCAGGTGGACTTCATCCCGGAAAACAGCGTCAAGTTCCGCCAGGCAGTGAAGAAAGCGGGCCTGCGGGTCTCCACGAGGAAGACCGTGTTCCTCGCGCGCGGCGATGACCGCGTCGGTGCGCTTACCGGGATTCTCGGCAAGCTCGCGGCAAAAAAGATAAATGTCGTGGCGCTGAGCGCCGTGACCGCCGGCAATCGCCGCTTCGGCATGATCTTTTGGGTGAAGCAAAAGGACGTCGGCCGCGCCTCGCGCGCCCTCGGCGCGCGTTAGGGAAGCTTTTTCAGGACCTGGCTTTCGAGCTTGCCCTTTGCCAGGGTTGTGAGAATTCGCTCGCCCTCCGCAACAGTGGAGGCATCACGCACGATTTCATCGTTCATGTTCAGCGTGAGGCTGTAGCCGCGGGCGAGTACTGCATCGTGACCCAGGTTTTCGAGTTGGGCGCGTGCGATGTCCAGCCGCCTGCGAATTTCGTTCAGGTGTTGCGCGGTTGCGGCGGCCAGGCGTACGGCGAGGTGCGCGAGATGCTGGCGCAGGCCGCGCAGGCGCTCGGCGGGGTGCACTAGCCGCTTCGCAAGCGCATCCACCGCCTGCATGGCGTACTCGAGCTTGCGGGCGGTTTCCTTCGAGATTCGAGCAGCCAGCTCCGCCAGGCGCGCCAGCAGCGCGTCGCGAGGCGGGCTGACCAGTTCCGCCGCCGCGGTTGGCGTGGGTGCGCGCTCGTCCGCGGCGAAATCGGCGATGGTGAAGTCGGTCTCGTGACCGACGCCGGCGACGATCGGGATGGCGGAGGCCCGGATCGCGCGGGCGAGCGCTTCCTCGTTGAATTGCCACAGATCCTCGATCGAGCCGCCACCGCGCACCAGCAGCAGCACGTCGCACTCGGCGCGCGCGTTGGCGGCGGCGAGCGCTTGCACCAGCTTCACGGCGGCCCCTTCGCCCTGCACCGGTGCCGGATAGACGACCACCGGAATGGACGGGTTGCGGCGCCGAAGCGTCGTCAGGACATCGCGCAGTGCGGCCGCCGCAAGAGAAGTGACCACGCCGATCTGTCGTGGATGCTCTGGAATCTGGCGCTTCGCTTCCGGGTCAAAGAGGCCCTCGCGCGCGAGCTTGTCCTTGAGCTTCAGAAAGCGCTCGTAGAGGGGCCCGAGCCCGGCGCGGCGCATCCCCTCGACGTTCAGCTGGAAGCGGCCACGCGGCTCGTACAGGGTCACCAGTGCGCGCGCCTCGACCCGCAGGCCGTCGGCCGGTTCCCAGTCCAGGGCCGCGGCGCGGCTCTTGAACATGACGCAGTCGACCTGCGCGGATTCGTCCTTGAGCGTGAAATAAAGGTGGCCCGAGGCGGCCGGACGCAGGTTCGAGATCTCGCCCGCGATCCATTGCAGGGGGAAGCGCCGCTCGAGCAGGTCGCGGGCGCTGCGCAGCAGCTGCGAGACGCTCAGGACTGCGGCCCCGCTTGAGGGAAAGTCAAGCTCCATGACGGCGCTGAGCCTACACTAATCCACATGCCAGCCGATCTCTCTTGCGCCATTGTAAGAAATCATTGCGGAGGCCGATTCTTATACGTAACATATTGTTTCGAAGGCAAAAACAACTGATGAAAAATTAATCGCAACCGTGTTCAGGCGCTTCTCTAGGATGACGCGTACCGCCGTTCAGGGATAATCCACAAACTTATCCACATCTTTTGTGGATATCGGGCGCGAGACAGTCGGCTAAGCGGCGCTGAAGCGGCCTCCGTAGTTGCCGCTCACATGCGGTTTGGCTAAAGTGCGCGCACGAAAAATGCATTTACGTTTCAAAGGATAGCGCCTTGTTTGCCATCATCCAGGCCGCAGGCTGGCCAATCTGGCCCCTGCTGTTGACCTCCATCATCGCGGTTGCCCTGATCATCGAGCGCTCGATCTCGCTGCGCGAAGCGAAAATCGTTCCGCCGACGCTGCTCGGTCAGGTGACGTCGGTTTACGCGCACCAGGGATTGACCCCCGAAATCCTCGACAAACTGGCCAAGGATTCGCCGTTGGGCGAAGTGCTGGCTGCGGGCCTGAGGAACGAGAAAAGTCCCCGCCACGTGATGAAAGAATCGATCGAGGAGGCAGGGCGCGCCACGGCGCACAATCTGGAGCGTTTTCTCACGACGCTGGGCACCATCGCCACCGCCGCGCCGCTGCTGGGGCTGTTTGGCACGGTGGTGGGGATGATCGAGATCTTCGGTTCGCAGGCGCCCGGCGGCACCAACCCGCAGCAACTCGCCCACGGCATCTCGATCGCGCTCTACAACACCGCGGCAGGCATCGCGATTTCGATCCCGTCGCTGATTTTCTACCGCCACTTCAAGAACAAGGTGGACGGATTCGTGGTGCTGATGGAGCAGGCGGCCTCGAAACTGATCGACATCGTGCACGGCGAGCGCGAGGGCTACCAGGCCAGGTCTCAATAGCACCGCCATGAACTTCCAGCGCGGCCGCTACAAGGAGGAGCCCGAGATCAACCTGGTGCCCCTGATCGACGTCATGATGGTGATCCTGATCTTCCTCATGATCACCACCACCTACTCGAAATACACCGAACTGCAGATCAATCTGCCCACCGCAGATGCCGAAAAGCAAATGGAGCGGCCCGGCGAGGTGAGCGTGCTGGTGAACGCCAAGGGCCAGTACGTGATCAACAGGAACCCGGTCGAGTTCGCCAGCATCGAGCAGCTCGCGGGCGAGTTGCGGCGCGCCGGCGCCGGCCTGCGCGAGCCGATCGTCATCATCAGCGCGGACGCCATCGCCACCCACCAGTCGGTGATCCGGGTCATGGAAGCCTCGCGCGTCGCCGGCCTGTCGCAGATCACCTTCACCACGCAGTCCGCAAAGTAGTGGAGCACTGGAGCCGCCGCGGCGCCGCAGCCTGGCTGCTGTGGCCGGCGAGTCTCGCGTTCGGATTTATCGTTTTCATTCGCCGTCTTCTTTATAAGATAAAAATATTTCCATCAAAACACCCTGGTGTTCCCGTCATCGTGGTCGGCAACCTGACGGTCGGGGGCAGCGGCAAGACGCCGCTGGTGCTGTACATCGTCGAGCTCCTGCGCGAACACAAATGGAAGCCCGGGATCGTTGCGCGGGGTCATGGGGGTTCTGCCGCGGCGAAGGGCGGCGCACCGAGGCAGGCGAACATCGCTTCCGATCCGGCCGAAGTCGGCGACGAGCCGATCCTGCTGGCGCGCCGCAGCGGCTGTCCGGTGTGGGTGGCGCCCGGGCGCGGCGCGGCCTGCCGCGCGCTGCGCGAGCAGCACCCGGAGTGCGACGTGATCGTGACCGACGACGGCCTGCAGCACTACGCGCTCGCGCGCGACATCGAGATCTGCGTGGTGGACGGGCGCGGTTTTGGCAATGGCTTCCTGCTGCCCGCGGGTCCGCTGCGCGAGCTGCCCTCGCGTCTTTTGTCCGTCGATGCGGTGGTTACGCACGAGTACGCCGATGTGAAGGGCTACCGGATGAACCTAGAGGGTGAGAACCTGGTGCGGGTCACCGATGCCCACGATGTCCGGCCGGTGAAATCCTTCGCCGGGCAGAAAGTGCACGCGGTCGCGGGCATCGGCGATCCGCAGCGTTTCTTCCTGCACCTGGCGCGCTTCGGTCTGAAGACGATACCGCATCCGTTTCCGGACCACCACTGGTTCCGCGCCGGGGACCTGGACTTCGGCGACGAGGCGCCGGTCGTGATGACGGAGAAGGACGCGGTAAAATGCCGGCGTTTGGCCAAGCCGAACCACTGGGTGTTCCCGGTGAGCGCATCGCTCGATCCCGCCTTCGAACGCTGGCTACTGGAGAAGCTGAGTGGATCCAAAGCTGCTTGAAATACTGGTCTGTCCCCTTTGCAAGGGACCGCTGTCGTATCGCAAGGCGGCGGATGAACTCGTCTGCAAGGCCGACCGCCTGGGCTTCCCGGTCAAGGACGGCATACCGGTGATGCTCGAAGAAGACGCGCGCAAGCTGCCGCCTGAAGAGGAAGTGACCTGAGTTTTCACGTCCTCATCCCGGCGCGCTACGCGTCGACGCGATTTCCAGGCAAGCCGCTCGCGGATCTGGGCGGCAAGCCGATGGTGGTGCGGGTCTGCGAGCGCGCGGCGGCGAGCGGCGCTCTTTCAGTGACCGTTGCCACGGACGATGAAAGAATCCGCCAAGCGGTGGGGGCGCACGGCCATCGGGCGCTCATGACGCGCACCGGCCACCCGTCGGGCACCGACCGGATCGCCGAGGCGGCAATGGCGCTCGGCCTGGCGGCAGAGGAGATCGTGGTCAACGTCCAGGGCGACGAGCCGCTGATCGATCCCGCCCTGATCCGGGACGTCGCCGCGATGCTCGAGGGCAGCGGCGCGGCGAGCATGGCCACCGCCTGCCATCCGGTCCACGACCAGGCATCGCTCGCCAATCCGAACGTGGTGAAAGTGGTTCTCGATATCGCGGGTTATGCGCTCTACTTCTCGAGAGCGCGGATTCCGTACCCGCGTGAAGCCGGCGGTGTCTGGCATCGACATGCGGGGATCTACGCCTACCGGACGGGGTTCCTGAAGAAATATTCCTCTATGGGACCGAGCCCGCTGGAGAAAACCGAAGCCCTCGAGCAGCTGCGGGCCTTGTGGCACGGCTACCGCATTGCGGTGGTCGTGAGCAAGGCCGCCATCCCGCCCGGGGTCGATACGCCGCAGGACCTCGAAGCCGTGCGTAAAATGCTTGCATGAACAGGAGACAGACATGCGCATGATACTTCTCGGCCCGCCCGCCGCCGGCAAGGGTACCCAGGCGACCTACCTCACCAAGCACTTCGGCACCACGCAGATTTCCACCGGGGACATGCTGCGCGCGGCTTTCAAGGCGGGAACCAAGCTCGGCCTCGAGGCAAAGAAGGTGATCGACTCCGGTGCGCTGGTGTCGGATGACATCATCATCGGCCTGGTCAAGGAGCGGCTGAAGCAGCCCGATTGCGCCAAGGGCTATCTGTTTGACGGCATTCCGCGCACCATCCCGCAGGCCGAAGCGCTGCGTGACGCAGACGTGGCGATCGACTTCGTGCTCGAAATCGACGTTCCGCCGGAGGACATCATCACCCGCATGAGCGGCCGGCGCGTGCACCTCGCTTCGGGCCGCACCTACCACGTGAAATTCAATCCGCCGAAGGTGGAGGGCCGGGACGACGTGACCGGCGAGCCGCTGGTGCAGCGCGACGACGACCGCGAGGAAATCGTCCGCAAGCGGATCGAGGTCTACCAGGCGCAAACCCGGCCCCTGATCGAATTCTACGGGCGCTGGGCCGCTACCGGCGCCGCCACCGCGCCCAAATTCCGCAAGATCTCGGGCCAGGGCGGCGTGGAGGCCATCCGCGACCGCGCGATCGCCGCATTGTCCTGATAAAATTTCCCCTTTCCAGGGGGATTTAAGCATGTCCGGTGGCATCATATTCGCGCTCGCGTGCTCCGCGATCGCAATCCTGTACGGCGTTGTTTCGATCAACTGGATCCTCGCGCAACCCGAGGGCAACGAACGCATGCGCGAGATCGCCGGCGCGGTGCGCGAAGGCGCCAGCGCCTATCTCAACCGCCAGTACCTGACCATCGGCGGCGTCGGGATGGTGCTGACGGTGCTGATCGGCATCTTCCTCGACGGCTACACCGCCGCGGGCTTCGTGATCGGGGCGCTGCTCTCCGGGGCCACCGGTTACATCGGCATGAACGTCTCGGTGCGCGCCAACGTGCGTACCGCCGAGGCCGCGCGCACCGGCCTGAATGAAGCGCTGAACGTCGCCTTTCGCGGCGGTGCGATCACCGGCATGCTGGTGGTGGGCCTCGCGCTGCTCGGCGTCGCCGGCTACTTCGCCTTCCTGTACGCGAACGCGCACGACAAGACCGACCTCGCCCATATCATTCACCCGCTGATCGGCCTGGGGTTTGGCGGCTCGCTGATCTCGATCTTCGCGCGTCTGGGCGGCGGCATCTTCACCAAGGGCGCCGACGTCGGCGCCGACCTGGTCGGCAAGGTGGAGGCTGGCATCCCCGAGGACGATCCGCGCAACCCCGCGGTGATCGCCGACAACGTCGGCGACAACGTCGGCGACTGCGCCGGCATGGCGGCGGATCTGTTCGAGACCTACGCGGTCACCATCATCGCCACCATGCTGCTTGCCGCGCTGATGGTCAAGACGGCGAGCGCGAACGCGGTGATCTATCCGCTCGCGATCGGCGGCTTCGCGATCATCGCTTCCATCGTCGGCACCTGGTTCGTGAAAGCCAAGCCCGGCGAGAAGAACGTCATGCCCGCGCTCTACAAGGGCCTTGCCTGGGCGGGCGCCATCGCGCTGATCGCGTTCTGGCCGATCACCGAGTGGATGATGGGCGACATCGTCAAGAGCGTGCCCTTCGACATCGGCGGGCAGAAGAAGATGATCACGGTGGGCCACCTCTGGGGTACCGCCGTGGTCGGCATGGCGCTGACCGGTTTTCTGGTCTGGATCACCGAGTACTACACCGGCACGCAGTACAAGCCGGTGCAGCACGTGGCGGCCGCGAGCGTCACCGGGCATGCCACCAACATGATCGCGGGGCTGGGCGTGTCGATGAAATCCACCGCCTGGCCGGTGATCGCGGTGTGCGTGGCGATCTTCGCCTCCTATTCGCTCGCGGGCTTGTATGGCATCGCGATGGCCGCGGTCTCGATGCTCTCGATGGCGGGGATCATCGTCGCCCTGGACGCCTACGGCCCGATCACCGACAACGCGGGCGGCATCGCCCAGATGGCGGACCTGCCCGACTCGGTGCGCGCCATCACCGATCCGCTGGACGCGGTCGGCAACACCACCAAGGCGGTCACCAAGGGCTACGCCATCGGATCAGCGGGCCTCGCCGCGCTGGTACTGTTCGCCGATTACACGCATGCGCTGGAGGCCGCCGGCAAATCGATTTCCTTCGATCTGTCCAACCACATGGTGGTGATCGGCCTCCTGATCGGCGGCATGGTGCCGTTCCTCTTTGCTTCGATGGCGATGGAAGCGGTCGGCCGCGCCGCGGGTGCGGTGGTGGTCGAGGTGCGCCGCCAGTTCAAGGAAATCCCGGGCATCATGGAAGGCACCGCCAAGCCCGAGTACGGCACCGCGGTGGACATGCTCACCAAGGCCGCGATCAAGGAAATGATGATTCCCTCGCTGCTTCCGGTGGCGATCCCGGTGCTGGTCGGCCTGATCCTCGGGCCGCAGGCGCTGGGCGGCGTGCTGATGGGCACCATCGTCACGGGCTTGTTCGTCGCGATCTCGATGTGCACGGGCGGCGGCGCCTGGGACAATGCCAAGAAATACATTGAAGACGGCCACTATGGCGGCAAGGGTTCCGACGCGCACAAGGCCGCGGTCACCGGCGACACGGTGGGCGATCCCTACAAGGACACCGCCGGCCCCGCGGTGAACCCCCTCATCAAGATCATCAACATCGTCGCGCTGCTGGTCGTGCCGCTGATGTGAAACAGCAAGACCCGCTGGCCCTGGCATTCTTCGGGGCGGCGATTGCGCTGCTCGCGGGTCTGTTGCTGTACGTGCTGGTCTTCAAGGCACCCGAACCGGAAACGTCGGCGCAGGCGCCGAGCACCCCCGGTCTGGTAGAAGAACTGCGGCGTTTCGCCGCCGGACTGCCGGAGAAGTTCGGCGAGAAGCCTGCCCAGAAGACGGCAGCCAGGCCTCCGGCCAGGCCGACGCTCGAGGCAGGGCGCAGCTGGCGCTATGCGGTGGTGGTGGAGCCGCCCGCCTGGCGCGATATCACGCTCACCTACCGCACCCAACGCGAGGGCGCGGGCATCGGCGTGCTCACGGATTTCGTCCATGCCGGCGGCAAGATGAATTTCCACCTCGGCACCTTCGCCGCGGCGCATCCGTCGCACGCCAACACGCGGTTTCCCGGCTTCTTCATGTATGCGAGCTACTTCCCGCCGTCGCTGGAGAGGGGTCAGCGCCTGCAGTGGCAATGGTCCTGGCAGCCTTCGCGCGAAGGGCGCCTGAAGCGCTACGAGGGCCAGGTGGTGCGCTGGGAGAATGTCCAGGTGCCCGCCGGAGCGTTTCGCGCGGCAGTCATCGAGGCCACCCTGTCTTACGTGGACGGGGGAAGCGTGCAGGCGCGGGTCAAGGAGACGATCTGGTACGCGCCCAGCGTTTTTCAGGTGGTGAAGGTGGTACGCGAAGGCCGCACGCCGGACGAGGCCTCGAGCCGCATCGTGGCTGAACTCAGCGAGTACCGCTGAGCGCGGAGGGCTAGCCGATGATCGAACTCCAATCGATGACCGAGTCGGGCGTCCGGCGAATCGCGCTTTTCACCCAGGCGATGTGCACGCCTTCTTCGGCGGCCAGCTCCGCCGCCAGGTCGGCGAGCGCCGGGTCTGGCGCCCGCTTGCGGGCCGATTCGAAAAAATCGGCCGCGCGCACTTCGGCGTCGAGCGCGATCTGCAGCGCGACGTGCGGTGTAAGCAGCTTGAGCACCAAGTCGTGCGCCGCGGTCTCCGGCGCGCCCTTGTCGAACCAGGCGTATTCGTCCGGCGAGATCGGCGGCAGCGCCAGCCCCGCAGCGCGCCGTTCCAGATCCTGCTCGTGTTCCTTTTCCAGCCGCGCAAGCCGCAGGAAAAGCTCCGCGACCGCGTTGTTGCCCAGGTCGCTCATGCGCTCGCCAAGCTCCGCGTAGCGGGCCGCGGCCTCGTGTTCGATCGCAATGGCGTGCCCGAGCAAATCCTCGGCGCTCCGGATCGACCGGATGGGCAGGACAGGTGTCATGGCTTCCTCCCTCGTCACCTATTGCTCGCAATCATAGGAGCGCGCACCGAGGGCCGCATTGCGCCAGATTAAAAGATGGTCAACTCTTGCCGGCGGGTGCGTGAAAAGCGTAAGTTGTCTGTAAGCGGCCGCTCACCAGGCAACTGGCAGACTGTCCGGGTCGGGTTCGCGAATGGATTCAAACTGACTGGAGAGTCCTCGGTGGCGCAATTGCAGCAGCGCAGCATCGCGTTTGCCAAGACCACGCGCCCTGTGGTCAGTTCGGCTGTCCCGCGAGAGCGCCTGTTTGCGCGGCTCGACGGCGCGCCCGGGCGCACCGTCGCCTGGATCTCGGGGCCGCCGGGCGCGCGGGTTCCCCGCGTTCGCGGCGCCGGAGGGCGCCGAACTCGCCGCCTTCGCGCGCAAATTCTTCCGCCACCTGTTCTCGCGCGCGAAGGGGCCGTTCGCGCCGGTGCTCGACAACCTGCATGCGGTGCCCGCCGAAAGCGCCTTGCTCCAGGTCATCGAGGCGGCGATCGGCCAGATTCCGAAGCAAAGCTGCGTCATCGTCACCAGCCGCGTCGATCCGCCGGTCGGCTTCGCGCGCTTTCGCGTCACGGGTGAAATGGTCTGCCTCGGCTGGGATTCCCTGCGCGTCGATGCTGGGGAACTGGCCCAGATCGCGCTGCTGCGCGGCCAGCCGCTCGCCGCGGAAGCGGTGTCGCAGCTGCACGAGCGCACACAGGGCTGGGCAGCGGGGCTGGTCCTGATGCTGGAGCACGCGAAACTTTCGGGCCGCTTCCAGTTGCAATACGGGGCGGAGGTGCTCACAGGCGAGGCGACGCGGGGCCAGGGCGCCGGCAGCTGCACGTTCTCGAACGGTGCGCGCTACAAGCTGCACATCGGCAGCTAAGCGCCGGTTAGCGCGCCAGGCGCGCCGCGATGATTTCCACGCATCGCGGCGCGTCTTTGCGGATGTCCACCTCTATTGCATCGTGCGGCGCTTCGAGCGTGGCGAACTGGCTCTCGAGCAGCGAGGCGGGCATGTAGCGGTGGCGCCGCTCGGCAAGGCGCGCGCGGATCAGCTTGATGTTGCCGCGCAGGTGGACGAAGCGGCAGTCGGCGAGCCCTTCCGCAAGAACCGTTCTGTAAGACTCCTTCAGGGCCGAGCAGGCAAGCACCGCATCGCGACCCCCGAGCAGCTTGCGATTCAATTTCTTCAACCAGGGCAAGCGATCTTCATCGCTCAGCGGTGTGCCCGCTGCCATTTTCTTGACGTTGGGCGGCGGGTGGAAGTCGTCGCCATCCAGAAATTCGCAACCGAGGCGCGCGGCGAGCAGCTTGCCGATGGTCGTCTTGCCGGAACCGGAGACGCCCATCACCACCACGATCATGTGGCGTTCTTCGGCATGGATCACGCCCGCGTGATGGCGTGCCCGCCGAACTTCGCGCGCATCATCGCCAGAAGTTTCCTCGCGTAGTCGGATTTTCCCTGGCTGGAGAAGCGCGCCATCAACGCCATGGTGATCACCGGCGCCGGCACCCCCAGCGCCACCGATTCCTGCACCGTCCAGCGTCCTTCGCCGGAATCGGCCACCGCCGGCGCTATGCGCTCGAGTTCCTCGTCCTGCTGCAGGATCTCGGCGCACAGATCGAGCAGCCAGGAGCGCACCACGCTGCCGTGACGCCAGGTTTCGGCCAGGCGCCCGAGATCGAATTCGAGGTCCTCGCGCGCGGCGAGCAGCGCGAAACCCTCGGCGAGCGCCTGCATCATTCCGTACTCGATGCCGTTGTGGATCATCTTGGCGAAATGCCCGGCGCCGCTCGGCCCGCAATGCAGCCAGCCGGTGTCGGGAGCGGGCGCCAGAACGCGCGCATAGGGCTCGAAGATCTCGATCGACTTGGGCGTGCCGCCGAGCATCAGGCAATAGCCGCTCGCAAGGCCATGCACGCCGCCCGAGACCCCGGCGTCGATGTAGCGCAGGCCGCGCTGCGACAGCTTCAGCGCGCGCGCCATGCTGTCCTTGTAATGCGCGTTGCCGCCGTCCACGATCGTGTCGCCGGCCGAGAGCATCGGCAGCAGTTCGGCAAGCGCATCCTCGGTCGGCGCGCCCGCGGGCAGCATCGTGAGGATCACGCGTTCGCCGGCAAGCTGCGCCGCGAGCGACGCGAGGCCGTCGACGCACGCGACCCCCCTCTCCCCCTTGAGCGCCTCGCAAGCCGCCATGTTGTTGTCGAAGGCGATCACACGCGTCTTGCCGCGCGCCAGGCGCCGCGCCATGTTGGCGCCCATCCTGCCTAGGCCGATGATGCCGATTTCCATTTGGTTCTCCGTGTTGCAGGCATTCTATAATTACCGCAGAGGGAGGAGATCTTCATGAAACGTTTTCTGGTCCTGGCCGCCGCATTTCTGTTCGCCGCGCCATCGCTCGCGCAGTACCCCAGCAAGCCGATCCGCATCGTGGTGCCCTTCGCGGCGGGTTCGGCAACCGACGTCATTTCACGGATCCTCGGCAACTCGGTTTCACCCGCGATCGGCCAGCCGATCATCGTGGACAACAAGGCGGGTGCGGACGGCGCGATCGCGGGCGCGGAAGTGGCGAAGGCCCCGCCCGATGGCTATACGCTGCTCATGGCGACCAACAGCCCGATGTCCGTGGTGCCGGCGATGAAGAAGGTGCCGCCTTACGACCCTGTGGCGGATTTCACGCCGATCACCGACGTTGGCCGCTACACTTTCTTCATCGTGGCCTATCCGGGCCTGCCTGCGAAGACGCTCCCCGAGCTGATCCAGTACGCGAAGGCCAATCCCGGCAAGGTCAATTACGCGACCGGCAACACGACCGGCATTGTCTCGACCGCGCTCCTTGCCTCGCTGGCCAGGATCGACATGGTCCATGTCCCGTACAAGAGCGAGCCGCTGGTCGTTCCCGATCTTGTCAGCGGCCGTGTCCACATGATGTTCTCGTCCTCGACGACGGCGATGCCGCTGATCCGGGATGGCAAGCTGCGCGCGCTGGTGACCACCCTGCCCAGGCGCAGCCACCTGCTGCCGGACGTGCCGACCATCGCCGAGGCCGGGTTCCCGACCTTCAGCATCATTTCCTGGGCCGGTCTGTTCGGTCCGGCCAGGATGCCCGCCGACGTGGTCGCGCGCCTGAACAAGGAGTTCGTCGCCGCAATGGGGCGCCCGGACGTGCAGGAGGCGATGCAGAAGCAGGCCTTCGTGCTGACGCCGTCCACGCCAGAGAAGCTCGCGGCGTACGTCAAGGAGCAGCTCGAGAGCTACCGTAACATCCTGAAAGCCGTGGGCATCCAACCGGAGTGACCGCCATGAAGAAATTCATCGCCGCAGTCGGCGCCGCGCTGGTCTGCTCGGCGGCATTCGCCCAGTACCCCAACAAGCCGATCAAGCTGATCGTGCCGTTCCCGCCGGGCGGCGCGGCCGAGCTCGGCGCGCGCATCTTCGCGCAACCGCTCGGCCAGCAACTCGACGCCTACCGGCGCGGTGCGCGCGAGATGAACCTCAGCCTGGATTGAACGCCCTCAGGCCGAATTGAACGCCCTCAGGCGTTGCTGAGCGCTGCGGCGAGCCGTTCGGCCGGCTCGATGTTGGGCAGGCTGCGCAGCCAGGTGAGTTGACGCTTGGCAAGCTGGCGCGTGGCGGCGATACCGGTTTCGCGCAATTCCTTCTCGCTGACCCTCCCTTCAAGATACTCCCAGGCCTGCCGGTAGCCGACGCAGCGCATGCTCGGCAGTTCGGCGCTCAACTGAAATTTTTTCCGCAGCACGTTCAGCTCTTCCACCAATCCCGATATCAGCATTGCATCGAATCTCCGGGCAATGCGTTTGTGCAGGTCCGATCGATCTTCCGGGACGAGAGAAAAAGCCTTCAGTTCGAAAGGCAGTTCGACCTTTGGCAGGTTCAGAAATTCGGAAATCGGCTTTCCCGTAATTCGATGGACCTCCAGCGCACGCTGTATGCGCTGGGAATCACCGGGTTTGAGACGGGCCGCGCTCCGGAGATCCACTTTCGCCAGCTCTGCGTGCAAAGCGGGCCAGCCTTTCTCTACTGCCTCTGCGTCGATCTGCTTGCGAATCTCCGGATTCGCCGATGGCAGCTCATCCAGCCCCTCGGAAAGCGCGCGGTAGTAAAGCATCGTGCCGCCGACGAGCAGGGGAATCTTTCCCCGGGAGTGAATTTCTCCTACGGTACGGATCGTATCTGCGCGAAAGCGCCCCGCAGAGTAGCGTTCGGTGGGATCGAGCAGGTCGATGAGGTGATGCGGAACCGCGCGGCGCTCGTCCGGCGAGGGCTTGGCGGTGCCGATGTCCATGCCGCGGTAGACCTGCGCCGAGTCGATGCTGACGATCTCGAGCGCGTGCCTGGCGGCCAGTTCCATCGCCAGCCGTGATTTGCCGCTGGCCGTGGGGCCGAGCAGGGCATAGGCGATCCGCTTCGCGGCCACTCAGCGGCCGCCGGTCACGTCCAGGATCGCGCCGGTCGAGTAGGACGCTTCGTCCGAGAGCAGCCACAGGATGGCGCGCGCCACTTCCTCGGGTTCGCCGCCGCGCTTCATCGGGATGCCCTCGCGCAGGCGCTCGATCCGGTTGGGTTCCCCGGCGGCGGCGTGGATTCCGGTGTTCACGAAACCGGGCCGCACGCAGTTGACCCGGATGCCTTCCCCCGCCAGTTCCTTGGCCAGGCCGAGGGTCATGGTGTCGATGGCGCCTTTGGAAGCGGCGTAATCCACCCACTCGCCGGGTGAGCCGAGGCGCGCCGCGCCTGAGGAAACGTTGACGATCGCGCCACCTTTGCCGCCGTGCCTGGTAGACATGCGCTTGATCGCTTCGCGCGCGCACAGGAACGGGCCAACGACGTTGGTGGCGAACATGCGCTGCAGGCGCGCCGCGTCCATTGCCTCGACCCGCGATTGCCGCTCGACGATGCCGGCATTGTTCACCAGCGCGCTCAGCGGGCCGAGCGAGCGATCGGATTCCTGGAACAGCCGCACGACGTCGGCTTCGGAGGCGACATCGCCCGGCACCGAGATCGCGCGCCCGCCATCGTTTCTGATTTCACGGACCACGGCTTCCGCGGCGTCGCGGTCACGCAGGAAATTTACGCAGACCGCGTAGCCACGCCCCGCGGCAAGCCTCGCGGTGGCCGCGCCGATGCCGCGTCCTCCGCCGGTGACGACCAACACGCCTGGCGTGTTCCTTTGCATCACGCCTGCCACGGCTACTGCCCTCGCATGAAAAGGCGGTCCAGGTCCGCCATGGTGAGCTGGTACCAGGTTGGGCGGCCGTGGTTGCAGCTGCCGGCGCGCTCGGTTTCCTCCATCTCGCGCAGCAGCGCGTTCATTTCGGTCAGCGTGAGGATCCGGTTGGCGCGCACCGCGGCGTGGCAGGCCATGCCCGCGAGCAGTTCGTCGCGCCGCGCGGCGAGCGCGTGCGCCGCGCCGTACTCGCGAATCTCCTTCAGTACGTTTCTCGTCAGGCCGACCACGTCGCCGCCGGCGAGCAGCATGGGTGCTGCGCGCACCGCCAGTTCGTTCGGACCCGCGGCGCTCAGTTCCAGGCCCAGGCGCTCGAGTGCGTCCCGGTTCTCCTCGGCGGCGGCTACATCGAGCGCTTCGGCGCGGAAGGCCGCCGGCACCAGCAACTGCTGGCGTTCGACGCGGCCGGCATCGAGATTGCCCTTCAGCTTCTCGTACACGATGCGCTCGTGTGCCGCGTGCATGTCGATCAGCACCAGCCCGGCCTCGTTCTGCGCCAGGATATACACGCCGTGCAATTGCGCCAGGGCATAGCCCAGCGGGGGCGCATCCCGGGAAGCTGGAAGCGCGGCCGGCATGGCGGCCGCCGCCATGAAGGATTGATAGGCCCGGGCGGGTTGCGCCAGCTGAAAGCCCTGTTGTATTCCCGGTCGTGAACCTGATGAACCTGACAGCGTCGCATAGGCAACCGGGGCCGCGGTCGCGGTTGGCGAGAGGGCGCGCTTGAGGGCGTGCATCACGAACTGGTGGACGCCACCGGAGTCGCGGAAGCGCACTTCGATTTTCGCCGGATGCACGTTGACGTCCACCCCGCGCGGATCTATCTCCAGGAACAGCAGATAGGCAGGCTGGCGCTCTCCGTGCAGCAGGTCGCGGTAGGCCTCGCGCACCGCGTGCGAAAGAATCCTGTCGCGCACGAAGCGGCCGTTGACGAACAGATACTGCGCGTCGGCGCGCGCTCGCGCGGCCTGCGGCGTGCCGGCGAGGCCGCTCAGCCGCAGCGTGCCTGCCTGCGCCTCGACCGGGAAGCTCGCGTCCAGGAACTCGCGGCCCAGCAGCGACGCGGCACGTTCGCTCAGCGCCTGCGCCCGCACGTGGGTGGAGACCCGGCCGTTGTGCTTCAGGGCGAACGCGGTATCGGGGCGAGCCAGCGCGATGCGCCGGAACATTTCCTCGCAATGCCCGAATTCGGTCTGCTCGCTGCGCATGAACTTCTTG
>Ga0315281_10004442_pt1 | contig 20341 bp, 19 predicted proteins | sample YL17G07_0_MG_FD_204540 | JGI IMG/M metagenome (GOLD analysis project Ga0315281, IMG submission 204540) | Sediment microbial communities from Yellowstone Lake, YNP, Wyoming, USA - YL17G07_0 | ecosystem: Environmental > Aquatic > Freshwater > Lake > Sediment | place: USA: Wyoming | collected...
TCACAATGCCCAAAGCAGCTTCGAATATCTGGTTTGACATGGGATTTCTCACTAACAATGGAAGTTATAATCATGCCAAAAATGTCACGCCAGATGAAGCATTACCCACTCGAAATTTAAAATAGGCTACTTTCTTCACTTCCGGCTGATTGGTTATCGAAGCCAGTGCCCAGTTAGTCGCTCCAAACAAAAGCTTCAATTTGTGGAAATTAATTCATGTCCGCAGAACATCTTCCAGAGGAATAATTCCAGCAAGCAAGGTCTCGGGAGCAATGTCTTGTTCGTTCGGCCAAGTAACCGCACCAAACAAGATGTCTACTTGGTTGAAATAATTTACTTACATCCTTCAGCTCACGAAAAATGCCTCGATCCAGATAGGGTTTCATATCGAAAACACCCTTGCGCCCGTCCTCGATTTCGACATAGATTCGGTAATCAGAAAGTGGTTTGACGATTTTGGTATCCCAGTGCATGGCGGCCTCACAGGGGAGCGATTTTGTAGGGTTTTTCTCCACTGACAGCCAATTCCAAATCTGCCATCAATTCATCGCGGTGCAACTCTATCCATGCCTGAACCAGCCGTAATTGTTCGCGCGGCAACTCTCCAGCAAGAATGTCGCCATCACTATCTTGATGTCGCAAATTGCGACTTCAAATCCAGAATGCGTAGCCTGTCAGCGGTAACCCTTTGCCATTGATGTCGGTATATTTGGACTGCTGGGGTTGATGAATACTTCGCGGGTCATGGGGCGTACAACCAGATCCATGTCTTCCATGGGGATTGCGCCTAGCAATACTTCGTCGCCCATAACCATGGCCCCGACATAGCAACGACGGTTTCCGAATCTGATTTCGATGGGGCCGACATAGGGCATGAGCCGGCTGGAGCCGTCGGCCAGGGTGACTTCCCGTTTTTCTTTCTCGGATAACTCCAACTGAATGGCGATATGTTCCGGGATGCAGAGGTGCATTGCTCCAGTGTCGGCCAGGGCCTTGGCCTCAACCGGTTCAAGATCGCGCCGCACCGGATTGGATAGTGTCAAAGCGGTATGAGTAATTCCCATTGTCATCTCCTTTGCGCCTTGCGGGGGCTACGCAAAATTGGCGCGCTGCAATTGCACGAGTTAGACGCACTCTAACGGACATGGTGTCAGCATCATACCCTATGATAAACGTCGCTGATACCTTGTCCGTTCCCTCTCCCCAACCCTCTCCCGGAGGGCGAGGGGGACAAGGTATCGCTGTGCGATGCTCACAATAAACGAGCTGTGGAGAAGTTGCAACGGCAATGGCAGCGCACGACACGGCTAATTGTATCGTTCCCACGCGGAGTGTGGGAACGATAAAAAAATGCTGGGGTTCGCGAGCTCACCTCAGCCTACCGCACTATCGCCAATTATGGAAACGTCAATAAACCGGTAACCGACCTGTGCGCGTGATTATTTTTTCCGGACAAACAGGTTTGAACGATGCTGCATATAAAAAGCGAAGAAGCTTTCATCCAATCGTTTCAGGCGTGCCCGCTCCTCGTATACCGCAGGGCAAAGACCGCCGCGCTCTCGTATGGCCAAGCCCGTGACCAGACGATACGCCATGCCCCCGTCACTGGCAGGAAGATTGCCCAGTATGGAGACTCCAGCTTTTTTCTCATGCGCGCACCAAGCGGGAAACCAGGTTGCGTCAAGGTCGCCCAGATCGGCTTGAAAATCGCTCCAGTCGCGCGCCAGTTGCGTATCACCCGTTTCGTCGACGAAGGCATCGAAGCGTTGGGGCGCCAACCAGGCGTAACGCAACACGGCTCTCCTTGCTTGTTCTGTTTCCCCGCAACCGTAATATCCCAGTCCCAGCCAGCGTTGCACCGCTGCGCGCATTTCTGCACCCGGCGTTTTTTTGGCTATACGCACGACATCGGGAAATTGTTGCGCGCGCAAGTAAAGTTCGGCGGCAAAATAATCGCCGTGTTCGGGGGGAATGCCAGCCTTCTCGGATGCCTTGGCCAGAATGCCACAGCATTTGCGCACCAGATCATCTCCCGCGTTGCCCATAACCGCTGCCGCAGGAATGATCTGTTCCCGGATCAATTGCTCCTCTGCGGCAATGGCTACCGGGGTGGGTGACCAGTCCTGGTTACTGCAATTGTCGCCCCAGTGCTCGATAAAATCGCACAGCACCTGATATTGGGCCAACCCTGCATGCTGCGGATCGGCTTCCACCAAGCAGCGCAAAGCCTGCTGCGATGCCGCGCGGTCAAGGTTTGCCAGCGCGGCAATCAAATCGTTGGCCCGCTGAACTGGCACCGAGTCCGCAAAAATATCGAGTTGTTGCATGGTTTGTAACTTTACATTGGGATATGGATCGCCCGGCTATCACCTGTTAAAAATCACGCGTGGCAAGCTGGCGCTGCGGTTCACGCCATTGCCATCAACCCAGCGCACAACGTCGTAATTGGCCTCGTCGAATAACGCTTTCTTGTCCTCGCTGGCCAAGGTGAGGTAGGTCACCAGTTCTGCCAGCCCATGCTCCATGGGAAATTCTGTCAGCAATTCTTCCAGCGTAATCTGCTGCCGCGCCTGCAAGGCATGGCGCAGTTGCACCGCAAGCTGCGCCTTGTCCACCACCACATGGCCGAACAGCGCATCCGCCGTTACATCGCCATCATCGTCGGCCAGTATTTGATCCGTGAGCACGGGTTTGGCCAGCACCGAAAACAGGGGGCGTTCCATGGGCAGTTCGATGCTCGGTGCGACATCATCGATCTCCATGAATGCGGGCTCTTTTGGCATGTCCTCGCGCAAGGCCAGCGCGTGGGCTTCGATATGGTGGATGATCTCCATGATGCGGCGGTTTTCCAGCCATACCTGGTCGTCGAGAAAGCGGCGCAACTGCTGTGACAGCAGGGACACGGTACGCTGGGTATGTTCGCCCGCTTCGAGCCAATCGTAATGCACCCGCTTCAGGCGCGCATCCGGTGCTAGCGCGCGCACTGCCTGGAGTTCGAACACCGCCTTGAGCAAGGCGGACAATTCTTCCTGCCGCTCCGGCGACATTAAAAAGTCCCAGAATGCCCGGAAACTCTTGCCTTGGTCGGAGTCGGCAATCGCGTCGCGCTCGCCGAAAACCGATTCCAGTAAACCGCCCTTGGCGCCTTCCCACAACGCGATGCGCTCGCGCGTGCTGCGATCCAGTGTGCGGAAGTTTTGCTCCACTTCGCGAAAATCGGCCAGCAGTTCCCGCGCCGTGGTAGACACCTGTTGGAAGCGGTCTTTCAACGCCGTCTCGTCGAGCAGGGCGAGTTCGCCGTCGCGGATGCGCGCAATTTCTGCATCGATCTCCGCCTTGCGTTTCTCCAGTTCGCGGATGCGCGCTTCGGGATTGGCATCGCTGCCTTCCACCATCTGCCTGAGCAATTCGAACACCGTCATCAGGCGCGACTCGGTGCCCACGAAGGCGCGCTGGGTGAGGCTCTCAAGCCACGCGATGGCTTTCTCGGTGGCTGGGGTCAGGTCGAAATGCGCCTCGTCCGACCCAGGTGGATAATATTTGCGCAACCAGCCGCGCGTTTCCTGCGTCCAGTCCTCAAGGTAAGTTGCCGCCGGTTTGGGAAAAGCTGTATCCCCCTGCGACTGGCGCAAATGAAACAACTCATCTTCCAGTTTTGAAACCAGCTCCGCTTGCGCCATGCCGCGCACATTGGGCAGGACAAACACCCGTTGCAGAAAGCTCGCCACCAGCGGCGCGTGATCGGCCAGCAACAAGCGCCAAGCGGGATGGCTGCGGCGCAAGGTATCGAGAGTGGCATAGTCGAGGCTCACGATTGTTCCGGTATCAGTACGGGTTTACACATGCAGCGGAAGCGGGCAATTGTTTGTCGCTGTAATTCAATCTCGCCAAAAACGCCAATTACTTTTTGCGGTTATGAGGCTGCCAGCGCTTTAGCAACAACGCATTGCTGACCACCGATACCGAACTCATCGCCATCGCTGCACCCGCGATCACCGGGTTGAGCATACCGAGCGCCGCCAGCGGGATGCCCAGCACATTGTAAGCGAAAGCAAAGAACAGGTTCTGGCGGATTTTTTTCAGCGCTGTGCGCGACAGGTCTATGGCGTCCACCACGCTCATCAGGTCGTTGCGCATCAGGGTGATGTCCGCTGCTTCGATGGCGATGTCGCTGCCGCTCTTCATGGCGAAGCTCACGTCCGCTGCAGCCAGCGCGGGCGCGTCGTTGATGCCGTCGCCCACCATGCCCACCATTTTGCCTTCCGCCTTGAATGATTGCACGTGTGCGGCCTTGTCTTGCGGCAGGACTTCGGCGCGGAACTCTGCAATGCCTGCCTGCCGCGCGATGGCCTGTGCGGTGGCAGCGTTGTCGCCGCTCAGCATGACCACGCGGATACCCATTGCGGTGAGGCGGGCCACGGCATCGGTGCTGCTGGAGCGCAGCGTATCGGCGAAGGCAATAGTGCCGAGCAAGGTATTGGCACACGCAACGCCGATGACGCTTTTTCCTTGCTGCTGCAAGGCCAGAATCTGTGTCCCATCCAGTGCGATGCCAGATTGTGCGATGAATGCCGGGGAGCCGAGCAGGTAAGTTACGCCATCGATCTCTACGTTCAATCCGCTGCCGGATAGTTCGTTGAAGCTGTCGGTTTTCAAGGGCGTTACCTGTTGTGTCTGGGCGTATTCCAGCAGGGCGCGCGACAGCGGGTGGGTGGAACCTTGCGCCATGCTGGCGGCAATGCTTAGCAGCTCGTTTGCTTTATTGCCGGGGGCGGGCAGAAGGTCGGTGACTTTGGGCTTGCCTTCGGTGAGCGTGCCGGTTTTGTCCACCACCAGCACGGAAAGTTTGTGTGCGTGTTCCAGCGCTGCGGCATCCTTGACCAGAATGCCCGCAAGCGCCGCGCGCCCGGTGGCAACCACCACGGCAGTCGGAGTGGCCAGCCCCAGTGCGCACGGGCAGGCGATGACCAGCACCGATACCGCATTGATCAGCGCCGTGGCGAAACCGCTGCCGAGACCCCACCAGACGATGAAGGTGATCGCGGCGATGACCAGCACCACCGGCACGAAGACACCGGAAATCTGGTCGGCCAGTTTCTGGATCGGGGCTTTCGAGCCTTGCGCTTGCTCCACCAAACGGATGATGGCGGCGAGCTGGGTTTTTGCGCCGACCGCGACGGCCTGGCAACGCAGCAGGCCGTGCTGATTGAAGGTGGCGGTATATACTTTGTCGCCTGCGTGTTTTTCCTGCGGCAGGCTCTCGCCGGTAAGCATGGCTTCATCCATGCTGGATGCGCCTTCCAGCACCATGCCATCCACCGGCACACTCTCGCCGGGGCGCACCAGAAAAATATCGCCGCTCTTGACCTGATCTGCCGGAACATCCTGGGTCACCCCATTCCGTTCCACATGCGCCATTTTGGGTTGCAGGTTAATCAATGCTTCCAGTGCGGCGGATGCGCGGCCCTTGGCGCGCGCTTCCAGCAACTTGCCCAACAGCACCAGCGTGATGATGGTGGCACTCGCTTCAAAATAAATCGGCACCTCGAAATACACCGGCTGTTGCAGATTCAACAACAGCATGGCGCAACTCAGCAGATAGGCTGCGCTGGTGCCGAGCGCGATCAGCACGTCCATGTTCGCGCCGCCGCCGCGCAGGCTGTGCCATGCGCCAGTGTAGAAGCGCTTGCCCGACCAGAACTGCACCGGGGTGGCGAGCAGCCATTGCAGCCAGTGAGGGAGCAACTGCCATGCCGTTTCTCCCATAGCCAAGGGCTGTGCTTGACCATGTTGCGGCATGAGGTGGATGCCCATGAACATCAGCCCCATTTCAACCAGCAGCGGCAGGGTGAGCAGCAATGAAACGATAAACTGCAAGCGTTCGTGGCGATAGGCTTCCGCGCGCACCTGTTTTTCCGCAACGAAATCGCGCATGGGGTGGGCATCGTAACCCGCACGCTGGATGGCCGCGATCAGGGCAGGAACAGTTGCGGACTGCGGGTTGAAATCAACGCGCACTTTTTCGGTGGCGAAATTTACCGTGGCGGAAACTTGCGGCATGCGGTTGAGCACTTTCTCGATGCGCGCGGCGCAGGCGACACAGGTCATGCCGGTGATTTGCAATTCTGCGTGTTCGGCGGGTTCGGGCATGGTGTGAGGGGAAACAGAAATCAAGCCAGACTAGGGAAGGTGCAATGAAATTGCACCAAATATTTCAGTTTGGCTGGGATATTTTGCGGCCCATTTTCAATCTGCCCATAAGCTCGGTGCACGCCGATGGCGGAAGCGGTTTGCCGAACATGTAGCCCTGTGCGTCTTCGCAGTGCTCGGTCTTGAAGAAGTTGAGTTGCTCTTGGGTTTCCACGCCTTCCGCCATTCCTTTTATGTTGAGCACGCGGGCTACGGCGATGACGGCTTTGGCCACCGCCGCATGGTTGGCGTCGGTGGCGACATCGGTCACGATGGAACGGTCTATCTTGATCGCATGGATGGGGAAGCGCGTAAGGAAGCTCAAGGGGATATGGCTGTGACCGAGATTATCGAGCGCAATGCGCACGCCGAGTGCGTTGATTTCGTTCAGGCGGGAGAATGCCAGGCTTTCATCAGCTTCGATGGTTTGTTCCCTGACTTCCAGCTCCAGCCATTTCGGGTTCAGTCCGGTTTCCTCCAGCACCTGCTTCACGGTTTTTACGAAATCCTTGTGCCGGAGTTCCTGGTTTGAAATATTCACGGCCACGATGACGGGCGGATGACCGGCTGTTTGCCATGCCTTGTTCTGTTTGCAGGCCTCGCGCAGCACCCATTCCCCGGCGGTAACGATGAAGCCGGTTTCGTCAAGCGTCTGCATGAAATGAGATGGCATCAAAAACCCGTGTTCCGGGTGTTGCCAGCGCAGCAGCGCTTCCATTCCGATCAGGTTGCCGTGGTGGATATCCACTTGCGGCTGGTAGTGAACCACAAACTCGTTATTCGCCAAGGCCAGACGCAGTTGCTCTTCAATCCGTATGAGTTCGGCGGTCCTGGCATTGAATCTGGGGGAATAGAACCAGAACCGGCTGGCATCGCTGCCTTCCGATTTTGCCTGGTACATCGCCATATCCGCATTCTTGATCAAGCTTTCCATGTCTTCCCCATCGGACGGGTAAATGCTGATCCCGATGCTTGCGCGGGCGTAAATCGAATGTATGTCCACCGTGAAAGGATCGGCAAAAATCTCCAGCACCTTGTTCGCTGCGGTAGTGGCGTCTTCCAGTTGGCTTATGGTGAACGCGATAATGAATTCGTCCCCGCCCATGCGCGCCAGGCAATCCGATTCGCGCACACACCCGGCCAGGCGCTGGCTGACCATCTGCAACAAAAGATCGCCGCAATGATGCCCCAAGCCATCGTTGACTTTCTTGAAATCACCCAGGTCCAGGAACATGATCGCCAACAGGCGGTCATTCCGCCGCGCCATGGCGAGCGCCTGCTTGAGCTGGTCATAGAATAATTTGCGGTTGGGCAAGCCGGTCAAGGCGTCATGGTGGGCAAGATGGTAAAGGTGCTCCTCCACCTGTTTGCGTTCCAGCGCATACTGGACAGCGCGGATCAGCAAGTGTTCATTGGTATGCCACTTCACCAGAAAATCCTGGGCGCCGAGTTGGAGCGCCTTGAGCGCCAAAGCTTCGTCCTCTATCTCGCTCAATACGACTATTGGTATCCCGGTGGCCGCCGCGTGAATCCTGGTGAGCGATTCCAGGTCGCGGCAGTCGGGGAGTTGCAGATCAAGCAGGATGACCGAGATTTTATTCTGGGCCAGCGCTTGCAGGGCTTCACTGATGCGTTCGGCACATACCAGATGAAAATGGCTATTGCGGTGGTTGCCCAGCCGTTCCGCGACCAGCCGGCGATCCGCCGGATTGTCTTCCACCAGCAGGATATTGATAGGCTCGGTTTTGCTGTGCCGGGCATTTTCGCCGCTTGTGGGCGATGCGCCATCTGCGTCCGGTTGCAGCCCGGATGCCAGCTCATCAGCGGAAGCGGGGTGCACCAGCGTCAAATGACTAAACTTTTTTTGGTGCATGTTCATAGCTCGTATCCCTTTCACCGCATATTCTTAATTCTGGTATATCTGGCGCGAGTCACTCAAAATTGCTGGGTAACTTTACTATAGTAAGCCAGAAATCATTGATGGATTGTACTACTTTGATAAACTGGTCGAAATTTACGGGCTTGGTCACATAGCAGTTCGCATTGAGGTCGTATGATTTGATGATGTCCTGCTCGGCTTCGGATGAGCTGATGATCACCACTGGTATGGTCTTGAGGCTCGGTTCCGACTTGATTTCCGCCAGCACCTCGCGCCCGTCTTTTTTGGGCAGGTTCAGGTCAAGCAGGATGATGTCTGGGCGGGGCGCATCCTTATACTTGCCCTGTTTGCGCAGGAAGGCCATGGCCTCCTCGCCGTCGTTTACCACATACAGGTTGTTTTGCACCTTATGGCTTTTGAGCGCTTCCTGTGTCAGGCGCACATCGCCGGGATTATCCTCGACCAGCAGGAAATTCGCCGGTCTTCCCAAAGAATCAATATTCATGTCTCATTCCTCATTTCATGCCTCTCTAATTATGTCTTGTTTTTTATGATAGGGCGGTTGGGATGGTGAAGTAGAACGTCGTGCCTTTTCCTTGTTCCGATTCGATCCATATCCGCCCGCCGTGGCGTTCAACAATTTTCTTGCAGATGGTGAGGCCGATCCCGGTGCCCGGGTATTCTTTTTTGGTGTGCAAACGCTGGAACATGAGAAAAATCCGTTCGAAGTATTCCGGCGCGATGCCGATGCCGCTATCGCGCACATGGAACACCCATTCCCCATCCTGCTGTTCTGCGCCTATCTCTACACGAGGCGAGTTGCTGCCGCGAAACTTGATGGCATTGCCGATTAAATTCTGGAACAACTGGGTGAGTTGCGATCCATCCGCATTGAGCGCCGGCAGCGAATCGCAAACAATCGTGGCCCCGGTTTCCCCGATAATCAGGCGGAGATTGGCCAAAGCCTTGTCCAGAGCCAGTTTTGCGTCTACTCTGGAAAAAATCGTATTGCGGGTGCTGACGCGGGACAACGTCAGGAGATCATTGATGATGGCCTGCATGCGTGTGGCTCCATCCACCGCATAATTGATAAATTCGTCGGCATCGGCGTCCAGTTTGCCGCGATAGCGCTGGGCGATAAGCTGGGTGTAGCTGGCCACCATGCGCAGCGGCTCCTGCAAGTCATGCGAGGCCACGTAGGCAAATTGCTCCAATTCCTTGTTGGAGCGGCTCAGCTCCTCGGTGCGCCGGATAAGTTCTTCACGGGCGTGGCGGAATTCCGTGATATCCGAAAATTCCAGCACATGATGACTGATCATATCCGCGTCACTCCGCACCGCACTTAACGTGACCTCCGCCGGGAACTCACTGCCATCCTTGCGGCGTACCCAGGTTTCAACTTCATGGTGGTTGGCTTCATTGAGCTTCGGGCGCATGGCTTCATATACATTTTGTCCGCCAGCGAACAGGAAGCCCAGGTTTTTTTCCAGAACATCGGCTTTGGCATAACCTGTGAGCGTGGAGAAGGTGTTATTGACCCACTCAATATGGCCGTGCGAGTCGGTGATGACGATCGCTTCAACATTACCCTTCAATACTTTTTCGAATATTTGCAGCTTCGCCACATTAGTCCGGGAATAGGCTTCAGGCGACAGGGGAATATCGAAATTATTCATCTTCAGTTTTTCTAATCAGGTGGTCGAAATGCCAAGTGATAACAATACGCCCGATAGACAGGCTTGTCTATCGGGCGCGCTTGTTGTGCTGCAGTTGTGCGAAACTTACTTTTGCTTTTGCATCGGGCAAGTTTTTATGCCGAACAGCGTATAGGCCGGGCAGAACCTGAATACACCAGTGAGCAAGGGCATTACGCCGATCCAGCCCCACACGCCAATCTGCCCCGCCAATGTCAGCCCTATCAGGATCAATCCGGCTGCTATGCGAATAATGCGGTCCACACCGCCCACGTTTGCTTTCATGATCTTCTCCTTATGATTCATTAAACATGATCACAGGATAGAGAAGGCTAAGGCAGTTGTCTGTGAGGAAAGTCACAGATGTTCCTAAAGCTCGGAGAGCCTTTTTAGCGCTAAGACATTAACGATTTCGATTTGCTCACGCCCCAGCTTGACCCATCCCTGCTCGGCAAAGTTTTTCAGCAGGCGGCTGACGATCTCGCGCACGCTGCCGAGTTCATCGGCCAGTGCCTGATGCGTGATGTGAATCGGGTTGGGTTTGATAATCAGCAGGGCGGCGAGGCGCTGATCCAGCTTCTGGAAGGCAACGGCGGAGACCAGTTGCATCAGGTCGGTGAGGCGTTCGGAAAATAAACTGAAGATGTAATCGCGGAATGGTTCGTGTATGGAGAGCAGTGTCCTGAATGCTTGGGGTGGAAGCGCCACGATTTCTACATCCTGCTCAACCACGCCGCGCGCATGGTAAGGTGCATGCCCCAACAGGCAGCTGCTGGTGAGGATGCAGCTCTCACCTGGGTTGACACGGTAGAGCTGCAACTCGCGCCCGTTGGGCGCCGCCTTGATGACGCGGATGCTGCCGGAAAGCAATAGCGGGAAGCCTTGGCACGGCTGGTTCTCGTCGAACACCACCGTGCCTGCAGGCAGCTGCATGGCTGTGGCATTGGCCAGCAAATCCTCAAGCTGTGAGGCGGGCAGCTCCCGCAGCATGGGGTAGAGCTGGAGCAGCAGGGTTTGTGTATCGCTATTGAGCATGGTTATTCAACATTATTTCCTGAGCTGGGCGAGCCGGAACAAAATGTAGGTCGGGCTACGCCCGACATGGTGGGCATAGCCCACCCTACGGTGATTGCGAAATGGAATAACTGATTATTCCGGTCGCATATGCGGAAACAAAATCACGTCGCGGATGCTGGGGCTGTCGGTGAGCAGCATCACCAGCCGGTCTATGCCGATACCCTCCCCGGCAGTGGGCGGCAGGCCGTATTCCAGCGCGCGGATATAATCGCCATCCTTGAACATGGCCTCCTCGTCGCCCGCCTCCTTGGCCGCGACCTGCGCATCGAAGCGCGCCTCCTGGTCTTCCGGGTCGTTCAATTCGGAGAAGCCGTTGGCGATTTCGCGCCCCACCACGAATAACTCGAAGCGTTCGGTGATCCCGGGATTGGTGTCGCTGCTGCGCGCCAGCGGCGATACTTCGGCGGGGTAGTCAATGATGAAAGTAGGCTCGAACAACTGGTGCTCGGCCAGTTCTTCGAACAGCGACAGTTGCAGTCCACCGATGGCATCTGACGTCCTGTATTTGGCCTTGATGTCTCCCAGCTCATTGATGAGAAAATCGCGGTCATTCAGTTGCGCATCAGTGAATTGCGGATGGTATTTCTGTATCGCCTGGGTGATGGTCAGGCGGTGGAACGGCTTGCCCAGATCGAATTCGCGCCCCTGATAAGTGATAACCGTGGTGCCCAGCACCTTGCGCGCCACTTCGCAAAACAGTTTCTCGGTGAAGTCCATCAGGTATTTGTAATTCCGATAGGCTTCATAGAATTCGATCATGGTGAATTCGGGATTATGCCGTGTGGAAAGTCCCTCGTTGCGGAAGTTGCGGTTAATCTCGAACACCTTCTCGAAGCCGCCCACCACCAGCCGTTTGAGATACAGTTCCGGTGCGATGCGCAGATACATCTGCATATCCAGCGCGTTGTGGTGGGTGGTGAAAGGCTTGGCCGAAGCGCCGCCGGGGATCGGATGCATCATCGGCGTTTCCACTTCCAGATAATCATGGCGCATGAAAAATTCGCGGATCGCCTGAATGATCTTGGTGCGCGCCAAAAACACCTTGCGCGCGTCCTCGTTGGTGATCAGGTCGAGGTAACGCTGGCGGTATTTCTGTTCCTGGTCGGTCAGGCCGTGGAATTTTTCCGGCAGCGGGCGCAGCGCCTTGGTCAGCAGGCGCACTTGCGAAACCCGCACAGAAAGCTCCCCGGTCTTGGTTTTGAACAGAATGCCGATCGTGCCGAGAATGTCGCCCAGGTCGTAATGCTTGAACGCGCTGTGCGCTTCCTCGCCAGTGTCATTGTTGCTGATGAACAACTGAATCCGCCCGCTCATGTCCTGCACCGTGGCGAAGCTGGCCTTGCCCATCACGCGCTTCAACATCATGCGTCCGGCCACCGCAACGTGAATCTGCGCGGCATCCAGCTCGTCATGCGTCTTCTCGCCAAACTCCGCGTACAAATCGCTAGCCATGTGTTTGCGTTCGAAATCGTTCGGGAAGGCAACACCGGCTTTGTGCAGGGCTGCAAGCTTGTTTCGGCGTTCCGCAATGATCTGATTTTCGTCTTGTTGGGGAGTGATAGGTTGGGTCATGGTATTCGAGGCAATATGTTTAAGGTTGATAATTATTGGCCGAAGTAGGCCACATTCATTCCGAGAGCTTGTGCGGCTTGCCGCAAGACGGTGTCTGCCGTGGCGAGTTCATGCGCATCAAGAGATCGGGCGATGGCGATGTGAAGTGCATCAAGGCTGCGTAATGGCACTTTCGCCATCTTGTTTATCAAGGGAACCTCTATAAATCCACATTTCATCCCAAATGATGGAACTACTAGTATATAAACACATAAATAACGAAATATGCATTATACTGTCGCATGCCCACCCCATGACGAGGAGCTTGCAATGCGACAGACCGAACTGCATCTTACCGACGAGGATCGAGAGTTGATCGAGTCATATCGTGCAAAGGGTTTGCACCATGCCCGAGAAGTCAATCGGGCGCATATTTTGTCTGCCCTTGATCGCGGGATACCCGAAGCCCAGATCATGGGAATTCTCTGTGTTGGTCGAACCGCCATCTGGCGGACACGAAGCGCATATCTGGACGGTGGCGTTGCATACGCGGTGTGCGATGTCGCACGTTCAGGCAAGCCCCGACAGTACGATACCGACGTTGAGGCGCAGATTGCCGCCTTGGCCTGCTCGGAGCCTCCAGCGGGAGCCCGGCGCTGGACGCTTGAATTGCTGGAACAGGCAGCACAGGAGCAGGTGGATATTGGCTCGATCAGCCGCGAGACGATTCGCCGACTGCTAAAAAAAACTGCCTCAAGCCATGGTGCAAGGCGATGTGGTGCATTGGCGCTCTGACCGAAGAATATCGGCAGCGAATGTACGACCTGCTCGACCTTTATGCCCGTCCGTTCCATCCGAAGGAACCCGTCGTTTGCCTGGACGAGAAGAGCAAGCAACTGCTCAAGGATTCGCGTCCGCCTTTGCCAATACAGCCCGGTTCGCCCGCATAGCAGGATTACGAGTCCGACCGCGCTGGCACTTGCAACCTGTTTGTGGCGGTCGAGCCCAAAGGAGGGCGGCGGACGGTCGTGATCACCGATCATCGTGCCAAGACTGGCTTCGTGGCTTTCGTACAGCACCTGCTCAAGCATGTTTATGCCACGGCGCGACGTATCCATCTGGTGATGGACAACCTCAACACCCATTTTCGCAAGTGCTTCGAGGAAGTGCTCGGTGCCAAGAAGGCAAAAGCGCTGCTGCGGCGTGTCGTCTTTCACTACACGCCAAAACATGCCAACTGGCTCAACATGGCTGAAATCGAAATCGGTATTCTTGACCGCCAGTGCCTTGATCGGCGCCTGCCGGATCGTGCTACGATCACCGCCGAAGTGAATGCTTGGCAATTGCGCCGTAACATGGAGCAACGCGGCATCGAGTGGAGGTTCACTCGGCAGGACGCAGACACAAAAATGGCTCGGCATTATGTTTCGTAATTAATAGGTTTCTATACTAGCCATTCCACTAGGCTACCAAAAAAACGGCAACCAAGTGGCTGGTTATGCTGCGTTGCGTAAAAAATTTCTTGCTTACATATCAAACATATGCGGCGCGGCGAAATTTTTTCCGCGCCTTGCATTTGGGCGAACTCTGAATTTCTAGAGGCTCCCTCAAAGCGCCTCGGCGAAGCGCGTGTCGCCGACAGGGGAAGTGACGAGAATGCCGTCCTGCATATCAGTGCAAATTTCATTCATTGCGGCTTTTTCACGTTTGACGAATTGTACACTTGTGACGCACATGTTGTCATTCTGTAGCATTGTCCAATGGGGTATGGGTATGAGTTGGGGTGTGTGAACCCAACGGGGTTTGGGTCTGAACAAAGGAATGTAAAATGCGAAACTATGCCGCGAACCGTTCCGGGTTCTTTCCTTGGCTACTTCGCATAATGTGTAGCACGTCATGCCGCAAAGCCTTTGTTTATGCGGTTCTTCGCACCGGCGAAAAGAATTTTCAACGCGCGAAACTGTACCGAGTTTTGCCATATTCATGATTTGCCGACCTCCTGTCAAATTATTCATGTTGTCCGTTCCTGCAATCGTTCCCGTGATCTTTCATAAATTCCGGCGTATCAATCGGCTTTGGCCTACGCTGTGACTTGATGGCCGGGCCACGTGTGCCGATCACGTAGCGGTAGGGGTAGAACACTTCCCAGTAGCCGTTATCAAGCAAGCGCCCTTGCAAGCGGCCTTCACCGAGCAGAGCTCGGATGCGCCGAGTAGACACGTTCCAATCCTTCGCCACGAAAGACACAGGCACAACGTAACCATTAGGCCAACCCGCATGTTCGCCGATGGCAGAATCCACCAAGTCCGGCGTGTGGTTCATGGTTTGGCCAAGCAGGCGCTTCGCCTTGCCGGGCAACCGTTTCGCCGCACCGGAAGACCTCGCCTCGCCCATCGCTCCACTGTTGGGCAACGACGATGCCGCCAACGTGACACCTTCGGATTGCTTGTGCAGTTGCAGCACGTTATTTTTTTCCGGTGTCCAGTTGTAATCTTTTTTGCCTGTCATCGTGCTCCTCCAATCTGAAAAGTTATCAAAGTAATCCAGTCACAAAAAAGCCCTTTCATGGTTGGCCTTTCAACTCAAAAGTTATCAAAATGAGACTGAATGGCTACGTGTTACTATAGCCATTGGAAAACTTGTCCGAGTAAATCTGTCGGATACTCTTAGTGCTACGTTGTTTTTTTCTGGTGTCCAGTTCAACCAGTCTTTTTTGATCGTCATCGTGTTTCTCCAAACTGCGCAGGATGCGCTGTAAACGATTTTTGAGACTCGGGGAAAGGCAGAAACCAAGGCGAGGGGGTTCTTGTGCCTTCTGGCATAGTCCTGACGCCACAGGCGCGCCATCGCAAACACCTGTTCGATCTGTTCCAAGCTGTTCGCTTCGTACCAGCGGCCATTGGGTGCATAAAGCCGATCACCGCACACCGTCCAGCCTTCCCAATGAACACCGGGCAGGGCATAGCCGCGCAAAATGCGGAGCATGCGATAAGCCATCCACGGAATACGCGCACCGCCTGTTTCCCAATTCTGGATAGTGCGCACAGCCACATCGAGGGCGGCAGCAGCTTGCAAACGTGTTAGCCCTGCTTGCCTGCGCAGGTCGCGGAAATCCTGCGGTTCTATCCAACGGAAAGACTTACGGCGGCAGCTCATCGCTTCCCCTTCGGCAGCATGGCAAGCCAAGAATTGACAGGCAGTTCGCCAAGCGAAACCAACGTCAAAACCGGTTTTGCAGAAAGGGGGAGCGCGGACGCTTTTCGTGTTTTCTGATCGGCCATTCGTAGATCAGCCGACAGCCCATGCGGGCTAGTGCCAACGTCAAAACCCGCTAACGCTTGTGCAGCCGCGCTACGCTGCGGCTTGCAAACACGCGGCTTTCGTGGCTTTGACAGAACGGCAGCAGGAGGAATAGACCAAACACGAGAGGCGATATCCTGAAACGCCCCCAACACTCTGCAATCTCGAAGCCGCCGAAAAATTGTAACTTTAGGAACACACAGCTTCTTGGAAAATTCGCGCAAAGAAATAAATCCCGGTTGAGGAAACCCCACATCACGCGATACCAAATTAGCGGTTCTCATGGCAAGCCCTCCATCCGGTTTTTTGTCAGCTCATACAGACGGTTTTCTTCGAGCAGTTCCGCCGCCCATTTGTCGCGCAAATAATTTTCAGCGATCAGAAAAGCCAGAGGTTCGGCCAGCAAGAACGACACCAGATATTCCGAAAAGAAATTAGCGATCGGATGGGCATAGCGTGGCCAGTGTTTTAGACCGGGTATAAAAAACAAATCGAAAACTCGTGCGCAGATCGGATTGGTAAATTTCTCGTACCACCATGCAGCGGCCAGAATCACCAGCTGGGAAAAGTTAACCATGGCAACCTCCGATCTGCCAAAAAATCCTTGGCACGGTTTTTGCCCTTTTCCAAAGTCGGAATAGTTCGGGTTTTTGCGGAAATCCGGCTGTAAGCCAATAGCGGTGAGGCTTTGAGACACTTTTTTCCGTTTTAGAGGTGGAACAGTTTCGATCTGAACTGAAAAAGTCGCCCCTCTGGAAGCCTTTATGGATGCGGGTTTCGGAATCTTTCCGCCATAACGAACTTTGTACGGGTATTACATAGAACCCGTACTCTCGCCGGTGGCCAGTCCAACTGGCAGGGGTAGTGCGCCTAATTTGTGAAATGTAAAATGCGAAACTATGCCGCGAACCGTTCCGGGTTCTTTCCTTGGCTACTTCGCATAATGTGTATTAGTCAACATTATATTAAAAATCTCTAGTAATTGTTTCCCTTGACAATTAAACCAAAACAAACTAGGACATTTTGTCCAGATAAACAATAATTATTTAACGTATTACGGTAAATAGCGATTGACATCAGGCGCATTAACGTATTACGATAATTACCCTAAATATATCGTATTACTCTAATCATGCGCAACCTAAATGATTTTGCAGAACTCACATCTGGATATAGTGAAAATTATCTTGCAAAATATTTACAGGTAAACCCAAAGACAATTAGACGCTGGAAAACAGGCACCACAAACGCGCCTCATGCTATCAGACTTCTATTAAGAATAAAACTTGAAGGCGATCTATCAGCAATAGGCGGAAAAGAGTGGGAAGGATTTACGATCAATGCAAAATTTAACACAATGTGCATTCCATTTTTTCACCGACCTTTTGAACCACGCCAAATAATCGCAATGTTTTTTACCACGCAGGACGCATGGACAGACAAACGCGACTTAAAGCAATTAAGAGTAGAATTAAGAAAGCTCAAGGAGAAACTTAATGTACATCCTAAAATGGATAGCAGCAGTAACAATCATTTTTGGCTTTGTAATATTTAATATTCAATTCACCCCTTTGGTATTTAATGTCGCATCCAAAACACCGGAAGCCAAGAATTCAGCAGAGATAGAAACCGCTTTAAAAAGACTTGAAAAAGTAACCGCAAAAATATCCGCAATCGCCCCGCAAAAAACAGAACCCAATATAAAGATTGTTTCCTTCGCAGCAAATCATTACATCTGCACAAATTCAGACGGAAACAAAACATACCAAGACAAGCCGTGCACCAAAAATGAATTAGAAGTTATTTTTAAAGAAAAAACAAATTCCACAATTGAACTCCACCCCAAAGCAAACGGAAATTATTTTGTGTCAGGCACAATCAACAACCACCCCGTAGAATTCTTGATAGACACAGGTGCCAGTTTTTTAGCTTTATCAAAACAGAACGCCGCAATTTATAATATTACAGGATGCGCACACGGCACAACAACAACCGCCAACGGAATAATAGAAATCTGCATAGCCACCGCAGCACAAATCACCATCGGAAAATTTCAGCTTAACAATGTAACAATAACTATTCTGCCAAATTTAAGTAATCCCTTACTAGGAATGAACGTACTAAAACAATTCAAGATTGAACAAACAAACAACCTGATGCGCATATCCAAAGAATAAAAAATCTTACAAATATTTTCACACTTTCAATTTTGCACGATCAATAACCGCTTCCAACCAATCACGCCCCAAAAGCTTTAATTTTCCCCATCGTTCTTCATTTAAACGAATGGTACGCGGCGACCCTGTTTCACCCACAGGCAATGGAGGTCTACCAAGCTTCGGTTTAGTTTTCTTAGTCATGATTTTTATTGTATTACGATAAATGTATAAAATCAAACATATCAGAAGCGTTTTTTTCATTTGAGCAGCAGATTAAAATTTTGCCGTAGCAGAACAAAGGAACATGACGAATCATAACTTTTTCGGAAAGCCGACCGAGCGAAGTTATCCACAAAAGCACATTTTTTTTAACTGCGAACGTCAAAAATTCCCGTGCTGATCTAAACCAAAATTTTTAGGCCGATTAAAAAATAGGCAAAACAGCAAAGAAAAACCACTTTTGCAAGTGCTTGTTTTTACTAATAGCAAAAATCTGGCCATGTCCGGCGCTGACCGAGATCAGCTCCCTGGATGCTAAAAGTTATTAACAATGCCTATTTTTTCAAAACGAGAAACAAAGCCCTTTTTTTAACTGCGAACATCAACAGCATGTTGTCGCTGTGCGGATTATTTTTTGCCCCACAGTGCAGCACTCCGTATTCAAAACTGCATCGCCCTCCGTCTCGTTCGCCCATAACGTGAATCATCCCACAGCTTTAAAGCACCACATCGGATTAAGGAAGCGCTACGCACCCTTTATCTGTGTGTATGTCGCTACGCGGCCTTTTGATTGCCGATGTTATGCAAGGACTTTCGCGGCATAAACGTAAACGCAACGATGAGACTGTTGCACATTTATTCCACGTTCCTTGCATTGCTTTAAAGCTGTGGGCCGATGTCACAGGGCGAACGAGACGGAGGGCGATGCAGAATAAATTTGAACACGGAATCTGCACCGTGGGGAAATCAAATGCGGGCTCACAAACTAAGGATGATGAGTTTAACAACACTGAAAGGCAATCTATGAAAAACACATTACTACGATCTGTCGATGGATATGCATCGCCAAACATAAATGAAAAAGGGGTTTACTGGCCACTTGCAGACCTAACAAATATATACGCAGCAGAATCATTTTCATTTACTAACATAACCGAACAATTCGGTATGGATACCGATGAACCTGAATTGCTATTGCCATCGGAATGATGCCATGAGAAATGAAAACAATAAATCCACCAAAGAAATGCTGACCGACATCGTCAGCGCGATAACAGGAAACACACTACCCAATTCATCGAAAGGACAAACCATGCCAGCCACCCAGTTTCTCGACGAAGTCAAAAATTCTCCAATCGACGCAAATGACATCCTGACCGACGAACAGCTTGGCCGTGGCGGCCTGGTGAAAATCGAGGCCTTCGTGAGAACCAAAACCAGCGCTTGCGCTATGCGGAAAGCAAAGCAGCGCGAAACCCAAAAAGCCGAAGGCATCCACACAATCACAATTACCATTCCAACCGAGGCAAAAGAGCAAATGAAAGCAATTGCGGCGGAAATCACCAGCGGCAAAAGTCTGGTTGAGGCCATGCAAAGTGTGACAAGTCACGGACAAATCACAAATTCTATTTGGGATGGTAAAAAAGTCTTTACTATACGCGATCAAACACGAGAACAAATAATCGGTGAACGGGTTTTGGCCCTGACAGGCTGGAGGATGATGATTGCCAAAGCCATCGGAATCCTTTAATCTTGACCATCACTTGAAAGGAAAATCATGAGCGAAAATGTAGAAAACCTAATCCTTGAACACTTGCGCGGAATGCGCAGCAGTCAAGAACGCGTAGAGCATGAACTACGCGAGATCAAAAACCGCATCACCAGCCTAGAAGCTGGTGTAGCCGGAATCCGGCGCGATTCGGCGCACGATAACGACAAAATTGTTAGCCAACAAGTAGGATTAGATCAACTGGCCGAGAGACTGGAACGCATCGAAAAACGCTTGGAAATTGCCAACGGATAACCTAAAAGCCATAAAGCAAGCCCTCTGGCCACTGGATCCAGAGTAACGCTATGCGCCTCGCCCATCGCTTCGCTGTTGGGCGGCGGCGCGGCCGCGCTAAACCTTGAAATCAGAAAAATCTACCGGCTCCGCTGCCGCCTTGCGACAAACATCCTCGGGCACCAAGATCTTGACGGAATTCTGACCATAACACTGACAGTACTTGGCAGACGCGATACAGGCCGGAGCAAGGGCCACAGGCTTGTTAAAAACACTGACAGGCTCCACACCCCTATCGATCACCGGATAACGCACAGGAGGTGCCACAGGAGGGTTTACCGGGGGAAAATTAGACACTGTTGATTGAGGTTTTCCAGCAACAGCCACAACAGGAGGAGCAGAACTCAATCCTTTTCCCGACATGCCTTTAGTCAGCACAGCAAAAGCGGCCGGAATGAAATAAACACCAAGCGCCAGGCCGACGAACGGA
>Ga0315281_10004443_pt1 | contig 20336 bp, 14 predicted proteins | sample YL17G07_0_MG_FD_204540 | JGI IMG/M metagenome (GOLD analysis project Ga0315281, IMG submission 204540) | Sediment microbial communities from Yellowstone Lake, YNP, Wyoming, USA - YL17G07_0 | ecosystem: Environmental > Aquatic > Freshwater > Lake > Sediment | place: USA: Wyoming | collected...
GTTGTCCTCGACCTCGATCTGGATGTCGTCGGGGTCCATCCCCGCGACCTCGGCCTTGAGGACGACGGCTTCTTTGGTGTCGAAGACGTCGACCGCCGGCAGCCAGCTCTCCTGACGCCCGCTCCAGACCTGGTCGACCAGCCGGTTCAGCTGGCTCTGGACCTGCGTCATCTCGCGGAACGGGTCCCATCTGATGATGGCCATGGTTGACACCTCCTCGGGTGTACTCGGTCCCTCGGCCGGCCCGTCAGATACGCGGGCCGGCCGCTACTGCCTGTGTCACTTGCTCTCGTCCTCGTCGAGGACCTCGTAGTCGCCCTCCTCGACGCTCTCGTCGCCGGAGTCCGTCCCCGAGCCGTCGCCGCCGCCCGCGGCCTGCTGCTGCTGAGCCTGCTGGTAGACGGCCTCGGCCAGCTTGTGCGAGGCCTGCATGAGGACGTCGGTCTTCGCCTTGATGTCGTCGACGTCGTCGCCGTCGAGGGCCTTCTTGAGCTCGCCCGCGGCGGTCTCGATCTGCTCCTTGGTCGGGGCGTCGACACGGTCGCCCATGTCGCGCAGCGACTTCTCGGTCGAGTAGACCAGGTTCTCGGCGCTGTTCTTGACGTCGGCCACCTCGCGCGCCCGCTGGTCTTCCTCGGCGTGCGATTCGGCGTCCTTCATCATGCGCTCGATGTCCTGCTCGCTCAGGCCGCTCGACGCGGTGATGGTGATCTTCTGCTCGTTGCCGGTGCCGAGGTCCTTGGCGCTCACGTGCACGATGCCGTTGGCGTCGATGTCGAAGGCGACCTCGATCTGCGGGATGCCGCGCGGCGCCGGCGGGATACCGACCAGCTGGAACTTGCCCAGCGTCTTGTTGAAGCGCGCCATCTCGCGCTCGCCCTGAAGAACGTGGATCTCGACGCTCGTCTGATTGTCTTCGGCGGTCGAGAAGATCTCGCTCTTCTTGGTCGGGATCGTCGTGTTGCGCTCGATCAGCTTCGTGAACACGCCGCCCTTGGTCTCGATGCCGAGACTCAGCGGCGTGACGTCGAGCAGCAGCACGTCCTTGACCTCGCCGGCGAGCACGCCGCCCTGGATGGCGGCGCCGACGGCGACCACCTCGTCCGGGTTGACGCCCTTGTGAGGCTCCTTGCCGACGAGCTGCTTGACGCGCTCCTGCACGGCCGGCACGCGGGTCATGCCGCCGACCAGGATGATGTGATCGATCTTGTCGGGCCGCAGGTTGGCGTCCGCCATCGCCCGCTCGACCGGGCCGACGATGCGCTCGACCAAGTCGTGTGTGAGCTCGTCGAACTTGGCCCGCGTGAGTGTCAGATCGAGATGCTTGGGACCGTTCTCGTCGGCGGTGATGAAGGGCAGGTTGATGTTCGTGCTGGTCGTCGTCGAAAGCTCGATCTTCGCCTTCTCCGCCGCCTCGTAGAGGCGCTGCAGGGCCATCTTGTCCTTGCTCAGGTCGATGCCCTGGCTCTGCTTGAACTCGGCCACCATCCAGTCGACGACCGCCTTGTCGAAGTTGTCGCCGCCGAGATGCGTGTCGCCGTTGGTCGACTTGACCTCGAAGACACCGTCGCCGATGTCGAGGACCGACACGTCGAACGTCCCGCCGCCGAGGTCGAAGACGAGAATCGTCTGGTCGTGTTCCTTGTCGAGCCCGTAGGCGAGCGCCGCCGCGGTCGGCTCGTTGATGATGCGCTTGACCTCGAACCCGGCGATCTTGCCGGCGTCCTTGGTCGCCTGGCGCTGCGAGTCGTTGAAGTAGGCCGGGACGGTGATGACCGCCTCGGCGACCTTCTCCCCGAGGTACTCCTCGGCGTCGCGCTTGAGCTTCTGCAGGATCATCGCCGAGATCTCGGGCGGCGTGTAGGGCTTGCCGCCGATCTCGACCGAGGCGTCGCCGTTGCCGGCGGCCTGGACGTGATAGGGGACGATGGTCATCTCTTCGGACACGTCGCCGTACTTCCGCCCCATGAAGCGCTTGATCGAGAACACGGTGTTCTCGGGGTTGGTCACGGCCTGACGCCGCGCGACGCTGCCGACCAGCCGCTCGTTGCTCTTCGAGAAGGCTACGACCGACGGCGTCGTCCGACCGCCCTCCGAGTTGGGGATGACGGTCGGCTCGCCACCCTCGAGAACGGCCATACAGCTGTTGGTCGTCCCCAGGTCGATGCCGAGTACCTTGGCCATGAACGTTCCTCCTTGCCCGTGTCAAACTGGGTCCGACACATAGGGATTCAATAAATCTAAGCGTTACTGTATCAAGTTTGTAGCCGAGGGGCAAGCACTTCAAACACGGCGGGCGACAGGCAGGCGCCCGCCACCCGCCGTCGAATGCTTCACGCGGACCCCGAGGTGAGCATGGCGACGTCAGACCCCAGCTGCGGACCCGGCCGCATCTTCGTACCCCGATGGGTCCAGCTCGCTCTCCTTCCCGCGCTCGTCATCGTCGCATGGTTCGCCCTCGGCGCGCTCCAGCAGGTGTTGTTCATCTTCTTCGTGGCCGCTTTCATCGCCTTGGTGCTCAACCCCCTGGTGCACCTGCTCGAACGCGCCCACCTCCCGCGTTTCGCGGGGGTGACCCTCGTCTACGTGGCCTTCCTGGCCGTGGTCATCGCCATCGTGTTGCTGGTGTGGCCACCGTTCGTCAGGCAGATGAACGCCCTCGTAGACGCGATCCCGGGAACGGCCGACGACGCGCGCGGCGGCATCCAGCGCCTGCAGGAGATCTCGGACCGCTACGGGCTCGGCATCCAGGTGGAGCAGGAGATCCGTAACCTCGCGGCGACGATCTCCAAGCGCATCCCGGCCGCGAGCCGCGACATCCTGGGTGTCGGCGCCGAGGTGGTCCGCCAGGTCACGCTCGCGATCATCGTCATCGTCATCTCGATCTACATGCTGCTCGACGGGCAGCGCATCGGGCGCTTCATCGCCGACCACTTCCCCACGCACAGCGAGGCCGACGGCGAGGAGTACGTGGGGCGCGCCCAGGGCGCCGTCGTCGACTACGTCAAGGCCCAGCTCCTGTTGTCCGTCGTCCTCGGCATCAGTGTCGGGCTTGCGATGTGGCTTCTGGGCGTCGCCGGCGTCTTCCCCAACGGCGGCAAGTACGCTCTGTTCTTCGGCGTCTGGGCCGGGGTCATGGAGGCTCTGCCCTACCTCGGCCCCGTCCTGGCGGCAATCCCGCCCACATTCATCGCCCTCTTCGAATCCCCAGCCGCCGCCCTGTGGGTGATCCTCGTGTTCGTGCTCATCCAGGAGGTCGAAGGCCACGCCCTCGTGCCGGTGATCATGGGCGGCCGCTTTCGCGTCCATCCGCTGATCGTCATCTTCGCGATCCTCGCCGGCGGCGAGATCCACGGCATCATGGGCATGCTGCTGGCGATCCCGCTGATCCCGCTGGTCAAGGAGACGGTCGTCTTCCTGCGCCCGCGCGTGAGCTTCGAGGGCTGGTGTTTTGCCGTGCGCGGCGCCGTCGGTGACGCGCTCGAGCCGGGATCCGGCGCCCGGCCGCCGGCACGACCGCCGGCGCCCACCGCGGATCCCGAAGCCTGATCGCCGCCCACCTACGGCCGACGCTCATGGCCTGGCCGTACGGCCTGTCGCCAACGGCGATCGCCCTTCTCACGCTGCGTTCCTGTGCCAGTATGTCGTCGTGACGCCCGGCGCACCGGTCCCGGCGCGCAGGAAGCCGCCGGGGCGGGGCCGGGGCGCTGGCGCACGACCACGAAAAGATTGCCTTGCCACTCGGAATCCTGTATACCTGCGGCGGCGGCGATACCCATAGGGGTGTCTCGTCGTCGGGCATCTCGCTATGGGACGGGGGATCAGAGCACACGCGGCCGAGGCCGCCGCGCCACACGAGTCCGACCACGTGTCGGTCCTTGGCCGCGCATGCAGGCCGTCAAAGCCTCGGCCGTCGGCTTCGCTCCCTTCCCGCCTTCCCTTCTCTTCGTCGAACAGCAGCCCGCGGCACCCGGGTGCCGCTCGCCTGCTTTCGTCCATTGATCCGCTTGGCGAGAGGAGGTGATCGATGACAACGGATCGAGTAACTGACCAACCGCACAAGGGGGTGACCATGACGAAGCGTCTCGTACTCGTAGCACTCGTTGTGGCCGCCGCCCTGGTGCTGGCCGCACCGGCGATGGCCTTCGACGGCTACCGGGACGACTACACGCCGACACACGGGTCGACCGGGACGTGCCAAAGCTGCCACGGCAGCTGGGCGGTCTTCTCCGGCTGGCAGACCACCGCCCACGCCATGGCCGGCACCGCGACCGTCGTCGAGAATCCCGTGGGCTCCGGTACGTACGAGCTCAGCGGCACCGCGAACGCGGAACCCATCGCCGATGGGCCTGGCTGTGGCGGCTGCCACAGCGGCAACTACAGCCCGCAGAAGGCCGTCCCCGACGCGGTCACCGACTTCTACCCGTGGCAGAACACCGCGGGCGACGACGCGTTCACCGAGCCGTTCGTCGGTTGCTCCTCGTGCCATGTCGGCTTCAACTCGACGCACGAGGTCTTCGGCGGTTCCCCGAAGGCGAATCTGGCCAACGCCGACATCTGCGGCCAGTGCCACAGCCGGTACTCGAACAGCGTCGTGGCGTATCCGAACTACGACGGCTCGTCTGCGGTCCGGCAGTACACGCTGGGGAACTTCAGCCCGTTGGGCACCGTGGCGAACAGCTGGACGCCGGAGTCGATCACGACGTACCTCCTCATTCCCATCCCGGCCGCGCCGCAGCAGATGTACTACTACAAGGACGCGGACGGGAACCTGCTGCCGTGGAGCGCCCGCGGTCACGAGGAGGGCGCGCAGCAGTACAACGAGTGGGCGCTGGATTCGCAACCCGGTGACATCGTCGACCTCAACAAGGGCCACGACGACAGCCTGAAGACCCTCGTCGGCTCCAGTCACGCGGAACAGAGCTGCCTGAAGTGCCACTCGGCCGACTACCGTCTGGCGGAGGAAGGCGAGAAGCCGACCTTGAGCGAGGCCAAGTACGGAGTCACGTGCCAGGTCTGTCACGACCCGCACGCGCAGAGCGACCAGACGTCGCTCTGGAACGAGGAGCGCAACCCGCAGCTGACGGCTCCGCGTCAAGACCTGTGCGTCCAGTGCCACACGGCCGAGATCCCCGAGGGCGAGACCGCCACTCCGGGGACAGCCATGCACCATCCCATGAAGGAGATGATGAACGGCACCGGCGCGATCGGCGTGCCTCAGGGTACTGTGAGCGTGCACAAGGACAAGTGCGTCAACTGCCACATGGTCCCGACGGACTACGACCGCAACGGCGTCCCGATGACTGGCGCCAACCACGTGTTCGCCATCGTGGAGCCGGACGTCGCCGCCGAGGCGCTGTCGACGGGCAACATCGGCGGCGTCAAGAAGCCGATGCCGTACTCCTCGTGCTCGTCCTGCCACGCGAAGGCGGGCGATCCGTACGCGCAGTACCTGTCGGGGACGTTCGAGAACCGGCAGGCTCAAATGCACGTGTGGGACGACGAGGTCGGCACCGAGCTGACCGCCGCTGCGGCCCGCCTGGGCTACGCGAGCACCTCGGCAGCCGTGTCGGCCATCAACAAGAAGAGCCAGGCCGACTGGAACGAGAGCGAACTCGCTTTCCAGAGCGCGTATACCAACCGTACGTTCGTCGAGTCGGAGGGCAGCTGGGGCATCCACAACTGGGCGTACGCCAGGGAGGTCATCCTCAAGTCCCTCGAGCAGGCCCAGTCCGTCAAGTCGGCCGTGACCAACGTCACCATCACATCGCCTCTGGTCACCACTCCCTATGGGACCGGGACGGTGATGTTTGGCGAGTCGACCACCGTCTCGGGCAAGGTCGTGCTGCCGACGGGCGCCGATTCGGCGACCCTTCTCGGCGGCCAGGTGCGGCTGTGGTTCAAGCCGGATGGGGGTGGAGCTTCCCAGCCGATCCAGCAGGCGTTCCTGAGCGGCACGGCGTTCGACGAGTACATCTTCACCGTGATGCCGACGCGCAACGGGACGTACACCGCGCAGTTCGTCGGCAACGACGTCTGGTCGGGCAAGGTGTCGACGGAGACCATCGGCCTCGACGTCGCGTATCGCGTGACGCTCGCCAGACCGAAGACCACGGTGAAGCTCAACGCGTACGTGAAGTTCACGGGTACGGTTGGGCCTATCGACTTCAGTGAGGGCGTGCCCGTCCAGCTCCAGCGCAAGAAGGGCAGTGGAGCCTGGAAGAACTGGGGCGACCCGCTCAAGGTCAAGGCCAACGGCACGTTCTCGGCCAGCAAGAAGATGAAGACCACCGGCACCTACTACTTCCGGGCCATCTTCGCCGCTGACGCCGATCACGTGCAGGGCATCAGCAACAGGGTGAAGGTCGTCGTCAAGCGATAGCACCAAGGCGACGACCACGTGTCGGTCCTGCGTGCAGGACCGAAGGGCAAGAGGGGCGGCCCCGTCAGGGGCCGCCCCTCGTCGTGCCCTCGCCAGTACGGCCCCGGCTTGATACGCTGTCGGCGACGGACCGCCGAGGGCACCGAGAGTCTATCGCGATGCCGAATCGGCTGCCGAAAGTGCCAATTTGTTGCCGAACCCTACACAGTCGCTTCTCCGAGGTGTAGACTGTCGCCCCGCGCGACGCGCGCGGACGTGGAGGAACCCCGGTACGCTCACGCCACTGCCGGCCGAGGTGCCTCGATGTTCGACACTTGGCAGCGGAGGAAGGTGATAGCCGGTCGATCCAGCGCCAGTGACTTGCAGTCCTACGACCGACCTCGCCGAGGGCGCGACTGCCCGGCTGAGCGCGCGGAAGTGTTCAAGGCCCGTCGCCGAGGCCACCGCTCGTGGTCCTCGCTGCGGGATACCGACAAGGAGTGGACGGAACATGGCAGAGTGCGTACCCAACCGCAAGCGCATCGCAGAACTGATGGAGAAAGAGGAGAAGATCCTCGAGGCGTCGACGCCCAAGTCCCACGAGCTCTACCAGCGCGCCATCAAGCACATGCCGATGGGCGTCGCCTCGACCTACCAGGCCCGGGACCCGTATCCCGTGTACTTCACCCACGGCAAGGGCCCGCACATCTGGACCGTCGAGGGCAGGGAGCTCGCCGACTTCCACAACGGCTTCGGCTGCATGGTGCAGGGCCACGCCAACCCCACCATCGTCGAGGCCATCCAGAAGCGCGCCCCTCTGGGCACCCAGTTCGCCCTGCCCACCGAGGACTCCATCATCATGGCCGAGCACCTCGCGGGCGCGTTCAAGCTTCCACAGTGGCGCTTCGTCAACTCTGGCTCAGAGGCCACGATGGACGCCATCCGCGTCGCCCGCGCCTTTACCGGCCGTGAGCCCATCGTCAAGATGTTCGGCTCCTACCATGGCCATCACGACTACGTCATGGTCAGCATCGGCGCCCTCGACTACGGCAAGATCGGCCCGCGCGACAACTACGCGTCCCTCTCGTACGGAGCCGGCATCCCGCAGAGCTCGATCGACCTCACCGTCCCGGTGCCGTTCAACGACCTCGAGAATATGACCAAGCGCATCGAGCGCATGGTCGCCGAGGGCAAGCCGCCGGCCTGCGTCATCATGGAAGCCGCCATGATGAACCTCGGCGTCGTGCTGCCCGAGCCGGGCTTCCTCGAGGGCGTCCGCGCGCTCACCCAGAAGCACGGCATCGTCCTCATCTTCGACGACGTCAAGGTCGGCATCTGCACCGCCCGCGGCGGCTCGGTCGAGCGCTACGGCGTCCTGCCCGACATGATCACGCTCGGCAAGGCGCTCGCCGGCGGCACGCCGTGCGGCGCCATCGGCGGCTCTGAAGAGATCATGGCGAAGGTCAACGACGGCACCGTCTTCCAGGTGGGCACCTACAGCGGCAACCCGCTCGGCATGGCCGCCGCCCGCGCCAGCTTCGAGCAGGTCATGACCGACGACGCCTACAAGCACCTCAACCACCTGAACGACAAGATCATCGCCGGGTGCGACGCGGTCTGCAAGAAGTACGGCTTCCCCGGCTACACGGTCGGCATCTCGTCCAAGGGCTGCGTCAACTTCGCTCTCGACAAGGTCACCGACTACGAGTCGTTCATCTTGAATCAGGACCACGAGCTCGTCGCCCTGGCATGGCTCTACAACATGAACCGCGGCGTGATCTGCGCCCCCGGTCGCGAGGAGGAGTGGACGCTCTCCATCACCCACACCGACGCGGATATCGACCTGTACGTCAACGCGTTCGAGGACCTCGTCCGCGACGTGACCGCCTGAGCGACAAGACGCTGAAGTGACCCGGCCGGCGAGCGGAGCGCCCGCCGGCCGGGAGCAGGAGGGGGCGGGGCGGCCTTCTCAGGCCGCCCCGCCCCGTCCTGCTCCCTCTCCCCATCTCCGCAAGTCATGGTGATAGCCTTTCCCGCACGACGCCGCGAGCAAGGCCGGCCGCGGCGCCAACGACGAGTGACCAGCATCTTGATCGACGGGGGCGATACGCGGCCTCGCTCGCCTCCTCGAAGGGAGCCGCTGACACGTCATGACCGACCATCTCATCGACGACGACCACCTCTCGAGGACGGCAGAGGTGTTCGCGAAGTGCCGGGACGTCGTCGCCGGCGGCGAGTCGAGCTACGCCCGTCTCTCCAACACGCGACCGATCGTCATGGCCGGAGGGCAGGGCCCGTACTTCGAGGACGTGGACGGCAACCGCTACCTCGACTGGTGCCTCGGCTACGGGCCGATGATCCTCGGCCACCGGCCCAGGGTCGTCCTCGACGCGATCATGCGTCAGATCGACGAACGCGGCATGCTCTACACCTTCCCTCACGAGCTGGACTACGAGGTCGCCCGCAAGATCGTCCAGGCCGTGCCGGGCGTCGACCAGGTCCGGTTCGCCAACTCCGGCGCCGAGGCGACCCAGGCCGCCATGCGCCTGGCGCGCGCCTGCACCGGCAAGGAGAAGATCCTCAAATGGGAGGGCGGCTACCACGGCTTCCTCGACTGTCACGCGCTCTCGTTCGAGCCGTCCGGCACGGAAGCGGCGCCGCAGACGACCCGCTTCAAAGCGGGCATCCCCCGCGTCGCGGAGGAGTGCATCGTCACCGGCACCTTCAACGATCTCGACGGGCTCGACTGCCTCGTGCGGAACCACCGTCACGACCTCGCCGCCGTGATCAGCGAGCCCGTGCTCGCCAGCAGTGGTGTCATCCCTCCGGAGCCCGGCTTTCTCGAGGGCCTGCGCCGGATCTGCGACGAGAACGACGTGCTGCTCATCTTCGACGAGGTGATCACCGGCTTCCGCCTGGCGCTCGGCGGAGCGCAGGAGCACTACGGCGTGCTCGCCGACATCACGACGTGGGGCAAGGCCATTGGCGGCGGCACCCCCTGCGCGGCCGCCTTCGGCGCCCGGCGTGAGATCATGGACCTCGAGACGCGTGACGAGGTCTTCCATGGGGGCACGTACAACAGCAACCCCATGGTGCTCGCCGGCATGGACGCAACGCTGAGCCTGATGATCGAGCAGCGTGAGGCGGTGTTCGGCCACCTGAACGCGATCGCCGACGCGATGGTGGCCGGCATGCAGGCGATCTTCGCCGCCCACGGCGTGCCGGCCCAGGTGCAGCAGGTCGGGCCCATGTGGCAGGTCTTCTTCGGCTTTGAAGAGCCGGTGACGCGCGTGCGCCAGTCAGCCGAGAACGACGCCCTCTTCTACCACCACTTCCAGACCGAGTGTCAGGCACGCGGCGTGTACTTCCACAACGCCTGGCACGAACGCTGGTTCGCGAGCACGGCGCACACGCAGGCCGAGGTCGAAAAGAGCCTGGCCGTGTTCGACGAGGTCACGGGGATAGTGAAGGAGCGGCTGGCACGGCTGCCGGCGATGCCGGCGCACTGACGACGGCCGCCGGCCATGCCGCCGGCAGCCGGGTCAGGGGCCTCACTCGGGCGTGAGGTTGCTCCAGTCGAGGTCGTCTCCGGGGGCGGCGCCGTCCGCCGCCTCGGCCGTGCCCTCGCCGGCGAGACCGTCGAGCAGCGAGCTCACCTCGGCCCACACGCTGTCGCGGTGAGCCTTGAGCTCCCCGTCCGCCTCGGCCCGGGTCTGCTTCTCGGCCTTGACGAGGACCACGCCGGCCTCGGCCAGCATACCGAGGATGCTGACGACCGTGATCTCCTCGAGGCTCGTCGTCGAGGTGATCTCGCGCACCGTGCGGTGGTCATCGACCTGCGAGAGCACGTAGAACTCGTCACGACCCATCGTCATCGAGTGGCGCGGCAGGCTCTCGTAGTCGCGGTTGCGCACCAGCACCGTGTTGGCCTGCCCCAGGACTTCGATGGCGAGACAGTAGTCGCCGCCGAGTGACGAGATGTCCATGAGGACGGCGTGGGTGTCGATCGTGATGAAGTCAACGGGCTTGGCTGCGGGGTCGGCCACGAAGACGAAGGTGCCCATGGTCTCGACCTTGACGGCCACGAGCGTGTTCGCGACCTGCCGCGACAGGACCTCGCGCAGGTCGCGCTCGTGCAGATGGCCGTTCTCCACAAGCAGGGTCCCGAGCGGTCGGGGTCTGCGCTCCTGGACCGTCAAGGCCTCCGTCAGTTGCGTCTCGTTGACCATCGCCCGCTTGAGCAGCTGGCTTCCGAGGACGGTGTCGGTGAAGACGCGCGTGGAGTCGCGGGTCTCGGCGATACGGCCCGCCACGAAGTGGACATCGATCTGGCGGTTCGGGCACTCGATGTGCAGCGTCCCCGAACGTCTCGCCTTGCCCAACATCTGCAGGATCTCGACGACGCTGAAGGTGTCTAGCGTGCCCTGCATAAGTGGCCGAAGTGTATACTCGCCCGGCATGAACGTCGACCTGCACACGCACACCTACCCCTCCTCGTCCTGCTCTCACATCGGCCATCACGACTACGTCGCCTGGTGCGTCGAGCACCAAGTCGAGGCGGTGGCGCTGACCAATCACGGCGACGTGTCCGACAATCGCAAGCTCGAGGGCACGCTGGCGGCCGAGGGCGTCCTGCTCATCCACGGCGTCGAGGTCTCGACGATGGTGGGAGACCTCGTCGTGTTCTCGCCCGACCTCGACTACCTCGCCACCTTCGCCGATGTCCAGGAGGCGCCGCACGCCGGATCGCTGCCGCCGGACGCCGCCGTCGTCTGGGTGCATCCGGGGGCGGGTGGCGGCCGCAGCGGCTCGTCCTACTACCCTGGCCTCGAGCGCCTCGCCAGCCCGATCCTCGACGCGGTCGAGGTGTACAACGGGTCCTGGCTGGAGGAGCGCTACGTGACCGCCGCGGAGCAGATCGCCGATCAGCTCGGCTTGGCGCGCACCGGGGGCAGCGACGCGCACGAGCCCGACCAGCTCATGGCCTGCTACACGACGTTCCCGGACGCCGTGCGCTCGACCGCCGACGTCGTCGACGGTCTGAAGCGGCGAGTGACCGTGCCGCACAGGATGAAGGCGAGCCCGAAGCGCCGACGCTTCGGGCTCTTCTGAACCGCCACGCACGGCGGGACGGCATGCTGACACTGTCCTTGCAGACACCGCGACGCGTCGCCTTCGTCGACATCACCGGCGACGTCGAGCGCGCCTGCCGCGAGCTTTCACTCGCCGACGGCGCGCTGTTCATCTTCGTGCCGCACACCACGGCCGGCCTCACGATCAACGAGAACGCCGACCCCTCGGTACGCGCCGACATGGAGATGGCGCTCGAGCGGGTCGCGCCCAGGGACCTTGCCTACACGCATCTCGAGGGCAACGCCGACGCGCACGTCAAGGCGAGCCTGATGGGCTCGAGCGTCACGGTGCCGGTCGTCGGCGGGCGGCTGCGACTCGGCACCTGGCAGGGGATCTACTTCGCTGAGTTCGACGGGCCGCGTCGGCGGCAGGTCCACGTCGTGGCCCTGCCGGCGAGCGCGGCCTGATCCCGGTCATCGTCGCCGGACCCGTCACGCACATCGCGACACGTCCGCCGCACCCCGGTGGGTGCCGGGCCGCGCCTCAGCGCCCGAGGATGCGCTCGATGTGGTGACGGATCTGGTCGGTGCCCAGGATACCGCCCTCGTTCTTGAGCAGCAGCTGTTCGGCGGTGAACGTCTGCCCCAGCGACCATAGCCTCTTGATCCAGTCGCCGGCGTCGGGGTGCGCGAACCACTCCCACCCGTAGCGGTCCTGCAGCATCATCCGCAGCGCCCCCTCGAGCATCCACGCACGCAGGTAGCTCGCCGCGTAGAACCCAGGGTCGACGTCGGCGAGGTAGTTCTCCGCCGGGACGTCGATCATGATCGCCTCGCTCTGCCGCTGATGGTACGTCGCCGCCATCGCGTCGAGTGACCCCGCCTGCACGTGAAGCTCGGTCTCGTAGGAGAGCGCGGCAGCGTAGCGACGCAGGTAGAAGAGGTCCGAGACCGTCGCGAAGCGGACGAAGTCGTCGCAGTCGTCGAAGCCGAGCTGCCGGCCCAACCACCCCCGGTTCAAGATGAGGTGGTCGAAGAGAAAGGCGAAGGCCTCGGTCACGGCGTTGTCGCCGAGGTGCCGGTACTCGAACGCCAGATCCGGCGCGACATGGGCGAAGTGCTCCGTGTGGCCCGCCTCATGGAGCAGGGCGCCGTAGTCGTCCTGCCCTCCGTGCGGGAGCACGACGAGGTAGATCTCGTCCGGGACGCGCACCGGGGCACAGAAGGCGCGCGGGATCTTGAGCTCGCGCACCTCGGTGTCGAGGTGAACGTTCGTCTGCGCCCTCAAGTCGATCCCCATGCCGGCGAGGGTCGCCTCCAGCGTCGGGACGAGGCGATCGGCGGCGAAGACGCCGTCGTACGAGGGCGCCCGCCACAGATACGACACATCGGCGTAGCGGAGCTCGTCGAGGGTCAGGCCGAGACGCTCCCGTGTCAGCCTGTCCATGGCACGCTGGTACAGGCCGGCGGTGTCGTGAAGGAAGGCGTCCGTCTTCGCCCGCAGGGCGAGGTAGTCGATACCCTTGACCTCCTCGAACAGGCCCATGTAGTGCTCGCGAGCGAGGCCGCTGGCGAGCTCGTGACAGCGCCGCCAGAGGCGGTCGAGCAGGGGGTTCAGATGCTCGACCGTCGCCGCGATCCGCGCTTCCTGGATACGCGCGCGACGTGCCCGGTCGGCCTCGTTCGCTTGGACCACGGCCGCAGCCCGCAGGCCGATCCTCTCGCCGTCGACCTCGATCGACGCCTGTCCTTCGGTGTTGGCGATCTCGTCGCCAAGATGCCGTGTCTCCGCGCCCAGGTAGCCGTCGACGGCGAACGCGAGCAGGTAGGCGAGACGCCGCTTCTCGTCACCCTGCGCCTCCGCGTAAAGTCCGTCGAGCTCGGCGACGGCCTGCCGCGTGAAGAGCGAAGGGTGACGCTCGTAGATGGCGGAGGTGTCGCAGACGGGCTTCTGGCCCGAGAAGTGGTCGTAGGACTCCTTCTCGAGCGCCTCGAGGAACCGCTCGGCGTCACGGCGGTACTGATGAAGGTCGAGCGGCATCGAGGGCTTCTCCTTGGTCGCGTTGTCCACAGGCGGCGGCTCTGCCAGCACTCTAGCAGACGGCCGGCGCTGTCGACCCTCGTCGAGGGCTCCTCAAGGTGGACAATCGGTCTGGCCGGCCGGACTCAGCTCGCCACGCCGCCGCGGGGCGGGCTACACTGCCGAGGTGCCTCCACGCAACGGTGACATCCTCGACCTGCGCATCGACACGCTCGCCTACGGCGGCCAGGGGATCGCGCGCGTCGACGAGTTCGTCGTGTTCGTGCGCGGCGCGGTCCCCGGCGACAGCGTCCGCGCCCAGGTGACGAGGCGCAAACAGCGCCATGCCGAAGCGAGGCTGCTGGAGGTCGTGGAACCGTCGCCGGCCAGGGTGCCGGCCCCGTGCCGGCACGCGGGCGAGTGCGGCGGCTGCGAATGGCAGACGATCGCCTACGAGACCCAGCTCGAGTACAAGCAGCGCCAGGTGGTCGAGTCGCTCGAACACATCGGCGGCCTGCGCGACCATGAGCTCGAGCCGATCAGGGGTATGGCGGACCCGTGGCGCTACCGCAACAAGATGGAGTACTCGTTCGGCGAGGAGGACGGACGCCTCCTCCTCGGCCTGCACCGCCGGGGTTCGTGGCGCGACGTGGTCGAGGTGACGGACTGCCGTCTGGCGTCGGAGCGCATGAACGGCGCCCGACGGGCGGTCGCGGACGCCTGCCGGGCGCTCGGCCTCCACGCGTACGACCGCACGGCCGGCCGCCACGAGACCCCGTCGGGGCTGCTCCGCCACCTTGTCGTGCGCGAGGCGCGAGCGAGCGGCGACCTCGCGCTGAACCTCTACGTCGCGGCCCGATTCGCCGAAGAGGATGAGCTCGCCGCGTGCGTGCGCGATGCTTGCGCGGCGACCTCGTTCGCGATCAGCGTCAACGCTTCGCGCGCGGACGCCGCGGTCGGCGGCGAGCCGCACCTGGTCTTCGGGCCGCACCACCTGCGCGAGCGGCTCTGCGGTGTCGATTTGGCGGTCCCTCTGACCGCGTTCCTGCAGACCAACGGCGAGATGTGCGAGATCCTCTACGCGACGGCGCTGCGCTTCGCCGGCGCCGAGCCCGATCGCGCGGCCTACGATCTGTACTGCGGCATCGGCTCGCTCTCTCTGCCGCTGGCGCGCCGCGCCCGCCGGGTCGACGCGATCGAGCTGCAGGAGGAGGCGATCGTCGCGGCGCGCGAGAACGCGCGCCGGAACGCGATCGCCAACGTCGACTTTCGCGCCGGGGACGTCCGCCGGCTTCTCAAGGAGGTCATCGAAGGGGCGGGCGCCACGCCAGACCCGGCCGTCGTGCTCGTCGATCCCCCCCGGGCCGGCATGGCGCGCAAGGCCCTGCAGCGAAGCGCGGCGCTCGGGGCGGAACGCTTCGTCTATGTCTCGTGCAACCCCACGACCCTCGCGGGCAACGGAGCCGAGCTGCGGGAGCTGGGGTACCGGCTGACGCGCGTCGCGCCGGTCGACATGTTCCCCCAGACCCACCACGTCGAGACGGTGGCGCTGTTCCTGCGCGACGCCTGACGGCGGCGCAGCGCGTGACGCGGTCCCCTGGCCCGATGGCCGCGCCGCCCTACGCGCCGGGGCGTTTCTCCGTCCGCAGCGCCCATACCTTGTCGGCGTTCACCGCCAGGAAGGCGACCGAGAGCAGCGGAAGCGCAGGCAGCGCCTCCCACCAGAGGGCGGCGGCGACGGTGACGACGAACGACGCCACCATGGCGACGGCGCTGGCCAGCGGCCGCAGGCCGAAGCGTCGCGCCGCGCCGAGGTAGAGGCTGAAGAAGACGACGTCGCTGATGCCGAGCGCCGTGTAGCCCTCGGCGGCGTCGTAGCCGGACCAAGTAAGCGCCACCGTGAAGTAGCCGACGACCCGCGGTCCTTCGTCGAGCAACGCTTTCGTGGGCCCCCCGTAGACGCTCACGATGTCGACGGCGGCGGACACCACGGCCACGAGGACGACCCAGCTCACGCGCTCGAGGTTCTCGGCCACCCACAGACCGAGCGCGGCGGCGGCCACGACCTTGGCGACGTTGGCGAGCGGGAGCAGCTCGAGCCCCGTGAGCAGGGCGCCCAGCGGCAGCCCCACGGCCGCCACGACGAGGAGGCCGTGACCGAGAACGCGCAGCGGGTAAAGGCCCCAGACCAGCCAGGCGACCACGGCAAGGCTCAGCGCCGCCGAGACGACGATGTCCGTTCGCAGGGAGAAGGCCGGGAAGAAGCCCCCGAGCGCGCCGACGGCGATCAGGACGACGGCCGCGCCCGCGGCCGGCCAAAGGCGCGCCGTCGGCTCAGTAAGGCGGGATGGCGTCGTACCACTCACCGAGACGACGGAAGGCGCGCCAGAACCCTGCCTTGAGCCGCTCCTCGTCGAGCGACACGTCGATGTCGGGCGTGATCAACGTCTCGATGCCCGGCGTGAACTCGACGATCTCCCCGGGTGCGTACGTGAGCTCACGAGCCAGCGGCACCTTGGCTGCGTTCAGGGCGGCGACCGTCTCCTCGCCCATGGCGACGACGATCTTCGGTTCGACGATGGCCAGTTCGCGGCGCAGATGCTCGAGGCAGCGGCCCTCGGCCTGCGCCTCGCGCACGTCGCCGCACTTCACCACGTTCGTGCCGTAGAGCTGCAGCGGGTCGATCTTGAGCCGTTGACAGCTCTTCATCAGCGCCGTGCCGCTGCGCCCGAAGAAGGCGACGCCCTCGTGACACTCGCTGGGGCGCGCCTGGTACTTGAGCATCAGGATATCGGCCAAGGGATGCCCCGAGCCGATCACGGGCATGGTACGCGCGTGGCGACATTGCCGGCAGCGGAGGATCTCGCCCGTCAGCTCGTTGATCTCGGAGATCGCCCGCGTGAGGTACTTGTCGTAGATCTCGTTCGGCTGTGCCACCCGCGACCTCGGTTCGAAAGGGACGCCTGAGGAGTTCGCCGAACGGCTTCGTTTCCCTCGCGTCAGCAGGGTCGCAACAGGCTCGCAGCGAGGCGCGCAGGCGGTCGGCCCTGCCCCTCGGCTGCCGACGGCAGAGCGGACGCGCCGCCACGCCATCGGAACGCCGCCACGGCCTCGGCTCGCGTCAGCCCCGCTTGCGCCTGGCGCCCTTGCGGTCCTCCCGCGTCTGGCCGTCGAGGCTGGTCTGCACCAGCTTGAGCGACTGGAGGTAGAGGTAGCTCTTCGGCCGACGCACGATCCGGCTCTCGGCCAGGGCGGCGACGAAGTCGCCAGGGCCGGTGAAGTCGTCCATGCCGGTGAGCGCCGTTCCGAGACTGGCGAGGACGTGAGCGTCGCTGCCCGCCGCAGCGGGGATACGGTACCGCCGGGCGAAGCGCTCGGCTTGCTCGTTGAAGCCCGGGAAAGCAAGGCGAGAGTTGAACACCTCGAGCACGTCGATGTCGGCGACGTTGGCGCGCAGCACCTCCGCACTCGGGACCGCGTGCAGGCGGTCGAAGGGATGCGGCACGTACACGATCCCCCCCTGCCCCTTGATAGCGGCGATCGTCGCGGCGAACGTCATGCCGGGCAGGACGGCGTGCTCCAGGAACAGCCCGACCACCTCGCCCTCGGCGGTCTTGACCTCCTCCCCGACGATGACGCGCACGCCGTAGCGGTCGGCCAGCTCGCGCGCCTCGAGCCCGCCGTCGATTGAGTCGTGATCGGTGATCGCCACCACGTCGAGGCCGACTTCGCGGGCGCGCACGAGGATGTCGGCGGCCGAGGACACGCTGTCCTTGCTGTGCCGCGAGTGGACGTGGAAGTCCGCGAAGAGCTCGCGCTGCTGCCGGCGACGGCGAGCCACGGGATGCCGCCGGCGCCGCACGACCTCGTCGTAGAGCTGCTCGAGCTCGTCGGTGACCCGCTGCCAGTCGTAGCGCCGCGCCTTGCGCACGCCGGCCGCGGCGAGACGCCCGCGGGTCTCGGGCTCGCAGACGAGCGTGCGCAGCGCCGCGGCCAAGGCGCGGCCGTTACGGCGCGGCACGAGCAGACCTTCGAACCCGTCGCCGACCACCTCGCGATGGCCGGCGACGTCGCTGGCGACGATCGCCGTTCGCGAGGCCATCGCCTCGACCAGGACGATCCCCGCCGACTCGGGCCCGAGCGAGGGCGCACAGAACACGTCCGCGGCGCGCATGAGCTCGGGCATTTCCTCGCGCGACACGCGACCGTGGAACGTCACGCGACCGGTGAACGCCGGCGGGACGAGGTGACTGAAGCGGCTCTGCTGGGCGTCGTGACCGCAGACGTGCACCTCGAACGCCTCGGCGATGTCGTCGAGGCGCCGCAGCGAGCGCAGCAGCGCGCCGAGTCCCTGGCGTCTCGACTCCGCGCCGGCGAACAGCACCCGGGCCGGGCCGGGCCGCCTTTCGGTCGCCGGCCTGAAGCGGTCGACGTCCACGCCGGGAGGGATGACGCGGTACGCGCCGGGGAAGGCCCGCGTGGCCGCGTCCCTCGCGGCGCACGAGGTCGCGACGGCGGCGTCGAGCGAGTCGAACAGGCGCTGGAGGCGCGGCCGCGGGACCCAGTCCTGCGCGAGGCGTTCACCGTCGGCAAGAAAGGTCGCGATGAGCGGGCAGGCGGCGTGACGCAGCGCCGCCCAGCCGAGGCCGGGGCCGAACGGCTCGTAGAGGTGCAGCACGTCGAGGTCGTCCGCCTCGAGCAGGACGTCGATGTTGGCGATGAGGTCGACCGGGGCGGCGATCACGGGGCGCGAGCGGCGGGGGGCGGCTGCGTAGGTGCGCCCGGCGAAGAAGCACCTCGGCGAGGGCTCGTCGGCGAGGAAAACGGTCTCCCGCTCGCCCATCAGCACGGCCTGTACCCTGCGCCGCGCTTCACGCACCGCCTGCTTGTCGGCGCTCGGGGCGATCACCGTCACGCGATGCCCGCGGGCGGCGAGGCGCTCCGCCAGCGCCGCCACCTGGTCGTTGACGCCGCTCGGCGACGTCCAGGGGTACGGGGTGAGGAGTCCGATGCTGTGGCTCACGGCGACCATGCTACCGCAGCCAGCGCCGACGCGAGCGCGCCGCGTCGACCGTGGGGACCTGACGGGGACCACGCGGCAGGGCGCCCGCCGGCCCTGTCAGCGTCGAGCGAAGCCGAATGACGGACGGGCCGGGGCCTTGCGGCCCCGGCCCGTCCGTCGTGGTCACGTCTGGCGGAGCGTCCTCAGCCCTGGCACACCGCGCTCGCGCCGCGCCCCTCGCCGGAGATGAACTCCTCTGTGAGACGCCGGCACTCGTCGTCCGGGTGCTGGATCGGCGGCGACTTCATGAAGTACGAACTCGGGCCCTCGAGCGACCCGGACAGGCCGCGGTCGAGAGCGATCTTGGCGCAGCGCACGGCGTCGATGACGATGCCGGCCGAGTTCGGCGAGTCGACGACCTCGAGCTTGAGCTCGATGTTGAGCGGTACGTCGCCGAAGGTGCGGCCCTCCATGCGGATGTAGGCCCACTTGCGGTCCTCGAGCCACTCGACGTAGTCGCTCGGCCCGATGTGCACGTTCCTGCTGCCCATGTCGTAGTCGAGCTGGCTGGTCACGGCGTTGGTCTTGGAGATCTTCTTCGACTCGAGGCGCTCGCGCTCGAGCATGTTCAGGAAGTCGGTGTTGCCGCCCACATTGAGCTGGCTCGTGCGTTCGAGGCGCACCCCGCGCTCGCGCATGAGACGCGTGAGCACGCGGTGGACGATCGTCGCTCCCACCTGGCTCTTGATGTCGTCGCCGATGATCGGCACGCCGGCCTCGGTGAAGCGCTTCTGCCAGTAGGGCTCGCGCGCGATGAAGACGGGGATGCAGTTCACCATCCCGCATCCGGCGGCGAGGATCTGCTCGGCGTACCACTTGGTCGCTTCTTCGCTGCCCACCGGAAGGTAGCTCACCACGACGTCCGTCTGTGTCTCCTTGAGGATCCCGACGATGTCGTCCGTCGGCCCGGGCGCTTTCTCGATGATCTGCGAGAGGTACTTGCCGAGTCCGTCGTGGACCATGCCACGGGCCACGGTGACGCCCTTGGCGGGCACGTCGCAGAAGCGCACCGTGCAGTTGGGCTTGGCGTAGATCGCCTCCGAGAGGTCCTTGCCGACCTTGTTCTTGTCGATGTCGATCGCGGCGACGAACTCGATGTCGCGGACGTGATAGCCGCCGACGACCGGGTGCATGAGGCCGGGCACGAAGTCGGTCTTCTTGGCGTTCTTGTAGAACTCCACGCCCTGGACGAACGACGAGGCGCAGTTGCCCACGCCGATGATCGCGACGCGCACTGGATTGGCCAAGGTCGGTCTACCTCCACTGGGATCGGCCGTGCGACGGGCCGGTCGACTTCACGCCGCAGACGCGCCCCGCGGGCGGGCTGGGCTCAGACGAACGCGCGAGAGTATATCACAGGGGTCGTACGCGCCCGGGCGGGCGCACGCTCGCGACGGACGCCGCCCTCGAATGGGCGCGCCGGCCCGCCCGTCAGAGCTCGGTCGCCGCCGCGCGCTCCTCGGCGCGCAGCTTGCGCATCACGTGGACGAGGCGATGGACGACGGTGAGCGGCGTGAGGACGGCGATGAGGACGATCGTGACGGGCAACAGGCCCCACGGCTCGAAGACCAGCCCGATGGCGAGCCCGACGAGGCGCTCGGGACGCGACATGAAGCCCACCTTGCACTCGGTCCCGAGCGCCTCGGCGCGAGCGCGGGCATACGAGACCATGAGCGCCGAACCGAGACAGACGAGGACGAGGACGAGCTCCCACATGCGGTCCTCGGCCGCCATGTAGTAGGCGAGCGCCCCGAACGTGATGATCTCCGACACCCTGTCGAGCGTGGAGTCGAGGAAGGCGCCGGAGCGCGTCGGGCCGCG
>Ga0315281_10004444_pt1 | contig 20335 bp, 13 predicted proteins | sample YL17G07_0_MG_FD_204540 | JGI IMG/M metagenome (GOLD analysis project Ga0315281, IMG submission 204540) | Sediment microbial communities from Yellowstone Lake, YNP, Wyoming, USA - YL17G07_0 | ecosystem: Environmental > Aquatic > Freshwater > Lake > Sediment | place: USA: Wyoming | collected...
CGCATACACATCCACCTATCGAAGACGATGGAGAATCTCGGCGCAAGGCAATGAAGTAACGGAAGGACAGGGCATCTCCTACGGGTTCACTCCGCTAATAGGGCTGAGCGTAACGTTCAAAGAACTCTTTAAAGGGAACTTCACCGGAACATTTCGATTTGGGAGCACAACGGCATACGATCTCACACCGGTCTCGCAGCAAATCAGCGAATCCTTTACAAACGATATTACCTTCTCATCCTCATTTAATCGTCAAGGGTTTGAAATTCCATTGTTTGGCTTGTCGTTGAAGAACGACTTAGACATTTCGCTCTCATATACGTATGCAAAGAATTCGCGACGCTTGTACGATTTCAAACCTGTCAATTTCAATGCCGAGGGCCAAGCACTCGATGGCAGTAATCGAACGGTTATCGAGCCGCGACTGAGGTATACGCTGAGCGCGCGCGTGACAGCCTCAGGATACTACAAGTATACCAAAATCGCCCCCGACGAAGGGGGATCGAAAATTCCGGGCCAGACCATCAATGAAGGTGGCATCGATGTCCATATCGCAATTCAATAAACTCGTGGCCGAGAAATGTGCCTCCTTCGCTCTGATTGATTCTCCGTGCATTAATCGCTACTTTGGCTCAGATTTCATCTAAAAGAACCAAGAAAGTCAAGCGTTACGTGGAAATAAAACGAAGGCTATTGTGGGTCGATGACGAGATAGACTTACTCCGTCCTCACTTAATGCTGCTGGAGCAGAAAGGCTATCTTGTAGATACCGCAGCCAATGGTGAAGATGCACTTGAGCTCGTCCGGGAGCGCAGCTACGAGCTGGTCTTTCTAGATGAGATGATGCCCGGGAAGGGCGGTCTGCAGACGCTCTCTGAGATGAAGGAAATTGAGCCGAACCTTCCTGTCATCATGGTCACCAAAAACGAAGCAGAGAGTTTGATGGAAGAGGCGATTGGAGGAAAAATCTCTGACTATCTGACAAAGCCCGTCAATCCCAGCCAAATTCTGCTCGCAGTAAAGAAGGTTCTCGACAGCAAGAAGATCACGGGCCAGTATGTCTCAAGGGATTATGCGAAAGAGTTTCAATCCATCGCCTTAACGTTGATGGGTGGGTTGGAAGAAAAGGAATGGATTGACCTGTACATCAAGCTCACGAATTGGGATATGGAGTTAGACGCGCATCCCGAATTGGGTCTTCGTCAGACACTGCTGGACCAGAAGAAAGAGGCTAATGCAGAGTTCGGGAAATTCGTGGAAAAGCGATACAAAGGGTGGATTGATTCCATTAATCGACCAGTGATGCTTTCAACAGACATAGTGGAGAAGTGTGTTATCCCGGAACTCAACGAGAAACAATCTGTCTTCTTCTTTGTAATCGACTGTTTGCGCCTCGACCAATGGCTGATTATGGAAGAGCTGCTCTCTGAATTCTATTCATTCGAGAAACAATACTATTACAGCATTCTGCCCACCGCAACGCCGTACTCGCGCAATGGGATATTCAGCGGCCTTTTTCCGGCAGAGATTGAGAAACGCTTTCCGGATGTTTGGCAAGCCGGCGAAGACGATGAATCGAGCCGAAACCGCCACGAGCACCAGTTGTTGGATAAGTTGCTCGAACGAAAACGCATCGTGCTCAAACCGGAATCAAAGTACATCAAAATCCTCGACCCGGAGTTCGGCAGACAGTTTGAAGGCAACATCCTCTCGTACACAAATAGCCGCCTCACGTCGGTCGTTGTCAATTTCGTCGACATGCTCGCGCACGGCAGGTCGGATTCCTCTCTTCTCAAAGAAATCGCGCCCGATGAAGCCGCCTATCGCTCCCTAACACGATCGTGGTTCCAACATTCATCGCTGTTTGGTATGCTGAAAACGCTGGCTACGCAAAAGAATGTGAAGATCATACTGACGACCGACCACGGCAGCGTGCGTTGCCTGCGGGGCTCGAAAGTGATCGGCGACCGTGACGCTTCCACCAATCTCCGCTACAAATTCGGACGGAATCTCAAGATCGAAGAAAAGAACGCCGTCTTTGTGAAATATCCGGAAGAGTACAAACTTCCCCGCGGGAGCGTGACCACGAATTACGTGATGGCGAAAGAGGATTTCTATTTTGTGTATCCGACCGACTATCACAAATTTCTCAACCAGTACCGCGACAGCTTTCAGCACGGCGGAATATCGATGGAAGAGATGATACTACCGGTCGTTAAGTTCGTTCCGAAATGACCCGATCGTTTCACTCAACGTCCGCATCGGAAACGCATCTGATCGCCGGCCGATTTGCTGCGGAACTACGCCGCGGCGATGTTGTTGCGCTCTCGGGTGAACTCGGCTCCGGCAAAACACAATTTGTGCAAGGGGTGGCAGAATATTTCGGCGTGACGGAGCCGGTGACCAGTCCAACGTTTGTCCTGCTCAATCGCTACGCAGGATTGGATGACTCCCGCGATGAGCTATTTCTCTATCATTTTGACTTTTACCGTATCCGATCGGCCAAGGAGTTGTATGACTTGGGGTTTGAAGAAGTTCTTCAACACGATGGCATCGTGCTCATTGAGTGGGCAAATTCATTTCCTGCGTTGCTTCCGCCTCAACGGATAGATATATCGTTTCGACACGGGAGTGCTGATCAGGAGCGTGAAATTAACGTCGAGCGAGTGGAAGAACAAGTCCCAGTGCGATGATGGTTGTACTCGGTATCGAAACCTCATCGGCGGTCTGTTCAGTTGGCATTCTCGATTCGGAAGGAAAAACATTTGAGCGGCGAGTTGTTGAGTCGCATATTCACTCGGAGAAGATTCTAACGATTGTCGACGAAGTTCTTACGCAGGCGCGAACAACGCTGGCAGCCTGTTCCGCCGTGGCGGTCTCCATCGGTCCGGGGTCTTTCACCGGCTTGCGGATTGGGGTGAGCTCAGCGAAGGGACTTTGTTCAGCAATGAATGTTCCTGTTGTGGCGGTTCCGACGTTCGGAGCAATCGCGGCTGGGGCTTCCAATTCCAAACTGATCGATTCAGAACTATTAGAAGTATGGATCGATGCAAAACAGGGCGATTGGTATGTCGAAAGGTTCGTGCGGAACGGTCGTCAATTTGTTTCTTCACGGCCGGTATCAATCTCAAAACGGGAATTTCTCCACTCTCAAGACAATGCTTCAACGACTCTTCTCACAGACCATCCGGAACGGTTCTTGAATACGACGTTGGCCAATATTATGCACGTTGAGTCGTTCCTATCAGGCGCGGCAGTTGCTCGATTTGGTCAGGAGATGCTCCTTCGCTTTCAGACGTCGAACCTTGCGAACCTTGAACCGCTGTACTTGAAAGATTTCATCGTTCGTGATGTGGCCAAATCGCCGTCCCCTTAACATTATAGTGGAGTAATTCCATGGCGTGGTTTAAGCGGTCAAAGGAAAACATTCTCGCCGACGGTCAGAAGAAAGACATGCCGGACGGGATGTGGACGAAATGCGGCGCTTGCAACGAGATCATCCACAAAAAACAGCTCGAGCAAAACCTTTGGACATGCCCGAAGTGCAACTACCATTTTCGTATCGGCAGCAAAGAATATTTTGGGCTGCTGCTGGACAAGCATTCGTTCAAAGAGATGGACGCGAAAATGGAATCCGTCGACCCGCTAAAGTTCGTCGATACAAAGCCCTATCCGAAGCGTATCGCTGAGACAATCAAGAAAACCGGCCTGCGCGACGCCGTACGCACCGGTAAAGGGAAAATCGATGGACGTGCTGTTGTAATTGCGTGCATGGATTTTGCGTTTATCGGTGGAAGCATGGGCTCGGTCGTGGGAGAAAAAATCGCTCGCGCAATCGATACGGCTCGAAAGGTAAGAGCACCGTTGCTCATCATTTCTTCCAGCGGGGGGGCACGGATGATGGAAGGTGCCTTGAGTTTAATGCAACTTGCCAAGACGAGTGCCAAGCTGGCGCAACTTTCGGATGAAAGCATTCCGTTTCTTTCGATTCTCACCGACCCAACAACCGGCGGAGTGACCGCAAGCTTTGCGATGCTTGGCGATATTCAGATTGCCGAACCAAACGCTCTGATCGGGTTCGCAGGCCCGCGCGTGATCAGGCAAACGATTGGAAGAGATCTGCCCCCCGGGTTCCAACGATCAGAATTTCTCCTCGAAAAGGGGTTCGTCGACTTGATTGTTGACCGAAAAGAATTGCGATCCCAAGTCTCCAAGATTCTCAAGCTACTCTCGAACTAACGTATGAATATCCACCTCCTCGGAGTACCGATGGACCTTGGCGCCGGACGGCGCGGCGTAGATATGGGCCCTTCGGCAATTCGAATCGCGGGCGTTTCTGAAAAACTTCGCGCGCTCGGCCATACCGTTATCGATGAAGGCGATATTCTTACCAAACCGCCCGAGCAACAAAAAATCAGGAACGACAAGCTACGATACCTTCCGGAAATCGTGCGGGCGTGCACGTTGCTTTCGGGGCGCATAGAGAAAATCGTAACGTTGGGAGGTTTTCCGCTTGTGCTGGGGGGAGATCATTCCATTGCCATCGGTACGATCGCCGGACTTTCTTCGTACTGCAAACGGGTGAACAAGACGCTCGGCGTTTTGTGGATCGACGCCCACGGCGATTTAAACACAGACGAAACATCCCCTTCCGGAAACATTCACGGAATGCCGGTGGCTGCTTCGATGGGCTTGGGCGCCTTGGAGCTTACATCCGTCGGGGGCGACTTCAAGAAAGTCGACCCAAAAAACTTCGTACTCGTTGCCACGCGCGACCTGGATCCGGGCGAACGACTTCATATCAAGAAGCAAAACATCAACATCTTCACGATGGAAGAGGTCGATAAGCACGGTATGGCCGTGGTGATGGCGAAAGCAATGCGCAAATTGAAGCAAGTAGACCTCTTGCATGTGAGTTTTGACCTCGATGCGGTCGATCCCTCGGTGGCCCCTGGCGTTGGAACGCCTGTGAAGGGCGGGCTTGACTACCGTGAAGCGCATTTGGCGATGGAGGTACTTAGCGAAGCCGGCAAGATGAGCTCTCTCGAAATCGTAGAAGTGAACCCTATTCTCGATAACCACAATCAATCCGCAGAATTTGCCGTTGAGCTGATCCAATCAGGCTTTGGCAAGAAGATTCTCTAAGTCCGTCATTCGATGAAGATTATTCGCACCGTTGCGGAGATGCAACGAACTTCGGAAGAATTGCGCCTGCAGCAAAAGCATATCGGCATCGTTCCCACCATGGGATATCTCCACGATGGGCACGCGAGCCTCATTCGGGCAATCCGCCAGGAAGTCGAGATTGTCGTAACAAGTATCTTTGTAAACCCAACTCAGTTCGGCCCATCTGAAGATTTTTCTACATACCCTCGAGACTTAGCGCGCGACGAGCATATCGCGCAGCAGGCCGGGACAGACATCGTTTTCTATCCAGACGCCAAGGAGATGTATCCAGACGGTTTCAAAACGTACGTTTCTACGGATACTGTTGCGACGATACTGGAAGGGAAATTCCGGCCGACACATTTTCGCGGTGTGACCACCGTTGTTGCAAAGCTCTTCAATATCGTCAAGCCGCACATGGCAATCTTCGGGCAGAAGGATGTTCAACAGGCGTTCATACTGCGTCAGATGGTTCGAGACTTGAACTTCGATGTTCGCGTTATTATCGCTCCAATTGTTCGTGAACCGGATGGATTGGCATTGAGTTCGCGTAACGTGTACTTGAATCCTCAGGAACGAAAAGATGCGACAGCACTTTTCCGTTCGCTGAAACTTGCCGAGGAATTGATTGGAGCGGGAGAGAGAGACGCCGCTCGTGTTCGAGAGGAAATGGAGCGGCTGATCCAATCAGTCAACCCGACACAGATTGATTACATCGCCTTTCTTGACCCAGATTCATTTGAAGAAACTCGTCGGATCCTGCCGCGGACGCTTGTTGCCCTCGCAGTTCGATTTGGCTCAACAAGGTTACTCGACAATGCCATTGTTGATTCAAAATGATTGTCGGCCTCTGCTGAAATTGAATGTGCCGCGGAGTTTGAGTATATTTTCTATGAGAGTACCCTATTTGGAGAGCTGGCAGAACGGCTATTGCACCAGTCTTGAAAACTGGCGTCCGCAAGGACTTTGGGGTTCGAATCCCTAGCTCTCCGCGCTAAATGAAGAGGTATTGGGTCTACGTACTTTTCTCGGCCGAATTTAGTCAGACTTACGTTTGGCAGACGGAAGATGTAGGACAACGACTGGGCCGTCACAATGCTGGGCGTGTTCTTTCGACACGGCGATATAGGCCGTGGACGTTAGTGCATACCGAAGAACATGTCACACGAGCTGAAGCGATGCGAAGAGAGAAATGGTTGAAGAGCGGGGTAGGGAGAGAATTCGTAGCTGCTCTTGTGAGAGCTAAGAATCTAGAATAAGTCGGCTATTGCATCCGCCGCAGGCGGACGCCCGCAAGGGCTTTGGGGTTCTCCGCCGCTTGTCCGCCGAGGGCGGACGGCGGATCCGCCTTTGGCAGAGAATCCCTAGCTCTCCGCATTCGACAGTTAATCTACTCCCCAGAGAATGGCTGCTGGTCCGCCAGGAAAATGGGGTTCTCCGCGGCTTGTCCGCCGATAGCGGATGGCGGATCTCAGCCCGATCCCGACGAATCGGGACTGGCGGGCGCCTTTGGCGGAGAATCTTGAAAATCCGCCTCGCTCCTTGGCGGACCTAGCTCTCCGCTCCGCGCCGAAATTCCCCCGTTGAAGGGATTAGTTCGCACACTATCCACTCGTCAGCAAGCCTGACAAAATATCCATCCTTCCTCCTGCCGTTGTTGATTCGTTCTTCAACTTGCCTTATCATTAAAGAGCACTTCGGGTTCCTCTTCCGCAGTTCTCTTTTTTGAAAATACCTCTTTCCCAGGTTCGTCGGATGCCATTTTTTCTGGTAGCTGCCAATTCAAATCTTGCGACAGAGTGATCGATCAATTCATTTTTTGAGAGAAAATCCATCATGATCGGACAAACAGTATCTCATTACAAAATCCTGGAGAAACTTGGCGAAGGCGGCATGGGCGTAGTTTACAAAGCCCAGGATACGAGGCTTGATCGCTTTGTCGCAATGAAGTTTCTCCCCTCCCATCTTTCCTCCTCGGCGGATAACAAAGCGCGCTTCCTCCAGGAGGCGAAAGCCACCGCGGCATTGAACCATCCGAATATACTCTCCGTGTTCGATGTTGGCGAGCACGAGAACTCGATGTTTCTTGTGTTGGAATTAATTGAAGGCAAAACGCTGGCCGCCCACATCGCAGACCATAAAACCGGCACGGGCGTTCCGCTGAAGCAAGCGGTTGAATGGCTTTCGCAGATTGGGCAAGGGCTGAAAGTGGCCCACGAGAAGAATATCATTCATCGCGATATCAAGCCGCAGAACATCATGGTGACGGCGCAGAACCAAATCAAGATTATGGATTTCGGGTTGGCGAAGTTGATGTCGGGCTCGGCGATGACACGAACGGGCACGTCGCTCGGCACGCTGCTCTACATGTCTCCTGAGCAGGCGCAAGGAGTCTCCGCAGACCACCGCTCGGATATTTGGTCAATGGGAGTCGTCTTTTACGAAATGCTGACCACGGAGCTTCCATTTAAATCGGAACACGCCGCGGGTCTTTCATATTTGATTGTTAATGTCGACCCGGCTCCGCCGAGCGGACTGGATCGAAGGATTCCTCTCGCAATCGATTCCATTGTGCGAAAGATGTTGGAGAAAGACCGCACACGCCGGTATCAAGATACCGGTGAAGTCATTCGGGCGCTGGAATCTGCCCGCGCCGAACTCGATTCCGCTGCAACGTCGGCAAAAACCAAAGCCATTGCCGTGCTTCCGTTTACCAACATGAGCAACGACCCGGAGAATGAATACTTCAGCGACGGATTGACAGAAGAATTGATTCTGAATCTCTCCCGCCTCAACGATATTCGGGTCGTATCTCGAACGACCTCGATGCAATATAAAGGCACGAAAAAAGATATCAAGACCATCGGCGGAGAGCTGGGAGCGCGCTACATCCTTGAAGGGAGCGTGAGAAAATTTCAGGACAACATTCGCATCACCGCGCAGCTCATCGACGTGGAAAACGACGCTCAACTTTGGGCTGAAGCTTTTAAGGGAACCCTTGCCGACGTATTCGATATTCAAGAAAAAGTCTCGAAGCAAATTGTCGACGCGTTAATGGTGAAGCTTACACCGAAAGAACAGGTGGTGCTCACCAAGCGTGCGACGCTCAACCCGCAAGCGTTCGATTGTAATCTGCGAGCGAGGGATTCACTCTACCGCTTCACCAAGAACAGCATGCAAACGGCGGTCGAGCTATTCCGGAAAGCAATCGAGTACGATGGGCGTTACGCCGACGCGTATGCAGGAATGAGTGAAGGGTATGCTCATTTGTATCAACAGTTTGACCGAAACGACACATTACTTGAGAAGGCGCTTGAGGCTGGATTGAAAGCTCTGATGTATGACCCGTCTCTCTCCGAGGCATACTCCGCCCTCGGCCTCGTCTATCTCTACAAAAAGTCGAACGATGAGGCTATCGAATCAAGTCGGAAGGCGATCGAACTGAATCCGAGCAATCATACTGCGTATTGGATACTCGGCCGAACCTACAGTACCACCGACCGCAACAAAGAGGCGGCTGAATTGTTTGAAAAAGTCATCGAGCTGAATCCCGATTTTTACAGCGCTTACGGCGATATCATCCTCTGTTATGTTCGATTGGGAGATCAAGCAAAACTCAGAGAATGGGTCGATGCTGGAATTCAAATGTATCCTCGCTACCTGTCGCTTCATCCCGACGACGCCCGCGCTTATATCTTTTTTGCGCTCACCTTGGTTCGAGCCGGACGAATCGAAGAAGCGAAGATCAAAGCGGCAAGGGCAATTGAGTTGAGCCCGAATGACCCCTTGATGTTCTACAACGCCGCCTGTTTCTACGCGAATGTTGGCGAAAAGACTCTCGCACTCCAATCTCTGAAGAATGGCCTTTCTCTCGGCTATGGCTTCTACGAATGGATCAAGCGCGATCCCGACCTCGACAGCATTCGTAACGAGCCGGAGTACATCGAAATGATGAGGGGGAAATAAATAATTTGCATTGTCCGCCATTGGTGGATGCACCTCCGGCGCAAACAATGATCAATGGATAATGAGGCAGGCTCTATGATTGGACAGACCATATCTCACTACAACATTCTCGAAAAACTTGGCGAAGGAGGAATGGGCGTTGTCTACAAAGCCCAAGACACCACGCTCGACCGCGTCGTTGCTCTAAAATTCCTTCCCGCTCACCTCTCCGCGTCCGAGGCTGACAAGCAACGATTCGTCCAGGAGGCGAAAGCCGCCGCTGCATTGAACCATCCCAACATCTGTACGATCTATGGAATCGAAGAGAATGATGGCCCCCAAGGGGCAAGCCAGGTTTTTATTGCGATGGAATTTGTGGAGGGTCAAACGCTTCGGGAAAAATCCAACGTAGGGACACAGCATGCTGTGTCCCTACAGATAAAACAATCCATTGAAATCGGTATTCAAATTGCTGACGGCCTTGCAGCCGCGCACGAAAAAGGAATCGTACATCGCGACGTGAAGCCCGAGAATATTATGATCCAAAAAGATGGCCGTGTGCGGATTATGGATTTCGGTCTGGCGAAACTCAAGAGCGCATCGCGCCTGACGAAAGTCGGCAGCACGGTTGGGACGACGGGTTACATGTCCCCCGAGCAGGTGCAGGGATTGGAGAGTGACCATCGCTCTGATATTTTTTCGCTCGGTGTGATTCTCTACGAAATGTTCGCTGGACAATCTCCGTTCAAAGGCGTGCACGAGACGGCCATCAACTACGAAATCGTCAACGTGGACCCTGAACCGATTTCAACGACGAAACCAGATATCGCGCCGGAGCTCGACGCGCTTGTGCTGGAGTGCATGGCAAAGGATCCGACTGAGCGATCCCAATCTGCAGCAGAGGTGGCAAAGGACCTGCGACACTACAAGCGAGAATCGAGCCGGTCGAGGATGAGCTCCGTACGGCCGGCAATGACGACGAAACGAGATTCTTCATTTGCCGATACACTTCTCGCGCAATCGAGAATTCGTCAATACCTCCCCTGGTCGATCGCTGCCGTCGCGATAGTTGGGGCGGCGGTTCTTCTGTTCTTGAACATATCGGGGACAGGCAAACTCCCTACCATTCAAGCTCTCATTTCGTCGCCGAAGGGGGTGAATTTCCATTCATTCGGCCAGTGGTCTGGTCCCGTCATTGTATCTCCGGACGGCAGCATGTTCGCATTTGTTTGTGCCACGCCCGAAGGCAAGACAGCTTTGTATTTGAGACGCCTTGATGCTGGCAATGCCGTTCTTCTGCCGGGCACCGACGGCGCATACTATCCTTTTTGGTCCCACGATAGCAAATGGATCGCCTTCTTTTCAACGGCTACGAATAAGCTTAAGAAAGTGGATATCGCAGGAAACCCACCGATCACGATCTGCGATGCGGGCAATTCTCGCGGCGGCACGTGGGGGTTGAACGATATTATCGTCTTTAGTGAAGGTCCAGGGAACCCATTGTCTTCGGTTCCCGCTGCCGGCGGCGTGCCAATTGTTGTCACTCAAATCGATACAACGCGAAACGAATCCAGTCAGCGGTGGCCGCAATTTCTGCCGGACGGCAAGCATTTTCTTTACTTTTCGAGAACAAGTTCGATCGGATCTGAGGCAGAGGGAGACGCGTTGATGGTGTCTTCGCTGGATGGGGGGCCGAGTTCGCTCGTCCTACATTCCTCGTCGAACCCAGTCTATGCGTCCGGATATCTTCTCTTTATGCGAGGGTCGTCACTCCTTGCCCAACGGTTCGACCCGGGCAATCTCTCGTTGAGCGGTGATGCCCTCTCAGTTGCCGAAGGGGTGATTAACGACCCAGGGTTTAGCCTCGGAGTTTTCTCCGCCTCGCAAAACGGAATTCTCGCATTCCAAACTGGGGTTGGAATCGCAGGTGCGCGGTTGCTTATTGCTGACCGCAACGGGAAGGCGTTGAATTACCTTGACGAGATCATTGAACATTTTTGGGCTCGAATTTCGCCGAACGGGGAGCGCTTCGCGCTCAGTGTATTTGAACCAAAATCTCGAACACAAAACCTCTGGATGTACGACCTCGCCCGGCAAAGTCGAACCCGTTTTACGTCGGGACTAAACACTGACTTCAGGCCGGTCTGGTCGCCCGACGGAAAACAAATCGCATACTCCGCGTTCCCTAAGCAGACGGGTTCGGCCCTGCTTGTCAAACCGTCAAGTGGTGGTGCTGCTGAAACAGTGATTGACTCGCAGGAGCACCTTCAAGTATCGGATTGGTCGCCGAGCGGCGATTTCCTGTGCCTCACCCGGTTCGGAGCAAAAACTCAAACAGACATTCTCCTCGTCAACCTTGTGGGAGATAAGAATATCCGTGAATTTGCAGCCTCTGCATACAACGAATCCGACGGACGATTCTCGCTGGACGGGCGCTGGATTGCGTATAGCTGCGATGAGACCGGACAGTCGGAGGTCTATCTCCGACCTATCTCCGGTTCGGGGTCGACGATCAAAGTATCGAGCGGAGGCGGATCTTTGCCGGTCTGGAGACATGATGGGAAGGAATTGTTTTATGTCAGCAAAGAGAACAAAATGATGGCAGCCGAAATCCGGGCATCTGCAACATCAATCTCGGTTGGAACTTTGCGGGAATTGTTTGCGAGAACTCCGATCATGACGGATTACGACGTCTTTCCCGACGGCAACCGATTTCTCATTAATAGACAGATCGAGCCGACAGAAACCGACCCCATCACGATCGTGGTGAACTGGACAACGAAACTGAACAAATGAGGATTTTTTGATGATCGGATCAACAATTTCGCAATTCCAAATCTTTGAGAAGCACCCGACTCCGTCGGGGCAAGTCGTCGCGTTGAATGTCGTTGTAGGTCGACACGCTATGTCGACCAGTCGGGTCGGCCCGCCTGCTCCGCCATGGCGGATTCGTCGGGCAGGCGACCCGACCTACAGGAAGGATATCCTATGATCGGCCAGACTATTTCCCACTACAACATCCTCGAGAAACTGGGAGAAGGCGGGATGTCCGAAAATTCCCTGCGAACGTTTTTTGTGAGCAGTTGGAATTTTCAGGATCCGCCCTCTTATTGGCGGAGGCGCAAAATATGATTGGTCAAACCATATCTCATTACAAGATTCTTGAAAAGCTAGGCGAAGGCGGGATGGGCGTGGTCTACAAAGCCCAAGACACGAAGCTCGACCGCGTTGTTGCGCTCAAGTTCCTTCCTCCGCATCTTTCCGCCTCAGAACAGGATAAAGCTCGCTTCATTCAAGAAGCGAAAGCCGCCGCAGCTCTGAACCATCCGAACATTTGTACGATTTACGGGGTCGAAGACATCGACGGCCCCCAAGGGGCAAGCCAAATGTTCATTGAGATGGAGTTTGTGGAGGGGCAAACTCTACGGGAAAATACCAAATCCCAAACCACCATCCTCAAATCCGCGCTCGAAATTGGAATTCAAGTTGCTGACGGCCTCGCAGCCGCGCACGAAAAAGGAATCGTGCATCGCGACGTGAAGCCCGAAAATATCATGATCCAAAAAGATGGCCGCGTGCGGATTATGGATTTCGGTCTGGCCAAACTCAAGAGCGCATCGCGCCTAACAAAGGTCGGCAGCACGGTGGGGACGACGGGTTACATGTCCCCCGAGCAGGTGCAGGGAATGGAAAGCGACCACCGCTCGGATATTTTCTCGCTGGGAGTGATCCTCTACGAGATGTTCGCGGGGCAATCTCCATTCAAAGGTGTGCACGAGACAGCGATCAACTACGAAATTGTCAACGTAGACCCCGACCCCATTTCATCGATCAAACCGGAGTTCGACCCGCAGTTGGACACGATTATTCTTGATTGCATGGAGAAGGACCTCAAAGAGCGTCGCCAGTCCGCAGCTGAAGTGTCGAGAGATTTGCGGAGGTTCAAGCGTGAGTCAAGTCGCACCCGTGTGAGCCGCGTGAGTGCGGCCAGGCCGGTGTTGCAACCTCTCGAAGGGCGCGGAGGTTTGCGTGCAGAACCTTCGGAACGGTTTAGTCGTCGCGAGCTTATCGCCTGGGCGCTCGCGGTGGTTCTTCTCATCAGCACGGGCGTGATTGCCTTCTTCGCCACGCGCGAAACCGAAGTCAGCGTTACTCGCGCGATGATTCTCCCCCCGGATAGGATAACATTCGATGCAAGGGTTGGCGGCCACATCGCTCTTTCTCCGAACGGCAAATTCATCGCATTCGTTGCGGTGGATTCGGCTCGCAAAAGATACCTTTGGGTTCGGCCCATCAGTGCGCTTACGGGCCAAATGCTCAACGGCACCGAAGGAGCTGAGTATCCATTTTGGTCCGCGGACAACCGCTTCATCGGATTCTTTGCTAACGGGAAACTCAGAAAGATCGAAGCCTCCGGCGGACCGCCGCAAACAATTTGCGACGCGCCCGCAGCTCGTGGTGGAACGTGGAATCGTGACGGCGTTATTGTCTTTGCGGTTGTATCAAATGGTCCATTGTCGCGCGTTTCTGCGGCGGGCGGCTCACCGACTGCAATTACGAAGCTCGACACCACGCACGGGGATGTAAATCACCGCTGGCCGCATTTTCTTCCTGACGGCAACCATTTCTTGTACAGCGTGATGACAACCAATACGGGTGCGGCCGAAGCAGATGTCATCCGAGTTGGTTCGCTCGACAGCACGGAAAATAAAATGCTACTCCGCGCCAGCTCAAACACCGCCTACGCAGCGGGACATCTTCTCTTCTTGCGTGAACAATCGCTCATGGCACAGGCGTTCGACCTGAAGAATCTCTCATTCACCGGAGATGCGTTTCCTCTTGCAGAGCAAGTTCACTATTGGGCAGACCGGAACAAGGCGATTTTCACAGTTTCGGAGAATGGAGTTCTCGCATACCAAACCGGCAGCTCGTTTGGATCCTCTCAACTTATCTGGTATGACCGAAGCGGCAAGGAGCTTGAGAAGGTTGGCAATCCCGGAAGTATTAACAGCTTCAAGCTTTCGCCCGATGGAAAGAATGTTGCCGTGTCGTTCGTGGATGGCAAGTCCCGGAATACCGACATCTGGGTCTATGATCTCGCGCGGAAATTCGAGACGCGATTCACGTTTGACCCTGCCGTCGATAATAATCCAGTCTGGTCGCCCGATGGAAGTCGCATTGTGTTTAATTCATTCCGGAATGGAAAGTTCAATCTCTATCAACGCGCTTCAAGTGGTGCCGGGAGCGAAGAGCAGTTGTTGGAATCGAACCTCAGCAAATATCCGACGGATTGGTCTTTGGACGGTCGATTCCTTCTTTATCATACATTAGACCCAAAAACTATATTTGATTTATGGGTATTACCGCTCTCGGGACCCGCCCATCCGAAAGATACCAGTCAGGCGGGCGGGGATCGAAAGCCAATCCCCTTCCTGCAAACAGAGTTTAGTGAAATTACCCCAGCGATGTCTCCCGATGGCAGATGGATTGCGTACTTCTCGAATGAGTCCGGGACCAATCAAGTTTATGTTCGCCCATTTCCTGGGCCCGGCGGCAAATATCAGGTTTCGACGGCAAGCGGATCCCGTCCTCGATGGAGAAGAGATGGGAAAGAACTCTACTACTTGAGCAATGATAAATTGATGGCGGCGGAAGTAAGCTCGAAGGGGCAAACTTTTGTCGTGGCTGGTGTCCAGCCGCTCTTTGAAACGCGGCCTGGACCCGGCGTGAACAACGGTTTTGATGTAACTGCCGACGGCAAACGTTTCCTTGTCAACACGATCAACGGCGAGGTGGCTGCTACACCCGTCACGCTGGTGGTAAATTGGGATGTGGAATTAAAAAAGAAGTGAAGGAGTGGAGAGTCAAGTAGTGGAAAGTGAAGTAGTGGAGAGTGAGATAATTGAGAATTGGTAATTGAAAATGAAAAACTCATTCATGGAAGATGAGCTACGATTCAGACGGAAAAACGGACAGATGAATCAATGAGGGAATGACTATATGATCGGACAAACTAATTCTCATTATAAGATTCTTGAGAAACTTGGAGAGGGTGGGATGGGCGTTGTGTACAAAGTTCGAAAATTGCCTGCGAGTGCCTTTGAACGAGCAACAGCAATTTTCAGAATCCCGACGGCTCTTGGTCGCGACCTAGAGAAAGGGTTTTCGAAATGATTGGCCAAACGATCTCTCACTACAAGATTCTTGAAAAGCTAGGCGAAGGCGGCATGGGCGTGGTCTACAAGGCCCAAGACACCACGCTCGACCGTATTGTTGCGCTCAAGTTTCTTCCCGCCCATCTCGCCGCATCCGAACAGGACAAGGCGCGATTTCTTCAAGAGGCAAAGCTCGCCGCAACGCTCAACCATCCAAATATTTGCACCATCCACGCCATTGAAGAGCACGAAGGGCAGCAGTTTATCGCGATGGAGTTTGTGGAAGGCCAAACGCTACGCGAGAAATCTTTTGTAGGGGCGGATCGCCGATCCCCCCTTTCGATCAAACAATCCATCGACATCGCGATTCAAATTGCAGACGGATTGGCGGCGGCGCACGAGAAGGGCATTGTGCATCGCGACATCAAACCGGAAAATATCATGATCCGCAAAGACGATATCGTGCAGATTATGGATTTCGGGCTCGCAAAACTTCGCGGCGCATCACGGCTGACAAAAGATGGGGCGACGGTCGGGACGATTGGCTACATGTCCCCTGAGCAAGTGCAGGGGCAGGAAGCCGACCACCGGTCGGATATTTTTTCGCTCGGCGTGATTCTGTATGAGCTTCTCTCCGGACAATCTCCCTTCCGCGGTATGCACGAGACAGCGATCATGTATGAGATTGTCAACGTGGATGTCGCGCCGATCTCTTCCCTCAAACCGGAGATAGACCCGGCGCTGGATGCGATTGCGTTGGAATGCCTCGCGAAAGAAAAAATCGACCGCTACCAATCGGCTGCAGAAGTTTCGAAAGAATTGAGACGCTTCAAGCGAGAATCCAGCAAAGCCCGCGTCAGTCGCGCATCGATGACGCACGAAGCATACCGGCCATCGGGCGTTCAGTCTTCTGTGACGGTCCTCCCACAACCCGAACTCATCCCGCAAGCGGAACGATTTTCATTGAAAAAGTTATTGACGCCTGAGCGGCTTGGATGGTCGGTGGCAGTCCTCGTTTTTGCAACCCTCGCTCTTCTTCACTTGATGGAGAGATCTCCTGAAGGACGCGTCACACGCAGCACCATCTTGCCGCCCGAAAAACTGAACTTCAGTACAACATTCGGCGGGCACATTGCGCTTTCTCCCGACGGAAAACTCTTGGCATTCGTTTCCAGGGATACTGCTTCCCAAACTCGGTTGTGGGTGAGACCTCTCAACGCGCTCACCGGCCAGGCATTGAATGGAACCGATGGGGCTTCCTTCCCCTTCTGGTCGCCGGATAGTCGATTCATTGGGTTCTTTGCAGATGGCAAGCTCAAAAAAATAGAAGCCTCCGGCGGCCCTCCACAAACGCTCTGCGACGCGACGGGTGGCCGAGGCGGAACGTGGAATGAAAAGGGGACAATCGTCTTTTGTCCCTCTGGCGGCGTATTCCCTCTCTCTCGCGTCTCTGCCGCGGGCGGCGTTCCGGTGGCGATCACCAAGCTCGACTCAAGCGTCAGCCAAACCAGCCACCGTTGGCCGTACTTCTTGCCTGACGGAGAGCATTTTCTTTTCTCCACGCGCACATCTTTTGGAGGAGTGGGCGATGGGGACGGCATTTTCGTTGGGTCATTGGATACAACATTCGTTCCCCGCCGTCTCGTCAATTCGGGCTCGAGCGCTGCTTTTGCGAATGGTCATCTCTTGTTCGCCCGAGAGCAAACACTCATGGCACAGCCGTTCGATCTGAAAACTCTTTCAGTAGTCGGTGACGCGGTTCCAATTGCCGAAAGGGTTTACTTCGAGTCGTTTACGAGCAAGACATCCTTTTCCACCTCTCAGAATGGAACTCTCGTGTACCAAACGGGAACGAGTTCATCCGGAATTAAACTCGTTTGGTACGACCGGTCGGGCAAACAAACAAACACGATCAATAAGTACTCCGTATTTAACGACCTACGCATCTCCCCCGATGGAAAAAGGATAGCCGTATCCCAGTTTGATGACAAAAACAGAAACACAGATATCTGGCTTTATGATATCAGTCGCTCGTTTTGGACCCGATTTACGTTTGATGCTGCTGGAGAACGATGGCCCATCTGGTCTCCTGACGGAAACTCGATTCTGTTTGCGTCGGATAGGAAGAAACGTAACGACATGTTTCAACGAGCCGCAAGCGGAGCCGGGGGCGAGGAGCTTCTTCTCGAATCAAATCTCCAGAAATATCCCTCCGATTGGTCGCGCGATGGAAAGTTAATTGCGTACACTACACTCGACCAAAAAAACAGAGAGGATATCTGGATTCTACCTATGAAAGGTGACCGAAAACCATTTCTCTTCCTGCAAACTGAGTTTTCTGAAACCCGCGCGACGTTTTCGCCAGACGGACGCTGGATTGCTTATCAATCCGACGAATCGGGAAGATTGGAAATCTATGTTCGTCCCTTCCCCGGTTCAGGCGGAAAATTTCAAGCATCGACCAACGGCGGGCTCCGGCCCCGGTGGCGGCGCGATGGGAAGGAGCTCTTCTTTCTCTCGCTGGAAAACAAAGTCATGGCAGCGGAAATTAAGCTCGGCGCAGCGAATGTCGAAGTCGGCGCGGTGCTCTCTCTCTTCCCGATTAATCCATTTGGCGGCGGCGGAAGAGACATTTACGACGTCACCGGTGATGGGCAGCGTTTTCTTGTCGCAACTCCCGGAGTCGAAGAAAGTTCAGCGCCGGTAACGCTGGTGGCAAATTGGAATGCGGAATTGAAAAAGCAATAAAGCAGCGGAGAGTGAAAGAGTGGAAGGTGGAGCAGTGGAGAGTGAGACAATTGAGAATTGGTAATTCAAAATGAAAAACTCCTTCGGAGAAGACGAGCCAGTTGAAAATGAGAAGCGATCCACTCTATTCGCACTCGCCCTTGTACTGCTACCCCGTCAATAATTTCGAGGTGTCCAAATGATTGGAACGAATATCTCACACTATAAGATTTTGGAGAAATTGGGCGAGGGAGGCATGGGTGTCGTGTACAAAGCCCAAGACACCACGCTCGACCGGCTTGTTGCGTTGAAATTCCTGCCGGCGCATCTTTCGGCTTCGGAGGCGGATAAGGCTCGGTTCATTCAAGAGGCAAAGGCCGCCGCCACACTCAACCATCCGAATATCTGTACGATCTACGGAATCGAGCAGGCAGAGGGGAAGGACTTCATCTCAATGGAGTTTGTAGATGGCCAAACACTCCAACAGAAAAAAGCGAACCTATCGATGAAGCAGGCTTTGGAGATCGGCATACAAGTCGCCGATGGACTGGCAGCCGCACACGAGAAAGGAATCGTCCACCGGGATATCAAGCCCGAGAACATCATGATCCGCAAGGACGGCATCGCCCAGGTGATGGACTTTGGGTTAGCGAAACTCAGAGGCGCTTCACGACTTACCAAAGAAGGAAGCACCGTCGGCACTGCCGGGTATATGTCGCCAGAGCAGGTGCAGGGACAAGACGCAGACCATCGGTCGGATATTTTCTCCCTCGGTGTACTATTGTATGAAATGATTGCCGGTCGGATTCCGTTCAAAGGTGTGCACGAGACGGCGATTGCCTACGAGATCGTCAACGTTGATTCTCCTCCAATGTCATCCATTAAGCCGGAGATTCCGTCTGAGCTCGATGCGATCGTTCTGGAGTGTTTGGAGAAAGATCCAAACGAACGGGCACAATCGGCAAAGCAAGTCGGGATCGACCTCAAGCGGTACAAGCGTGAGTCGAGTCGCGAGCGAGTGAGCCGCATTACTGCCGCTCGCCCCGCAATGTCGCGCGCGAGTTCGAGTCCTGAGCAATTAGGTCGGGAGCAAAGCTCCCTCCCAGCTAGCGAAGGATTGCTCAGCCGAGGTCGCCTTCCGTGGATTGTTGCAGCGCTTGGTCTTGCCGGAATGGCGACGTTTGCGGCTTTGTACTTCGTGCGACCTTCGACGAACAAAGCAATTGTTCGCTCGTCGATGCTTCCTCCGTCGAATTCCGGGTACTCAAGTTTCATGGGCGGCGGACATCTTGCTCTTTCGCCGGACGGCTTGAAGTTAGCTTTTGTCGCGATGGATTCATCGGGAAAGAACAATCTCTGGGTTCGTGCACTGAATTCCTTAACGGCGTTGCCGCTTCCCGGCACGGATGGAGCTGTGTTTCCCTTCTGGTCCCCCGATAATCGATTCATCGGCTTCTTTTCCTCAACGAAGATGAAGAAGATTGAAGCTTCGGGCGGACCGCCCTCGTCTATTTGTGATGTCGCCGACCCCCGCGGCGCAACGTGGGGTGAAGATGGCATTATTGTTTTTGCACCAAATTGGCTTGGAGGGGTTTATCAAGTATCGGCCGCTGGCGGTGTACCTGCCCCTCTAACGAAACTCAATGCGGATCGACGTGAACAAACACATCGGTGGCCCTGGTTCCTGCCCGACGGGAAGCACTTTCTGTATTTTTCACGCTCCGGTACCGGAGGTACCGAAAGAGGGGAAGATGCGGTCTATGTATCTTCACTCGATGGAAAAGTCAACAACCGCCTCTTCTCCGCCTCCTCCAGCGTGGCCTACGCATCGGGGTATATTCTTTTTGTACGTCAATCTGCGGTGATGGCGCAGCCATTCAATAATGGCAGCTTGGAATTAATGGGTGAAGCATTTCCCATTGCTGAACAGGTGGGTTACGACATTGATTTCAACAGGGGACACTTTGCCGTCTCGCAAAATGGGGTTTTCGCATTTCGTACAGGAGCTTCGACAAGCGGGTCGGAACTTCTGTGGTTCGATCGGGCAGGCAAGAAAGTAGGCAACATTGGTGATCCTGGATTAAATGGTGGTGGACAACTCTCACGCGATGAAAAGAAATTTGCGGTATCCCTTTTCGACGCTCAGTCACGGAATCGTGATATCTGGACGTACGAGCTATCGCGCGGCGGAGTTCGAACAAGATTCACATTCGGCACTGGAGTCGAGGATTATGCTGTCTGGTCGCCCGACGGGAGTCGCATCATCTATTGTTCAGATAAGAAGGGACACTTAGACATTTATCAAAAAGCTTTCAATGGTGCGGGCTGAGAGGAGCTTCTCT
>Ga0315281_10004445_pt1 | contig 20333 bp, 9 predicted proteins | sample YL17G07_0_MG_FD_204540 | JGI IMG/M metagenome (GOLD analysis project Ga0315281, IMG submission 204540) | Sediment microbial communities from Yellowstone Lake, YNP, Wyoming, USA - YL17G07_0 | ecosystem: Environmental > Aquatic > Freshwater > Lake > Sediment | place: USA: Wyoming | collected...
ATCAGTGATCAGGAGACATTTAATCTTTATCAGAAGATGTTCTTCATCCGATTGGCTGATCAGAGGGCGTTGATGCTTCAGAGGCAGGGTCGGATGGGAACCTATGCTCCCATCTGGGGTCAGGAGGCCTGCCAGGTCGGGAGTGCTGCTGTGCTTCAAAAGGGGGATTGGGTCTTTCCTGCATTTAGAGAATTAGGAGCGGCTCTGATGATGGGGATTCCGCTGAAAACCATCTTTCTTTATTGGATGGGAAATGAAGAGGGAAGCCGAGCTCCGGAGGGAATTAACGTCCTGCCTGTCTCAATCCCTGTGGGGACTCATCCGCTTCATGCTGTAGGAGTGGGTTGGGCAGCGAAGCTCAAGGGTGATAAGATCGTCACGGTTGCCTACTTCGGAGACGGTGCAACCTCCAAAGGTGATTTCCATGAGGCGATGAATTTCGCGGGTGTCTTCAAAACCCCGACTATTTTCTTCTGTCAAAATAATCAATTCGCCATTTCCGTTCCGAGAAAAATACAGACAGCATCAGAGACGATTGCCCAGAAGGCCATCGCCTATGGAATGGATGGGATTCAGGTAGATGGTAATGATCTTTTTGCCGTCTTTGCAGCGACGAAGGAGGCAATGGAAAAAGCTCGTTCTGGGGGAGGTTCTACCTTCATTGAGGGAGTGACCTATCGGTTTGGACCTCACACCACTGCTGACGATCCAACCAAATACCGAAAAGATCAGGAAATAGAGCCTTGGAAACTACTCGACCCAATGGTCAGGTTAAGAGTTTTCCTCAAAGAAAAAGGACTTTGGAACGAGGAGGTTGAACAGCGATTAACCGAAGAAGGAAAGAAGGAAATTGATCAAGTGGTGAAGGACGCTGAAGCAATTCCAGTACCAGGTGTGGAAGAGATTTTTAAATATGTCTATGCGGAGATGACGCCACAGTTAAAAGAACAATTGGAATATTTAAAATCGACGCTTGCCTAATAGCATAGAGCATAGGGCAGAGAGCATAGCGTAAGAGATGTTAAAACTGAAATTTAATTTCATATGTCATGTCATTCCTGCGAAAGCAGGAATCTACATGTTGTTTTACCATGGATTCCCGCTTATACGGGAATGACAAAATGAATGTAATTAAAGCCTTTAGGATTGAATTATTGGAGAGGAAATTCGTATGGCTAAATTGAATATGGTGGAGGCGATCAATCTTGCTCTTCGAGAGGAGATGGAGAGAGATAAACGAGTGGTTGTCTTGGGTGAGGATGTGGGAAAGGAGGGAGGCGTCTTTCGAGTTACAGATGGACTCCAGGAAAAATTTGGTGCTGATCGAGTCGTTGATACACCTTTAGCAGAATCAGGGATTGTAGGGACAGCCTTGGGAATGGCCATCTATGGACTTCTTCCGGTTGCAGAAATTCAATTTGATGGCTTTCTCTATCCCTGCCTTGATCAGATCACCAACCACATCGGCCGGATGCGAAACCGATCGAGAGGAAGGTTTACCTGTCCTTTGGTCATCAGGGTTCCTTATGGAGGTGGAATCCACGCACCCGAACATCACTCCGAAAGCCCCGAGGCCATCTTAGCCCATACCCCAGGAATAAAAGTCGTCATTCCTTCCACTCCCTATGAAGCTAAGGGCCTTCTGCTTTCTTCCATTCGGGAACCTGATCCTGTTCTCTTTTTGGAACCCAAACGCATCTATCGTGCGATCCGTGAAGAGGTTCCAGAAGGGGATTACACCATCCCACTCGGAAAGGCAAGAATGGTTCAGGAGGGTAAGGATGTAACCATCATTGCCTGGGGGGCAATGGTTCGTGAGGCATTGAATGCTGCGGAGCAATTGAAGGGAGATAAAATTGAAGTGGAAATCATTGATCTCAGAACCATCTCACCCATGGATGTCGAAACCATTGTCACTTCGATTCGGAAAACAGGGAGAGGGGTCATTGTTCACGAGGCGCCAAAGACCTGCGGTTTAGGTGCTGAAATTATTGCTCTCATCAATGAGAAAGCACTTCTATCTCTTCAGGCACCCATTGAGAGGGTCACAGGATTTGATATCCCCTTTCCCTTGATGAAATCTGAGCACTATTATCTTCCCAATCCCGAAAGGATTGTGATGGCGGTGAAGAAAGTCATGAGCTTTTAAAAACCAGATGGAATGATGGAACGATGGAATGGTGGAATAATGGGTAGGTAAAATCCATCATTCCATTATTCCAGTACTCCAATATTCCAGTTAGACTTTTTAGGAGGACTTTATGGCATTCGAATTTAAGTTTCCTGATATTGGAGAGGGTTTAACCGAAGGAGAAATTGTTCGCTGGCTGGTTAAAGAAGGAGATGAGGTAAAGGAAGGGCAACCCCTCGTTGAAGTAGAGACCGATAAAGCCCTTGCAGAAATTCCTTCTCCAAGAACCGGAGTGATTCTAAAGATACTGGCTAAAGAGAAGGAGATTGTTAAAGTCGGCCAGGTGATTGTCGTCTTTGGAGAGAAAGGAGAGGCATTGGCTGCTCCACCTCCAAAACCCAAATCAGTGGGTGTCGTGGGTGAACTGGAGGAAGCGCCAGAAGAAGCCCCATCCGTAGTAGCAAAAGCTGAACCTGTAAAAACAGCCCTGGTCAGCGAACATGCTATGGCAACACCGGCTGTTCGAGCTTTAGCAAAAGAATTAGGCGTGGATATCAATAAAGTTCAAGGCACAGGACCTGAAAGCAGAGTTTTAGAAAAAGATATTCGTCAATTTGAAGAGAGCAAAGAGAAGCCTGCTGTACCAGAAAAGAAAATCGCCAAGGTCAAAAAATATGATTTGTATGGTTATGTCGATCGTATTCCTCTTCGGGGTGTTCGGCGATCCATTGCAAAAGCAATGGTTAAATCGAAATATACTGCTCCTCATGTGACCGCTATGGATGAGGCTGATGTCACGATGTTGTGGAAGATCAGGGAAAAAGAGAAGAAGGCGGCCGAAAAGAAAGGGATCAAATTGACCATCCTTCCCTTTATCGTCAAAGCTGTGATCGCTGGTTTGAGTGAGCATCCCTATCTCAATGCCTCATTGGATGATGAAAATGAGGAGATCGTCCTGAAAAAATATTTTAACATCGGCTTTGCCACCGATACTCCCGAAGGCCTGATGGTCCCTGTGGTGAAAAATGCAAAGGATAAATCTATCCTTCAGCTGGCGGAAGAATTAACAAAGTTGGCAGCGAAGGCACGGGACCGGACCATCGATCTGGCGGATTTGAAAGGGGGAACCTTTACCATCTCCAACTATGGGGCATTAGGAGGAATCTACGCCACTCCGATCATCAACTACCCTGAAGTGGCGATTCTGGGCGTCGGAAAAATTAAGGATACACCCGTGGTGAGAAATGGAAAGTTAGTGGTTCGAAAAATACTCAGCCTTTCCCTCTCTTTTGACCACCGGGTAGTGGATGGTGGAGAAGGAGCCCGGTTTCTCAATACAGTGATCGCCCGCCTCGAAGACCCGGATCTGATTCTGTTAGAGACTTAAAGTGCATTGATCCTTATTGAGTGGCAGGGATCTACACCCTGCCACTTCCTCATCTCATTAAGTGGCCCTCAGACGTAATACTTTACATTAATTTACAACTATTTACACAATTTTACTCTTTTAAAAAATTGCTTGACAATCTCACCTTGCTTTGGTATTTGTCTCCCAACAGTTATTGGGTTACCCGACAAAGCTAAACTCTTCGTGAGAAGAGGACAGAAAGCGGCGGGTCTTTTTAAGAAGAGAAGGCGGCCGAGCTACCGAAGGATGAACAAGCGGTAAGCTCGGCTTTTTTATTTTTGATGGAGGTGAGAGGGACGGCAAGAGAAATTTTTTCCATTAATATTGTGAAGTAAAACAAAGGTGTCCAGAAATATCTGAATATTTCTGGAGGTTAAATTAGTAAGGTTAGTCGGGCCGCTACCTGAAAAAAATTCGGGTAGCGGTCTGTTTTTTTGGCGGGGGTGGAATAAGATGGCCGATCTGCTGAACGTTTCACAACGCTAGTGGGTCGGCCTTTTTATTTTTCCAGGACCATTTTGCTGGGATGGGGGGCTGAAATGAGAACTTATTTTAGGTGGATTGTCTTTGGGCTCGCTATTTTAACAATCACTGCACCCGTGCAGCTATATGCTGCTTGCCAAATTGTAGGAACCACGATGGACGGGTATATCATCGTCTGCGATGGACCGGATACGATTGGTGTAGCGAGTGGTAATGGCAGTGACATCATTATCATTAATGCTGGTGCAGATGTAACCAAGACGGATCTGCAATCGGTCGACGTTACTGCAACTGCAAATGCTACTACCATTGATGCAGGGGGTGGTAACAACCAGGTCACGAACAATGGCAGTGTTGGAGCGAATGCGGGTGCAAATGCATTGCCAATAGATGGATCGGCGTCACAGGCCACAACGAACGCAACGGGAATCAAAGCCGGAGACGGCGCCGATGTGATTCAGAACTCCTCGACAATTACCTCGACCGCCACTTCCAATTCAACGTCAGGCGATATTACCATTACCCTTGGAGGGATCAGCCAATCCCAGAGTATGACTATGTCAACTGCAAATGCTATCGGCATTAGTGCCGGCAGTGGCGATAACCAGATGATCAACTCAGGTGTGATCACAGTGACGGGAACATCTCAGAGCGATGCACCATTTATTGACCTCACCCTCACAGACACAGCCTATGCCGATGTGAGCGTAACGGCAGTGGCGACGGGTACCGGAATTTCCGGAGAAGGTTCGATTGTAAACCAACAAACAGGCGCCATCACTGTGACCGTTTCCTCTTCGGCCACTACGGGCGAATTCAATGCAAATATTGGTGACTCAGCAAAGGCAGACGCAACTACCAGAGCAGAAGCGACCGCAACAGGTATCGCCGGAAGTGGGGCGAACGACACGATCACCTCTGCTGGTACCCTCGCGGTGAATGCGAAGTCAAACGCCGAGGGAAGCGTAGATCTGGAGAGCAGCACAGATGCTGAAATTAATGCGACCATAGAGGCAAAATCCTCTGCCATCGGAATCGACGGGAGAGGCGGTGACGACACGATCACCAACCAATCAACTCTCAGTGCAACCTCAACGGCAACAGCAGCGTCGGATAACATTAACGCAAGTATTTGGGCTCCCGGGGTTATTGACACAACGGTGAAATCTAATGCGGAGTCGACTGGAATTCTCTCTGGTTCAGGTAAGGATGTGATCACCAACGAAGGTAGCATCACTATTTATTCTGAGGCCAGTACCGAATTATCTAATGTTCTCCTATCAGGTGGTATTGAAGTCGCACTGCCGACGGATGTCAAAGGTGGCGCTACTTCAGAGGCGACTGCTATAGGAGTTGATGTAGGTGACGGCGATGACAAGATCACAAACAACTCGACGATCAATGCCTCCTCAAAGGTGAGCACAAGCTCTGAAGGGGTTTTATTAACCGTGGTGGGCATCGGGACTTTTGCCACCCCAACAACTTCAACAGCCCGTTCAACTGGGATCGATGGCGGAGCTGGAAAAGATGAGATTACCAACAGCGGCACAATCACTGCGAATGCAACATCAAACGCTGAGTCATTGAGTGTATCTATTAGTGCTCTCCAATATGAAGTGGTTTCAGACGGGGATGCTAAAACCAGGTCAGAGGCATATGCTACAGGCATTGCCGGAGGCGATGGAGATGACAAGGTCACCAACACGGGCACGATTACCGCAAGTGCTAATGCCAAAGCCTCGACGACAGATATCAGTGTGGAGTACACGGGTGCTGCACGCGGTAACTCCTCAACAACTTCATATGCGTCTGCTACGGGAGTCCATGGCGGAACGGGCAACGACGAGATCACAAACAGCGGCGCCATCACAGTCAATGCGACCTCCGAGGTCTATTCGCTTAGTATCGAAGTAAAGCGTAATGAAATCCCGCTTGACCCCGTTGAATGGTTTGGTGCAGACCTGGGCGATGCCAGAACCGCGGCTCAGGCAAAAGCCACAGGGATCAACGGGGGCGATGGTGATGATACGATCACCAACTCAGGAACGATCGCTGTGTCATCAAAAGCCAATGCGAGTTCTGATGACATCGTTGCGGAGGTCTCAATTCCCTTAGGATCAGATTCCGAACCGCCTAAGGCTTCTGCATCGAGTATCAACTTGGGATCTCCAATAGCACTCGGTGCTGCCGGCGCAACAGCACAGGTGACTGCAGAAGCGGAAGAGAACGGCCAAGGAAATAATGCGATTGCGAATGCTGGAACCATTGCACTGGCAACTGCCTCGGGAATAGCCGGTGGCACTGGCAATGATGCCATTACGAATAGTAATAAGGTGTCTGTGAAATCAGAGGCCGAGGCTGACTCTTTAAGCATCGGTGTGACCGTTTCTTACGAAAGATCGGAATTCCTTGACATCTTGGGAGGAATCTCCCTTACAGACACTGCCACAACTGCTCAGGCAACGGCCGTAGGAATTGACGGTGGTGCCGGTAATGACACAATTAACAACACAATGGAAATAAATGCGGAAGCGATTTCGAATGCCACAAGCGCCACCATCAAGGCCCATCTCCAGCTTGATTTTACAGAAGAGAAGGGAGGAGGATTCGAATACGAGATTGGAGCATCCCTTGTAAAAAGCGGGACAGAGGCGATTGCTTCAGCCATGGGGGTCGCTGGTGGCGACGGTGACGATGAGATCACCAACTCCGGCAAGGTTATTGCAAAAGCCATCTCCGATGCTGATTCTGCAAGCGTGTCTGCGACCCTTATAGGGGCAAGTAAAGGGCTGGTGGTGGGACTTAGCTATGCTAATGCGGAGACCACTGCAGAAGCAAATGCTGTCGGCATAGACGGCGGTGCGGACAATGACACCATCACTAACACGAGCACTGGTCAGATTGAGGTCACGGCAAACCCGAGCAGCAGCAGCGCCAGTGTCAGTGCAACGATTACGGGCATCACCAAGGGCAAAGGTACCGTGGGCGGTGCAGCCCTGACGGATGGCACGACCAAGGCCATTGGAAACGCCACGGGAATCTCCGGTGGCGACGGCGACGATACAATCGCCAATTCTGGAAAGATTACAGTGAAATCGAATCCTGACGCCGATTCCGCCAGCGTGTCTGTAAACCTTGGAGCCGCCGGGGGAGAATTGGGGCTTGTGGGAGGAGTTTCCTATGCTGATGCCACGACCACGGCAGAGGCGACTGCCATAGGCATAGATGGAGGAGCAGGCAATGATATCATCATAAACACCGGGGAGATTGAGGTAACGACCCAGCCGACCAGCAGCAGCGCCAGTATCGCTATGACGGCTCAGGGTGTAAAAGGGATGGGGGCGGCTGTCGGTGTATCTCTGACAGATGGCACGACGAAGGCTATCTCAACAGCCACAGGGATCGCTGGGGGCGACGGTGACGATACGATTATCAACTCGGGCAGGATCACAGTTAAAGCCCTTCCCGACGCTGATTCCGCAAGCGTATCGGTGAGCATTTCGGCGGCAAAAGAAGGGGTAGCGGCAGGAGGAACCTTTGCTGATACCACGACGATAGCCCAGGCCACTGCGACCGGCATTGACGGGGGTCAGGGTAATGACACAATTAATAACTCAGGGATGATAGAGGTGGCGGCAAACTCAACCAGTAGCGCCGTCAGTATCGGCGCTACGATTACAGGCGTTAAGGAAGGTGCAGGTTTAGGCGTAGCCCTCACAGACGGAACGACGAAGGCCATCTCGACCGCTACTGGAATAAAAGGTGGTGAGGGTAATAACGCAATCACCAACTCGGGCAACATCACCGTGACAGCAACCTCAGATGCTGATTCTGCAAGTGTTTCTGCAGCCCTCGGAGGCACAGGAGAAGGGCTGGTAGCCGGGGTCTCCTATGCCGATGCTACGACCAAAGCAGAAGCCACTGCCATTGGAATCGAGACCGGAAGCGGGAACGATATCATCCAAAATGATGGCGTTCTGAACGTTACCTCAGAAGCGACAGCTACAAGCGCCAGTGTTGCCGTAAATGCTGGAGGCGCTGTAGAAGGTGCTGCTGTGGGAGTGGCGCTTACAGACGCCGAAACCAGGGCGAAATCTTCCAGTACAGGGATTGAGGGTGGCGAAGGAGAGAACACTATCGCCAACACCGGCACGATCACGGTAAGTGCAAAATCGGACGTGACTGCGGCAAGCGTTTCTGTCGATTTTGAGGCGACAGGGACAGGAGTCGCCGGAGGGGTTTCCTTGGCCAACGGCGACACAACAGTGGAAGCCTATGCATTCGGTATTAACAATGGCAGAGGCAAAGGTACGATCATCAACGATAATGTCATCTCTGTCAATGCTGAATCCACAAGTACGCTGGCCAGTATCTCTGTGGCAGTACATGGCACTCCTGAAGGCATCTCCTTGGGAGCTGCGCTGGCCAGTGCATCCAATACCGCTAAGGCAAGCGCCATTGGAATTCAGGGTGGTAATGACAACGACATCATTGCCAATACCGGAACCATCACTGTAAGTGCAACAACGAATGCTGATACAACCAGTGTGGCTCTGGATGCTGAGTGTGCGCCTGTTGGATTAGGGGCTTCTCTGGCAAAGGCCAATACCACGGCTGAAGCGATTGCTACAGGACTCAGTGGTGGTTCAGGCGATGATGAAATGACAAACACAGGTATAATCAATGCGAACTCATCGTCAACAGCGAGCTCCAAAGCCATCTCTGTTTCGATAGCCACTGCAAGTTACTCTTCGGCCGATGTATCGACAACAGCAATGGCAAAGTCCACAGGAATTAATGGCGGTAGTGGTGCAGATCTGCTTGGCAATTCGGGCACGATTAATCTCACTGCCACATCGAATGCCGATGGGAAGGCTGGCTCCGCGAACCTCACTGGATATGCGGCATCGGATGTGAATATCACTGCCGAGGCAACAACCACTGGTGTTGACGGAGGCGCAGAGTATAGCGATATCGATAACCTCATTAACACGGGTACGATCAAAGCAGCCAGCGATGCGACTGCCAAAGGTCTCTCTGTCAGCGTGAATCTCCTTGGCGGAGTGGCGACAGATGCAAATACTACGGCCAGAGCAATCACGACCGGCATCAACGCTGGTGCTGGAGGTGACCTGATCCTCAATCAGGGAAATATTGAGCTCACGGCAAAATCTAATGCGGATGTATTGGGTGTCTCCGTCACACTTGGAGGATATTCCGACTCAAATGCCGAGAGCAAGGGAGAGTCGACTGCCACTGGAATCAACGCTGGCGATGGTGTCAATACGATTACCTCCACTGGCTCAATCAAGGTCTCTTCCGAAGCCTATGCGGATACCGCTTCCGTTAGTGTGAATCTCCTTGGCTATGCGGCAGCAAAAGGAGGAGCTACGGCGTCTGCCACTGCCATAGGAATAGCGAGCGGAAAGGATGCAGATTCCATTCGAAATGAAGGAATGATCGATCTTAATGCATTATCTGACACGGATGCCTCGGCCGCTTCCGTGCAGCTCATAGGGTATGGCGAATCCAGTGCCAGAGCCATATCCGCCCCAACTGTCAAGGGAATCGATGGGGGCGATGGCAACAATACAATCATCAATACTTCCACTGGTGTCATCATGGGAACTGCCACTGCCTATGCTGACGCAAGCAGCTATGACATCCAGCTTGCCGGAGGAGCAAAAACCACGGCTGGAACAGAAGCAATTGCAACTGCCATAGGCATCGCCGGTGGGAAGGACATGGATACCATCCGAAACGAGGGAACGGTTAATCTCGCTTCCCAGTCGACACTTGTTTCAGAGAGCAAATCCTATAAAATCTTCGGCACAGGCTTTGCCGATGCCGACAGCAAGGCATTGGCAACTGCCACCGGAATCGATGGTGGTGATGGAACCAACACCATAATCAATGCCTCCACTGGCTCTATCACAGCATCCTCCAATGCGAGCGCAACAGCTACCGGTATGACGGCAAATATCGGGGTAGCGGGGTCAAGTGCCAGTACGACCTCCAAGGCCCATTCTACGGGAATTCAGAGTGGTGGCGGTGAAGACACCATCATCAATGAGGGTATCCTGAACGTGAACGCGACATCGAGCACATACGCCGGGAGCGGCGACTTAAGTCTTATTGGACTTTCTTCCGGAGACTCACTGACTGAGGCAGTTACAGATGGCATCAATGCCGGAGGCGGAAACGATGTCATCTTGAATACGGGCTCCATCACGGTGGGGAGCGTTCAGGACAATAACCATCCAATGGCCTATTCGAATGTGGACAGCGTTTCTCTTAGCCTTTTTAACATCTCAAGCGCCACCTTTGGATCGAAGGCACAAGCAACCGGGATCATCGGCGGAGGGGGAGATGATACCATTCTTAATTCGGGCACGATCACAGTGGGCGACGATAATTGGATGGCCAAAGGTAGGGGATATGGCTTTTCTGGAAACTTCTTTGAATTTTTTGGCCTGACAAGTGTTGGGGCAACGGCTGAAACCATTTCAACCGGAATTGACGGTGGCGAGGGAAACAACACCATTCTCAACGATAGCAGCGGTGTGTTGACAGTTAAAGCAACCTCTTATGCAAGGACAGAGGGTGCTGCGGACACCACGTTTGGCAGTCCTGCTGCCTTTGCCAGCTCGGCAACAAAAGCCACAGCGACGGGAATCAGCGGCGGTGAAGGGGACGATGTAATTGAAAATAAAGGAAAAATCGATGTATATGCGTATACGTGGGCAGACGCATACTCGGATTCGTGGGCCGGCTGGGGGAGTCCGCGCGCAGACTCCAGCGGCAATGCTACAGCAACGGCCATTGGAATCAGTGCTGGGGGAGGTCAGAACTTCGTTACGAATAGTGGAGTCATCAATGTTAAAGCACTTGCGGAGACGACTCCATACGCAAAAGCCGATTCGGATATTGATACGACCGATGCCGAAGCGGCATCATCCTCGGAAGTCATCGCCTATGGCATCGTAGCTGGCAGCGGTGATGATGTGATACAGAATCAGGGCAACCTCACCGTTGAAGCAGTAGCAGAGAAAGCAACTTCTAACGACCAAAGAACAACGGCATGGACAGACGAGGTGGCGAAAGTTGGCACCAGTAAAAACGACCCGGGTATAAGATCAAGTGCCACTGCAATTGGAATATCAGCCGGAGGAGGCACAAATCAAATCACAAACGACGGAAGCATTACGGTGAAGGCCACAGCGACCGGGGATGGTTATGCCTTTGCGGAATCGGATGCCTATGACACCGAAACGGTGATATGGGCTGTTGTCGAGGCAAACGCAACAGGAATTGCCACTGGTCAAGGAAGCAGCCAGATTATCAATAATGGAGTAGCGCAGGTCTCCTCAATCGCCTATTCCGAAATCTATTCCGATTCCGATTCAGTGGATGACGCAGATGCAACGGGAGGGGGAACTGCTACGGCAAAAGCTTGGGGGATCAATGCCAGCGGAAGCAATGCACTGGTAATCAATACTGGTACTTTAGACGTTGATGCTAACGCAACCGCTAAAGGTAACAGCAGAGCAGATAGCGGTGGAGATGGATATGGGGAAGCAATTTTCCAGCCGAATTCCAATGCGGATGCGGTTGGAATATCTGCTGGCGATGGTGGTACGGTTTGGAATCAAGCTCAAGCCCAAATCACCGTGGATGCAAAAGCGATAATCGATGCGAGTGCCAATGGAGACGAATTCGGAACAATGGGGACGAGTAAAGAAAACCTCGGTGCTAAAGCAGTGGCCAAAGCCGTTGGCATTTCCATGGGCAACGGCAACAATCAGATTGTCAATGATGGGGCTATTTCCGTCAATGCAGAAGGAAACATAAATGCGGGTAGTCGATCGCTATCCACCACTCGAAGTACCCACACGAATACATGGGCTAAGGCTGAATCAACAGCAATTGGATTGACCGTAGGCCAAGGTCAGAGCTCGATTATCAACGCTGGATATTTGGAGGTAAACTCCAAAGCCATCGCTTTCCTCAATGATCCCGATAGCTGGTCAGGCACCTATTGGAGATCCGACTCGTACTATAATGCAGACGCGAAGACAGGCGCCTATGCGTATTCAAATGCGACCGGGATCGAAGCCTCCGCTGATAACAGTGATAACCCGGGTAACACAGTGATCACCAATTCAGGAACGATTAGCGTAACCTCTGACGCTACTGCAAAAGGGAATAGCAGAGGGGATAGTGGAGCAGGTGATGGCAATGCAACGACTTATGCTGAGGCTTCGGCAAGTGCATCCGGATTTGTCGTTGGCAGTGGCAACAGACTGGTTTCCATTGAAAACTCAGGAACGTTGGAAGTTAAATCTACAGCAGACACATTTGCTTATGCACATGGCGACGACAACTCTTACGCCTATGCGAAGTCTTATGGGTATGCTTATGGTATGAAGGTTGGCGACAATAATGAACTGGTTTCCATTAAGAATGCAGGAACATTAAAGGTTGAATCGACAGCAATCGCATATGTTGCAGATGATGAGCCCACCATGAATTCGGAGTCTTCAACGGATGCTTATGGAATCAAAATTGGTAACAGCAATAGCGTGATTGTCAACTCAGGGACTTTAGATATTCGGTCTTCTGCTAAAGCAACCATTTACAGTGATGAAGGTCCTTCGGCAAGTACTATCTCTTCTGCTTATGCGACAGGCATCAGCACGGGTAATGGGAATAATACGATTAGTAATGACTCGTTCATCCAAGTTATAGCAACCGCTGAAAGTAATCCCAATGGCGGAAATTTTAATAGCACAAATACGGCTACTGCGCAGGTGATCGGGATCAAGACCGGCAGTGGCAGTGACATGATTACCTTAGGCGCCGGTTCAGTGATCAATTCAGCGGCTAATGCAAAAACATTCTCTTACAACGGGGTAACAAGCGCTTCTGCAATCGGCATTGACGCAGGAGATGGTGGCAATCAGATTACGAATCAAGGTTTTGTCAGCATTAATGCAGACACAACTGCAGAGGTGAAAAGTGTAGATTTTGGGTTTGGCCCAATCACTTATCCTGCGACAGCAGTGTCAAATGCGATCGGAATCAAGTCGGGCACCGGGTCGGATATCATAAACAATTACGGCGAAATCATGGTTAATTCAGAAGCCGGTGCGGTTATAAACCAGGTTCTTAACCTGTCGGCGGGCACGAAAAGCGCTACTTCAAACGCCATTGGTATCGATGCAGGAAACGGTGACAATTTTATTGCAAACTATGGGACCATTGATGTGAGTGCGCTTGCAGCAGCAGGCACGGGTGCAAGTCCTCGGGCACGCACAGATGGAGTTGAAAGCACAACCGCAATCGGGATTATTACAGGAGATGGTAATGATACGATCATCAATAGCGGCACCATTAATACAGCCAACAAGAGCCTCGAATGGATTGGCAGTTTGATCCGTATTACTAGTCAGCCAGGTATAGCCATCAGCTCAGGGAGGGGCAATGATCAAGTCTTTCTGATGAATGGTTCTACAACAACAGGAAGCATTGATCTGGGAGATGGGGATGATTGGTTAACGTTGGTTGGGACTCCAGTGGTTACAGGTAATGTAACCGGGGCTGCCGGAACTGATACATTAGTGTTTGATGGGGCTGGTAGCATTGGTTTTACTCCTATGGCCTTTGAAAATGCAATTAAACAAGGCGCCGGGACTTTTAACGTTGCCAACCTCCCGACAATGCAACGGATCGAAATCAGGCAGGGTGTTCTCCAGGTCAATAACAACTACCAGTTCTCAAACAGTGGGTTCTTTCAGACCTTTGTGAATGGAGACAGAAGCTTCGGCCAATTTAAAGTCAATGGAACCACCGAGCTTTCCGGTGACTTGAGCGTACTCAAAGGACCTGGTCCATTTCGCAATGGCACAACTTACAACATCGTAGAAGCCAATGGAGTCAATAATGCTTTCAGCAATGTCACGCTTCCCGCTCCTAATAATTTTGTGAGCTTCGGGATGAATCAGTTCCCAACCCTTGTCCAGATTGAAGTCTATGCCAAGGACTTTTCCTGGCTCGTCAGAAATCGAGTGGAGTGGGCTGTGGCCAACTACCTCGACCGAATCCTCCCCTCTGCTACCGGTGACCTATTTGGTATGCTTGGTCAGATCCAGAACCTTTCCCAAAGCGAGTTCTACAAAGCCCTTTCAAGCTTGAGTCCCGACTCTTATGACAACTTCACAAGAACCACCTTTTCTACGACCAATCGATACAACAAATCATTACAGTACCGGATGAACAATGTCCGGTCTTACTTACATGCAAGCCAACCAGGCAATGAAGTACCTATCCTTCTCGCTTACCGGGGTTCGGATGTGGGCCAACTTTACAACCCTGAAAGGGTCTCACAAATTCAGGGCAAAAATGGACTCTGGTTCGATGCCTTTGGACAATGGGGGGATCAGGGAGAGAAGGATGGTTATACTGGATTTGATTACTTCATGAGGGGAGTAACGTTGGGGTTTGACCATGCCTTGAATGATAAGCTCATGGCTGGAGTTAGTGTGGGATATTCCCGGGCGGATATTGATCTTGATCACCATCAGGGAAGTGGTTACATCAAAAGCCTATATGGTTCCATTTACGGAAGTTACTTTCATAAGAACCTCTACATGGATGCAATCCTCTCTTACGGGAAGAACTGGTATGACAATCATCGCCTGATTACAGTTGGCCCGATTCAACGAAAGGCTTATAGTGATCATCAGGGCGATCTTTTCTCTGCCTATTTTGGTGCAGGTTACATCTTTGATATCAAAAAATGGTTGGTAGGTCCCTTTGGGACGCTCCAGTATATCTACCTGAATGAAGATAGCTTCAGGGAAAAAGGGGCGGACAGCCTCAACTTCAGGGTGAGCGCCCGGCGGACGGATTCACTGGTTTCGGAATTGGGGATTCGGTTGGCACGGGTTTTCAAAACCAAATACGGAAGCCTCATTCCTGAGGTGAGTGCGGCATGGCTTCATGACTTCGACATAGATGATCGAGTTATCACGAGTTCTTTTGATGGCTCGCCTGGGGCTTCGTTCTCGATCAAGGGGCAGGATGTGGAGAGGAATGGAGCCACTTTAGGTGCTGGCATCACCTTCGTCCACAAGAGTGGTCTTTCCACTTCCCTCAAATACATAGGTGAATTCCGGGAGAAATACAAATCCAATGGTGTCATGGGAGAACTCCGCTTCACCTTTTAATGGGGAATAATTTGATCAGAAGATTTTTTATTGGATAGATAAAGGGGATGGCTTAGGACCCCCCCCCTCAATTTCCTAATTAAATTCAAATCTTAGTAACCCAACCTCTTTTTAACTGCTAAATTCTCCATGACTTAGTAAAATTTATCATTAAGTACTTGACAAATGGTTTCTCTTTGTTTATTATCAGTATCAACTGATAATTCTGAATATTTTATTTTATCAGAAATAACAGTAAATGGAGGCGATGCCATGGCCAAAAAGAATCAGAAGGTTTGCTGCACACCTGTGGAAATGGGAACGAATTATTGCAAAGTCGAATCGGTCATCACCGTCGATGAACGAGGACAGATGGTGCTTCCCAAAGAATTGAGAGACAGGGCGAATATCCGTGCAGGGGATAAGCTGGCTATCATCAGTTGGGATAAAGGCGGGGAGGTTTGCTGCATCTATTTGATCAAGGCAGAACATCTCGCAGAGCGTGTAAAGGATTTTCTCGGGCCGATGATGAAAGGTGTGGCCGCCACTTAATAGGGAATGCACATTTTAGAAATGGCAATCGTGTCATTTCGCAATATAGGAGAGTTCTTATGGATGAGGCAAAAGAATACCTCTTAGAACAACTGGAAGATCTTTCTAAGCCTACAAGCTGTTGACCACAGAGTGGAGCGGCTCAGTTGAGCCTTCCCAGTTTGAAGCAACCCTTTGTCATCGGCTCAATCCAAACCTCGGTTGGCCCTGTGCCTCAGGTTTCGTCCTCTCTTGTTTGGGCAGACCGTTTAGGAACTTATAAAGCTCGCTGGGGGATAGACCGCATGCATTACACCATCGAACCCGGCCTTTATGCCCTGGGAAAACCTGATGAACAATCCCAGGTCTTGGTCACAGCCAATTACAAGATGAGCTTTGATAAGCTGCGCGAGGCATTGCCAGGTCGGAACATGTGGATACTGGTTCTGGATACTAAAGGGATCAATGTCTGGTGTGCTGCAGGCAAGGGGACCTTCGGAACGATGGAGCTTGTTGGTCGAATCAAATCAAGTGGACTGAGTCAGATCGTCTCGCATCGGGAATTGATTTTGCCACAATTGTCTGGTCCAGGAGTTGCAGCTCACCATGTCAAAAAATTATCCGGCTTTAAAGTTATTTATGGCCCCATCCGGGCGACAGATCTATCGACTTTCCTGGACCATGGGCTTAAAGCGACACCAGAGATGAGGCTCAAAACCTTTACAACATGGGAGCGAATGGAACTCATTCCAATGGAACTTATCGGAGCCCTCAAAGTAGGTATGATTGTCATCCCTATCCTTTTCTTTTTATCTTACGTTGGGAAATCTGGAGAAGGTTGGATGAATGCTTTGAGCCATGGCTATTTTTCAGTTCTATCACTCCTGACTGCTATTCTGGCTGGCGCTGTATTGGCACCTTTATTGTTGCCATGGTTACCCGGCCGGGCTTTTTCTATCAAGGGCCTTAGCCTTGGATTCCTTTTTACTGCAATCCTCATGGTTTTTTTCTGGAATGACTGGATCACAGGGACAGGCCGTCTGGAAATACTGGCTTGGTTTTTCCTTATCCCTGCGGTCTCGGCTTATCTGGCGATGAATTTTACAGGAGCGTCGACTTATACTTCTCTCTCAGGGGTAAGGAAAGAAATGCGTTGGGCATTACCACTGGAGATTGGTGCGGGAATTATAGGCCTCATTCTCTGGTTTGGGTCAAATTACATTGCATAAGGAGTTCAATTTATGAACCATTTGATCTATCTTAAAGATGTCGTCACTTTAAAGCTTGAGCAGGAAAAGTGTGTGGGTTGTGGTGTATGTCTATCGGTTTGCCCCCATGCCGTCTTGAGTCTAACAAACGGTAAGATTGAGATTGCAGATCACGATGCCTGTATGGAATGTGGCGCCTGTGCCAGGAATTGTCCTGCCGAAGCTCTCAATGTGCGTTCAGGGGTAGGCTGCGCTGTTGCGGTGATCAACGCCATGCTGGGTCGAAAAAGCTCTTCCTGTTGTTGTGTGGTCGATTCTGAAGAGAAATCAGGCGATCTTTCCGAAACCTCTCCAAGTGCTAAACGTCCAAGCTGCTGTTAGCTGGGGCAGGATGCTAAAGAAGATGGAATCAGGGTCAATCCTGAGCCTTCGACTCAAGCTCGGGCCGAGGGGCAAGCTTCAGTATTTATGCTGGGGAGTCGAACGGTTGACTGCGGATAGTACGGTGGCGATAGATTTTTTGGATCAGCTGGGATTCTTTATAAGGACCCGTCTCCGGTGGATTGGACAACCCTGAAGTTAATCCTGGTGAGTACTTGACCTCCATTTCGCGCTTCAGCCTTCCAGTTTCCAGCGTGTTGCGGCCGGAAAGTGAAATAGCTGTAAACTGACCACCCTGGAGGCTTGATATCGATTTCCATTTGGTAGTACTCCTTACCTTCCCATAACCAGATATGGGTAATCTTCCCCGCTGTCGGAGTCTTGATCCTTGTGAAGAAGTAGCCCTTTTGATTATTCGATGTAAATTCTGAACATTGCCCGGTCAGAAACTGTTGACCGCCGTCTCTTTCAATCCTTTTCCCGATACTGGCCTCGAGAACTTTAAAATCAGGAGTCTGTTGTGTAGCGACATCTTTGACTTCCACCTTCCCTGATTCTGAGAACTCCTTTTGTTGAACCGTATAAATTGTTTGAGCCCTCACCTCTTGCTGGATTGCCGCAGAGGGTGAGACGGAGGGAAGCAAGATAGGTTTAGGTTTCTCTTCTATAGATTGGCGTGCGGGATAGAAGATGAAGGTTGTCGTAAAGAGAATAGCTGCGAACATAAAGGATAAAAAAAACCATGCCCTCATACGCTTCTTCGGAGGCGGGACTTGATGTTGCAGCTCAACAGGCTCAGGAGGAATAAGGTTCTTCAGATAATTTTCATATTGGAAAATAATCTCTTTCGGATTGAGGTTGATATATCTGGCGTAAACGTTCAGGTACCCTTTGACGTAAAGGGCAGGAGGAAGAAGCTCATAATTGTCTTCTTCGATGGCTTTGAGGTGGTGCTCCTTTATCTTGGTAACCTTAGAGATTTCCTCCAGTGGGATGTTTCGCATTTCCCTTTCTTTTTTTAAAAATTTCCCTGGAGATTCCATCCTTGCTTATACCCAAGAAGATCCAATTTGTTATTTAATTCTTTACGTTATTGTAAGTATAAATGTTGATCTGAGAAGGATTGACCTAAATAATTCTAGGCAATTGTCATGCCAAAGAATAAGAATTGTAATATATTGAAACTTAAGAATATTATGAAATGAAAGGATCGTTGAAATATCATTTTGTGCCAAATTTTGTCTCATTTAGGACTATTTATCAAATGAGAAAGGGGAGTATGGACCAACAATAAAAAAAGGGTAGGCCATTTGGCCTACCCTTTTGGTAACTATGCTGTTTCCGGCACCACTATTTTTCTTTGGGTATGTTATTTTTGTGGGCGCTTTCTGATTAATGCACTCCTGGACCGGGGCCGTGTGCTTCTCCTTTTTTCATCAGCAAGACGAGAGGAAGAATTAGAATCATCATTGTTGAGAGAAGGTAAAAGGCATCATTAAATGACAACATGGATGCCTGTTTTATAACCTCCCCATAGATTAAACCTAAGCTTCCTTGGTCAGAAAGTGAAGGGATAAACCCTCTGCCTTGCAATATCTGAGAGATATTGGGAAGAGCAATCTGGAAATTTCTGTCGAAGGGGGTGAGATGTTCCACGAGGTGGACCTGATGAAACTGCGCCCTTCTGGCAAGCATGGTGGTAATGAAAGCAACGCCAAAGCTTCCTCCAAGGTTCCTCAAAAGGTTGAATATCCCTGTGGCATTTCCCATCTCTTCCTTTCTGATGCTTGACATGGTCATCGTTGTAAGAGGGATGAAGAGGAATCCCATTCCGATTCCCAGTACGACTCTTGGCCAAAAGATGGTATTGAAATCAGTCTGAAGATTAAACTGTGCCATCATATGGACAGAATAGCCAGCCACAGCAATACCAAAAGCGAGAACTGCCTTTGGATTAATCTTGGTTACAAGTTTCCCTGCAATGGGCATAGCGATCATGGTGGCAATACCACCAGGACCAAGTGCCAGGCCTGCCAGGAAGGACGTATATCCCATTAACGTCTGAAGGAAAATGGGCAGCAGCACAATGCTCCCAAAGAGGTTGAAGAAAACAAAAAACATGATAACATTCCCTGTGCTGAATGAAAGGTTTTTAAAGATCCGCAAATTAACGACAGGATTCTCTGTAAAGAATTCAACTAAGATAAACATGATCAGGGAAGATATAGAGATGTAACTCATCCAGGTGATGAAGCCGGATGAAAACCAGTCTTCCCTCTCTCCTTTGTCAAGGACGATCTGAAGGCATCCCAATCCAATCACTAAAAATAAAAGCCCCCAGGTGTCAATCTTCATTTTTATTCGCTGCATGTAGGGGGGGTCGATGATAAAAAACAGGGTCATCAGGATTGAGATGATTCCTATCGGGACGTTGATATAGAATATCCAGTTCCAGGACCAGTTGTCTGTGATCCATCCTCCCATGAGAGGGCCAATAATGGGTCCGAACATGATGCCGACACCGAAGATCGCCATTGCCATCCCGTGCTGATGGGGTGGAAATGTTTCCAGAAGAATGGCTTGAGAAATGGGTTGAAGGGCGCCGCCGCCCAGGCCTTGGAGGACTCTGAAAAATACAAGGCTCTGAAGATTCCAAGAAGAGCCGCACATAAAAGAACTGAATGTAAAAAGGGAGATAGAGAAGATGAGATAATGTTTTCTTCCAAAGAACCTGCTCAGCCATCCGGAAATGGGGATGATAATGGCATTGGATACAAGATAAGAGGTGATCGTCCAGGTGGATTCATCAATCCCCGCGGAGAGGCTTCCGCGGATATGATCGAGAGAGACGTTGACAACCGATGTATCCACGATCTCGATGAGTGTAGGAAGCATGACTGTGATGGCAACAATCCACCTGTTCATAGCCACTTACGTCTCATTTGGAATTAACTAAAATGGTCGGCACGACAGACATCCCGATT
>Ga0315281_10004446_pt1 | contig 20331 bp, 21 predicted proteins | sample YL17G07_0_MG_FD_204540 | JGI IMG/M metagenome (GOLD analysis project Ga0315281, IMG submission 204540) | Sediment microbial communities from Yellowstone Lake, YNP, Wyoming, USA - YL17G07_0 | ecosystem: Environmental > Aquatic > Freshwater > Lake > Sediment | place: USA: Wyoming | collected...
AAGCGGTGACAGGTCGATGTTTCCGATCGGCGGGATGAAGCGGCGGAACACGCGGTAGAACGGCCGCGTCAGCGCGTCGAAGATGCCCGCGAATGGGGTGTGAGGATTGACCCAGCTGAGCACCACCTGCACGATGACCACGCCGATCAGCAGGTTGAGCGACAGCTTCGCAAGCTCTATTGCGGCGAGCGCCGCGAGCAGGCCGAAGGCGACGCCGGGCGCGCCTGCGAGCGAGAATCCGCGCAGCCAGAGCATGAGCAGCCGCATCACGACTTCAGCGAGCCAGGCGAGCGCAAGCGAGGCGAGGTCGAGGCCGAACAAACCCGGAATCACACGCCGCCCCGGGAGTACCATCCAGTTGGTGAGCGTGGCGACGAATTCCCCGATCGGGTTGCGGAACGGCGCGCGCAGCCACTGCATGTAAAAGCGCAGCAGCAGCAGATAGACGAAGAACCCGAACAGGGTCTCGATCAGAAACTGGCCGATCTGCATGAACATCAGTCTTTCCCCAGTTCCTCGCCCAACTGCCGCCCGCGCTCGCTGGCGGCGCGAATCGCGCGCACGATGGCTTCCCTGACCTGGTCGGAGGCCATGCTCGCGAGCGCGGCCTCCGTCGTGCCGCCCTTGGAGGTCACGCGCTCGCGCAGCACCGAAACCGGTTCGGGGCTGGCCGCGGCAAGCCGCGCTGCGCCGAGGAAAGTCTGGAGCGAGAGCGTGCGCGCCTGCTCGGGCGAAAGCCCCAGCTCCGTTGCCGCCTGCTGCATTGCCTCGATGAAGTAGTACACGTAGGCAGGACCGCTGCCCGAAACGGCGGTGACGGGATCCAGCAGACCCTCGTCCTCGACCCACAGTACCATGCCTACTGCTTCCAGCACCTGTGCCGCGTGCGCCCGCTGCGCCGCGCTGACTTCAGGCGCGGCATACGCGGCGGTGACGCCGGCGCCGATCAGCGCCGGCGTGTTGGGCATGCAGCGCACCAGCAGCCGGTGCCCGCCCAGCCAGCGCGACAAATCGGTGAGCCGCGTGCCTGCCGCGATCGACACGACGAGCTGGCCGGAAAGATTCGGCGCCGCCTGCGCCGCCGCCGCCCGCATCTGCTGGGGTTTCACCGCCATGACGAGCAGATCGCCGAACGGCGCGGCTTGCGCAGGCGAGTCGAAGCAGCGCACCCGCAGTTCGCGTTTCAGACGCGCGCGCGCCTCGGGGCTTAGCTCGACGACGCCGATGGCATCGGGGGCATAGCCCTTGTCGAGCAAGCCGCCGATAATGGCGCGCGCCATATTGCCGCCGCCGATGAACGTGATGTTCACGCCTTCTCCCGTTCGCCAAAAATTGCGGTGCCTATGCGCACCATGGTCGCGCCCTCGGCGATCGCAGCCTCCAGATCGGCCGACATGCCCATCGATAGCGTGTCCAGGGCAAGGCCTCCTTGCACCAGCTCGTCCTTCAGCTCGCGCAGGGTGCGGAAGCGCCGGCGCTGCAGCTGCGCGTCCGTCGTCGGCTCCGGGATCGCCATCAGGCCGCGCAGCGCGAGGCGCGGCAGAGCGCTTACTTGCCGCGCAAGCGGCGCGACAGCCTGCGGCGCAACGCCGCCCTTGCTCGCCTCTCCCGAAACGTTGACTTCGATGCACACCTTGAGGGGCGGCAGGTGAGCGGGACGCGCCTCGGAGAGCCGGTCGGCGATTTTCTCGCGGTCGAGCGAATGGACCCAGTGGAACGCCTCTGCGATTGCGCGGGTTTTGTTGCTCTGGATCGGGCCGATGAAGTGCCACACCAGCGGCAGGTCGGCCAGGACTTCGATTTTCGTGAGCGCCTCCTGGACGTAGTTTTCGCCGAAATCGCGTTGGCCGGCCGCAGCCGCGGCCCGGATCGCCTCCGCCGGATGCGTTTTGCTCACGGCCACCAGCTGCACAGCCGATTCCGGCCTTCCCGACGCCTTGCAGGCCGCCGCGATGCGCGTTTTGACGGCTTGCAAGTTATTCTGGATTGTTGCCATAATCCCCCAAGGCATTAGCGGGCGTTAGCGCGGGGCTATGAGGGTGTGCATGCCCCCGCGCCAGGTTTGACCGCATCCGGCAGAATACTGGACGTTGTCGCGCTCCTTTGCGCGGGCCGCGGGAACCGATGGCCGCGCGGCGCATCGCAATCCGGAGCAATTATATATGGACATCTCTGAGCTGCTCGCCTTCGTAGTCAAGAACAAGGCCTCCGACTTGCATCTGTCGTCCGGCTTGCCGCCCATGATCCGCGTGCACGGCGACATCCGCCGGATCAATCTGCCCGCGATGGATCACAAGGACGTGCACGGGATGATCTACGATATTATGAACGACGGCCAGCGCAAGCACTACGAGGAAAATCTCGAGTGCGACTTCTCGTTTGCGATACCAGGCCTGGCACGCTTTCGCGTCAACGCGTTCGTGCAGAACCGCGGCGCGGCGGCGGTGATGCGGACGATTCCCTCGAAGATCCTGTCGCTCCAGGACTTGAAATGCCCGAAGATCTTCGAGGAACTCGCCGACCAGCCGCGCGGCGTGGTGCTGGTGACCGGGCCGACGGGCTCGGGCAAGTCCACCACGCTTGCGGCGATGGTCAACCACAAAAACGAAAACGAGTACGGCCACATCCTCACCATCGAAGACCCGATCGAGTTCGTGCACGACAGCAAGAAATGCCTGATCAACCAGCGCGAGGTCGGGCCGCACACATTGTCGTTCGCCAACGCATTGCGCTCCGCGCTGCGCGAAGACCCGGACGTGATCCTGGTGGGGGAGATGCGCGACCTGGAGACCATCCGCCTGGCGCTTTCGGGGGCGGAGACCGGCCACCTGGTGTTTGGCACCCTGCACACTTCGAGCGCGGCGAAAACCATCGACCGCATCATCGACGTGTTCCCGGCGGCGGAGAAGGAGATGGTGCGCGCGATGCTCTCGGAGTCCCTGAAGGCGGTGATCTCGCAGACGCTGCTGAAGACCAAGGACGGCTCGGGGCGGGTCGCCGCGCATGAGATCATGGTGGGCACCCCGGCCATCCGCAACCTCATCCGCGAGGCCAAGGTGGCGCAGATGTACTCGGCGATCCAGACCGGCCAGCAGTTCGGCATGCAGACGCTGGACCAGAATTTGCAGGAGCTTGTGAAGAGAAATATCATTTCCTCGGCCGAAGCGCGCGGCAAGGCGGCCAACAAGGACACGTTCCCCGGCTAAGGGCACGGCATCAGGAGACAGACAATGGAACGAGAGCAGGCGACCAAGTTCATGTACGACCTGTTGCGGCTGCTGCTGCAGAAAAAGGGTTCGGACCTTTTTATCACGGTGGGCTTTCCGCCCGCGTTCAAGGTCGACGGCAAGATGACGCCGGTTTCGAACCAGGCGCTTACACCGCAGCACACTGTCGAGCTTGCGCGCTCGATCATGAACGACAAGCAGGCCGGCGAGTTCGAGGCGACCAAGGAGTGCAATTTCGCCATCGCGCCCGCGGGGATCGGCCGCTTTCGTTGCAACGCCTTCGTCCAGCAGGCCAACATCGGCATGGTGCTGCGGGTCATCACCACGACCATCCCGAAGATGGAGGATCTCGGCATTCCGCCCGTGCTCAAGGACGTGATCATGACCAAGCGGGGCCTGGCAATCATGGTGGGCGGCACCGGCTCGGGCAAGTCCACCACGCTCGCGGCGATGATCGGCTACCGGAACGAAAACTCCTACGGCCACATCATCACCATCGAGGACCCGATCGAGTACACCCACCCGCACAAGAACTCGCTCATCACCCAGCGCGAGGTCGGGGTGGACACCAATTCCTGGGAGATGGCGCTGAAAAACACCCTGCGCCAGGCGCCGGACGTGATCCTGATCGGCGAGATCCGCGAGCGCGAAACCATGGAGCACGCCATCGCCTTCGCCGAAACCGGCCACCTGTGCCTCGGAACCCTGCACGCCAACAGCTCCAACCAGGCGCTGGACCGGATCATCAACTTCTTCCCCGAGGAGCGCCGCCAGCAGCTGCTCATGGACCTGTCGCTGAACCTGCGCGCGCTCATCTCGCAGCGGCTGATTCCGCTGAAGGAGGGCAAGGGCCGCGTGGCCGCGGTGGAGGTCATGCTCAACTCGCCGCTCATCGCCGACCTCATCTTCAAGGGCGAGGTGCACGAGATCAAGGAGATCATGAAGAAATCCAGGGAGCTCGGCATGCAGACCTTCGACCAGGCGCTGTTCGACCTGTACGAGGCGGGCAAGATCAGCTACGAGGATGCGCTGCGCAACGCCGACAGCCTCAACGACCTGCGCCTGGCGATCAAGCTCCAGTCCAAGGAAGCAAAGAACCGCGACATCACCAGCGGCATCGAGCACCTCAACATCGTTTGATCCGGACGCAGAGACGGGGGTGGGGCCCCGTCTCCTCGCTCGGCGCGCTGTTTGTCCCGGCGATGTTGGCGCTCGTGGTGGCACTCACGGTGTTTCTGCGCGAGATTTTCCTGGCGGTCACCAGTGCAAGCCGGGCGATCCGGTAGCACCCGGCGGCATGGGCGCGTATGCTGTCGCGCACGGGCCGAAGAGCCTGCAACGTGATCTCTGGAGGACGCAATGAATACGCTGTATGATTTTTCGGCCAGCGCGCTGGACGGGAAAAAGATCGACCTGAAGATATACAGGGGCAAGGCCGTGCTGGTCGTGAACACCGCGAGCCAGTGCGGGTTGACGCCGCAGTACGCCGGCCTGGAGGCGCTGCACCAGAAATATCGGAAGCGTGGGCTCGGCCTGGAGGTGCTGGGATTTCCGTGCAACCAGTTCGGCGGTCAGGAGCCGGGCGACGCCTCGCAGATCGGCGCCTTCTGCCAGAAGAACTACGGCGTCAGCTTCCAGATGTTCGGGAAGATCGAGGTCAACGGTGATGGGGCGCATCCGCTATACAAGTGGCTGACGCAGGCCGCCCCCGGGTTGCTCGGCTCGGAGGCCATCAAGTGGAACTTCACCAAGTTCCTGATCGGGCCCGACGGCAACGTGGTCAAGCGCTATGCGCCGCAGACCGAACCTGCGCATCTCGAAGGCGATATCGAAAAGCTGATCGCTGCCAAATAGGTCTTGCAGAGCGTGCCCGGGCAAGGTGCGCTGCCCGAATTCGCTTGACATGGGGGCATGTTAGGTGCATCCTCCCGCGGCAATCTAGGTTTTGGCCTGCCTTCCGCTACCGCCCGGTCCCGGGCGCTCTACTGAGACAATCCACTTACTTCAGGTTGTTCAAGACCCCGTGTTTTTTCACGTGGTCCTTTTTCGATATGCATCAAGGAGGCCAAAATGGCTACAGGTACTGTTAAATGGTTCAATCCGGGCAAGGGTTTCGGCTTCATCGCTCCTAGCGATGGCTCCAAGGACGTGTTCGTCCACATCAGCGCGGTCGACCGCTCCGGTCTGGGCACGCTTGCCGAAGGGCAGAAAGTCAGCTTCGACGTCACCACCGAGCGCGGCAAGAACTCCGCGACCAACCTCAAGGCGGCGTAAGCATTCAGGGAATACGGGGGATAACACCTCTCGCACTTCCCTGAATCATCAGGAACGGCGGCCCGGGTAGTCGTTAGACCCGGGGCCGCCGTTTTCTTTTGTGGGGCGCGGTTCTGCTAGCATTGCGGCATCCCCCGGGGAGACCGATATGGCCGCGCAGCAGGAAACCCGCAACATGGCGCTGTTCTGCGATTTCGAGAACATCGCGCTCGGCGTGCGCGACGCGCGCTACGAGAAATTCGATATCAACCGCGTGCTCGAGCGCCTGCTGCTGAAGGGCTCGATCGTCGTCAAGAAGGCTTATTGCGACTGGGAGCGCTACAAGGAGTTCAAGTCGGTGATGCACGGGGCCTCGTTCGAGCTGATCGAGATTCCGCACCTGCGCCAGTCGGGCAAGAACTCGGCGGACATCCGCATGGTGGTGGATGCGCTGGACCTGTGCTACACCAAGTTGCACGTGGACACCTTCGTCATCATCAGCGGCGACTCGGATTTTTCTCCGCTCGTCTCCAAGCTGCGGGAGAATGCCAAGACCGTAATCGGCATCGGCGTGAAGAATTCCACCTCCGACCTGCTGATCGCCAACTGCGACGAGTTCATTTACTACGACGACCTGGTACGCGAGGACGAGGCGAAGAAGCGCCGCGTGAAGAAGACCGTAGATCGCATGCCCAAGGGCGAGCCGAAAAAGCAGGTTGAAGCGAAAAAGGGCTCCGAGGACAGGAACGTCGAAGACAAGAGACAGGAAGCCCTCGAACTCGTCCTGGAGACCGTCGAAGCGCTCGGCAAGGAGCGCGGCGAGGAGGAAAAGATCTGGGGCTCGATGGTGAAGCAGGCCATGAAGCGCCGCAATCCGGGTTTTTCCGAGTCGTACTACGGCTTTCGTGCTTTTTCCGACCTGCTGGAGGAGGCGAAAGCGCGCGGCCTGCTTGAACTGACTCGCGACGAAAAGTCCGGCGGCTACGTCATCCGGCTCGCGCCGCGCAAGGACTGAGCGCGCGCAGCACGGAGGTCGGGCCGTGGCGGCGACCTGATGATGCCTGGAGACCATAGATGATCGAACTGTTGCTCGATCCGCAGGCGTGGGTCGCTTTCCTCACGCTCACCGTGCTCGAACTGGTGCTCGGCATCGACAATGTGATTTTCATTTCCATCCTCGTGGACAAGCTCCCGCAGCAAGAGCGGGAGCAAGCACGTCGTATTGGCCTGTTCCTCGCGATGTTCATGCGCATCGCTCTGTTGTTCGTGCTGTCCTGGATCGTCGGATTGACCGAACCGCTGTTCAGCGTGTTCAGGCTGGAAATCTCCGGCCGTGACCTGATCCTGATCAGCGGCGGGCTGTTCCTGCTGTGGAAGAGCACCAAGGAGATTCACCAGTTGCTCGAAGGCGAAAAAGGCGGGGCTTCGACGGTCGTGCGTGCCACATTCTCGGCGATCATTGTGCAAATCATCGTCATCGATATCGTCTTTTCGCTCGATTCCATCATCACGGCGGTCGGAATGGTGGACAAGGTCGCCGTGATGATCGCCGCAGTGATTGCATCGGTGGGTCTCATGATGGCCTTCGCCGGCGCAATCGGGCGGTTCGTTTCGGCGCACCCGACGATCAAGATGCTCGCGCTGTCTTTCCTGTTTGTCATCGGCGTGGTGCTGATCGCCGACGGGTTCGACCACCATGTACCCAAGGGATTTGTCTACTTTGCGATGGCGTTTTCGGTGTGCGTCGAGATGCTCAACATTCGCATGCGCAAGCGTGCTGCCCGCCCGGTGGATCTCCACGAGCCGTATGCGCGTGACGATTCCTGAACAGCCATTCGCCGGTTTGGAGCCTGACCTTGCGCCCGGCTCGGGGCCCCGGGGCTTTGGCGTTATATCTCTGAGAGGAGTGCCCAATGACCACCTGCAGCCACATCGTACTGATGGCTTCGTACAACGAATGGATGAACGCGAAGCTGTACGAGGCCGCGGGCAAGTTGTCGCCGCAGGAGCTCGCGGCCGACAGAAAGGCCTTCTTCGGGTCGATACTCGGGACGCTCAATCACATCGTCGTGGGCGACACGGCCTGGCTGAAACGGTTCGCGACGCATCCCGCCCAGTACGCAACGCTCGAGCCCGTGCGCCAGCTGCCGGCACCGGTATCGCTGGACCAGATCTTGTTCGCAGATTTTGCGATGCTTTACGCGCATCGAAAAATGCTCGATGCCGTTATCGGGCGGTGGGCGGCGGAAGTGAAGGAAGAGCATCTGGCCCACCTACTGGAATACAGGAATGTGAAGGGGATTCCGGGTCGCAGGCAGTTTTCCAGCCTGGTCATGCACTTTTTCAATCATCAGACCCACCACCGGGGGCAGGTGACCACGCTGCTGCATCAGGCGGGCCACGACGTGGGCGTCACCGATCTGCTGGCGCTGATTCCGAACGAAGCCGATGCAGGCTGAGTTTCCGGTAAGGTCCTTCAGTTGATCCCGATTATGAGGAATACAACCATGAAACTGAGCGCCGCGCTTGTTTCGCTGTTGATTGCCTGTGCGACGGCATCGGCGCAGACCTATCCGGGCAAACCGATTCGGCTGGTCGTCGGCTTTGCTCCAGGCGGCGCCGCGGATATCGTGGCGCGCACCGTGGGGGATCCCCTGGGCCGCGTGCTCGGCCAGAGCATCATCATCGACAACCGGCCGGGAGCCGGATCGAGCATGGCCGCCGAACTGGTTGCCAGGGCAGCCCCGGACGGTTACACGATTCTGATCGCAAGTCCCAGCAGCCAGTCCGTCAACCCGGTGATGAGCAAGCATGTCGGGTACAACCCCGAAAAGGATTTCGCCCCGATCAGCAAGATCACGAGTTCCCCCATGGTGGTTGCGGTCAATCCGGGGCTGCCTGTGCGCTCGATTCCTGAACTCATCGCCGAGGCGAAAAGAGCGCCGGGCAGGCTCAATTTCGCTTCCTCCGGAAACGGGTCGGCCCCGCACCTGGCGGCTGTGCTGTTTAGCAGCGTAGCCGGCGTCGAGATGGTCCACGTGCCGTTCAAAGGGGGCGCGCCTGCCGTGCAGTCCGTAGTCGCGGGCGACACGCAGGTGACTTTTGCCACGCCTCCGTCGGTGCTGCCGATGATCCAGGGGGGGCGGCTGCGCGGCCTCGCCATCACAGGCCGCGCGCGTTCAGCGGTCGTGCCGGGCCTGCCCGGGATGGAGGAAGCGGGCCTGCCCGGTTACGACATTTCGTTCTGGTATGGCCTGTTCGCGCCTGCCGGCACGTCACTCGAAGTGATCAAGCGGCTTTTCGAAGCGACGGCGCTGGTCATGCAAAGACCCGAGCTCAGGCAGTCGCTCGCGCGCGACGGAACGGATGTTTCGACATCGCGCTCGCCGGACGATTTCGCAGTGTTTCTGCGCGAGGAAGCAAAGCTCTGGGCGCGGGTGGTGCGCGAATCAGGGGCGAAGGCAGACTGAGAAAGATGCAAGATGGTGCAAGCGGACGTTGACCCCCGTTTTCGGACCCGACGGAACAGGAAACCCATGACCAGGCGCAAGTTCGTATTTGGTGTTGATCTGGACGGCACGTGCGCGGACTTCTACGGCGGCCTGCGTCCGATCGCCGCAGAGTGGCTGGGCGCGTCGATGGATTCTCTGCCCGAGCACGTTTCCTGGACGCTGCCCGAGTGGGGGGTGGACAGGGCCCCCGGCGGCTACGAGGCGCTGCACAAGTTCGCCGTGACCCAGCGCAGCCTGTTCCGCAACCTGAAGCCGATGCCAGGCGCCCCCCAGGTGCTGCGGGCGCTCTCCAAGCTGGACGTGCGCATCCGCATCATCACCCACCGGCTGTTCATCAAGTACTTCCATCTGACGGCAGTGCAGCAGACCGTCGAATGGCTGGAGACCCATGACATTCCGTACTGGGATCTGTGCTTCATGAGCGACAAGGCCGCGGTCGGAGCCGATCTGTATATCGAGGACAGCCCGGATAACGTCGAGCGCCTGCGCGCCGATGGCCATCCCACAATCGTGTTCTCCAACACGACCAACCGTCACCTGGCCGGCCCGCGTGCAGATACCTGGGCCGAGGCCGAGGCACTGGTCGTCCGGGAATTGGAGAAGTGGCAGGCGCAGGACGGCGACAAAGGCCAGCTTCCCGGCCGGTGAGGGAGATGCACGCTCTCCGCCCGGGACGTAGTACCGGGACGCGCTAAACAGCCGCCTGGCCTACGTCCCGCGGGCGGCGCAGACTTCCGGCGATGAGGCGATATTCGTAAAGCCGGCATTCCAGCGGTCCGTTGAACAGCGGCGTGCGCTTCGTGGCCTTGAGCCGGATGCGCCGCGGCAGTTCAGTGTCGGCCGAGAAGATGTAGCAGCGCCAGCCGGCGAAGCGGGCCTTCAGCGCATCGCCCAGCTTGGGGTAGAAGTCCGCCATCGCCCGCTCCGAGACTAGGCGCACCCCATAGGGCGGATTGACCACCATGACCCCGTAGGGCGCCGGCGGCGGTACCTCGAGCACATCGGCCTTGCGCAGTTCGACTGCGTCGTCCAGGCCGGCTGCCTTCAGGTTTTCGTGGGCGTAGCGCAGTTCACGCCCCGATATATCCGATCCGAACACCGGTAGCGCGCGCGGTTGCTCCTGCGCTGCGGCTGCTGCATCGCGCAGGCTGCGCCACAGCTTCGCATCGTAGGCAAGCAGTCGCTCGAAACCGAAACTGCGGCCGGCGCCGGGGGCGATCCGCAGCGCCATCATCGCCGCCTCGATCACGAACGTTCCGCTGCCGCACATGGGATCGAAGAGAGGCTCCTCGGTGTCCCAGCCGGTAAGGGCGAGAATGCCGGCCGCGAGGTTCTCCTTGAGCGGCGCTTCGCCCCTTTCAGTGCGGTAGCCGCGCTTGTAGAGGGGTTCGCCGGAAGTGTCCAGGTACAGCGTGACATGGTGCGCGTCCAGAAATGCGGCGATGCGCACATCCGCGGCGCGCGTATCGACACTAGGCCGGCGGCCGCATTCGGCGCGGAAGCGGTCGCACGCCGCGTCCTTGATGCGCAGCGTGATGAAATCCAGGCTCTTCAGCGGCGAGCGGATCGCCGTGACATCGACTCGGATGCTGCGCTCGACTGTGAACCAGCGCTGCCAGGGAACGGCAAGAGCGGCGTCATAGACGTCCTGCTCTTTGCGGTAGGGCGCATGCCCGAGCTGCAGCAGCACGCGCGTGGCGATGCGCGAATGCAGGTTGGCGCCGTAGCACGCGGCCAGATCGCCTTCGAAGCCGACGCCGCCCGGTACCGCGCGGATCGCGGAAGCGCCGATGCCGCGCAGTTCCTCGGCCAGCAGGGCTTCCAGGCCGCGCGGACAGGTCGCGAAAAAGGCACCGAAAAACGCTTGTGCTGACACTTGCAATCACCCTGACCGGAACGGCGCCAAAGACTATCACGGACTACCGCGGAACGTCGCTGACGATTCGGCCGCGGCAAGTCGCACGGAAGGCGGTCTCGTACTGGCGGGGTAATGCGGATGCGCCTACCATATCGGGTGACGCCCCGAGGACAGGCAGCGGAGAGGCCATGAACAAATACCAGGCGATCACCCTCGTTTTTGCAGTCGTGAACCTGCTGATCGTTTTTCTGTTTCCGCCGTTCGACTACATCTCGCCCGCCCGCAGCAACGTGCCTACGTTTGAGGGCTTCGCGCTCGCGTTCGGCGAGCATCCCAACCGCGTCATCAATTCCGACTTCCTCCAGATCGAGGCGTTCGTCATCCTTGCCAACGCGGCGATTGCCTGGCTGCTGCTCAAGGATCGGCCGAGCGCGGTGGGCGAGCGGAAAACCGACTGGCAGCGGGTGGTGCTCCTCGGGGTCGGCCTGAACCTGCTGCTCGCGCTGCTGTTTCCGCCCATGGAGAACTACTACGCGGTCACACGCGCCACGCTGCCTTCATTCGACGGCTTTTACTTCCTGTTCGAGGAGCATGGCAAGCACACCATCGTCACCGCGATCCTCTACATCGAGGTATTCATCATCCTGGTCAACGGCGCGCTGCTCTATCTTCTGTTCCGGAACACCAAACCGGTGCAGCTTAGTGCGCAGGAGCGGGCCGCCATGCTGGAGCAGTTGAAGCAGGCCGGCGGCGGGCGCTGACAGCGCTAGGGTTTGCGGGGCATCGACCACTGAACGGGCTGCAGGTTGGCCGGACGCAGCTCACGCACCATCCTGACCGCGGTTTCGCGGCCGCGGTAGTAACCCGGGATGTACGCGGCCTCGGTAAAACCCAGGGCGAGGTAGAAGCGGCGCGCGTCGTCGTTCGAGGTGCGCAGTTCAAGCGACACCGTGGCAATGCCGGCAACCTGGGCCGACTCCATCAGCCAGTCCACCAGCCGCGTGCCGAGCCCCGTTCGCTGGTGGGTCGGCCGCACCGCAAGCAGGTTAAGGTGGGCGTGCTCGTCGCCGAAATGCATGATCGCAAATGCGATGATGCGCGTGCCATCGGCCCCGATCAGGGTGACGGTATCGCGGTTACGGATGCTGCGCGCCACCCGTTCAGGTGTCCACGACCAGCCGAGGCCCGGCTCGATCAGTTCCCGCGACATGATTGCGATGCTCGCGGCGTCCGCGAGACGGCCAAAGCGCAGGGTGATATTGCGGGCAGCCATGTTCAGCGTGATGCGTTGTGTTGTCGGGCAATCCGGTTCAGGCGGCAGGATGCAGCTGGTAGAACCGCCGCTTCACCCACTGGACGAGCACGAGATAGGCGGCGACCATCGCCGCCACGACGCCGTAGAACGAAAGCGGCGGCGGCACGAATCCGAAGTATGACGCAAGCGGCGTCCAGGGAACAAGTGCAGCGGCCGCAACCACCGCGAGCGACGTTGCGACGAGCAGGAGGGCAGGCCGGCTGGCAAAGGGGCTCGCGCGCGTGCGGATGACGAATATGACCAGCACCTGCGTCGCGAGGGATTCGATGAACCAGCCGGTCTGGAACAGCGCCTCATTCGCCTCGAACACTTTGATCAGAATATAAAATGTGAGAAAGTCGAACAGCGAGCTCACCGGGCCCACCCCCCACATGAAATCGCGGATGAAGCGCATGTCCCAGTTGCGCGGGTGCTCGATTTCCTCGGCGTCGACACGGTCGGTCGGGATGGGCACCTCCGAGATGTCGTAGAGCATGTTGTTGAGCAGGATCTGCACCGGCAGCATTGGCAGGAACGGCAGGAAGAGCGTGGCCCCGGCCATGCTGAACATGTTGCCGAAGTTGGAGCTGGTCCCCATCATGATGTACTTCATGATGTTCGCGTAGGTGCGCCGTCCCTCCTTCACGCCCTCGTGCAGGATGCGCAGGTCGCGGTCCAGGAGAATCATGTCGGCCGCCTCGCGCGCCACGTCCACCGCGGACTCGACCGAAAGACCGACATCCGAGGAATGCAGGGGCGGTGCGTCGTTGACGCCGTCCCCCAGGTAGCCGACCACGTGCCCGCGGCCTTTCAGGGCAAGGATGATGCGGTTCTTCTGCGACGGGTTGACGCGGCAGAACAGGGTCGTCTGCTCTACCACGGCCTGCAGCCCGGAATCGTCGAGCCGGGCAATGTCTGCGCCAGCGAGCGCCCCGCGCACCGGCACGCCGAGCCGGGCGCAGATGTAGCGGGTGACATGCTCGTTGTCGCCGGTGACCACCTTCACCTGGACGCCGGCGTGCGCGAGTAGGGCGAGCGCCTCGGCGGCGGAATCCTTCGGCGGGTCGAGAAATCCGGCAAAGCCGCAGAAGGTCAGCGCCGACTCGTCGTCCACGACCGCGTGCGGATGGTCCTCGGGCACCGCTTTCCAGGCGATACCGAGCACGCGGAATCCCTGGTCGCCCAGCTCGTCCAGGCGTCGTGTGAGCCGCTCGCGCGTCGGCTCATCGAGCGCGAGGCGCCGATCCCCGTCCTCATAGTCGACGCACAGCGCCATGATGTCCTCGGGTGCGCCCTTGACCACGAGCATGCGCCCGAGTCCGTCCTGGCCGCTTTCCGCGAGCACCGAGACGCGCCGGCGCTCGAAGTCGAAGGGCACCTCGTCGATTTTGCGAAACCGCGAGATGTCAATGTGGCTGTGCGCGAGGATGGCCTCGTCGAGCGGACTCTTCAACCCGGTCTCGAAGGCGCTGTTGATGTAGGCCAGCTCAAGCACGCGCTCGCTTTCGCGGCCCAGCGTGTCCTCGTGCTGCTCCAGCCGGATCTTTCCTTCGGTGAGCGTGCCGGTCTTGTCGGTGCACAGGACGTCCATGCTGCCCAGGTCCTCGATCGCCGACAGCCGCTTCACGACCACGCGCTTGGCGGCCATGCGCCGCGCACCGTGCGCAAGCGTCACCGACATGACCATCGGCAGCAACTCGGGGGTGAGGCCCACCGCGAGCGCGACCGCGAACATGAACGATTCGAGCCAGGGCCGGCCGAGCAGCGCGTTGGCGAGCAGGGCGAACAGCACCAGCAGCAGGGTCATGCGCATGATCAGAAAACCGAAGCGGCGCACGCCGGACTCGAAGGAGGTGGGCGGCGGCGTGGTGTCCAGTTCGCCGGCAATCGCACCCATCGCGGAGGCCTCGCCGGTTCGCGCAACCAGCAGGCGGGCCGAACCGGAGATCACGGAGGTGCCCATGAAGACGGAGCCCGTCGCATCGGCGAGGTCTTGGGCCTGCGGCGTGTCGACTGCACGCTTTTCGATCGGGTAGGGCTCGCCGGTCAGATGCGCCTGGCGCACGAAGAAATCGCGCGCCTCCAGCACCCGCGCATCGGCCGGAATCAGGTCGCCGGCACAGACCAGCACCACGTCCCCGGGTACAACCAGGGCGACGTCGATTTCACGCTCGATGCCCTGGCGCACCGCCCGTGCGCGAACCGCGACCGACTCACGCAGCGCCGCGGCGGCGCGTGCGGCGCGGCGCTCCTGCACGAAATCGAGCGTGACCGAGAGCAGCACCAGTAGCAGCACGATGATAAAGCTTGCTGTCTCGCCCATGGCGGCGGACACGGCGCTTGCCGCGAGCAGTATCAGCACCAGCGGATTGCGGAAGCGCGACAGGAACTCGAGCACGAGCGGCCGCGTGCGGTCCTTGCGGAAGCTGTTGCGGCCGTAGAGTTTGAGCCGCTGCTGGGCCTCCTCGTCGGTGAGGCCGCCGCCGTCGGTTTCGAGCTCGCGCTTCATATCCGCGAACGGCCTGCGCCACCAGGCATCGGCTAAGGGCGCGGTCGGGGCGGCCATGTCAGCGGGTCATGTCAGCGTGAAAGGCGGCGGCGGAGCAACACGAGCGCGAGGTAGAAACCGCCGGCCGCGTAGGCGGCGAGCACCGCGGCGTGCAGGACGATGTGCTGCGGCGCCGCGCCGAGCAGCAGCGGCCTCACCAACTGGATCGCGTGCGAAAGCGGCAGGACACTCGCCGCGAGCTGCATCGCCTCGGGCAGGCGCTCGGCAGGGAAGAACACCCCGCACAGCATCGCCATCGGCGTGATGACGAGCGTGAAGTAGTACATGAAGAAATCGTAGCTCGGTGCGAGCGCGGTGATCGTCAGGCCGAGCGCCCCGAAGCAAAGGCCGATGAGCGGGACCACGGCAAGCACCCACAGCGACAGCCATGAGTTCGACAGGCCGAGCGACCACACCACCAGCAGGATCGCGAGCCCGGAAAGGAAGCTCTTGCTCGCCGCCCACACCAGCTCGGCGAGCACGACGTCGTCGAGCGTGAGCGGCGCGTTCATGATCGCATCCCAGGTCCTCTGCACGTGCATGCGCGAGAACGCCGAGTACAGCGCTTCGAAGGTGGCGCTGTTCATGGTGGAGAAGCACACCGTCCCCGCGGCGAGGAAGGCGATGTAGGACACGCCATCGACCTGCGGTAACAGGCCCCCCAGGCCGTAGCCCAGTCCGAGCATGTAGATCATCGGATCGGCGAGGTTGCCGAGCACCGAGGGCACGGCGAGCTTGCGCCAGACCAGGAAATTGCGCCGCAAGACGGGGATGAATCGGAGGCTAATCACGCAGTTCCCGCCCTGTCAGCTTCAAGAATACGTCCTCGAGGTTCGCCGGCCGGTGCAGGTAGCGCAAGTCCCGCTCGGCCTCCAGTCGAGCGAGCAGCGGCCTGGCGTCGGCCGCGTAGCAGAACACCGTTTCCCCGGACTGCTCGCATCGCGATGCCGCTTCGCGCGCCGCGCCGGTGGCCCATTGCGCCACGCCCTCGCCGTAGACCTCGACCACCTCGGGCTCGATATGCTGCTCGATCAGCTTGCGCGGGCTGCCTTCGGCGATCAACCGGCCGCGGTCCATGATGGCGATGCGGTCGCACAGCCGCTCGGCCTCGTCCATAAAGTGGGTGGTGAGCAGAATCGTCTTGCCCTGTGAGAGCAGGCGCTTCAACCGCTCCCAGATGAGGTGGCGCGCCTGCGGGTCGAGCCCGGTGGTCGGCTCGTCCATGAAAAGGATGTCCGGATCGTTGATCAGCGCGCGGGCAAGCGTGAGGCGCCGCTTCATGCCGCCGGAGAGCGTCTGGATACGCGCGTCGCCGCGCGCGGTGAGCTCGGCGAAATCGAGCAGTTGCGGGATGCGGGCGCGGATGTCCTGGTCGGGCAGGCCGAAGTAGCGGCCATACACGAGCAGGTTCTCGCTGACCGTGAAGTCCGGGTCGAGATTGTCCATCTGCGGCACGACGCCCGCCCGGATGCGCGCCTCGCGTGCGCGCGCCGGAACCGGCTCGCCGGCCAGCTCGATCGCGCCGGCGTCCGGGTCGATGAGGCCCAGGCACAGCCGAAGCGTGGTGGTCTTTCCCGCGCCGTTGGGGCCGAGCAGCCCGAAGCACTCGCCCGGCTCGATGGCAAAGGACACGCCGCTCACGACCTCGTGCTCGCCGTAGGACTTGCGCAGATTGCTGACCGCCAGAACGCTGGTCATATTCCGCCGAGCGGGTTTCGCCACGCGCCTATGACGATGCGCTTGATCAAGTGCAGGCGCCGGTGGAAAAAATGGTCGGCGCCCGGAATGACGATGATGGGCAGCTCCTGCGGCCGCGCCCAATCGAAGAGATTCGCCAGCGGCACCGTCTGGTCCTGCTCGCCGTGGATGACGAGAGTGTCGGCTGGAACGGTCTCGGTCACGTAGCTGCGCGCGCCGCTCACCAGGCCCGAGGGCGGGGCCACCAGCACCAGCCGGTACGCGGCCACGCGCTTGGCGACGCGGGTCTGGACAAAGGCGCCGAAGGAAAAACCGGCGAGCGCGAGCGGCAGGCCCGGATAGCGCGCGAGGGCCTGGCCCGCGACGGCGACCATGTCCTGCGTTTCTCCATCGCCGTGATCGTGCGTGCCTTCGGTCGCACCCACGCCGCGGAAGTTCGGGCGCACGGCAATCCAGCCCAGCTCGACGAAAGTCTTCGCAAGGGTTTGAACGACTTTGTTGTCGAGCGTACCCCCATAGAGCGGGTGCGGATGCGCGATCAGGGCGATTCCGCGCGGCCTGTCCGGCGGCGCGTCGATGACCGCTTCGATTCTCCCTGCGCCGCCCGTGAACAAGACCCGCTCGCCCTGGCGGGTCGGGGGCCGGGTCATAGGCGCAGTCGTCCGACGACGCGGCCGTGCTTGAGGTGCTCGTCGATGATCTCGTCGATGTCCGATTTGTCCACGTAGGTATACCAGACGGCGTCCGGATAAATCACTATGCATGGGCCTTCGTCGCAGCGGTCCAGACAGCCGGCGACGTTGACGCGCACCTTGCCTTCGCCTGCCATTCCCAGCTCCTTGACGCGGCGCTTGGCGTAGTCGCGCATGCCGCTTGCGCCATTGTCATTGCAGCATGTCTCGCCGCTGTCGCGCTGGTTGCAGCAGAAGAAAACGTGTCGCTGGTAATAGCTCACATCCACCTCGTCGGAGAGCGAAAATTATACGGGTGCCAGGGGCGAGCCGCTTTAGCGTCCGCGGCGTTCGCGGTCGCCCGCGAGCAGCATCAGGACCACCAGCGCGCAAAACGGCCAGGCCGCCGATACGATCCGCGTGAGACCGTTGAAGTTGAGAAAGTGTCCCTGCCGCCACACCGCGAGCGAGGCGATGAGGTAAGGATTTTCGGGCGCAATGTTAACCAGAACTGTCGCGGCCATGAGCGCAAGTGCGGAGAGCGCAAGGCGCCCGGCGCGAGGCAGCGCCGAGGCGATGATAGCGACGAGGGTTCCGGCTGCGACGCCGAACACCGCACCCGGCGTGACCCAGGCGAGCATGTCCTGCGCGCTGAACAGCAGGCCGAAGGCGAATGTGCGCACGACGAACGCGCCGACAAGCAGCGCGATCACGATCAGGCGCACCGGCTGGTTGCGTTCCACCAGAGCGGCGGCGAGCAGCCCCACCGCAACGGTGTTGGCGCCTGCCACGCCCGCTTCGACACGGATGAATACATCGGGCGTGTGCAACTCACCGGTCGGCCCCTGCAGCAGCTCGCGCAGATCGCCGCAGCCGAAGAGCAGTGTTCCCGGGTTGAGCTGCGACACCAGCCACAGGCCGATCAGCACCAGCCCCAGATCGATCCGCCCGCCGGGGCGGAACACCCGGTAGCGCAGTGCATGCAGGCCCGCGTCGCGCAGGAGTTTTCCCGAGAACACTGCGCCGACAATGCCGCCGAGGAGGCCGCCGGCCGCATTGAGGGCGACATCCAGGTTCGATGCGAACCGGGCTGGAAGATAATTCTGCAGCAACTCTAGCGACACGCTCAGCGCCGCCGCAACGAGGCCTGCCGCGACCACCGCGCCCGCTCCGCGCAGCACCGGGAAGAACGCCAGCACCGCGAGGAATCCGAACGGCGCATAGGCGAGGAGGTTGGCAAAAACGTCGAAGGTGGTGACGTAGCGGGGCAGAGGTGCGGAGAGGAAGGCGAGCGGCACCACGCCGTTGTCCCTCCAGCCGGTGAACGGATGCAGGGACGCATAGATGATAAGCAGCGCATACGCGGCGAGCAGATAACGGGCGAGCGGAGAGGGCTGCATGGTGAATCGATTCTCTCATACAACCGATGACGGCCCAGGCGGCGCCCTGCGAACATTGTCCTGCGACAGCTTGAGTTCCGCCCGGTAGATCCGGAGCGCATTGGCCTCGAAAAGTGCGAACGTGATGCGTTCGATTCCGGAATGGCGCGTCGCGAAGTCCGTGCACTCGCGCACCGCGATTGTCGCCGCTGCCTCCAGCGGGTAGCCATACACGCCGCAGCTGATCGCGGGGAAGGCGAGGGTGCGCAGGTCGTTCTCCAGCGCCAGCCGGAGGCTGTTCCTGTAGCAGGAGGCGAGCAGGGCGGGCTCGCCGGATCCCCCGCCGCGCCACACCGGTCCGACGGTGTGGATGACGTGCTTCGCCGGCAGCCGATAGCCCTTGGTGATTTTCGCCTCTCCGGTGGCGCAGCCGCCGAGAGTGCGGCACTCGGCGAGCAGTTCGGGACCCGCGGCGCGGTGAATGGCGCCATCGACGCCGCCGCCGCCGAGCAGGGTGCTGTTGGCGGCGTTGACGATCGCATCCACGGCGAGTCCGGTGATGTCGGCCCGGATCGCGATCAGTCTGTCGGTCATGGGTTGTGCCCTCGAGTGTTCATGCTACGATCTTCGCGACCGGTCCTGCAAGCCCATGGCAATTACGCTATCCAAGACTCTGACATCGCTCGAACAGGCTAAAGGCAGTTACGGCGAGGGGTACGCCCAGACCAAGCTCGCCCTGCTTATGCGTTTGGAACACCGCAGGCTGCGCACCGCGCGCGGGGTCATCCGCCTGCATGAGGTTCTGTGTTTCCTGCGCGCCTATCCCGACGATGCGCGGGTCCTGGCCCAGACCGAGCGGATGCTCGGGAATTTTCACCGTCGACCCGACCTGCGGCGCCACCGTGCGGCGCTCGCCGATTCGGGTATCGCGGGAACGGCGATCTACTACCGGTTCTTCTGGTCCACCTCGCATTGGCTGGCGCGGCGTTGGCCGGAACGGTTCCAGTTCGATCGCGGCGACATCGAACCGGCCGAAAGGGTGCGCGCGGCCCTGCCGCTGCTGGTTACGCCGGCGGAATCGGCGTGGCTGGAACAGAGCCACGTTCCGGCATTTGAGGCGCTCGACCGGCTGCGCGCGCAGGGGGAAACCGATGCGGTGTTCCTGGTTCGCCGCGTGGAGGCGATGCCGGGGGACTCCGCGACCCGCGAGGCGTTCTGGGACTCGATCGATGCGTCGTTCGTGCTGAAACCCGGCTCCGGCACGCCCTCCCGCACGCATGCCAAGTACGCGGGAGCCCCGATCTCGTTCCAGAAACGTCCGTTGCGCCGCACGCGGCCCGACCTGCGCGAGCAGATCGCGCTGGCGCCCCGCGCCGTGCATGAGCTGTCTCCGCACGAAGGAGGCCGCCTCCTGGACCTCGCGCGCGGCGTGATGGCCACGCGCTCGCGCGACCTCGACGCGTTCGCATACGGCGACCGGCGCGACGTGCGCATCGTGGACGATGGCGATGGTCTTGCCTTCATGGTGAACGGTGTCGTGCCCGGGCGCCGGGCGCTGATCGCGGGCACCTGCGGCTACCTGACGCTGCACAATGGCGTTCCGATCGGCTACGGAGATCTGATCCTCGTCGGGCGCTCGGCGGCGGTCGCGTTCAACGCCTTCGAGACATTCCGCGGCGGCGAAGCTGCGTGGATCTTCGCGCGGCTGCTGGCGATGATCCGGCATCTGTTCGGCACGGAGTCCTTCCTTCTGGAGCCCTATCAGCTCGGCCACAAGAATGCGGAGGGAATCGCCTCCGGTGCATGGTGGTTTTATTACAAGCTGGGTTTCCGCCCGCAGGCTCCCGAGGCGCGCCGCATCATGCAGGCGGAACTCGCGCGCATGAAGGCG
>Ga0315281_10004448_pt1 | contig 20329 bp, 20 predicted proteins | sample YL17G07_0_MG_FD_204540 | JGI IMG/M metagenome (GOLD analysis project Ga0315281, IMG submission 204540) | Sediment microbial communities from Yellowstone Lake, YNP, Wyoming, USA - YL17G07_0 | ecosystem: Environmental > Aquatic > Freshwater > Lake > Sediment | place: USA: Wyoming | collected...
GGGTTGCCGCTTCGCGCTGGACGATTTCGGCAGCGGCTTCAGCTCATTCGCGCAGCTCAAACATCTGAATGTTGACTTCATAAAAATCGACGGTCAATTGATTCAAGGCATCGCCAACAACACCGTGGATCGCTCCATCGTCGCGTCGATCAACGACATCGCCCACGCCTTGGGCAAACGCACGGTTGCGGAATACGTGCAAGACGTGCACGTGCTGCGAGTGCTCAAAGAGTGCGGCGTCGACTTTGTGCAGGGCTACTATATTTCCCGCCCCAGCGAACAACTGGGTGAAATCGAAACCGAATACAGCGAAAATATCCTGCGGTTGGCGCACCAGCGCTCTTAATCCCTTTCGTCATCACATTGAGTAACTCGGCATGATCAAACAATTGGCCGCGGTGATTTTTTCCGTGCGCGATCTGGACCAAGCCTGCGAATTTTATACGCACGCACTCGGTTTGAAACTGGCGTATCGCAGCAAGAAAACCGGCTGGGCTGAATTCGACCTGGGCGGCGCACGCCTCGCACTGCAACAACGCGAACCCTACGGCGGCGGACGCAACCCGCTACTGAGTCTGCGCGTGGTTAATCTGCGCGGCACGGTCGAGGTATTAAAAAGTCGCGGCGTGCGCTTTGAAGAAGACGGCGCCTTGCACGACGAATTTTTCGGTACCTGGACCAATTGCCTGGACGGCGACGGCAATGTAATTAATTTGTTTGAACCAAAAGCGACCTAACATGAATCGGGGTCAAGTCTTGCCGCGCAATATCGAATGCAAATGTCGCCTTCAGGTCGCATTGCGCCCTTCCGCAAAAGTGCATGGTCTTGACGTTAATCAGCGTGGACGATTTCGTACTGAATTGCCGTTTCGAATTGAATTGTAGAAATCAGTAACGCCGACTCTGGTGAGAGCGTAAAGCGTAACGTCGCCTTTATGGATCAGACTGCGCCAAGCCTCTTTTTCGCAAGCATTGGGGCTGCACTGCGGCACGCATCATCAAGCGCCCACATTACCGAATTGCCACACTCCGTCTGCACGTTGCACGTCGGTGCATCAATGCCTTCCCTCGGCCATCGATCTGGCGTAACCTTCCGCGTTCCTTCACCAAGTCATGAAGGCCACAATCATTCAGGAGGCATCGGTTTATGTTGAAGAAGTCGAATAGCAGCGGGATGAAGTTAAGTGTAGCGACAGGCGCGCTGGCGCTGCTCGTGAGCGGCGTTGTTGCCGCAGCGGGCACCACGCTCGACAGCCGCAACACGGCCGGAGAACTGGCCGATGGCACTTCATTTACCGGGGGTACGGTTGATAGTCTGTCCATAAGTGCTGACGGCCGTTACGTGGTATTCGCGAGCGGCGCGACCAATCTGGTACCCAACGACACCAACGGCTGGAATGACATCTTCCTGCGCGACCGCTTGCTCGGCACCACCGTGCGAGTGAATGTCGGCCCCGGCGGTGTACAGGCCAATCAAACTTCGGCAAACCCCACCATCAGCCGCGACGGCCGTTACATCGCCTATCAATCGGCGGCCACCAACCTGGTGTCAACGGCGACCACGGCCTACCAAATTTTTCGATACGACACCCTGGCTAAAACGACGGTCCATGTCAGTCGCAGCACCAGCGGCGCACAGGGCAATGGGTCCAGCACTTACCCCGCCATCAGCAATGACGGCCGCTTCATTTCCTTCCTGTCGCTGGCGACCAACCTCGTCGCGGGCGACACCAATGCACGGTCCGATGCATTCCGTCGGGATGTGACTTCTAATCTCACCATCCGTGTCAGCGTCACCAACGCCGGCGGACAGGGCAACCAAACTGAGACCCGCGAACAGGGACCGACCATCAGCGGCGACGGTCGTTATGTGTTGTTCCGTTCCAACGCCACCAACCTGGTGGCGGGCGACACCAATGCTACGCATGACCTGTTCGTGCGTGATACCACGGGTGCCACCACCCAGCGCGTCAGTGTGACCAACACCGGTGCTCAGGCCAACAGCCCCAGCAGCATGGGCAAAATCAGCAATGACGGCCGCTATGTGGTGTTCTCATCCCTGGCCACTAACCTGGTTGCGGGCGACACCAACATCGCGGAAGACGTGTTTGTGCGTGATCGCACTTTGAACACCACTACGCGCGTCAGCGTCAGCAGCAGCGGAGTCCAAACCCCAACCGGCGAGCTCGGCAGCAATTGGCCCAGCATCAGTGACGACGGCCGCTACGTCGCCTTTACGTCGTATGCCGCCAACCTGGTGGCCGATGACACCAACGCGGTAGCCGACACCTTTATGCGTGATCGCACCACAAACACCACGACCCGCGTCAGCGTCGGCAATGCCGGCCAACAGGGCGATGACTACCACAACCTTGGGGTCATCAGCGGTAACGGCCTGTTTGTTGGTTTTGCCTCTGCTTCTACCAACCTGGTGATCAACGGCTATAACGGCTCGACACAAGCGTTCGTTCGGACGCGGTAACCCGCTGACCCTACGCGCCAGCGCCCGGTCAAGACCTGGCGCGTAGCGGATGGTGGCAGCACAGCGTCACACGCGGATCAGGTAGACGGACCAGAACAAAACGCGGCCTCCCCAAAAGGGAGGCCGCGTTTTTTTATCATGAAAACACTCCCTCACGCCCGCGGCCTGGGGTGCCGCACCAGAATACCGCTATTCGTTGATCCGCCTGCGCGGCACCGGAAAGAAGCCCGATAAAACCGACGAGACCTGACACGCACCAACGAGTTTCAGCATCTAACTTGTGTTGACAAGTACGGTAACTAACTCCGCGCGCCGCTTGAATTTGCCACCGGAAGGTCTATTGGACGTACGCGCAAACGGCCGCCGGTGACCTGCGCCGCGCGTGAAATCCGCCCTTCGGCTTGTAACCTTATGGTTCGCGCGTGTTGTGAATCCGCCAACACCTGCTATTACTTCCTTACACCCTGCAATCGATAGCGCCAGGCTGGCAAGAATTGTGGGATCGTGAGGCGCCGGCCAAGTCTTAGGAAAATCGTTCATGCCGATGCCTCAATCGGTTAAACGCGAGGGTGTCATGTTTTCAACACGAACATTGCGACTCCCTGGGTTTCTGTTCGCACTGATTGCGGTTGGTCTCCCCACGGCGCTGCTCGCCGATTTGTCCTACGCACAAACCGAAGCCAGCGCACAAACTCCCGGTTATCGCTTGGGAATCTTCCCGTACCTGTCGCCGCGTAACACCATCGAGCTGTACGGGCCCGCGAGCGCATCGATGAGTCAAGCTTTGGGCACCCCGGTCAAACTTGAAAGCACGGCGAGTTTTTCCGGTTTTCTCGAAGGTATGTCGGCCCAGCTCTATGACATCGCGTTGATTCAGCCGTTCGACTATGTCGAAGTGGTCGAAAAGCTCGGTTACATTCCCGTGGCACGCATGTCGGCACCGCTGGTGACGCAGTTTTTCGTGCGCGACGACAGCAAGTACCAAACACTTGAAGACCTGCGTGGTACTGCGGTGGCGATGCCGCCCGCATTGTCCGCCAATGCGCGTATGGCCACCCGCGCGCTACTCGATAACAAACTCGCTCCGGGTCGCGATGTGGACGTGCACTACTTCAATTCCCACGACTCCTGTATCCAACAAGTATGGATTGGCAACGCAAGCGCCTGCGGCACCGCGTGGCCACCCATCCTGATCTTTCAAGATCACATGAAGGCCAAGCTGCGCCCGATCTACGATACGCCCGCCTTGCCGCATATCTTGTTCGTGGCCCATCCGCGCGTTCCAGCCGCGCAGCGCGCAAAATTGCGGGAACTCATCGTAGGTTGGAGCCAGAACGACGACGGGCGTGTGCTGCTGAAAGGTCTGGGGTTTCCCGGCTTCGCTGCAGTTAACGCTGCGGAATACGCGGTCATGGCCCATTTCGAGTTGAGCTCGCCCGCCGGTCAAACAACCAAATCGGTCGATACCGAACTGATGCTGGGTGTGTTCCCGTATTTACCGGCGCGCCAACTTGCAGAGCAACTCGCACCGCTCAATTCCGCCTTGGCTGCCGCCGCCGGTCGTGCCGTGCAACTGCGCAGCGCGAGCAGTTTCGGCAATTTTCTCGACAATGTCGCGGGAGGAGGTTACGACCTAATCCTGGTGCAACCGTTCGATTACACGATCGCCGCGCAACGTGGCTATCTACCGCTGGTGCGAGTGGACGGCGACATCGACGCGCATGCGTTCGTGCGCGCCGACAGTCCGTATCAGAGTCTCGCGGATCTAAAGGGCCGGAGCGTGGCGATGCCGCCGTTCGAGGCCGCGATGAGCCGTCTGGGGCGGCTAGGTTTAATAGCCGCCGGACTCGTGCCTGGTCGCGACATTAGTGTCGACTACCGGCGCGCGCACGACTCCTGCCTGCAACAAGTCCAACAAGGACTCGCGGCGGCGTGCATTACGTCACAACTGGCACTGGCCATCGTCCCCAAAGAAGTGAGCGGCAACCTGCGTTCCATCGCCGAGATGGGCTCGGTTCCCGGCATGGTGTTTTTGGCGCATCCGCGCGTGCCGGAAGACCTCCGCAATCGTTGGCGCGCGGAGATGTTGTCGTGGGGAAGCAGCGAGGCGGGCCGCAAAATTATCACTGAGACGCATCTCGGGCCATTTGTCCCGGTCAAGCCGGCCGACTATCTCAGCCTGCCGCAGACCGAGGAGTCGCGCTGATGTTCTCCCGGCTGTCGCTACGGTATCGCATCGCGATCATTATTTTCGTACTCGAGGCCTGCATGTTGGCCGCGGTGCTGGGCGTGACACTTTCGGAAGCGCGCAATGCCGTCAACGAGTTCAACGCCGCGAACCAGACGGCCAGCCTCGACCTGCTGTCGAACCTGAGTATCGCTGCGCTGCTGACCGGCGAATTCGCCGACTACCAGCTCTATGTCGAAGACCTGAAGAAGCAGCCGACGATCGAGCGCATCGTGCTGGCGAACAACCGCGAGCAGGTGGTGGCCGGCAGCGAGGTGGTCGATGTCGGTAAAACCTTTACCGAGGTCGTCGCAACGGACCATACCGGGTGGCAGACCCGAATCGTCGATACGAAGGCGGGACAACTGGGCGTGCTTGCCGTGCAGTTTTCCGACGCGGCGCTGGTTGCCGCCGCGCGGCGCACCCGCAATATCGCCATCACGATCGCGGTTACCGGCATGACGACCATCGCTCTGGTTGGGCTGGCCACCGGCATTGCATTGACACGGCGATTGGAGCGCGTAACCAATACCGCCCGGCAGATTGCCGACGGCCGCACCGATATTCGCACCAATGTCAGCGGGCGGGACGAGATCAGCGAATTGGGCCGCGCATTTAATGTCATGCTCGAACGCATCGCGGCGAATGAGTCCGCCCTGCGCGGTGCGAATCGCGCGCTGCGCGCCGTTGTCGAATGCAACACGGCGGTGATTCACGCCACACGCGAGGAGCCGCTGCTGAAAAATGTGTGCCGCTCGATCGTCGAGCGCGCCGGTTACCGCATGGCCTGGGTGGGATGGGCGGAACATGATGCGCAACTCAGCGTGCGTCCGGTGGCGTGGTTCGGCTACGAAGACGGATATGTCGAAACCGCGCAAATCACATGGGCGGATCTACCACGCGGCCAGGGTCCAACCGGCATTGCAATCCGCACCGGTCACTCGGCCGTCGTGCGCGAGATACTCACTGATCCATGCTACGCACCGTGGCGCGAGGCCGCATTGCAGCGTGGCTATGCATCCTCGCTCGCAATTCCGCTGCAGATTGACGGTACCGTGATCGGCGCGCTGAACATTTACGCCGAACAACCCAACGCATTCGATGCGTGGGAAATGGACCTGCTCAGCGGCGTGGCGCAAGATCTCAGCTTCGGCATCGCCACGTTGCGCACACGTGCGCAGCGCAACGACGCATTGACTCGACTCACGCAACGCACCGCCGAATTCGAAGCGATGTTCAATGCGATTCCGGATGCCGTCATGTTTGCCGATGCCAATCGCAGAATTGTCATGAACAACCCCGCCGTCCACGCGATGTTTGGTTACAGCGACAAAGAGCTAATCGGCAACACGACCGAGATGCTCTACGCCGATCCCGACGATTTCGTCGCGCAAGGGCGCGCGCGCTTCCACAGCGGAAGCGGCAGCGCTTCCGCTCCGTATGAGGTGCGCTACAAGAAAAAAGACGGCACCGTATTCTGGACCGAGAGCCTTGGCGCGCAGGTGAAAGACGCGCATGGCAAGCATGTCGGCTACATCGGCATTTTTCGCGACATCACCGGGCGCAAGCGCGCCGAAACCGCGTTGCGCATCAAGGACAGTGCGATCGCCGCGTCGATTAATGGCATCGCGTTCAGCGATCTACGCGGCGTGCTCACCTACGTGAATCAAACCTTTTTGTCGATGTGGGGCTACCCGCGCGAACAAGACGTCATCGGTCGTTCGACGCTTGAGTTTTGGCAGAATCCCGACGCCGCAGCGCGCATGCTCGACGCGCTGTCACATCAAGACGGCTGGAATGGCGAGTTGATCGCACGCCGCGCGGACGGTTCCACATTCGTTACCCTGCTGTCGGCGAACCTGGTACGTGATGCAACCGGCCGACCGATTCAGCTCATGGCATCGTTTCTTGACATTAGCGAGCGTAAACACGCGGAGGAAACGATCCGTTCGCTCAACACGACACTGGAGCAGCGCGTTCTGGAGCGCACTGCGCAGCTGGAGCTGGCCAACCGCGAGCTTGAAACCTTTAGCTACTCGGTGTCGCACGACCTGCGCGCACCGTTGCGCTCGATTGACGGCTTTGCCCGCATTCTTGAAGAGGACTACGGCGCGCAACTGGACGCGCCGGCGCACCAGCATCTCGATCGCGTGCGCGAGGCAGCACAGCGCATGGGGACGCTGATTGACAATTTACTGAATCTGTCGCGCATGGCGCGTGTGGAAATGCGCAGCGAAACGCTGGACCTGTCAAAAATTGCGCGTGAAATCGTGACCGAACTGGAGCGTTCCGATCCGACGCGCCATGTCGCGGTCACCATCGCGCCGAACCTGGCTGTGGTGGGCGATGCCGCGCTGCTACGCGTAGTGCTGCAGAACTTGTTCGAGAACGCATGGAAATACACCCGGCGCGCCGCACAACCGCAGATCGAATTTGGCGAAACCGTGCATGAGGGCGCGCGCTGTCTGTTTGTACGTGACAATGGAGCGGGTTTCGACATGCAGTATGCCGGCAAGCTATTCGCACCGTTTCAGCGCCTGCACAGCGCGAAGGATTACGAGGGCACCGGCGTCGGACTGGCGACTGTCGCCCGTATCGTTCGCCGTCACGGCGGCAATATCCGGGCGGAGGCCGAACCCGGGCACGGCGCGACGTTTTACTTTACGCTGGGAGACAGTGCGGGCGTTATGAATAACGTCGCGACCTGATGCCTGTCAGATCCGACTGCGGCGTATCGAAAGAAACATCGGACAACCGCTACTGCCAGTAACTGTTTTTACGCATGAGCACGAGGGGCCCGTTCTTACAATCCTCGAATTGTCCCCGCAATTGTTTTTCCACAATGGTTCCGGTGAATCGCCCAGCGCAACACAAGCTGTCTGCGCGCGCCGGAATTTCAATGGTGACGCTGCTTCCCTTGAGCGTCATTGGCACAACAAACGGCGTTCCGGCCGCGCCGGTCGCGCATTGCACCATCGCGACATAGCCGAGCTGGTTCTGCATGATGAAAATCTCGGTACCGACGATTTGTTGCTTGCTGGTGAGATACCACATGTCGGAATACAGGCCGGTGATGCGCGCCGTGCTTTCGGCAGCAGCAGCGATTGATCCAGCCGTCACGCCGTAAGCGCAGCAAACGTACAGGCCCAGGACCGCGAATAATTTTTTCATTGGTGATTCCTTGTGATCACGGCAAGCGCCGCATGATATTCCGCAAACCGGAGCTTAAATTAAAAGCGGCAACCGTGCTGCTACACCACCTGCCTGCAGCATTCCAATCGCTCGTCCCAGATGGACACGCCACCGGCCGCGAAGTTCGCATCGTGACGAAACGCGGCGCGTTGCTCATTCATTAACCCGCCTTTCGCATGTTATATTTGCCTGCGTTTTCGCCCAGCAAATTACATACAGCGTTCCACACCCTGCCCCGGTAGCTCAGCTGGATAGAGCATCCCCCTCCTAAGGGGAAGGTCAGCCGTTCAAATCGGCTCCGGGGCACCATCCAAAAAAATTTTGGCGCTTCGATTTCCGGCGCAACTCCGGTAGCATCACGCGCATGTCCGCCATCATCGAAGTTCGCGATCTCGTTAAACACTACCCGAAAGTGCAGGCGGTGAATGGCGTCAGCTTTGCCATCGAGCCGGGCATTTGCTTCGGGCTGCTCGGGCCGAACGGCGCCGGCAAGACCACCACCATCGAAATGATGGAAGGTATCCAAAAGCCCACGTCCGGGTCGATCCTCTACAAACAACAACCGCTGGGCGCGCAGTTCCGCAATGAAGCGGGAATTCAATTTCAACACACGGCACTGCCCGACTATCTCACGGTTAAGGACGTGCTGCGGCTGTTTCATTCGTTGTATCCACACACGGCCGATCTCGAACAGCTCATCGATTTATGCAATCTGCGCGAGCTGCTGAGCCGCGACGCGCGCAAGCTGTCCGGCGGGCAACGGCAACGGTTGTTGTTGGGCATCGCCTTGGTCAACGATCCGGACGTGCTGTTTCTCGACGAACCCACCACCGGCCTCGACCCGCAAGCGCGGCGCAACTTTTGGGATCTGGTGCGCTCGATCAAGGCGCGCAACAAGACAATTATCCTGACCACGCATTACATGGAAGAGGCGTACACGTTGTGCGACGAAATCGCGATCATGGATCACGGTCGCGTGATTGCGCGCGGCACGCCCGACGCGTTGCTGCAGCAACATTTCAAACATGTGTTTTTGCGTTTGCCGCGTGCGGATTTTGCCGTGCCGCTGGAACAGTTTCCGTTTACCGTATTTGAAAGCGACGGCTATGTTGAAATCCAGGCGCTCGATGTAAACGAAACCGTTGCGCTGCTGCTGAAAAACAGCGTGCCGCTGACGCGCCTGGAAATCCGCCCGCCGTCGCTGGAAGATTTGTTTTTGGAACTGACTGGCAAAGCCCTGAGGACGTAATGAAACGTTTTTTCGCGGTACTGCACGCCCGCAATCTGGAATTTCTGCGCGACCGCTCGGCGCTCGCGTGGAATTTCATTCTGCCGTTTTTCATCGTGCTCGGTTTCGCGTTTGCGTTTTCCGGCGGGCCGCGCGACATGTTCAAGGTGGGCGTGTACGGCGGCAACGCATCCGCACCGGCCGAGGTCGCGTTTTTGCACACCAGGTTCGTGAAGTTCATTCCGGTAGACAATCTGCAAAGCGCGCAACGCAAAGTCGAACATCACCAGCTTGACATGCTGCTGGACGTCGGCGCGCAAGCACGTTACTGGATCAACACCGACTCGCCCAACGGCTATGTGCTGGAGCAGATGCTGCGCGGCAGCGACGACGCGAACCACGCGCACGTGTTCGAGCGCAACGCGCTGGCCGGGCGTGAAGTCCGCTACGTCGACTGGTTAGCGCCCGGCATCTTCGGCATGAACATGATGTTCAGTTGTCTGTTCGGCATCGGCTACGTGATCGTGCGCTACCGCAAAAACGGCGTGCTCAAACGCCTCAAAGCCACGCCGCTGGGCGCCTTTGAATTTCTCACCGCACAAGTCCTGTCGCGCATCTCCCTCATCGCTCTGGTTGTCACCATTGTGTACGTTGGTTGCGATCTGCTGATCGACTTCACCATGCACGGCTCCTACCTCACGCTCGCTGCCACGTTCGCGCTCGGCGCCGTGTGCCTGATCTCGCTGGGCCTGCTCACTGCCGCGCGTTTTTCCAGCGAAGAATTCGTCGGCGGCGTGTTGAACGTACTCACCTGGCCGATGATGCTGCTGTCCGGCGTGTGGTTCTCGCTCGAAGGTACCCACCCGTGGGTACAAAAAATCGCGCAGATTTTCCCGCTCACCCACCTCGTCAACGCCGCACGCGCCGTCATGCTCGACGGGGCAGGTTTTGCTGAAGTCTTTCCGCAATTGCTCGTGCTGGGAATTATGAGTGCGGTGTTTCTCGCACTCGCTGCGGCGTTGTTTCGCTGGGAGTAACATCGCGGCGTCACAACAAACCCGCTCCCCCTTGCAGGGGGAAGGGACGCTCCGTTTCAGTCATGTCGGATTGATGTCGATGTCTGGCGTATTGTTATAAACCTGCTCCACCGTTTTGTTTTCTGACAACACCTTGACAACCTGCGGCACCGGCTCTGACCAGATATCTGGAAAATCCTTTTCGCCGGCGTCGACAATGGGAAACGCCAACTGTTCAACCGGGGGACAAAACTCCGCTGCCACCCCCGGCTTGTTGCCCCGCGCATCCACACGATACCAGCCGTGCGCTTTGAGATAGACCGCATTCAATCCATGCAACGTATAGCGCGACTCGCCCGCAACTAACGTAAGCCGCTGGTAACACAAACCCGCTGGAATACCATTCGCTCTTAACAGCGCCGCCAACAAATGGCTCTTCGCGTAACAGTAACCGGTGCCATGTATCAACACCTCCGACGCCCGGCACGTGACCGGATTCTGCCGATGGTCCCAACTGTGTTTAATGCAATCGCGGACAAACTCGAAGCAACGTTTTGCGACGGCCTCATCTGACGTGCAACCTTGAGCAAGCACCGCCGCCTTGTCAGCCACGGCAGGATGTTGCCAATCGATGTGCTCGCTGTGTTCCAGATACTGTTTCATTGCCGTCCCCGTCTATCACCAGAATGTTGGTCTCAGTAGTTCACACGAGCGGTGAACGCGCCGTCAATGACGATATTCGAACCGGTGGTAAACGACGCAGCCGGTGACGCCAGAAACACCGCCGTCTTGGCAATTTCTTTCGGGCACGCCATGCGACCCATCGGATTGCGCTTGAGATACATTTCATAAACTTCCGGCATGTGCTGTTGTGCGTTGGCCCAGTAGCCGTCTTCGACATACACCGTTCCCGGCGATACGACATTTGCGCGCACGTGCTTGGGCGCGAGGCGGCGCGCTACGCCTTTCGTGTACTGGATCAATGCTGCCTTCATTGCTCCGTACGCGCTTTCGCTGTTGGTCTCGGCCGCTAGTACGCTCGATAGCACCACCAGTGCCGCGTCGCCGTTTTTTTCCGCCGCTTGTTCGAGAAACGGCATGGCGGCTTCGACCGCGCGCACCACGCCCATCAAATCGACATCGAAACTTTTTTTCCAAACCGTGGGGGCTCGATTTCATTCCGTATCACCACACCAAGTTCGGCATCGTCTTGCAAGGCTCTGGCTGGATCAATCTCGCGGATGACCCGACCCCGGTGGCTCTGCATGCCGGCGATTGTTATCTGCTGCCGCGCGGCAGTGCATTTACGCTGCGCGATCGCCTCGACTCGCCCACACAAAATTTCGAAAACGTTTTGAGTCAAATCGAAGGGCGCACGTTACGTTACGGCGCGGCGGCGGATCACCAGATCGGCAGCGCGCTGCGTGCACTGCACGAACAATCCGCGCACGCGTGGACGATTGAAGCGCTCGCCAGCACCGTCAATATGTCACGCTCCGCGTTCGCCCTGCGCTTTAAATCACTCATCGGCGAAGCGCCGATGGAATATCTCACCCGCTGCCGCATTCAAAAAGCCAGCCGCTTGCTGCACGAAAGCGACCTGACGATCAGCCAGATCGCCGATAGCGTCGGCTACGAATCCGAAACCTCATTCAACAAAGCCTTCAAACGCCGCATTGGCGTTCCGCCGGGACGCTTCCGCGAGCAACGCACCGTCCGCAACGCATAACCCTAGAAACCATTGGTGTTCGGAAGCCGTTTTGAAGTGTTATTTAAGTCGCGGATGGAGCGCCATGTCGAGACACATTTTTACCGGCTCGACTGGGTGGCGCACGGCTGTGTTGATGATTTAAACCGTAGCAACCGCAACCCGCGCCCTGCGGCCAACGAACACACATACGAGTACCACCATCGCCACCAACATCTGCGCGCCTGAGACTTGCTCACTCAGAAACGCCGCGGCGACCGCGAGCGTGAAGAAAGGTTGCAGCAATTGAATCTGTCCGACGCGCCCGATGCCGCCCATCGCGAGGGCTTTGTACCACGCAATAAAGGCCAGAAACATGCTCACGATACTGACGTAGGCGAATCCGGCCACACTGCTCCACCCGACTGCTGCAAGGTCAGCAGGAAATGTGTCAATCACCGGCACGATCAGCCAGGGCACGGAAACCAGCAGCGCCCAACTGATGGTTTGCCACGCTCCCAACTCGCGCGCCAAGCGCGCGCCCTCCGCATAGCCAAATCCGGCCGCGATCACCGCAGCGAACAGCGCGATGTCCGCCGGCTCAAAGCCACCGCCGCTCGCTGCGAGCGCGAACACGCTAATCACCGTGCTCGCGGCGAGTGTTGACACCCAAAATAATCCGCTCGGGCGTTCGGCGGCCAACCAGGCACCGAACAGCGCGGTGACCAACGGCAGCACGCCGATGACCACCGCCGCATGCGACGCCGGGACGCGCGCCAGCGCCCAACTTGAAAACAGCGGAAAGCCCACCACCACGCCCAACGCCACCGCGCCCAAGCGCAACCACTGCCGTCCCACCGGTCGCGGTGCGCGCGCAATCCATAGCGCAATCGCGGCCAATGCGGCCGCCACCAGCGCGCGACCTAACCCCACGAACGTGGGATCAAGACTCACCAGCGCAAGACGTGTTGCCGGTAACGTCAGGCTGAAGCCGATGACGCCGAGCAGGCCGTACAGCAGGCTTTGGATGTCGTTGGATGGTTTTGTCATGACGTGACACGCACGCGCTATATTAATGCGTGGTCACCACGATGGGCGCGCCGCGCGTGATAATCATGGTGTGCTCGTACTGCGCGGAAAAATTGCCGGGCGCTCCCACCAGCGTCCAGCCGTCGCCCGCCTCATCCACGTGACTGCTCTTGGTGGAAAGAAACGGCTCGATCGCAATCACCATGCCCTCACGCAATTGGCGCGTATCCGCAGGATTGTAGTAGCCAACGATACTCTCGGGCGCCTCGTGCAACTTGCGGCCAACGCCGTGACCGGCGAGATTTTTAATGACTTTGAAACCATGCGCCTTGGCCACGCGTTGGATCGCCTTGCCGATTTGGTTGATCCGGTTGCCGGCACGCGCTTCGTGCATCGCTGCGTGCAAAGCCAGTCGCGTCGCATGACACAAGCGCGTCTTGATCACCGTGGACGGTGGCACCACGCGTGTGCCGCCGGTGTCGGCAAAATAACCGTCAAGCTCGGCCGACACATCGACGTTGACAACATCGCCCGCCTGAATGCGCCGCGCGCCGGGAACACCGTGCGCGGCTTCTTCGTTGATGCTGATGCAGGTCGCGCCGGGAAAACGATACGTCACTTGCGGCGCTGACTGCGCGCCAAAGTCTGCAAGCCGTACCCGACCAATTGCATCGAGTTCCGCCGTCGTCATGCCCGGCTCCAGCGCGTCGAGCATCTCGTGCAATACCCGCGACACGATTTGTCCGACCTTCATTAAACCTTCCACGTCTGCTTGATTTTCTATCGTCATGTCTCATCTTCCTGAATTTAGTTAGTCACGGTGATTCCGATCACTCACTCAAAGCGATTCATCTGCCCCCATGTGTACAAGCAATCCAAAATCGGTTTCAAGGTCGTACCTCGCTGAGTCAAAGAGTATTCCACCCGCGGCGGCACTTCAGCATAAACCTTCCGCTCCACAATCCCATCCGCCTCCAATTCACGCAATTGCTGAGTCAGCATTTTTTGGCTGACGGGCGGAATATTTTTTTGAGATCGCCGAAGCGCATGGTTTGCGAAAGCAACATGTGCAAGACCATCGGCTTCCATTTTCCGCCGATCACATTGAGTGTTGTCAACATCGGGCGACTCAGCGGATTTTCGATATGCCATTGATTCTTCATGATGGTTACCTTGAAGTGGCTACGGCACTAATTTGTGCCTTCTTGTCGCAGCGCGAGCGACGCCTCACGATGGCAGGGCATCAATTATATTTGAGGCGGAGAGAATGAACACACTGCGAATTGTTCGCGTCCCGATATTGCCCCTGGGCATGGTGAACGCCCACTTAATCTTGGCTGACCGTGGATGCGTCCTTTCCGGCATCGAGAAATTTTACCTGGGGCACGGTGGCCCGCTCACGGCACGCGAGGTGGAGCGGCATGCACTAACTCTGTTGGCTATTCGTCAAGAAGATGTGCCTCACATGACAAAGCAAAAAGGCGCGGCCATTTTTTAGCCGCGCCTTTATTTTACTCGCGCGCGTTAGGTTGCGGCGTTACTCGCACTTAAACATCGTCGTAACATCGAACGTGGTGTTTTTTCGAACATCATCTCCAACGTTCGACATGCTGATCGCGGTATCGAGCCACTTGTTACCACTTTTGGGTTCTTCCGGGCCATTACGCTGATCTACCTGCGACACGACAACAAAATTTTTGTTGCCGGCTTCTTTGCAAGTCACCTTCGCGTCGTTCGCCGCAATACGTATGGCTTGGTCTTTGGTGTTCGATTGGGCAAAAGATTTGTACTGCCCTCCTTCGACGGGCGTGACCGTGCCTTGTATGGTTGCACACCCAAAAACCGACAGCCCCAACAATGTTACCGCGCTGATGTTTCCTACCATAGATAAACGCATTTCCTTCTCCTTTTTACGTGATGGACACAAACAACAACTCCTTAAAAACCGAACACGCCGCAGAGTAATTTTGTGACTTACCCCCAGCCGTGCATCTTAGCGTTACTTGTAAGAATGACGAGACGCGCAACAAACGCATGTATTCATAAGCCCCCCTTTCCGTGTTGAGTTTTTTTCCGTAAAAAGCTGCGCTGCTATCTAACCTGGATGCAGCGTAGTCAGTCTGCCAGCGTCTCAATGAACAATTGCTGAATGCTATACGCCATTTTGGTTAGATCGGAATGAAAACCCATGCGACACCGCCGGCGTGCGGGAACGCAAACGCGGCCTCACCTACCCGCGCGTGCCATGCTTGACATTAACAACAATTTCTTCGATCGCGTGAACTACAATTTCCGGCTCGGTAATTTGCGGAAAATGGCCGCTGTTATTTGCGATGATCTGGATTGAATGCGGTGATAGTGCGGTGAGTTCGTTTTGACACTGGCGATGAATGGCGAAGCACGCTTCCGGAACCAACGGCATTTTCTTGCCGCCGGTCACAACCGCTACCGGTATCGGTGGAAAGTCTCCGGCTGCTTCGATTTGCCGCACGGTTTCGGCCACGCAGTCGTCTTCTGAATGTTTGTACTTGTCGAAGCGCGTCTCGATCGCTTTCAATACGTCGGTGATGAAAAGAAGGAAGCGTGGCGGCTTGAAGTTTTCTTGCCGGCGCTTTTCGTCGGGATGCGCGGCATCGACAAAAACAACCGCGGCAACGTCATCTGGTTTTGAGCGCGCATACAGATTCGCGAATATGCCGCCCAATGAGTGAGCAACGAGAATATAGGGCGGCGACAGATTCAATGCCTTGAGTACGTTTTCAAGCGATCGAATAACTTCTTCGCCCGTCTGCGGACTTGTCGCTTTGGATGTTTTTCCGACGCCGTGCCGGTTGTAGGCAAATATGCGTCCATGCTTTTGTATCGCGGGATAAAGGCTATCCCAAGAAACCATGGGCATTCGGAACCCGTTCAGAAGAATCACGACCTGGCCGCCCTCTCCGGAAAGCGAGTACTCGGTCGTGACACCATTTACGGTAATGGTCTTTTTTTCCGATAGCGAACTAGGCATCGATTTGTTTTCCTATAGCTCGAAAACAGCGCTGACTTAGAACTCCATCTCCACGCCGATGAAGGGAACTAGCGGTAGTTGGTAAGTGCGCGTGTATTCGCTGTAGTCGGCGCTGTAATCGAAGCCTTCGACGTTTTTATGATCGTAGGCGTTGATCAGTTCGAGATACGCGTTCAGTTTCCAGGTGTTGTACACCACGTGCCGGTCGGCGCGCAGATCGAGGCGGTGATAGGCGGGCAGGCGGCGCGAGTTCACTTCGTCATAGATGGGCGTATAGGACTTCAGATCAGGATTCTGTGGGTCGGCGGGTCTTTCCTTACCTCCGCTGATTGGCGTGTAGGGATTGCCGGTGTGGTAAGTCCAGCGCGCACCGAACGACCAATCCGATGAGTACTTGTAGCTCAACACACCGGTGGCGATGATGGGCTGATCGAAATCGAGCGGGAGCGTTGCGCCGGTCGCATCGACCTTGCGGCGCGATTGCGAATAGGTTAACGACAACCAGCCGGACCACAGCGTCGCACTGTCTTTCTTCACCAAAAGTTCGGCGCCGTGCGCTTTGCCGCTGGCACCGTTCGTATAGCGAACTACCGGATCAGACGTCACCAAATCATCGAAGGTTTTGTAATAGCCTTCCAGTTTCCAGGTCCAACCTGCGTCCAATTTTTGCGCGATGCCGAGCACGCTGTGCGTTGCGCGCAGGCGCTGTAAATTTGGATTGCCGAAGACATCGATGACCTGGCCACCGGCGGGAAATTGGTTGTATTTGCCCCACCCGGCGGTGAGCAAGGTGCGCGGCGACCATTCCCACTCGGCGCCCAAGCGTGGCTCGATATACGTGCGATCCAGGTAGTCGTCGTGCGTCCAATGCACCCCGCCGATTAATGTCAAGTCCGGAGAAATACGCCAACGGTCTTTGGCGAACAAGAGTTCGCTGCGGATAAGAAAGCTTTCGACGTCTTGTAAACGCGGTGCATCGTTGTAATTCGGGGGCGTATCGCCCACGCCAACAGTCGCGTAAAGAATGTCCAGGTCTAGTTTTACATCCGTGTGTACGTAGTTTCCGCCGACAGTGACGGCGTGATCGGGCGCAGGCTCGAACTTGAATTCGTCGAAAATAAATTGGCTGACAGACGTGACATCCACAGTACCGGCAGTACCGATCGACTCCGATTGCGTACTACGCATCTGACCAACGTACATTTTATTCACGGCGGTCGACGTGACCCGCGTGTTCCACTGGATATCTTGCGTGTGATACGCGTGAGCGAACGACGAATCACCCACCAAATAGGGCGCGTGCTTGGCTTTGTCCGATTTTTCCGTGGTGGTAAAACCCACGCTATCCGATGCGCCATTCATGTTCGCGCTGAGCGTGTTCGCGTCGTTCACTTCCCAGATATATTTGCCCTGGTAATCGTAGTAACGCGGAATAGTGATTTTATCGCCGGTTTTTTTATCGTCGATCTTGCCTATTAAAAAATCAAAGTAGCTGCGGCGCGCGGACAACAGCACCGATTGATGCGGTGCCACCGGACCTTCTATCAGGCCGTCCGCACCGACCAGGCTGATGTTGACTTTTCCGCCCAGCCGATCGGTGCGCGGCTTGCGCAACGCGACGTCGATCACCGCGCCGGTGACGTCGCCGTATTCGGGACCAAACGCCGCCGCGTACAAATTAAAATCATCGACGATGTTGGTGGGCAACACGCTCACCAGTCCGCCGACGTGAAACAAGTAACCCACCGGCACGCCGTCGACGTAGTAGGCGTTGTCTTCCGGGTTGGAGCCACGGATCGCGGGCGCGCCGCTGGCGTCGCTGCCCATCGCGATGCCCGGCAACGCTTGTAAAGCTTTGAGTGGATCGCCCGCAGCGCCCGGCACCTGGCTCAACTCTTCGCCGGTGATCACCGTTTTCGACACGCGCTCGGCGTTGCGCTCGGCGCGCACCACCACCGGCGGAATTGTAAAGTCCTGGCGCAGGTAAATTTTGGTTGGACCGCGCGCGGCATTGTCGCCTGTGATCGGAATCTGCTTGGCGCTTTCAAACCCGACCGCCACCGCACCCAGCGTGTAGTCGCCCGGCGCGGGCAACAGCAACGTGAATCGACCGTGCTCGTCGCTGGTTGCGTTGATGCTGTCGTTGTCCACGACGTAAACGGCCGCGCCGAGAATCGGATCGCCGCTGCCTTTTTCCAGCACTTCGCCTTGAAACGTCACCGGATCGGCGCACGCGCAACTCATGCCCAGAGCTAACACGAACCCCGTCCCCCACTGCACACGCCAGTTCTTTTTCATGCCGTCTCCACGTTGTCGTTGTGTTGTTGTTAATCGAGTTTGAATTTAAATTCCATGGGAAATCTTGCGGCCACCGGGCGTTCGCCTATATACCCAGGGCTGAAGGTGGTTTTACTCAGGTGATCGATCACGGCTTGATCAAACAGCGCGCCTGCGCTTTTCAATATTTTGATGTCACGTGCCGCTCCTTTTTCATCAATAGTGAACTCGGCGATGACCGTGCCTTCGCGCCCACGGTTCTTTTCCGCAACGGGATAATTCTTCATATTCTTCACGTTACCGAAACCCGGCAGCCGCGTTAACCGAAACGTTGGTTCAATTTTTATGGGAACCGGTGCGACCGACGTCTCGACGAAAGGCGTCGATGCCACATCCACATTTTGAGACGCAGGCGGCGGGTCAGCTGGCATCGGCGGAAGCGGAGAACTGTCGTTCGTCGTTGGCGCCACCAGCGGTTGCGGGTGTCGCTCAGGCTCGGGCGGCCTCGTCTCGACAGTTTTTTCAGGTCGTTGCGGCTGAGGTTTTTCCGGCGGAACAACCGTCGGAGGTGGAGCCTCGGGTTGCGGCGCCATCACCAACTCAAGCTGCGGTGTTACCGCCGGGTCCACCGGCCGTTCGCCCCGCAAAACTCCGGTTACCGCGACGAACCAAAGCACGGTGAATACGCTTCCCAGCAGATAGGCTCCGCACCACACCGGCAAGCGCGCCCGATTCTGGTAAACGGGAGATTCAAATTGCACCGCACTCACGCCGGTTGCATCCACGGAGCTCGATACAACGGTGATGCGATGGTGGGCAATAGCGCGGGGCATTAGTTTGCAGGGGAGGTTAACGGTTGCGTCGCAATGCCAATTTTGAATAACCCAAGTTGCCGTGCTGCGTCCATCGCGATAATCACTGACTGATGCAGCGTATGCGCATCGGCGCTAATCGTCACGACCAGCTCCTTACGCGCGCCTGCCGCCTTTTGCATGGCGCGCTTCACCGTCTCGATATCCGAATTCACGACGGCCTGCCGGTCAATGAAGAAACGGCCCTGTTCGTCGATTGCGACATCGAGCAATTTTTGCTCCCTGTCCGGCAATTGCTGTTGCGCGGCTTCAGGCAGATTAATAGCCATGTCCGATACGTGCCTGAATGTGGTCGCCAGCATGAAGAAGATCAGCAGCATTAGCAAAATATCGATAAGCGGAATCAGGATAATTTCCGGCTCTTCAACGCGGCGCGGGCGTAAATTCATCGGTTAACCTCGGCTGCCAAGGCGAGCTCACGCTCGCCGAGCATCAGCCCCACCAGGGCGAGCGCTTGCCGCTCCATGCCAACCGCCAGTTCGTCTACACGGCGCTGAAAGTGGCGGTAAAATGTCAAGCTAGGTATCGCGACCACCAGGCCGGCAGCGGTCGCGATCATGATTTGCGAGATGCCCGCGCCCAACGCTTGCGGATTACCAATGCCTTGGCTGGTCATGGAATTAAACACTTCCATCAAGCCCATTACCGAACCGAGCAAGCCGAGCAACGGTGTGATTGCGGCAATGGTGCCCAGACTATTGAGGTAGCGTTCCAACTCGTGCACCTCATGACGACCGGCGTCTTCGATGCTTTGTTTCATGAGGACGCGATCAGAGGTTCGGCTCGTCAAGCCTGCGGCCAGCATGCGTCCCAGGGGTGAACCGGCGCGCAAGGCGCGAATATTTTCCAGCGTCAATTCGTCCTGTTTGTGCCAGTTCAAAATCCGTGCAACCAGATGCTGGGGCATGATCTTGTGTCTCTGTAGAGACCAGAAACGCTCCACGACAATTGCAACTGAAATTACCGAGCACAACATGATCGGCGCAATGAGCCAGCCGCCCGCTTTGAGGATTTCAAACATCGTGATGTTCCCTTTCACTTGGTGACGACACAGCCTAGATAAAGGCGGCGCTGGGGTCTGTATCGAAATGTATCCAAGCGTAACGATGTGTTGATGCGCGGGCTCCTGTATCGTTAACTGCGCTAATATCCTGAATGCCTGCGTACTTCAAAGACCAACAGCACACATGACCCTCACCGCGATTTCCGCTGAACATTGCCGCGTCCTGCTGGTAGAAGACGACGCGCGTCTGGCCGCGTTAGTGCGTGAATACCTGGAGCAACAAGGTTTCGCCGTGAGCATCGAAGC
>Ga0315281_10004449_pt1 | contig 20329 bp, 17 predicted proteins | sample YL17G07_0_MG_FD_204540 | JGI IMG/M metagenome (GOLD analysis project Ga0315281, IMG submission 204540) | Sediment microbial communities from Yellowstone Lake, YNP, Wyoming, USA - YL17G07_0 | ecosystem: Environmental > Aquatic > Freshwater > Lake > Sediment | place: USA: Wyoming | collected...
TTTCCCTTTGGATTCTTGCCGTGGCTGACCTATGGCGTACACACAGGTCTCACTCGGCTTGCAGATGGCCGCTTGCTATATGTCAGCCGAGGTACAGGTACCTGGGGGCCACCCATACGGCTATTCGCCTCGCCTGAAATTACATTGATTAAGATTGAAAGCAAAACAAAGTAATCTGATGTAACTATCTGCCAGAAGAACAGCAGACGCTGGGTAAGCTGAGCATACTCACTCCGCTGCCTTGACCCTCGTCCCATCATCGATTTGATTGGCAGGATGACGAATCACTGTCTGCCCCACAAGCAGCCCTTCTATCACTTCAGCCTCCTGAGCGTTACGGTGTCCGATTTTCACTATTTTTTGCTTTGCCACTCCTTTTTCGACAACAAAAGCACACCATTCTTCAGCACAGCGGAATAGGGCACTGGCTGGTACTCTGCTAATCTTCTCCGCTGACCATACAATAATTTTCGCATTGACGCGAAAGCCGTCGCCAAGCTCTTTTGGTTCATCAATAAATTCTGCGACTACATTGCTGCGCTTCTCCTCCACGCCGAGCGCCGACACTTTGGTATAGGCAAAAGGCTCTACGCGCAACACTTTTGCCCTCAGGGATTTATTTCCACCCCAGCCATCGAGAATGACCGGCATGCCGGGTTTGACCTTGACTGCCTCAGTAGATAGCAGCTCAACTACCACTTCCAGCTTGCTCAAATCGCCCAGGGTCAAAAGCGGCGTGCCCGCTGCCACCACGCGTTCACTGGCATCAGAGATACGCAAAATGCGCCCGGCAACCGGCGATCGAATTTTAAACAGCCCGCCCTGTTCTGCAATCAAGCCTGATTTTGCCAGTGTCACTTCCGCTGCGGCAGACTTGACCCTGAACCGGGCGGCATCCACTTCGTTGGCTATCGTCACTTCGGCATTGCGCGCCTGCTCGGCTGCCTGCCTGGACATAAAGCCATCCTTAACCAGGCTTTGAACCCGTTTGCTTTCACGTTTTGCCTGCGCGAGATCTTCCAGCGCATGGCGAACCAATTCCTGAGCTGTGCGTTGCTGGCTCTCTGCTGAAGCAATGCGCGCAGACTGCTCATTGCGCTCGCGCACACTCAGGGGGATCGGTGCAATCAACGCCACCACCTGATCTTTCTTTACTTCATCACCGTCGTGCAACTCGATGCGGGCGAGCCTGCCCGCCACAGGTGCGGCGATTACAAAACGATCATGACTACGTGTTTCGCCCAGCTCATCCACGCTGATCTGCATGCTGCCCGTTTCGACCTTGCCGATGTCGACAAGTAACGGTACAGGGCGAAAGAAATAAGCAAGCAACACCACCGCGGCAATAGCGGCCAGAGTATATTTTGATTTACGGGAAATTTGTTTCATATCATTTCTCTCATTCACGAGTTTTAAGAACGGCGATCAGATCCAGATTTTTCAGGCGACGCGCAACCAGCAGTGCAGAAAGCAGCGCCGAGACCAAAGTTGCAATTACAGGATAAACAAAAGTCTGCGCGCCGAATACCAAGGGTAGCCGGAACAACTCGCGGTCGAAGGCAGGCACCAGCGCGGCGCACATACCATAACCGATGAGCAAGCCTACCGGCAGCGCACACAAGGTCAACAAAGCCTGCTCACCCAGCAACAGCACCACCACTTCGCGCTGAGTAAAGCCCAGCACCCGCAGGCTGGCCAGCTCATTTCCGCGCTCGGAAAGGGCAATGCGTACACTGTTGTAGACCATGCCGCCGATTAATACTGCCGCAAACATCATTTCAATGACGCTGACGGTGGTAAAGGTGCGGTCGATAATGTCCTTCACGCTGCCTATCATCGCACCGCGTATTGATACCCCGCTCACGGCAGGCATATGCTTAAGTTTGCTATACAGTTGATCGGAAAAAGCCGGATCGATGCGCAGGTAGGCGCCGGAAATCAAATTATCTTCTCGCAACAAGCGGGCCAGCGCTTCCGCATCCATATATGCACCGATACCGACGAACTCATCGGACAAACCGGCAACGGTTATTTCACGCACCTGGCGTGCACCCTCCAGCACCTCCACTATCAGGGTATCCCCGGTTTTCACGCCCAGAATCTGGCCCAGCTTGGTAGTCAGCAGCAGTCCGTCCGGCGGCAAGGGGATGCGGCGCAGGCTGCGGTCAACAATCTGGCGCAATTCACTGTCGGCAGCCAGGCCGGTCATTTCAATCTGCTTGCTGCGGTGCTCGTGGCGCAACCGCACCGGTACTGCGCGAAATGGCTCTGCGCGCAGCACGCCGGGCAGTTGCCTGATGTCATAAATAGCGCCCGCAGAGCGCGGCTCGTGCATCAGCACGGTGACATCGTCGCGCTGCACCAGATCAAACTGCACCAGCATCATATGGTCTACCGCATCAAACATGAAACGCGCCACCATCATCATGCCCACGGCAAGGCCTATGCCCAGCACCGACAACACGGCCTTCCACGGTTTGCGTGACAGGTTGCGCATAATCATGCGCACCGAAGCAGGTAGCCAACGCACCGCACCGGACTTTTCCATGATGCCGGGACGAAAATTCGCCGGTGCTTCTGGTCGCATCGCTTCGGCGGGTGCCAAAGCGCTTACCCTGCGCACCGCTGCGATGGCACCGGCACAACCCGCCAGCAGGCTGACCAGCGATGCCCATGCCAGCACGTCGGGGCCGACCACCAGCGGCAACTGCGGAAAATGGAAATATTCCCGATAGAGATTGGTCACTTTTTCGCCAAGGTAAACGCCAAGCAACAAACCGGGCAGCAAACCCGCCAGTACCGTGACCAGCGCAAATTTCAGATAATGCAGCCCGACGCTCAGGTTGGAATAACCGAATGCCTTGAGCAGGCCTATCTGTGTACGCTGCATCACCACCAGACGCGACAGCACGATGTAAATGAGAAACACCGCCACCGCCAAAAAGATGCCCGGAATATAGGTGGCCGAAATCTCAATCTCGCTTAGTTCATCGGTCAAAAAGCGGTTGGACAATTGATCGATGCGGCCATAGGCGCTAAGTCCGCCATAGCGCAGCAGCAACTGATCGAGACGGCTGATCACCTCTGCGCTTTCCGCACCGCGTGCCAGCGTCAGCGACACTTCGTTAAAGGCGCCCTGCATACTGAAGGCGGAAGCCAGTGCCTCGCGCCCCATCCACAACACGCCGAACCGCTTGTTATCCGGGAACAGCATGCCCTGCCCCACTTCGTAAATATATTCCGGCGACAGCGCAATCCCCACCACGGTCAATTCGCGCCAATGGCCGTTGAGAATCGCACCCAGCTTGTCTCCCACCTCAAGTTTGTTGGCTTGCGCAAACACTTCGCTCAGCAATACTTCATCCGGATTTGCTGCCTCGATATAGCGACCGCGTCGCAGATACAGATCATTCAACATCGCGCCCTGCCGTTCTGGAATCGCGACCAGCCTTCCGGCAGCTGGCTCGGCCAACCCCGGCACATCAAGCGTGACATCTACCACCACACGAGTTCGCACTTGCGCCACACCCGGCAGTGCGCGAATTTCTTCCGCCAGGCTTTCTGGCGCACGCTTGAGATGCGCAAATACATCGCCCAAACGGTAATCAGTGTAATAACTGGTTTGAGCGCCTTGCAGCGAAATATAAGCGCTGCGCATGCTTACCTGGGCCATCACACCGCAGGCCACCACCAGCGCCGCGGCAAACACCTGCCCGCGCAGGTCCCACAGATCGCGCCATAAAATTTTGGTGACGGGTTTCACCAGGAGATCTCCGAAGGCGCAACTTTTACCTCATTGAGCGTAATTTCAATAATCTCACCGCTACTGATACGGATGACACGATCGGCCATGCCCGCAATCGCGGCATTGTGTGTGATCACTGCGGTGATGGTGCCCAGTTCACGGTTCACCCGCGCCAGCACTTCCAGCACGATCTTGCCGGTGGCGTAGTCAAGCGCACCGGTGGGCTCATCGCACAGCAGCACATCCGGGCGTTTGGCCACTGCACGTGCAATCGCCACGCGCTGCTGTTCGCCACCCGACAATTGCGAAGGGAAATGGTCACGCCGATTGCTTAAACCCACCAGCTCCAGCACTTCGGCAGGGTCCAGCGGATGCTCGGCAATTTCAGTGACCAGCGCGACGTTTTCAAGTGCAGTAAGGCTGGGAATAAGATTGTAGAACTGGAACACAAAACCCACATGCTCGCGGCGGAAGCGCGTGAGGCCGTCTTCATCGGCGCGAGTGAGGTTGTGATCGCGGTAAAAAACATCTCCGCTGGTGGGGCGGTCGAGTCCACCAAGGATGTTGAGCAGGGTGGATTTCCCACTGCCTGAGGCGCCCAGCAACACCGCGAATTCACCCTGGTACAAATCAACCGTCACGTTGCGTAGCGCATGCACCTCGACTTCACCCATGCGATATATTTTCGACACATCATGCACGTGAAATACAGAGCCGGCGCTGGCGAGCTTGACTTCCGCAGATTTATTTTCACTGTCAGAGCGCGCATCCGCTGGTGCTGACGCTGGACTTGCCTGTGCAGCTTCCCTCATTATTGGCCTTCCTTCAATTATTGTGCGCAAGCTGCCCATTCAATTTGACACTTTTGGATACGCAGATACAAACTACAGCCTTTATGGCTCTGCATACTCATGCCTACAAGCGGTTAAATCTCTCCTGATTCTACCTCAGCCAACAGAACAACATAATTCTTCCCATATTTTTTTGCGCATTTTGGACAAGTTGTATAGTAAAAATACATTTTCTGTATGTTCTTGCCCTTGCTTGCGACATATTCCTTCATTGCGTCAATCCACTTACCTATGTCCCGATACGGCCCTTCAAACACCTTGCTCAAAAAAGTACCCGAAAGCTTGCACATCTTCGCTCCCTGTACCTCCTTGACGACTTCAAAATATACTTCTGCTCCCCATAAAGAATTTTCATCCGTCAGAATCATTCTTGATGGCGTACCAGCCCCATTGGCATTTATCAGGCTGAGGCTCCGCGTCATTACCGCACCATAATTCAGGGGCATATGACAGACACTGGTCACATGGTCTTTTACAAAAAGCTTGCTATCCCATGTGATTACTTTGAGATCCCATGGCTCTGGGTCAAACCGGGGGCAACATTCTGTGTTGTTATTCGTGCTCATTTTTTGTCTCCTTAACATGAAGTATCAACAGAACCCCACTGTTAAAATACACCGATGCATGTGCAAGTAATATAAGAAAATTCCCTATATTTATGCATATTTATTAAGCAGGTACACAGCAAGGATCATACTCAAACACGTGCTTAAAACCCTGGCTTTTCGATTTCCAAGGACAACGCCTGACCATGCTCCCCGATATATAATGGCGCGTAAATTTTCACTCCACCTCCTTCATGTCCGATATTCGTCTGTTACCTGACCTGCTCATCAACCAGATTGCCGCCGGCGAAGTGATTGAGCGCCCTTCTTCTGCGCTAAAGGAGTTGCTGGAAAACAGCCTGGATGCAGGGGCAAACGACATTGTGGTGCAACTAGAGGCCGGTGGTGTAAAGCTGCTGCGGGTAAAGGACAACGGCAGCGGCATCCCGCAGCAGCAAATTCCCCTCGCCTTACTGCGTCATGCCACCAGCAAGATCGCCTCACTGGATGACCTGCAGCGCGTCGCCAGCATGGGTTTTCGCGGCGAGGCGCTGGCGAGCATGGCGGCTGTTGCGCATGTCGCCTTGATCAGCCGCCATGCCAGCGCTGAACATGGCTGGAAGGTTGAAGCAGTAGACGGCTCCCTCAACGATGCAGCACCAGCCGCCCACGCGCAGGGCACCAGTGTGGAGATGCGCGAGCTGTATTTCAATACCCCGGCACGGCGAAAGTTTTTAAAATCCGAATCGACCGAATTTGCCTATTGTGAGGAGACCTTCAAGCGCATCGCGCTGTCGCGCCCCGATGTGGCCTTTAGCCTGCAGCACAATGCACGCATGGCGTGGCAACTGCCCTCTTCAGTATTACCCCGCGCAGAGGCCATGCAACAACGCATCAACGCCATTCTCGGCAAGGAATTCGCCCAAAATGCAGTACAAATTGAACGCCAGGCAGCAGGTCTGCGCCTTTATGGCACAGTGACACAGCCCGCCTACTCCAAGGCGACACGCGACAGCCAGTATTTTTTTCTCAATGGGCGTTTTATTCGCGACAAGGTGGTGGCCCATGCGATACGTCAGGCCTATCAGGATATCCTGCATCACCAGCGCCACCCTGCCTTCGTGCTATTCCTAGATATGCCGCCGGAACTGGTTGACGTAAACGTGCACCCGGCCAAAAGCGAGGTGCGCTTCCGCGAAAGCCAGGCGATGCACCAGTTTATTTTCCATACCTTGCAGCAGGCGCTCAGCGGGCCGATCTCGACGATGGGTGAAAGCGCTTCTCCAGTGCAACAGTCAGACGGATCAAATATGGCACAGGGTTGGACGCCACAACAAGCCATGCCACTGCACGCACCGGCTCAATCACTGGCTTTTTATGAAACCATGTTTGGCTCACAGGCGCGCGGAGAAGCAGCAAATTATCCGGCCAGGGAACAGGCTGCAAGCTACGACACCCTGCCCCAGGCAAGCAACGGCATCCCACCCCTCGGCTTTGCACTGGCACAGCTCGCCGGGATATACATCCTTGCGCAAAACCAGCAGGGCCTGGTGGTAGTCGATATGCATGCGGCCCATGAGCGCATCGTGTATGAGAAACTCAAGCTTGCACTGGATGGACAACAGATTCCCAACCAGCCACTGTTGATCCCCGTTACTTTCCAGGCTGAGGCGCTGGATGTCGCCACGGCAGAAGAAGAGCAGGCCGCTTTGATTACGCTTGGTTTCGATATCACCCCGCTCTCTCCCACCACTCTGGCAGTAAGAGCGATGCCAGCGATGCTCAAGCAGTCGCACGCCGAAGCTGCGGCAAGGGATGTGCTGCAGGAGCTGCGCGAATATGGTGCAAGCCGCGCCTTGACAGAACGCCGCAATGAGTTGCTTGGCACCCTGGCCTGCCATGCGGCAGTGCGAGCCAACCATGAACTAACTGTGACCGAGATGAACCACATCCTGCGAGAAATGGAAAATACCGAGCGCTCGGGACAGTGCAACCACGGGCGGCCGACCTGGTTTCAGATGTCGATTTCCGATTTGGACAAGATGTTTATGCGCGGGAAATGAGCGCTATTATTGAGCTTTTCATAATTCATGACATCAAAAATTTTAACGAAAATTGTTCACTGGGCTCAAACCCCCTCCGGCTCCCCCTTGACAGGGGGAGAGACAAGCACGCTCCTCCCCTGTTAAGGGGGCTGGGAGGGGTTTAGTGGTGTCATGATTTATGAAAAGATCAATAATATTATTCCAGCACTTCAAATCCACCCTGGCCCCCCTTTTTCAAAGTGGGGTAATGTATGTTACACATTGATCGGAGAAGATTCCCCACTTTTGCAAAGGGGGGCCAGGGGGGATTTAAAAACCTTAAATGGCATACACTCTGGTACCTCACAAACACTGAATTTGTATTTACCACATGCAGCATAGCCAGCACCCTCCCGCCATTTTCCTGATGGGCCCCACCGCCAGTGGCAAGACCGCTGCTGCTGTGGAGCTGGCACAGCATCTCCCCGTTGAGCTGATCAGCGTGGATTCCGCGCTGGTGTATCGCGACATGAACATCGGCACGGCCAAGCCGGATGCTGCCACGCTGGCAGTTGCGCCGCACCACCTGATCGACCTCATTGATCCAACCGATGTTTATTCGGCTGCGGCGTTTCGGGCAGATGCCTTGCGTTTGATGCAGGAAATTACTTCTCGCGGGAACATTCCTGTACTGGTCGGGGGCACCATGCTGTATTTTCGCGCGTTGCGTTTTGGCCTGAGTGACTTGCCGCAGGCCGACACCGATATCCGTGATGAAATTGAAGAGCAGGCAGCACGTCTGGGCTGGCCTGCGCTACACGCTGAGCTGGCCAGTGCAGACCCTGAAACAGCCGCCAGACTCAAACCCAACGACTCTCAGCGCATCCAGCGCGCACTGGAAATTTACCGCATCAGTGGACAACCTATGTCTGCACTGCTTGCACTGCATGAAACCTACCAGTTTCCCTACAATTTATTGTCCATCGCCCTGCTTCCTGCTGTGCGCAAACAGTTGCACGAACGCATTGCCACCCGCTTTGCAGACATGCTAAAAACCGGCTTGCTTGATGAATTAAAAATGCTCAGAAAAAAATATGCGTTAAACAGCGAGATGCCCTCCATGCGTTGCGTGGGTTACCGGCAAGCCTGGCAATTTCTTGAAGGCGCCATTGATGAAACAGCGCTGCTTGATCAGGGCATCGCGGCCACGCGCCAACTCGCCAAACGACAGCTCACCTGGTTACGTGGCATGCCGGATAATATTGAAATCGACTGCCTCTCCAGCCAGGTAAATCAGCAGGTACTGGTTGCTGCACTCGAGCATCTCAATGGCTGAACTCAAAATACCTGAGCATAAAATCATGTGCCCTCTGTGCTTGAGCAGTGACGCTTTCACCCAACTTGATGGGCCTGAGCAGCGCAAATATAAACTATGCCATCACTGCCAGCTTATTTTTATGGAAAGAAAATTTCTGCCCGACAGCAGCACCGAAAAAAAACGCTACCAGTACCACCAGAATGGGCCGCAGAATGCTGGTTATGTGCAGTTTCTGAACCAGGCCATTACGCCTACCCTGCCCTATTTGAACACTTCCATGCGCGGGCTGGATTATGGCTGCGGCCCCGCTCCAACACTAAGCGTCTTGCTCGGAGCTCAGAGGCTGCACTGTGAAAATTACGACCCCTTCTTTTTTCCGGAACTAGCTGAAGGAAAATTCGACTTTATATTTGCCACGGAAGCGATTGAACACTTTTTCAATCCGGGGCAGGAACTGCTGCGAATTCAGGGCTTGCTTAAGTCCGGCGGTATCCTGACGCTCATGACCGAGCTATGGGACTCGGTCGAAAAATTTTCCGGTTGGCCATATGCGAGGGATAATACCCATGTTAGTTTTTATCATGAAAAAACCATGGAATACATTTGCACTCAATACGGATTTGAAAAGTTAAGCCCCAGGTCAACAAGAGTGAGCGTCTTGAAAAAAATGGTGGCAACTCATGTCTGACTTAACACATGCGACTAAACATATCAGTTCGCTTCCGCAGCAAGCACGTGAGTCTCTTGCAAAAAATATAGCGGATACGCTCACACTCGCAATTGAACACTCACCCTCGCATACCGCCGTGGTTGTCTTCGATACGCAAAGCGAACTGGCTATTGCGTTAACCGAGGCATATAAACGCTGCTTGCCTTCGGCCCACTTTATCAATTTTGACAGCAGTAGCCCCGAGCAGGTACTTGCTGAATTTGCACCCTTATCTCCTTCCGATCTGGTCGTACTCATACAGTCCACCAGCTTCCGATTGGAGGCGTTTCGTATCCGCGTTGAGCTCTTCAAGCGCTCACTCAAAGTGATCGAGCATGTGCATCTTTCACGCATGCCTGGTACTCAAGGGTTGGACTACATTGCCTCCCTCGCCTATGACCCAGGCTACTACCGTGGCGTGGGCAAGGCGCTTAAAGCGCTGATCGATCAGGCACAGTCTGGCACCGTAGACAGCGGTGGCGAGAAGCTTGTATTCGGCTCACCTTTTGAATCCGCAAAGCTGAATGTGGGCGACTACAGCGAAATGAAAAATGTGGGCGGACAGTTTCCGATAGGGGAGGTGTTTACCGAGGCACGGGATCTGGAAGCAGTAAATGGCCGTGTACGCATTTTTGTTTTTGGCGACACTTCCTTCAGAGTCAACCGGCCAGCAACGCCTATTACGCTTGTTGTTGCCAAAGGCCGCGTGACCGAAGCCATTAACTCCACCCCCGAATTCGACAAGGTGCTATCGCTGATACGCGCCGATGAGGGTGAAGTATGGCTACGCGAACTTGGCTTTGGCATGAATCGGGCCTTTACCCGCGAGCGTATTGTTGATGATATCGGCACTTATGAACGTATGTGCGGCATACATTTATCATTGGGTGCCAAGCACGGCGTGTACAACAAACCCAACTTAAAACGCAAAGACACAAAATACCATGTTGATGTGTTTGCCATAACAGAATCCGTCTTGCTTGATGGAGTTGTCGTTTACAGGGATGGGCACTGGGTAACTTGAATCCAGACTATACAACGAGCCAAACCCCTCCCAACCTCCCCTTAACAGGGGAGGAGCCAGTTTCGCTCTCCCCCTGTCAAGGGGGAGCTGGAGGGGGTTTAGCCGAGTGAGTGTTCCATCTCTAAAGTAACAATCCAAGCTCGCTAGCAGCATTAGCGAATATAATATCGCGCTCAGTCATTCATTACTAATTTACAGATTCATACCGGGAGCAACCTTTGACAAAAGAAAAAATGGGCAGCCGCGAACTGGGCCTGGTACTCACTCAACAAATCTTGGGAGTGGACGACTTGCACTACGGCCTGTGGGATACAGATCTTGAATTAAAATTAAGCAACCTGGGTATCGCACAACAGCGCTATACCGACAACATGATCTCTGCCATGCCCTCCCCTCAGCCCGGCCCGGTCAAGGTGCTGGATATCGGCTGTGGCACCGGCCATGTTCTGGCACAGTTACTGTCACGCGGCTATCAAGCCGACGGGCTAGTACCCGCCCCTAGTCTGGCCAAGCTGGTGCGCATGCAGCAAGCCAAATATCCGGATAAGCAAAGCCGTTTGTTTGAATGCCGCTTTGAAGATCTGCCGTTTCACGAGCTGGAGCAACAATATGATGTCTGCCTGTTCAGCGAAAGTTTTCAATACATTCCCATGGAAGCCTCGTTTGAACTTTTGCAGAAGATACTGAAGCCGGGTGGCATCGTGGTTATTTGCGATTTCTTTAAAACCGAACATCACGGCGATGGCGGCGCGGGCGACGGCAGCTTTGGCGGCGGCCATGCTATGGCAGATTTTTATCGAAAAATAAAGGAATCAAAATTTGAATTGGTGCGCGATGATGACATCACCAAACGTGTCAGTCCCAACCTGCAACTGGTGAATGACCTATTGCACAACACCATCAAACCCGTTGGCTTGACGCTGGACAGGTATCTGCGCGAGAACTACCCGAAAATATCCTGGATACTGAAAAAACTGCTGCGCAAGAAACTCGACCGCATGAATTACAAGTATTTTGAGGGGCATCGCAGCAAGGAAACCTTTGAACGCTACAAGACATACCATCTGATGGTATGCAAGCTGAAAGCCTGATTCATGCCGCTTTGTAATAAAAATGTTATTTAAATTGTAAAAGTTCAAATCCCCCCTAACCCCCCTTTTTTAAAGTGGGGAACCCGATCAAATATAATCGGAGAGTATCCCTCCCTTTGGCAAAGGGAGGTTAGGAGGGATTTAAAACACCCAGTAACATGAATACTCGATATAACTATCCATGACACTTCAGGAACTTCGCTACATCGTTGCCCTGGCCGATACCGGCCACTTCGGCAGGGCTGCCGAGGCCTGTTATATCAGCCAGTCCACGCTTTCCACGCAGATCAAAAAGCTTGAAGACTTTCTCGGTGCGGTATTATTTGACCGCTCGCTGAAGCAGGTCACCCTGACTCCTGTCGGACGCGAAATTGTCGTCTCTGCCCGGCTGATATTGGATGAAGCAAACAGAATCCGTGAGCTCGCAAGACAGACAGAAGATCCGATGGAGCGCACCGTCAACCTGGGCGTGATCCCCACACTGGGCCCCTATTATTTGCCTCATGTGCTCAAGCAACTGCACCGAAAGTTTCCGAAACTGCGTTTGTTGCTGCGCGAGGAAATGACCCCGCATGTGATGGCGCACCTGGCCGATGGCAAGCTCGATGCAGGCCTGCTGGCGCTGCCGGTCGACGACGCCAATCTTGAGGTCGTGCCGCTGTTCAAGGAGCCTTTTCTCGCCGCTGTGCCGGCCAAACACAAATTGGCCAACGCAAAAGAGATCAAGATCGGCGACCTCGCCAAAGCCGGCCTGCTGTTACTTGAAGAAGGCCATTGCCTGCGCGAACACGCACTGGAAGCCTGTCACCTCGACGGCCTGCAAAACGAGGAAATCAGCGCCACCAGCCTGGAAACCCTGCGTCAGATGGTGGGCATGGGGCTGGGCGTAACGCTCATACCGGTACTTGCAAGCAGCGGCACCACTTCAGTTACCCAGGTTGCTTTGCGTCCACTGGCTGCGCCTGGTGCCTCACGCAGCATAGGCTTGGTGTGGCGCAAGCGCTCGCCCCTGGCCACTACTATGGAACAATTGGCCTCAACCCTGAAACAGGCTTTGCCACCCCATACTCTGGCATTCAAATAATTTTCTCCGCCTTTATTTCGGCTTCTCTGTTTGAAATCTCCCCAAACGTCCTCATGTGATGTCATAGGCTGTGATTCTGCGCTCAATTCAATCATTGATAAAATAGATTGATGTCATTGAAAAAATCCGCTTTTATCAATCGCACAAAAGCCTATACTTACGCCGTGGTTGAGCAACCACTTGGTTTTTTACTCACTTTGGAGGTCTATATCATGAAATTAAAAGGCAGCAAAACAGAGCAGCACCTTAAAGACGCTTTTGCAGGCGAATCTCAAGCCAACCGCCGATACCTGTATTTCGCAGCTAAAGCGGACATCGAAGGCTACAACGACGTAGCAGCCCTGTTCCGCTCTACAGCCGAAGGTGAAACCGGCCATGCCCACGGCCATCTGGAATTCCTTGAACAATGTGGCGACCCGGCAACCGGTTTGCCATTTGGCTCCACCAGCGACAACCTGAAGACATCCGTTGCAGGTGAAACCCACGAATACACTGATATGTACCCTGGCATGGCTAAAACAGCACGTGAAGAAGGCTTTGAGGAAATCGCCAACTGGTTTGAAACATTGGCAAAAGCTGAGCGCTCACACGCCAACCGTTATACCAAGGCACTGAACGAGTTCAAGGCGTAATTCGCAAGGGATGCACTGAATAAGTCGTCTTTCCCGCGAAGGCGGGAATCCAGTTGTATCAAATAAATGGATCCCCGCTTTCGCGGGGATGACAAATGAGACTTAACCAGCGTTTCCTTAAGCAATACAGCAACAAGTACGCGGCATCACTGCGTACTTTAGCTGCAACTCAAATAATACGGCTGCAACAGCAGCCCAAGAATTTTTCGATTCGTACTCAGTACGGAAGATTATAAATAGTAGCACTTGATCAGGAGCACACTATGGCTACCACCAACCGCGAAGGAAATCTGGAAGCGCCCACACGCCACCCGCTGGAATGGCAGAATCCGGAGTTTTTCAATGAAAAGTCCTTATTTGACGAGATGGAGCGTGTGTTTGACATCTGCCATGGTTGTCGACGCTGTGTGAGCCTGTGCGAGTCTTTCCCCACCCTGTTTGATTTGGTGGATGAATCTTCCACCATGGAAGTAGATGGTGTCGCCAAGACAGACTACATGAAGGTGGTGGATCATTGCTATTTGTGCGACCTGTGCTACATGACCAAGTGTCCCTATACCCCACCGCATGAATGGAATCTGGACTTTCCTCATCTCATGCTGCGCGCCAAGGCCTACAAGTTCAAGAACGGCGATGTCAAAACGCGCGACCGCATCCTTACCAGTACCGATACTGTGGGGAGTCTGGCTGGAATTCCGGTGGTGGCGCAGGTTGTCAACGCGGCGAATAAATTCGGCCCAACGCGCAAGGCGCTTGAGGTGGTGCTGGGGGTGCATGCCGAAGCCAAGCTGCCCGCGTACCACAGCAACACTTTACGCAAGCGGCTTGCCGGACACGAGAGCAAGGCTACAGCGGAGCCAGCAGGGCGCACCAAGGGCAAGATTGCTCTGTTTGCCACTTGCTACACCAACCGCAATGAGCCGGGGCCGGGAGAAGATTTTGTCGCGGTATATGAACACAATGGCATTCCCGTCACGATTGCCCAAAAAGAAAAATGCTGCGGCATGCCCAAGCTGGAACTGGGTGATCTTGAAGCGGTGAAAGCTGCCAAGGAATTCAATATTCCGGTATTGGCAAAACTCGTGGACGAGGGCTGGGACTTGACCGGCCTGGTGCCTTCCTGCGTGTTGATGTTCAAGCAGGAGCTGCCGCTTATGTTCCCCAACGACCCCGATGTGCAAAAGGTAAAAGCCGCGTTCTTTGACCCGTTTGAATACTTGATCCTTCGCCAGAAGGAAGGCAAGTTAAAAACCGATTTCAAGAATCCGCTGGGCAAGGTTGCATACCATGCCGCCTGTCACCAGCGCGTGCAGAACATCGGCCAGAAAACCCGCGAGATGCTTGCGCTGGTTCCCGGTACCGAAGTGGAAATTATCGAACGTTGCTCCGGCCACGATGGTACCTATGCAGTCAAGAAAGAATTTCATGCCTCGGCAATGAAAATCGTCAAGCCGGTCGTTGCACGCGTAAAAAGTGCAGAAGCCGCGCATTACGGCAGCGATTGTGCGATGGCAGGCCACCATATTGAAAACGGCCTAAAGGATGGGCGAGCGCCCGAGCACCCCATATCCTTGCTGCGCAAGGCGTATGGTATTTAATATTTTTTGGAAAATAATCGAGGAATTGCATCATGACACTAAACCGTGAAGACCTGTATAGCCTGGAAAAATATGCGTCGATCAAAACCGAATTCCGCGCCAAGGTAATGGAGCATAAGAAAGACAGGCGCGTGCCACTAGGCGAACATGCAACCCTGTATTTTGAGGACGCACTCACGATGCAATACCAGGTGCAGGAAATGCTGCGGCTGGAACGCATTTTCGAAGCAGACGCAATCCAGGAGGAGCTGGATGTGTACAATCCCCTGATACCCGATGGCAGCAACTGGAAAGCCACCTTCATGGTGGAATATGAGGACGTGGAAGAGCGCAAAAAAGCGCTAGCAAAACTCACCGGCATTGAAAATACCATCTGGGTCAGGGTCGGAAATTTCGACAAGGTTTTTGCTATTGCCAACGAGGATCTTGACCGCACCGAGCCCGATAAAACCTCAGCAGTGCACTTTATGCGCTTTGAATTGAGCCCGGAAATGGTGACAGAGGCAAAGAACGGGGCAAGCATAAAAGCTGGCATAGATCACCCTGCCTATACAACAGAGATTGAGCTGACACCTGTGAAGCGCAACTCGCTGACTGGAGACTTGCACTAAAAATGAAGAACTCAGGAAATGGGCTTCTCAGCCCCAACGATTTCCTTTACATCTTCTATCGACATATTTAACAGGGCAGACACATCTTTATAATCATCAGGCAGTCCGGCATCATCCCAGCCATGGGATGAGTGTCGTGCAAGTCTGTCGGCAAGAACTACATTGCGTACACGAGTCTCATGACCGCTTTCGCCATCCATCAAATGAAGCAATAGTGCAGGCAGCTTCCACTCCTTTACCAGCTCGGTTTGCAGGGCTATGAGCCTGAATCCAAACACCTGCTCCTGAGCCGTGCCGCTGCGCATCAACTTGTCCTGATCCTGAAGCGCCTTGATTTTAAGCATCCCACCCGGAGCAAAACACCACATCAGAATTTCCGCCAAATCCCTTAGTAATGCAGCCACCCTGACCTCTTCAAAATGCATGTCTCGCAAGCGAACAGCCCAGTCAAACGCGTAGGAAGAAGCCCGATGTGAGCGATGCACGACCCGCAGGGCGGCAATCAATGCGGGGGTTTGCGAGCTTAATTTCTCTTCAACAGAAATGGTGGACACAACTTTATTGAAGAATGGCTCAATGCCAAGCATTAACAGCGCCTGTTCGACTTCCATAACCTCATTTGTCTGGCTGCGATGCTTGTGTGATTGCAAGTAGCGCAACAACAGGGCTGTCATCAGGGGATCGCGCGCGATGATTTGGCTGATGGAAAGAGCACTCGCCTTGTCACCGGTTTCGCGCAGGGTCTGTAGCTCACGCATGGTTTGCCTGAGTACGGGAATTTCGGTATTGCTGATAAAAGCAACCCAGCCTTGCAAGTCTTTTGTTTCCTGTTGCATTAATTCCCCCAAAGGATTAAACAATGAAACCAGCAATTTTCAAAGACCGCAGCAAGCGTCTTACAACATGATTAACTGCACCGGCTAAATCTGCACGGCCTGTGTACCCACGCTACCCCCTACTTCAAGCATGCCAATTTCATGGCGAGGCAAGTTGGCGGGTAAAGACTCGGCATACATTTTTAACGAAACAATATCATAACCCTGAGCCTTCCATCCATCGAGCAGTTGCTCGAACAAGGGTAGCCATTTCCCGCCCTCAAATTCTGCCTGCAGATTAAATACATGACCCTGCGCCGGTGGCGTTTTTGTCAGTTGCAGCAGGTGTTGCACGACATTATCAGCCGTAATGCCATCACGATTTATCAGCTCATCCAGAGTAGGCAAAGTCGTTGGTAGTTGTGGGCAGGCAATAATTTCAGCGTTCCATGTCGGCAAGAAGGGGTGCGTGCCGCGCGTATCTGATGTGTAATTAAAACCGAAACGTTGCATCAGCCGCAAGGCATGGCGGTTTAATTGCCAACCAGCCGCAGCATGGGTTTTGGGTGCAACACCGAAAATTCCGGTAAATCTGTCCACTGCTCTCTGCATCTCCTGTCTGGTCCATTCCATATCCTTATCCAGCACCTGAAATTGCCACTTGATATGATCCAGACAATGTATGCCTACTTCAAAACCTGCATCACGTACCGCACGCATGGTGTCTGCACATTTATGGCCGATATCCGGGGCAGGCAGCAAAGTGCCGTAGAGCAAGGTCTTAAAGCCATAGTGCGCCCAAATTGAAATACGGGTAGCCCGGCTCAAACAACCCTGGCGAAATATTCGGCGGATCATTCGGCCTGTGCGGTCTTTGCCAAGGGTGAAATAAAAACTGGCTTTCACCTGATGGCGTAGCAAGGTATCCATCAGGAGAGGCACACCCAGACGCGTACCCTGATAGGTATTAACGTCAATTTTTAATGCTAATTTTGGCATCACACCGGCTTTCCGTAAGTAACTTTAACAGACTGATTTTAACCCAAATACATACAATATTTTCACTGCTTACGTCGACTTCAAATACTAGTCGGGCGAATACCAAACAGGCGCAGCAGACCTGGCACCGCCAAAGTCACCCCGGCAGATAGCGCCACTAGTTGCAACAGGCCAGTACCAGGGTAAACCGCGCCGTAGCTATGCCACAAGGTCCACACTGCCCATACCGATAACGGCAGCAATATAAGCGCAAATACTCGCTGGGGCCAGATACGCATTCCAGCTCGCCAGTGGAGACTGATCCACACTGTCAATATGGCGATCAGCCAGCCACCTGCCGCTGCACCCAATACATCCAGGGGCCAGTGTACACCGCTGGCAATGCGTGAAAGCCCGACAAAAACAGCGAGCAACAGCACAACCCATTTGAACCACTCACTCACCCGCTGCAACGCAACCAGCCCGGCCACGATAAAAAGCGCCGTGGTATGCCCTGAGGGAAAGGCGTTGTTTTGCAGATCGGGGCCGATCAGGTGAAAAGAACCTGAAAGCAACACGGCTGGTGGCCGCAAAACTGAAAACACCTCTTTCAATCCATAAACAAACAATCCACCCAGTATCGTTGCGATAACATATTGCAAGACAATATCCGGACGCCTGCCCAGAAAAGGCAGGACAAACAGAATAATAAACTGTCCGTCTCCAACCAGCGACAAATGCACCCAAAGTCCGTTATTCGCATATGACATAAAACGGTTCATCCAGGAAAACAGAACGACGTTGTTGCCGGATACCAGCAGGATCAGTAACGCTAGCAGTGCAAGCAGCGGCACGCTCCAGCGCCAGGGACTATTCATTGCCACAGTGGTATCGGAAGATTGAAAATTTTTCATTGGCTCAGTGCTTGAAGTTATGGCAGGCATAAAAAGAGAAAGTTGAAGACAGGCGTCCGTTGACTGTAACAGGCATTTTGTCACGCAAGGTACATTCCGCAAATTGGCCTTTGCCACCTGTTGCTGGCTTGTCTTCCTCCGGCCACAGCACCAAGATGCCGCGCGCACCATTGTGAGGTGAACCAAACCAGATATCAAACTGGTCACGGCGATTATCCAGCACCTGCACCGGGGTAGGCCTTGCATACCAGGACAAGCGACTGCCACGCGTCCAGTTATCGGTAAAAATCAGCGGTTCAACTCCCGGAGTGGCGCTCATTTCCATACGTAATTTTTCTGCATGCTGTGCCGCCTGCCGCCAGCCATAAAGATCACGCAATACATTTTTGTTATCCGGGAAGGGCATCCAGGGTGAAATAAGCTGGCTGAACACAACGCCAATAAACAGTACGGCATAAACCACAGATGCACGCACGCTTACCCGAACCCAGCACTTATCCCAAGAATGGATAATCCAGCGCGCGGCCAATGGTGACAGGGCCACCCAGCCAAAAGATGTCCAGTGCGGCAGCGTCATTTCATAGCCGGAGTTCCAGCCAAACAACAACAGCAGAGGCAGCGCAAGGGCCAGACACAACAGCGTGCCACGCTCACCCGGCTCACCCAGCTTTTTATATTTTGCTAGCGCAGCAAATGCAGCAATCATGCCAAATACATAGATTCCAGGCCCGTAAACAAACAACTGCCCAGCCTGCGAAATTAGCAGCCGTTTCAGTTCCCAGGACGATTTTCCAGTGCCATGTTGAATCTGGTAAAGAAGCGAAATCCACTCATGCTGATAGTTCCAGTACAGCACCGGCGTGATGAGCAGAAAAGCAAGGAGCATGGCAAGCCAGGGACCGGGTCGGAGCAACTGCCGCCACTGCTGCGTCAGCGCCAATGCCAGCACAACCGTAATGACCAATGAAACAGCGGTATATTTTGAAAGACCGGCAAGCCCCAGCAGCAGCCCCAGCCACAACCAGTTGCGCACACTGCCCTCGCTCAACACCCGGTGCAGTACCAGCCCCACCAGCAAGCCCAGCAGCAACAACGGCCCGTCAGGCAGCATGGCAAGGCCTATCAATTGCAGCATGACGCCGGACTGCACAATAGCAACACTCACAAAGCCCAGCCAGGGTGATTCATTCGGGAAAAATATCGAGCTGACTTTATATAAAGTGAGGCTGGCCGCCGCAAAAAGCAGAACGGGTATTAGCCTTAATGCGAGATCAGCTTGTGAAAATATCAACACAAATGACTGCAACCAACCAATCATCGGTGGATGGTCAAAATAACTCCAGTCGAGATGTACCCCATAAAGGGCGTAATGCGCCTCGTCTGTCGTCAGCTCGGTTGTGGCACCCGCAGCAAGCCGCAGCAGCATAGTTGCAACAACCAATATCACAGTAGCCTGAAAAGGAGACAGGCTATTTAGAAAAGTTTTCATCAAGAATTTCACAATTGGTAAGCCAAAGACAATCAGGGTATTTTAACTCATAGGACATTTCAAAATTCAAAACGAATAATCCTTACCCAACAGCTTCACCTGGCTAAAGCCTGTAAGACAGCTTTCAATAGCTGCCAGCAATGCGCAACTGATTCAATCTCCACCTTTTCACCAGGTGCGTGCGCTCCTCGTATGTCCGGGCCGAAGGAGATCATGTCCAGATGCGGATGGCTGGCGGAGAGCAAGCCGCATTCCAGGCCTGCATGGATAACTTGCAGGCTGGCAGGGTGGCCAAATTCTTCCGTATAAACTTGCTGACACAGCGCCAGCATTTTTGATTGCGGGTTGGGTGTCCAGCCGGGATAAGCTCCCTCCTTACGTGCTTGCAGCGCATAACCAGTCGCAAAAGAGATGAGTTTATCTGCCAGTGTATCCGCTCGTGCATCATGCAGGGAGCGCACCTTGATAGTCGCTTTAAGCAAACCCTTTTCAAGTACGGCCACACCCAGGTTGCTGGAGGTATCGGTCACTCCCGAGAAGTCATCACTCATGGCTGATACGCCATTGGCACAGGTATCAAGAAAACCAAGCAAATGGTCGCGATCGGTTTGGGACAGTGCATACCCCTCATGCACTTTCTCCATGCTGCATTTGAAAGCAATATTCTCATCTGACCCGGCAAATCTTTTGCGCCAGGACTCAAGCCTGTGCACTACCCACGGGTCGAGCTGGGTAACAGCATCAGCCCGCAGCGCGCACACTGCATACGCTTCGCGTGGTATTGCGTTACGAGCGGTACCCCCTTTTATTTCCAGCAGTCGTATATCAGTATGTGCCGCAAGATCGCGCAGGGCCTCGGCCAATAACTTGATGGCATTGCCACGGCCACTATGGATATCAA